>Ga0208038_1000578_pt1 | contig 27297 bp, 73 predicted proteins | sample June2015DPH_16_1_FD_184714 | JGI IMG/M metagenome (GOLD analysis project Ga0208038, IMG submission 184714) | Peatland microbial communities from SPRUCE experiment site at the Marcell Experimental Forest, Minnesota, USA - June2015DPH_16_100... | ecosystem: Environmental > Terrestrial > Soil >...
GGGTGCAGACAGGTGTTCAGTACGTGAATAAATCAGTGCTAAAATAGGCGCTGCTTTTCAATGGTATCAGTACAGTACTAGGATCACCTAGGATCATAGGATCATTCTAGTACTATTGACAGGTTGCGCGTTCCCAGGTGACCTTCGGTGTTCCTGGCAACTCGGGCACGCATCGAACCGGTTGCTGAAAAGGCAGAATAAAATGGCCGAAAAATACGACGTAAATCTGAACGCTGATTGGGAAAGCCCGTACGTGGCTCCGCAATGGAGGATTGGATCGTGAGCGACTGCCCCACCTGCGGCCAACGTATCCCCGAGCCCCGCCCCCTCCGGGACGCCTCCCCCGACGACCTCAAGGCCGCCCGCGCGGTCCGGGCGGTCCTGAACGAGTTGGTGGGCCAGGAGGTCACGCGGAGCCGCGTGGCGGAGCTCGTGGAGGTCCGGCTGAGGGAGCTCGGGTACCGCGACGCCGGCGTGATGAGCGAGCGGGCGGTCGCCTACGTCTTGGGGGTCTGACCGCCGTCGATGACGCGCAGGTGCGCCGGAGCGCCCTTCTTGGCGACCCGGCTCCGCAGGTACGCGATGACCTCGAAGCGGTGTCCTCCCCGGGCGCAGCACGTGGCAGCGTGTTCCCTACCGGTCTGCTCCGCTCCCTTGGCCGTCCGGTTCACGCGGAAGGCCCCGCACGTGTAGACGGCGAGGTAGACGGCGGCGGGAGGGGCGCGGTGCTTCACGGTTCTTGCGTCGGCCCCGACCACCACTCAACCCAGAACACGGGCGATGAGCGATTCCGCTTCCTACGCCACTCGGCGAGTGCAGCGGCGACCTCGTCGGTCGTGATCGGTCGGTCCGGGCGGTTCATCACGCCAGCCCAGACCGATCTACCTCCCGAGGACATGTAGATGTGCGCCTGGTACGGGAGTTCTTCTTCGCGGTACGCCAGTACCGTGACTTCGGCGGCTTCGCAGACCTTGTCCTGCAAGACGGAGAGCTCGTACTCGTAGTCTTCAGCGCCGAACATGCACTCGGTGGGGCCGTCCTGCCAGCGCACGTCGAAATCGGGTCTCTCGAGCCACCGCCGTTCGATCGGTCTCCCTGCCTTTTCGGCGGCGTCGATGCCGAGCTGCATCCCGGGGCTGACGCCAAGGTCCATGTAGACGACCGTCGCTTCAGCGACTTCGGCCCATGCGAGCCCTGCCTGGATGCCGAGGGCACGCTCGGCTGGGTCGAGGTCGTCGAGGATGCCCGGCTGGGTGTAGAGAAGATGGCTTGCGAAGGGAGCCTCTCCGCGACGCAGGCAGTCCATGACGCACTCTCTCGCGTAGGCGACGTTCGCGGCTACATCACCCGCATACGGTGATTCGAGATATACTCGTCGCATTATGTCTCCGTAGGTAATCGATTAGCGCTTGCAAGATATTTTCGTCATCCTGTACAGCGCGCGGTTGCAATTATGGCAAAGAATATCGCGTACTCTGTTGGTCTTATGACAGTGGTCTATGTGCGTGTTTCTTCTGTTTTTGAAGGGCCCGCGACACGCCGCACACAAGTTATTTTGAGCTGACATTCGTCGATCAAACTCCGCTTGAGTGATGCCGTGTCTAGCTTTTATTTTAGCTCGCCACTTTACGGTTTTACCGGCTTCAGTTTTTTGATAGTCAAGACGTTTCTTTTTGACATGTGGCTGTTTTGCCCATTCTTGGTGCCAACTTCTATCTCGCTCACGATTCCCTGGTTTGGCAAGCCATTGTGCCTGAGCCTGTTTCTGGCATGATTTGCACCATGGGTGCTTTCCGCTGGGTCTATTTTTGTCATTGTAGAAATCGTCGACATTCTTGACTTTTACGCAGTGGGTACATCTCTTTTTCATCTCACACCTCGTAGCCGTCCACTCCTCTCCGCCTCGCGCAGAATCTCCTTCCGGCACCACTCAGGCGGCTTCCACTCGTACCACGTCGTCTTGCCGATCTTCGTCTTCCGGACGCCGGGCACCATCAGGAGAGACTCGAGCCACCGGTCGGCGGTCGGGAACGAGATGCCGAGGCGCACGGCGGTCTGGCGGGAGTGCCGGCCGCCGAGCATGAGGTCTCGGAGGAGGTCGAGCTCGGTCACGCCTTTGCGGAGGCGTTTCATTTGAGGTCGAGCAGACCGATGGGTTCACCAGGAAGTATCCGAACGGGCGTCCCCAGACGCCTGAAGCCAGGCCACAAGATGCGGCCCCACAAGATCCGGCGGCTCAGACCGATCTGGCGCGCGGTACGCCAGATGCGTGGGCGCGGTTGGAGGATCATCGTTTCCTCCCAGCCTTCACCGAGTACCGCTTCTTCCGCTTGCCCAGCGTCCGGACCCGCACGGTGAGGTCGTACTCGCCGTCGCCGTTATTGAGTAGAGACTCAAGCGTGAGCGGATGCCAGTGAGTGACTCCTGGTTGGCAGTCGAGATCCATGCAGAGCTCCTCGACGACGCGCTTCATCTCCGCCCCTGTTCTCGCAAGCGTTCGAGCACCTTGAACGCGTGGCATCCACCGTCGGCGTCGCAGATCGCAACGGCGGTGACGAGCTCCGCCAACTCACCTTGGTACACGATCCAGTACCCGCCACCTTGCCGAGGCAGGATCTGTGGCTTCCCAGGAGGAGTCGGGTAAAAACTCTTGCCAACCGAAATCGGCTCGCCCGTGTCGAGGTTGATGCAGACGGCTCCTGGGAAGGTCACGTCCCCGCGCGGTGAGGCGACAGGAATGGCGAGCCTCACGAACACACCTCCCAATCTGTGGCAAGCAGGTCTGGCGTGAGGACTAGCCACGCGTTCGGGTTAGGCCCAGGCCCACTAGCGCGAAACGATGGTACCGGGTCCGTCGAGGCGTCCCAGCGCTGGATGATGTTCTTGACGCCATCCGGCCCCTCCAATACAAGATACCTGTGTCGGTCCGCCCAGCTCGGCCCCCACTCCTGAGTAGTCGGATAGCCCCTACGTACCCGCTTGCCCTCGTTGAGGGCCGCAATCGCATCACCGAAGTTCATTGTCTTCCTGTCCTTTCGTCTCGTGTGACTCGTGCCATCCGGCTCCTGGGACGGTGTCTTGTTGCCGCGTTCGCCAACATCCCAAGCGATGCCGGCAGCGACTCGGGCACGCGTGGCGAGAACGTCGAGGGCGGTCATGTGTGCACCCTAACCCGCACGAGCCGTATGTTTTTGCCTCGCTCGGGGTTGTGCTGTCGAAACGTCCAGAGCATGACCATGGCCTCCGCTAGCGTCTCGTAGCGCGAACGCTTCGCAGGATGTTGGGTTAGCTCCCACGCTCGATCGTTGGGCCCGAGCCACGCCCAGCGCTCTCCTTCGTGCAAGAGGAGCACCCAGTAGAAGGTGCTCGGGTGCAGTTGTGCCTGGATGGCTTCCACCGCCTTCTTTGAAGGCAAGATGTCTACGGCAGCCTTTTTGAAGGTACCCGGAAGGTGTCCGGTCCCTGCTTGCTCTTCACACGCTTGACGAGTCCATTGCGGACGAGTGCGTTGAAGAAGAGCGTGGCCGCCGATAGATCGTATGCCGGGTTTGCGCTTTACGCGTTCGGGCCAGAAGAGATCAGCGAACTCGAGAGCGGTCATCGGCCGCGTGAGGATGGCGGTCACGCGAGCGATGTACTCGGGGGAGAGGTCGAGGTAGTTCATGACGGCGGCCTGTCGCTGAGTTTTGCCATGGCGTCACGGATCATTGGAGCGCATTCCTCGCAGCAGTCCATTGACATCTCCACGCCGCTGGCGCCGACCAGCAGACCCTCGGCAAAGGCGGTTATTGCGGCCTTCTTTGGGTTCGTCAATGCGTCGTGCGCGTACTGACAGAAGGCGCATCCGTTGATGTTGCTCATGTCCGTGGGTTCTACTTGCAACGGACGACTACGTCAAGTACAGTGCCCGTCAGATGCCTACGGAAGAAACGCAAGACGTCGTCCTCGGGAGCATGCGTATCAGCAAGCGCCTCCACGCCGAAATCGTCGCTGAGCAGCAGCGACTCAAGAAGTTGACCGGCGGGATCGAGCCGTCCCTCGTGGACGTCATCCGGATGCTCATCGAGCGAGGTCTCGCGAACGGAAAAAAGAGGTGAAAAAGCACCTCCTCGCCCGCCTCCCCTTCGGCTTCGAGCTCCGCATGCACATCTGGCCGCGCGGGGCCGAGGGGCCGGACGACGACCTCCACAAGCACACCACGTGGCACGTGGCGCTCCCCTTGTGGGGGACGCTCGTCGAGAAACTGTTTCGTCAGAAACCGGAAGAGTATGTGCCGCACTTCGTCGGCGCTCGCTTTCGATGGCCGATGCGACCATACTTCTGCTCGAAGAAGACCATTCACTCGCTCGTGCCGCTCGACGACAACCCGGCGGCGTCGATCGTGCTCTCGGGGAGGCCGTGATGAAGAAGAAACGTCCGGTCCGGCGGCGTCGGCACGCGAAGCTCTACAAGACCCTCGGCATTCCGAAGACCTGGATCGCGGTCTTGGACGAGTACCCGAACCCGCTCGAGGTTCTGCCCATCCTGATGGCGACGCGGAGCATCTCGGTCGCGGAGGAGATGATCGATTCGATGGACGCCTTGGCCGACGCGCTCCTCGACGCGATCGGTGACGAGGAGTCGCGGGAGACCGAGGAACTCGTGAGGATTCAATGAAGCATACCATCCACATTGTCGTGCACGATGACGGGTCGGTGACAGCCACCCTGGATGGTGAGCTCAAGTTCGAGCCAGCCTGCGAACGGGACATCGACGCTCAGACCATCGACGGCCAGGCGAAAAACGTCCTCGACCGGGCGCTGCTGAGGATCCTGTCCGACGACTTCGCTGGGCGCACGTGGGGGGTGTGGCTGGAGCCCGGCGAGTTTCCAGTGGGCGACGCCTGTTGGTACACCAAGCATCGTGCGCCTCACGCGATGAGTCGTGCCACCGCGGAGGTGGTGGCTCGTAGTTGGGACAGCAGTAACGTATGGCGTGCTGAGGTTCGGGAGCTTCCGAAATGAAGGTCCTCAGTCTTCGTAACCCATGGGCCGCATTGGTGGTTCATTTCGGCAAGCGTATCGAAAATAGAACCTGGTCGACCCGCTTCCGAGGCGAGTTTCTCATCCACGCCTCGAAGGGGATGACCCGTCGCGAGTTCGACGAGGCGTACGAGTTCGCTCGGCCGGTCCTCGGAGGTTCGCTCCCGACGGCGGAACGGTTGCAGTCGATGCTTCAGTTTGGGGGCATTGTGGGACACGCCCGCCTGGTCGACGTGGTCCCGCCGTGCGCCTCAGCTTTTTGCTCCTGCAAGGCTGCGCTGTCGTTCGGTCGATCTTGGCACATGCCGGAGCAGTACGGGTTCGTGCTCGAGGACGTCGTCCCGCTCCCCTTCCGGCCCTGCAAGGGTGCGCTCGGGTTCTTCGAGCTGAAGGAGGCGGTGTGAGCGACATCGACTACGAGCCGATCCCGCCCGTCCCGTGGGCGCTCGAGAAGTCTTGCTCACCACGTACCTGGTGCGCCGGCATGAAGATGGCGCTCGAGGGGAGCCGTGAGAACTCGAGGGCGAAGGGGCTGTCTATCATGCGCGGCTGGACCGGCGGAGAGAAGCATCCGCGGCTGCTCGGCGTGAAGTACAACCCTGGCGCGAAGCGTGACAGCATCGTGCTCAGTTTTTGTCCGTGGTGCGGACGATCGCTTCGATTCGAGAAGCCGAAGGAGGAACCGCATGATTCGTGCTGAAGATATCCACGTGAACGAGAAGTACCCTTGTGAGATTTGCGGTGCACGTTGCGGGGTACGCACTACGCACCGAGCCCTCGGAACGCCGGAGGCGGTCGAAGCTGATAAGGTCGTGAACGCCGGGTTTGGGTACGTTGTCTACTACCAGATGCTCGGTGGTCCTTTGAAGACTCCCATCCCGATGCGGTTGACGTGTCCGGAGTGTGGCAAGCTGCACGTGGACGAGGGGGAGTTCGCGACCAAGGTCCATCATACGCACTCGTGTCAATTTTGTGGGCTCACGTGGCGGCCCGCAGTCGAGCCGACCGTCGGCGTGCGGTTCTTGCCTGGGTTCAAGAACCCATGAAGCTCTGGTGGCACCTTCTCCACGGCTGGGCGGGCCAAGCCGCCGGCGCGGTCGTCTGCTGGTGGCGGAACGACCACGTGGTCATGTGGCAGGCCGGCATGCTTCCGACCACCACGTGGGGCGGCTTCACGTTCGACGATCTCTCGTTGAATAACGACCCGGACGATCCGTCGAACCTCTACTGGGAGCGAACGTACTGCACCCGCTGCGGGGTGACGCTCAAGGAGGAGACGCTGTGAGCGACTTTTTCGTCTTGTCTGGAGTGATTCTGGCCGCCGTCTTCGCGGCGCTAGTCGACATGGTCCAGCATCTCCGAGAGGATCTGAAGATCGCGCGGAGGGCTAACGAGTACCTCGCCAGGCGCTTGACGAGCGATCTTTACGCGCGTCGCGAGCGCGTTCTTACGGCCTCGGACGAGGAGGTGCTCGCTTGCCGGAAGGAGATCGATCGGGAGTTGTGGGAGTACCTGTACGATGAACCACCTGATCCGAATGTGTGGGCGGGGCGTGGGAACCCGAGGAGCTACCGATGAGCGACTTCCAGGTCGGCGTCGGTGTCGCTTGCATCGTCGGCGGTTTCGCGACGCTTGTGCTGTTCACCATCGAGGCGGTTGACCGCATCCGTACCCGCATCCGGATCGCTGCGCTCGATCGTGAGGTGGAGGTGTGCCGTGTCGAGCTCGAAGAGGCTCGGATCGAACTCGCCGTACGTCGCGCCGAGTACGATGTGGCGCAGCGTAGGTATCTCGAAGGGCTGAACCGCGAACGACTGAAGAAGGATTTGCCGTCATGAACCTCAAGATCCACGGCGCGACCCGCATCGAGATCCGTTTCGGACCCCACGTGCGCGTCCTCTGGCAGTCCTACCGGAACGCGTGGGACGTGTTCACCGACAGTCAGTACCTGATGTCCTTCTCGACGTTCCAGGGCGCGTGTGATTGGGCGGAACGGTACGCCGAGGCGCGAGAAGCGGCTCTCCGGGTGGCATCATGAGACCGAAGGTCATCGAGTGCGGCGCCTGCGGGCATCCGGACTACCACTGTCCTGCGTCGGGGTGTAACCACGACGGATGCGAATGCGAAGCATTTCGGCGGGTGACGGAGCTGGAGCTCAAAGTGCTGGAGAAGGTTGCTGCCGGACAGAGTCCGTGGCCAAAAGGCGTCCCGTCGCGAGTGACGAGCCAGGCGCTTGCGCGTTTGAAGCGCAAGGGTCTCATCTCTGACCAGTCCAGAACAAGTCCGCCGAAGTCGGTGTTTAGGGGTGGTCTACTGAAGCTATCGTTTTGGCCGCCGTACGAACCGACGGAGTCCGGCCGCGCTGTCCTCCTCGGCACCCCACCCGAGACCTTGCAGAGCATCCTCGGACTTGTCACCGAGACCCCGCCGACGGTTGCTGCGCTCGCGGCCCTGACGCGCGATCAGCGTGAGGAGCTCCGGGACTGGGCCGGGAGAGAGCATCTGCGGGCGAGCGATAATCCGGTGAGGCGAAAGCCGAGGCCGAAGTGGCTGGATGGGTTGCCAAAGGCAGAGTTACCGGCGGAGGAGATCTCTTGAGCACCGACTGGGACGTCTACTGCCTGGACTGCGACGACTCTCTCGGTCTCGACGGGACCAAGAGCTTTGTTCTCGCCCTCATCAGAGACGCACCCGCGCTGGCGGAACTGGGCGAGTCACTCAAAAAACTGCCAGATCTCGACATCGAGATCTCCGTCTACGGTCGTCAGATACCGTTGTCCTGGTTCGTGCTGCACGGCAAGCATCGTCTCATCGCGAAGGACGAGTACGGCCACCTCGACGACGAGTGCGGCGTTCGCTTCAAGTGCGGGCACTGCGACGTCGACAGCTACTGCAAGCGCGCTCGGGGGCACGACGGTGACCATGCGAACCGGCGGGACAAGGAGTAGAAAATGGGTGCCGTCAAGAGCGTGGAAGTAGAGCAGTTAGCGACGCGCGACCTGGCGCTTATCGACTCGAAGGACGCCGTCTGGCTCGTCATTCCCATACGGTGGTGGGACTTTGCAACTGTCCTCTTCTGGCTATTCTTGCCAGGCGATCGCAGGGCGCGCGTCAAGATGAAGGTCTCGGATGCCAGCAACGTCGTGACCGAGGTGAAGATGTTTGCCGTCCGGGTGGCGACCAAACACGTCCGCATTCGGGGAATCGTCGGCACGTGAAGACAAAACCGCTCCGAGAGATCGTCTCCGGCGAAACCTTCCGTCCCGCCGGCTCTCCCGCCGCATGGCAGACTGCTACCGCCGACGCTCAGGCGGACAAGCAGCGTGGTATCTGCGTCGTCGTCTGCCAGCCTCTCGGTGAGGTGCGGGGGCTCGGACATCTGATGTGTGAGGTGACGTGATGGAAGTCGAACTGACCGAGATCGACCTCGACGGACGCATCGACGAGAAGGGTATACGCTTCTTCGGCAAAGCCACTCGGCGGGCGGACGGGAAGTGGGTGTGCCTCGCAGACGTCGGCGGAGCACTATGCTTGGTCGAGGTCCGAATTCAGTACGTAGGAGAACGACATGGGCGAAGAAATCGAAATGCTTGACGTGACTGGCCGCCTCGTGCGCGTCAACGTCGTCGTCGCCCTCTTGGCGGTCGGCGAGACCCTGACGAGCGACCAGAACCTGCGCGTGCCGTGCGGGTCAAATGACGCGAATTACCCGAACTGGGTGGAAGCTCGGATTATCGAGTCGGAGGGCGCATGATCAAGATTGGGGAGCTACGTGGGGAATTGTTGTCTGTGGCGACCAGTAAGAGCAAGTCGAGCAGGCGGGTGACTCACGCAAAGATCCAGGTACTCGGCGAGTCTCCGGAGGCGGTGACCGTTCTGGTTCCGATCGAGGACAATCAGTACGGCGAGCTCGCCGATCACGTAGGCCGCCAGGTGCGGGTCTCCTTCGAGGTCTTTCCGGTGAAGGAATGAAGAAGAAACGTCCGTGTCTGCCGGCCTTTGACTACTGGTTCACGACCGCTGAATGGGGAAGTGATCGGCGGACCGGAACGTTCGCGGTTCTGGTGGAACGCCAAAGACAGCACGGAGATCGCCCAGGTAAGGAGAAGACGGTCTGGGATTGGTCTGTTTGTTGGAGCAGTGACGGCGTTCGTTTAGCGAGTGGCGTCGCTCAGAATCAGAAGGGGGCACGGCGCGCAGTGCGAGAGTTCGTGCGAACGCTTTCGGATGTTGCAGGTTACAAAAGATGACCAACGAAGAGCTCGATGCGAGGGTGCTTGAGTTGATCCGCTCCGGCGTGTCCCGCGCCGGTTTCATCCGGGACCGTCTGAGCGAGGGTGTGTCGATGCGCGACGTCGACCTGTCGCTCCAGCGTCTGAGGCGAAAGGGTCTCATCAAGTACGGCACGGCGAGCCGGCTGACGACGTTCTTCGGGTGGAGGGTTACTACGTGACCGTCAAGTGCGTCGCCACCAGTTGGTCCATCGCCCACGTCTGCGACCGCTGCGGCGCCGTAGGGCCCACGGTGGGGTACTACGAGGCGCCTCAGGACGAGGTTGACTGGAAGGAGCGGTGCCCGCGCGACGGGAGCTGCGCGGCGGCCAAGGCAGGATGGCTCCTCGGCGAGGAAGATTTGTGTCCCGCCTGTCGCGAGCGTTTCGAGCGTCAGGTCAAGGAAGCTCAGGATAGGATGGACCGCGTGATCCGTCTCGAGTCGAAGGAGCCGTACCGATGAGCGACCCCCTGAAGGAGATCGACCTCAACATGGCGGCGCGTCGCAAGCTGGAACGGATCGCCAGCGGCGCGGCGGTGACGCTCACCGAGGACGAGGCTCGTCGCATCCTCCAGACGCTTGAGCGCGACTCGAAGCAGATCCAGTCGCTCATCGACTCGCTGCCGGACGATGACTGATGTCGTACTACCACCCTCCCAGTGACGAAGCCCTGGAAGCGTTCGACGCGGTCTGCTGGGCTCTCGACAAGCGAGCGGACGAGGACCTCTACGAGTGCGCGAGAAACACGTTGCTCGCGTTCGGTCCGTTTGGTGGCTGGCGCAGTCATCTCGACGCTGCCCTCGCCATCGTCGTCACCACCCCCCAAAGTTGTCATGACGCCGCTAGCATCAAGGCGTGTTCAAGACTCCGGTGGCCTTCTTCAAGGCCGTTGCGTCGCATTGGTACGGGGTCATGACCGGCGCCGGTAGTCTCCTGTTCACGCTCATTGCCGTGGAGGCACATGACGCGTTGTCCCAGAGCGAGCTGCGCACGTGGCTTTGGATCATTGCGGCGGCGTGCCTCTTCCTCGCAATGCTCGGAGCCTGGCATCACGAATACATGGCGAAGTTGACGGCCGAGAAAAAGACGGAGGCCGCAGCACAAGAACTTGCCAACGAACGCCAAAAGCGCGCCGAAGCCGAGCGTGAGGCGAAGCAGGGCCCACTAGCGACGATGGCGACGCACCTAGGGGAACTAGCCAACAAACCGGCACCTGGAGAGCCTTCGGAACTTTACCCGCCCGGAATGTTGGCACGAATCCGCTCCCTCACCCTTGAGCAAAAGGCCGGCATCCTTCGCGAACTCAGGTCCGCTGCTGGGAAAATAAGCATCGACGTGCAGACGGGCGCCGAAGGCGGTGAACGCTTCGGGCACGAACTTCGCGACGTTTTCGTGGATGCCGGTTGGACGGTCGACCAGCAAGTGGTCCCGCTACGAGGCTTTGAGTGCGTACCCGGACTCGCGCTGGCTGTAACAGACACTGGTAGTCTCACGGCCGATGAGAAGAAGGTGATGCGAGCCCTGCACGCGGCGGGGCTCGCATTCGAGACCATCAAAGTGAAGTTTCACATGGGCCATGGTACCGAGCTTCGTGTGACTACCAAGCTCTCGTCCTAAGACTTCAGCGGCTCTCGGACGACGCGACCGCGCCGCTGTGCTTCCAGATCCACCTGGGATCGAAGATCATGGCGGCCTTTCGTGCCGTGCTGTTGATTGGGGTCCCCTGGACCTCGTAACAGATCGAACCGAAGATAAAGCTGTTGTTGTGGTAGAGGACGACGCCGTCCACGAGCGCGTCGAACCGCCTTCATGCGGGCGATCTCGGTCGCCACGCTGGACTTGACCACGGCTCCCGGAAACGCGCGCTCGATGGTCGCGTACACGTTGCCCGTGCCGAGAGGCTGGCTGCCCGTCAGGGCCGCCGTGATGTAGTCGCGTACCGTTTTGTCGCTCGGCCGCTCGGTCGCGACCTTGCCGGTGGGGTACCAGCGCCCGTCGCTCCGGTGGGCGAGCGTGCCGCGGGTCCGCTCGGCGTGCCGCAGAGTGCCGTAGGCGCTGCGCTCGGACTGGCCGGTGACGGCGGCGACGTCCTCGACAGTCACGCCGTCCTGGTTGCCGAGAACGTACTCCTCGACCTGATCGACGAAGAGCTTGGGACGCGTGGGCGGCGCGACGTCGTTGGATACGATCCGCGGGGCTCTGGGCTTACGCGAGGCGGCGGCCGACCGCTCGACCTCTCGGATGAACTCGGCGACGAGCAACCGTTGCTCGTCACGGGTGTTCGCAGCGAATGCTGCGCGTGTTGCACCTACACGGCGCTGGTGATCTCGCTCATCCCGAAGCAGCTCGTTGACGATTCGCATGACCGTACGACGAGCATGGCAACGTTTTCTTCAATGAAAACCAGTGGTTTCCGTACGGAATACCGAACGGGGTCCAAAGCGTATGGCGTCTTACGCCACGAAAATCAAGACGTTGGAGGTGGATGCTATGAAGCGAAAATGCGCTGCCTACAAAGTCGAAACGCTGCCTACAAAGTCTGGCGCGCGGACGGGTTTAGAGGCAAAGCCCCTTCGCGAGGGAAGATGAAGGGTCTGGACGGAGAAGAGCTGGAGATCATGGCGCTCATCTCCATGGGGTACGCCATCGACCTGAGGAGCACGTCGGGTGGGGTGGGTCGCCTCCTCAAGCGCGGTCTCGTCACCGAGAGCACGGTCAGCTGCGGCGCGCGTGACTGCGTTGGACACCAGTCGCTCGACATGACGAGCGTCTGGAACGCCGTCAAGTGCGGGGGTCACTGACTCGATTCGTTCCTCGTCTTCTCGAGCTTCTTCGCCTCGCGGGTCACCCGCTCTTCGGCGTAGTCTGAGTCGGCCTTCGCGTTGAGCATCGCCGTTTTGTGTTTCACTACATTCAATCCAACGGCTTCGGTGATCATCTGCTTCCTACTTACGCCCAGTTGTTCGTATGCAGCTAGGTTCATGCGAAGCTCTTCGTTGTGAATGCGGGCAGCTTCTAGCTCCAGCTTGGCTTTTTCGAGCTCGACGTCGTGCCGGCTCGATACCGCGGCGTCTCGTTTCTGGATGAACTGCAAAAACTCGCGGTTCTGCTGGAGAGCCTCCGCGTTTTGTTTGAGCGCCGTGTGGTTCGCTTCAACGATGGCGCCAAGTAGTTGAAATAGTTTGTCCTGATCCATTTTGGGTATTCCTTTGGGTTTTTACTGCTGTTCGAGGTCTTTGACCTTATTGTCGGCGGCGGGAGCGTCGAGGTCCCAGTCGAGGACGTAGACGTCCACTTCGACGCCTTCGGACTGGTCGAGCACCTCGAACATCCTCACGTAGAACTCGGCGAACGGTGACCATCGTAGGAACTCCTCTCGGGTGAACCAAGTGATGGGGTGTCCCTGCTCGACCTCTCTCGCTCCCGCGCACGAACTTTCGACCCGAAATACGTGAACCATGCGTCCTCGATCTTCGGGTGCGTCTTTGACGCATGTCTCGGCCATGTATAGCGGCGTCGCGTAGAGCGTGCGTATCCCAGTTTCTTCGCAGAGCTCTCTCGCCTGCGCCTCCTCGACGGTCTCGCCCTCCTCGACCTTCCCGCCGGGGAGAGTCCAGCCGCCGTATCGTGCGTTCCAGACGCAGAGGATGCGGCCGTCACCGCGTTCGACGTAGGAGACGGCGGCGCGGTTCATTCCGTCTTCTTGGCTTCAGTTTGAGCTCGTTCGCGAGCTATCTCTGAGGCTACTTGCACCACCGACACTTCCGGCGTAGCCGGCTCGGTCGGTGCGAGCGACGCCGGCGCGAACTCCCCGTCCTCGAGCTGCGCTCCGTCGAACCAGAAGCAGAAGACGCTCACGGCCGTTCCCTTCTTCTCGATTTCATCGACGGTCATGGCGGGTCCGCCGCTCTTCAGGCGCACGACATCTCCAGGCTTGAACTCTGACATGGAAGATCCTTTTTCTAACGGTTCTTGAATCGGTTTCAGGGCATCGCAGCCCCAGCATCTATCACGTGTCCGGTCGTTCGCGAGCTCTTCTCCGCGCGGGTGGTTCCGGCAGTACCAACCGTTCCAGGGTACGTTTTCGGCTGTCGCCAATATTTCGGCGCTCGTTACCGGGCCGTTCATTCGCCGGTCCAGACCCATCGGCCCACGCGCCAGAGACCTAGTAGCGGAAACGCGAACGGAGCCCATGAGGCGAGCAGCGCAATTTCCGACCAAGAGCGTCTCTCGAACCAGTTGTCTGGTTCTTGATGGCGAGTCATGGGGACGAGGGAGCCAATGATGTGAATCACCATCACTGCTACTATGACCTCGAGCTTTGAATGACCAGCATGGCCAAGCAGGCAGAGACCGAAGCTGGCCGTCGGCCCCGCTGCGGCTAGGACCAGAATTCCGAGTCGTCCTAATGCGGCACGGATGCGCGACCACACCGGTTCGGACGGTTCGGCCGGCATCTCCGCCGGCTCCCTGTAAGGCGTCTCGCTCATTTCGCCGTCGCCATCTCGATTCCGATCGCGATGTCGCGAACGATGTCGTCGACCGGTATGGGCTTGCCCGTCGAGTCGACGACGTCGTCCTTGACGCACCAGCTGACAGCGGTCTCTCCCTCGCAGAGGACGCCGGCGACGACGCCGAGCGCCTGGAAGTCGGCGGTCTCAAGCTCGTCCATCATGGCCGCCAGGTGTTTGTCGATGACGGCTTGGGCGGCAGCGGGGATCTTGGGGTCGGTCATTCTGGCATCTTCCTTTTGACGATGTTCGCGATCGCCTGCTTCACGCAGTCCTTGCAGCACGCGTGACCGACGGTGTCCGGGATGACGGCTTCCTTCCCGGCTTGGGCGCTGATCTTCAACGTGACCCAGGAGGCGAGTTCCTTGGCGAAGGTCTCCATCTGGGCGGCATTCGATGTGTCGTAAAAGTCGAGGACCTTGGTCTTGTCGCAGCCGTCGCAGCGATAGGTTTTGGTGTCCTTGACCATGGGAAGCAGGATGATGTCTCTAGCGTCAATTCTTGTCAACGACGCCGACGTATCGTAGGGTTGCTCCCATGAAGAAAGGGCCGGTGAAGGGCGTCATCCAGTGGTTCCGGATGAGCGAGAGCCTCAAGGGGCGGGTCCTCAAGTACCAGAAGCGCAGAGAGAAGGAGACGGGTCTCGATATCACTTTGGCGGGCGCGATACGGGATCTCATCGAGAAGGGACTGGAGGCGGCATCATGAGCCCAGGTGAAGGTTGTCAGGGCGGCGGCAGTCGCATGGACGCTGCCGGTGGCGCTCGCGAATGGTTGATAGCCGCACTGGCTCTGGCCATGCCAGACCAGACAAGGGAGGCCTGCCTCGATAAGGCGAGAAACATCGTCGATGCGCTGGACGTCTATCTGGAAGAGCCAGATCGCCGGTCCATCCTTCAGGACCTGACGCCTAACTATCCGGCGGAGTTCGAGAAGCTGAAGGCGGAGCGCGACGCTGCCTTTGCCACCGCAGAGCAAGCAGTCAAGGCGTTGCAGGAGACGCTGGAGCGGCTTCAGGCGGGTAAGACATGAGCGAAACCGAAGACACGAGCGTTTTCGTGGACGCTCTCCTCGAGCAGCAGAAACGCGTTGACGCGGAGACGCGCAAGATGGCCAAGGAGATCGTCGAGGGGCGAAACCTCAAGACGCTCGAAGAGGCGAAAGCGTTTGCTCAGGCCTGGGTCGAGACGGCGGCGCAGAGTTCGCGGAACGCTTCGTACTGGGAGACGAGGGCGAGGGATGCCGAGGAGGCGTCGGCCGGTTTCCGGGTGTCCAAGGATTTGGAGGGGAAGCTCACCATCTGGTGCATCGAGTGTGGCCGGGATAGCGGTTTTCACCTAACTTCATGTTCCAAGGTATGAGCTATCCGATCGACGAACAAGCTCTCCTCCGTGCCCAGACGAAGGTCGCGGAGGCCGCCGAGAAGTTCGGGCCGCTCGGGAGGCCGGCGGATAGCTGGTGTATCTGCCTGGAGTACCCTTGTCCGTGTGCGTGCCACAAAGACCGGTCTCGAAAGCCCAAGGAGTAAAGATGGCATCCGTTGACGCGCTCGTGAAGAAGCTCCTGGACGATGTCGAAGCCCTCAGCGAGGCCATCCAGGCGGAGGAATCCGACGAGGAGCTCAGCAAGATCCGCGAGGAGATGGGCAAGCTCCACGCGCAGCTGACGCCTCTCATCAACAAGGCGAAGGCGCTTGCGGAGCGTGCGCAGAAGATGTCCGAGAAGGCGGACGCCCAGAAGACGAACGCGGAGAACTTCTTCGAGAGCGCCGAGGAATTGGTCGCGTCGCTCGAGGGCGCGGCGGAGGCCATGGACCCCGAGCAGTGGGATTGGGGTGACGAGGGAGGAGAGCATGACTGACACGAGGAACGGCGCCGAGCGCATCGCTGATGAGCGGTTACGGCAGATCATGGCCGAGGGCTACACCGCCGAGCACGACGACGGACACATCCACGGGGAATTGGCTGCCGCCGCTGCGTGCTATGCGGCCCAGATCAGCATCTACGAGATGGTCGAACGCGAGGGCTCCATCATCTTTAGCGATCCGTGGCCGTTTGAAGATGAGTGCAACAAGAGACCGCGATCTGGCTCCACCGTTTCTACCGTTACCCGTATCCGCCTCCTCGAGAAGGCGGGAGCTCTCATCGCAGCCGAAATCGATCGGCTGCTTCGTAAGCGAGGAACCTGATGCTGATCGATTACGTGGAAGTGCTTCGTGAGCAGCTCGGTCGCGCACGCTTTCGCAACGGCCAGTGGGAGCGTTTCGAGAACGGCGAATGGGTCCCCTGGCCGGTTCTGAAGCTTGACCGGCTCGGACGCCTTGGTGCGTTAGGATCGATAGGTCCTACCAAGAAAACGGAAGCCGCGTGATCGAGTTCGAGCAGGGTCGCCATCACGGGCGCTGTATCCTCTTGAGAGAGCCGGTGCTCGGCGTCGTCGGCATCGTGGAGTGCTCCGCGAACGGTTGTTTGGCGCAGTTCGTTCTCACCGTCAAAGACGGTCACGACGACCCTGTAGAGTTTGCCGCCGCCATCCACGTCTTCATGACCGAGCATGAGTGCGCGTCATGAAGCCCGTTGGTCTTACGCGCGCCGAGGAGGCGCTCCAGGAGCGTCAGCAGGAGCAGGCACGCATGGTGGCGCCACCGGGAGTGATCCGGTGTCAGATGAGCGTGCCGCCGAACGGCGACGACTGCGTCTCGGCAGCGGTCTACCGGGTCGTCTGGAAGGACGGACAAGAGACGCCAGCCTGCGAGGATTGTGCGTTGCAAGCGCGACAACAGCTGCCCGGAGCGATTATCCGCGTCGAGCTAATCGCAACCGTTGACAAGCGTTGACGACGACTCCATGCTGCGACCTCAGCAGGAGGTCACAACGCATGGCGATCAGCAAGGCAGAGATGTGGGTGCAGTTCGCGACGGCGGCGGTCGCTCGGTACGTCGTCCCCGAGGAAGTCGAGAACGCCGACGAGCTCGTCGATGACATGAGCGAGGTCGCGACGCAGTTCGCCGATCAGATGCTCGACGAGTACGACGAACGGTTCTTGGGCGGCACGGAGCGCAAGCCCAAGACGCGCAAGCGTAAGCATCCGGCCCAGACGGAGGACTGAGTCGATGCCCAAGGATAAAGGCACCGAGACGCAGCGAAAGAAGGCGTCGCGTCAAGAGGCTGGCGCTCAAGGCAAGCGCGATGCGTACATGTACGATCCGGAGAGGCTCGTTCTCGTCACCGATGAGAAGTCGCCGCTATACGACGAGAGGGTGCATCTGCCGGTCAACGAGAAGCTCGTCGCGAACATGATGTTTCAGCCGGACGGTCCAGACAGTGCGCCGTTGGGCGTCATCAAGCCGGTGGTCGTACGTCGCAACCCGGAGACTACGGACATCGAAGTAGTCGATGGTCGGCAGCGCGTAAAGGCGGCCGTTGAAGCAAATAAGCGCCTGAAGAAAGAGGGGCGCAACACAATCCGAGTCACGACCGTTACCGAACGCGGTCGAGATTCTCGCCTCATAGGGATTTCTATCAGCGCGAACGAGTTCAATCAGGACGAGACGCCCAGCGGGCGCGCTCGCAAGATTCAGAACTACATCGATCACGGCCACGACAAGAAGGAGGCCGCGAACATGTTTGGTGTCAGCGAGGCCACCATCACCAACATGCTTGCCGTTCTGGGAGCACCCAAGGTGATCAGGAGTGCTGCCGACGCCGGGAAGATCTCCAACGCAGACGCCTACAAGCTCGCCAAGATGGAGCCGGACGAGGCGAAGAAGAAGCTGGAAGAGCTCCTCGAGAAGGCTCCGCGCACTCCTGGCAGGAAGCGGAGCAAGAACGCGAAGAAGGCACGCCAGGTGATGGGGCGCCCAGAGGCGGGGCGTGCGGAGACGGGACGTCCGGAGCCCGAGTCGGCGCCCGGACTGGCGCTGGCCGGCGGGACTCCCGAACCCTCTTCGAAGAAGAGCATGAAGAAGCTCGAGGACGCCGTCGCCGAGGCGATCGCCGTCTGGGTCGAAGCGAACTGGGCGGATGGCAACTGGAACGGTGCGCCGCAGGACATACCGATCCTGATTCGGAAGGGGGACTGGCGCGAGCATCGAGACAAGACGGCGAAGGAATGAGCGGTCCCGGTTACGCCAAGGGTACGACGGTCGACGTCTCGAAATCGCGAGCGGAGATTGACCACGTCCTCGTGAAGAATGGGGCGTCGTCCGTCGGTATTCTGAACGACTCGGACAAGGCTGTCGCGGTAGTCGCGTTCACGATCCGGGGCGCGAAGTTCCGACTCGAGATTCCTATGCCGTTGATGGCTGAGGTCGAGAAAGTACCGAGGCCTCGGCAGTGGTCATATTGGGACGAGACGAGGCGTAGCGCGTGGAAGCGTTCTGAGCTCTCGTAGTTGGAACGTGAGCGCTGGCGAGCCGTCTTATTGCTCATCAAAAGCAAGCTCGAGATCGTTCGTATCGGTCTCTCGAGTGTCGAGCGGGAGTTCATGGCCGATCTCGTCTTACCTAGCGGTCAGCGCGCGGAAGCGTTTTTCGCGGAGGCGATCCGTCGCGGGCTCGAGGGTGGCGACGCGTCACCGATGCTGGGCGAGGGGGAGAAGTGATGGGTCTTCCGAAGCTGAAACGCATCAATCCTCCCGAGGACATTGGCGGAGGCTTGGAGCGTTACGCCGAGATAATGGACGGGACTGGCGCGAGCGCGTATCGATTCAAACAACCCAAGGAGAAGAAGATGGTAGCGAAGAGCAAGAAGTCGAAGACGAAGACTCCCACGGTCAGGAGCCGCAAGGGCATGCGAGGCGGCTCGGTCGCTGGTGCGCCGCGCGTGTGCGGGGTGTGCCGCAAGTCGGGGCACAATTCGCGTAGTCACGAGCCGGGTGGGAAGCTGGCGAAGGGACGCTAACATGAGCGACGTACCTCCTTTCAAGCAGATCGCTGTCTCGACGGGTGTAGGCGAGGAAGCGTTCGACGTCATTTACGGGCTCGACGATGATGGGCGCGTATGGTCGTTTGTCAGCCATCGGAAAACAGAGGGATGGATTCCGATCAAGACCGATATCCATCCGAAGTACGATGAGGAGGAACAATGAGCGTCTCTCGAAGCGACACCGAGGAGATGATCGAGTCCATGAAGGAGCTTCAGGCTCTTCCGGCCGAGCTCCGGGTGGCGATCGCGATCGCCAAAAAGGAAGGTCTGAAGGAGGGGGTTAGGGAAGAGATTAGCTTCGGCATGAGCAAGGTCATCGCCATCATGCGCGATGTGGCGACCGAGCTGGAAGAGATCATGAAGGAGTTCGAGGCAGAGGGTGCAAGCAGTTAGCCTCAAGCTCTGTCCGCAGTGCTACAAGGACAAGCCGCTCGCTCTCTTCGAGAAGAGGTCGGGCGGCTTCGCCCGTACCTGCGCCGACTGTCGCAAGCGCTACTCGGGCTGGGAGAAGAAGACCCTCGTCGAGAAGCTTGCTGGGATGCCGGTGAGGGTCGACGCCTCGCCGACGGGGCGCGTGCTCTGGGTTCCTCGCTCGCTCAACCAGAAGCTCGGCGGCATCCCGGCGTCCTGGAGCGAGCGTGGGACCTGTCCGCCGTCGTGCGGCCTCTACGAGGCGGGGTGCTACGCGCTCTACGGCAAGCTCGGTTTTCACTGGAAGAACGTTCCGAGGGATGGTTTACCGTGGAACGAGTTCCTGGAGAAGGTGCGAGGGCTGCCGGCGGGGCAGGTGTGGAGACATAACGTGGCGGGGGATCTCCAGGGAGACGGTCAGAGGCTGCACATCGATCGGTTGATGGAGCTCGTGCGGGCAAATGAGGGACGCCGAGGGTTCACGTTCACGCACAAGATTGGTCCGATCGGTAACCTCCAATTTTCGATCGCCAACGAGGAGGGGTTCACGATCAACCTGTCGGCCGACACGCTCGAGATCGCGGACGAGTACGCGAGTCTCGGCGTTGCGCCCGTGTCGGTCCTCTTGCCGCACGACGCTCCCATCCGGCTGAAGACGCCGGCAGGGCGGCGCGTAACGGTCTGTCCGGCGGAAACCGAAGGTCTTACGTGCCGGGAGTGTGAGCTCTGCACGATTCCAGATCGAAAGACAATCATTGGTTTTCGTGCGCACGGAAACTATCGCAAGCACGTGACGGAGCTTGTACAGCTTCGAAGGAAGACGGCGTCTTGAGGAATCCCGGGATCCCGACGGTCAAGCCTGAGCGACCCTGCTCGAAGTGCGGAGCAGAGCCTCGAGTGACCGGTGTCAGCTGGGGTCGGAAATGCCAGCAAGAAGCGAGACGCGTGAGGCGCCTCAGGAAGGCTAAGTCGTGACCCCCGACGAGCTCGACCTCGCCCGCGCCGGTCGCGCGGAACTCCTGACCGAGATCCGTCGGCTGCGCGCCGAGGTGCGCGATTACCGCGCAGGCGGGATCAACCTGCCAGGATGGGTCTGCGCCAGCTGCGGCGTTCTCAACGGTTCCATGAAACAGCTTCGAGTAGAATGTCGATGCTGCGGGGCTCCGCAGCCCGGAGGACCCCCATGAGTGACGTACGTCAAAAAGCAAAAGACCTTCTGCGGCTGGCCCTCGACGGAGGCACGACCGCGAACGAGCGGGATGCGGCCACGAGGCAGCTCCTGGCGCTCATCGACAAGTATGATCTTCTTTCCGCGGGCGGCAAGCCCATCAACGTCGCCGCGGAGATCCTGAACAAGGTCATCAGCGGGGATTTCATGGAGGAGGTGGCGGGGCACGTCGAGAAGGCTGCGAGCACTTTCGAGCGCGTGATGGCGGCGGGCAAGCGAATCACGGACGCGAGGGGACCGTCTTCGACGGGCAAGAGGCGAAAGAGGACGTACAGGTAATTTGTGCGCGACGTCGATAAAAACGACCTCACGTGGTGTAATCAGCCTCGCCTTGCGGCGGAGTTTTCGGGAGCACGTCGTGGAACATGTAGTGCAACCCGTTTCCTGCTTCGTCCGGTCGTCTCGGGCACGATCCCGTCAGCAGGCTTCCCCGAGCGATTCGCACGGGCCAGTAACACTTTCGCAGCATTGAGGTCAGCGTGATCACGGTAGCCGCACGAGGTGCAACAGAAGACGGCTTGCGAGCGACGCGACTTGGCGTCGATCGTGCTGCACGCGCTGCACGTCTGGCTCGAATAGGCGGCGGCTACTTCGACGAGCGTGCCTCCAGACCATGCGAGTTTGTAGCGGAGCATGTTCGCGAAGCGGGACCATCCCGCGTCCGCGATGTTGCGAGAACAGTGACCTCGGATCATCCCTGCAACGTTCAGTTTTTCCAGAACGACAACGCCGTGGTTCTTGGCAAGTTGTGCAGACTGGACATGCAGGAAATGATCGCGTTGCCGTCTCACCTTGCGGTAGATGCGAGCAACGCGCGCCTTGGCTTTCTCTCGGTTCTTGGATCCTTTTCTCCGTCGGTTGACGGTACGTTGGGCGTGGGCGAGTTTCTTGAGCGATGTTTCGAGATAGTGAGGGTTGACGATCAAATCGCCGTCAGAGGTTGCACCAAAGTTTGCAATGCCACGATCGATCGCGACAATGGGGTCTTTCCGCAAGGCGGGCTCGGCTACGTCCAGTTCGCAGATGATACTGACGAACCATTGGTCTCCGTCGCGCTTGAGCGTGCAGGCCTTGGGTTTTCCTTCGAGGGGGCGGTGCATCGTTGTGCGGAGCGTACCGAGCTTGGGAAAGCGAATGTTTTCGCCGGTAATGCGCCAAACTCTGGAATGTGTCTCGGTGAATCCGAGGATGTCGCGACCCTTGTGCTTCCATCGTGGGGCACGAGTAAGCCGAGCAAAGCATCGTTGCCACGCTCGGTCCAATTCGACCAAGAGTTGCGAGCATACATTACGTGGAACGTCGGCGAGCCATGGGAGCGCAGCACGCAGTTCGGTCAATTCGTTGATTTGATCGAAGGCTGTTGGGTAGACACGTTCATCTTTAGGACGCGACAGTCCAAGCCGTCGTTGTTCGAGCGCGAGGTTCCAAAGGAATCGCAAAGCGTCATTCCAGGCATTGAGGCGAGTAACCTGTTCTGGCGTTGGGTAGACGCGGTAACGAAAAGCTTTACTTCTCATGCCCACCAGACAGAAAGCATAGTCGTTTTTGAGGCCTTGCAGGAGGTAAATAAGATGGTTGAGGTAGCGATCACAAACGATAACTGGGTGGCTACGACAGGCGGGCGTAAGCTCCTTATCCGGTGCGAGGTGAACGATTTGACATGGTACGAGGTCCGGACGATCGTCTCGAAGAAGCTCGGCGTCGAACCGTTCTCGCAGGACCTGACGATCGAGCGCAATCCGGCGACCGCAGTGCCGGCCCGTGTCGAGGTCCTGGAGGTTCGGTGGACCGGGGACGATTACGCGAAGGGCGGTACGCCAGGCAAGAGGAGGATGCAGGAACGAGCGCCGGGCGGGGAGTGGGTGGATGTCTAGCGGGACGTGCAGCGTTTGCGGTGGGGCAATACCGGAACGAGAGACGGTAATCGGGCACACGGCTTTGTGTGCGGAGATCGTGCGTGTGCGCGCCAGGGCTCATGCACTCGAGGAGGTCGTCGAAGTGCTCGAAGCGCAAGCTACCAATTCGGCGGCTTCAGCAGCTGACCGCATAGGCATGCTTGGTGCCGCACGCATCGTGCGCGGAATGCTCCCGTGAGCACCCGTCTCGACTCCGTCCTCCAGAAGCACCCCGACCACGAGGAGGGTATCCGCCTCCTCGCCGAGCGCGACCCTTCGGGGAACCTCAAGTATCTAGCCTGGGGCGCCAAGATGCTCGCGGCCGGGCAGGCGCTAGCGCCGGAGATCGCGGACGTGCTCGACCTCTTCCACCGGTTCGCGGGGCAGCGGCTCGAGAGGACCGGTGCTCAGGTCAGGCGAGCTCGTCGAGCACACCAGCGACTGAACTACGGCGACAGCAATCAGGTGCACCCTGACGTCAACACGTACCGCCCCCAGGACTTCGCCAAGCTGCGGGACCTCCTGAACAAGCTCAAACGAGCGCAAGACAAGAAGCGTAAAGAGCGAGAAAAGCTCTACCGCATCGAAGGCTCCGTCGAGGCCGACGTCGTCTACGATTCGGACGACCTCATCGTTCGGCACATCAAGAACAAGAACGCCAGCATCCACTACGGGCACGATACGAAGTGGTGCATCTCGATGACCCAGGAGGGGTACTTCGAGGACTACGAGACGCACAACGCCACGTTTTTCTTCTTCGAGCGGAAGAAGCCTGTTGGCGATGAGTTTGACAAGGTCTGTCTGATGATGCCTCGCAGTCACGGTGATCGTCTGAGCGATCGTTACGACGGCGAAGGTGCGACCGCGTTCAACGCGCTCGACCGTCGAGTCGACATGTTCGGTCTCGCCAAGGTGCACGGACCGCGCATTTTCGACATCTTTCGATTGGTCCATGAGGCGAGCGAGCGCTACCCAGGCTCTGTCCTGTTCCAGACTTTCCGGGGGACCGCTACTCAGGAGCAGCTCGAGACCGTGTTCGCGAGCCTGGTCAAGGGAGACTTCGGTTACGAGACGGATGCGTTACTGGAAGCGATCGTCTGCAACGACGCAGCACCGGTGACGATGCTCGAGGAGATCCTGAAGCGCGGCGTGGCATTATCGAAAGTCGCTCTACAGCAAAGTGTACGACGAACGTTTCGGCGACGACGTCATCGACCCGGTCACGACGCGGAGCTCACCCGCACGATCATGTCCGCCCTGGTCATCCACCCGAACACGCCTACCGAGCTGCGCGAGCGCGTCGTCAAGGACCTGCGGCGTCGGCACGTGAAGATTCAGCAGATCCATCGTACGACGGACGACGGCAGGGTGGGCGTGACGTACCGGAATGTCGTCAAGGGGCGCAGGTTCAGGATGTTCGGGCGGATGCACCTCAAGTTTTTGCCCGTCAGTGCCCTTCAATCGCGCGTGAGGAGTCTCGAGCGGCGTATCGTTCAGACGAAGAAGTGGCTCGAAAAGCGCGTCGAGGCGGACAAGAAGAAGGCCGCGAAGAGAGCGGCGAAGAAGAGGTGAAGCGCGTCGTCGACCCCGAGATCAAGAAGGTCATCGTCGCCCTCAAGAAGAACGGCCTCGCGCAGGTCAAGTGCGTCGGGTGTGGCGCCTGGCTCGAGGCCTACTCGCGAGACGACGAGTGGTACGCCGACAAGGAGAATAACCCTCACGGTCTGACTCCCACGCGCTTCTCGTGCCTTGCGTGCAAGGTCCAAGGTACGCACCTTGCGCCGGTAGCCGAGCCGGAAGACCTGCCGTCGTAAGTAGGGTAGGCTTCGTTTCATCTGAAGGAGGTCCCATGTTCGCTCGCATCCTCGCGCTCACCATCACCCTCACTGCCATCGTCGTTCTGCCGCCCGCCGCTCTCACCGGCTGCCCTGCCCCTGCCGGCACCGTGACGAACGCCATCGCCACCGCCCAGCAGGCTGCCCAGACGGCCGCAACGGTTGTTGCCGATGCGCAGGTCGTCTGGCCGATTGTCTACGCCGCCATCCCGGCCGACAAGCAGGCTGCGGCGCAGACCGCCTTCAACGAGTCGCTCTTTACGGCGAACCATGCGATCCTGACCCTGAACGATCTGATCGCTGCGGCGATCGCGGCGAACAACTCCAACCCGGACTTCACCGCGGTCATCGGTCAGCTATCGGGCGCGGTCGCTCAGGTCGTCGCCATCGTCCAGCAGTTCCTGACGACACCTGCGGTTGCCTCCCATGTACGTACCGCGGGGGGAGTCGACGCCGTCGCCGACATGAGCGCGGCGGCCGGTAGGCTGAAGGCGCTCACGGTCAAGTAGTCGTGTCGCATCCGAGCCTGGAGAGGCGCGCAGATGAGCTGGCCGCCTGCGAGCACTTGGTCGACGACCAGCAGGTACTGGTGCTACCTGATGGAGATCCAGCAGTCAGGTGCGTCGAGTGTGGCGCGATCTACTATCCGAGCGATCCCGAGAACGGCTGGACCAGGCCGGTTCGTGTGGCCCACGTCGTGGGAGTGGTCAACCGCCGATGAAGTACTCCGATCGACCGAGCTACTTCGAGGTGGTCGTCTACCTCAAGGGCGCCAGGAAAGTTTACTGCGGGATAAACCAAGACGAAGCGATCGCCGCGTACGAGAAGTGGGTCGCTAAGCACCCGGACCGGCCAGCTTTCCTGCACGCTGTGTGGAAGATAGAGCACGAGCGGGTGCTGAGGTCGCAGAAGATGCCGCCGGGGGTACCCAAGAGAGCCGCTCTGCCTAAGCGGATCTCGGTGAGGGCTGGATGAGTCTTCTCGAGGAAGCCCGCCTTGAGCTCTCGCAGAAGACGCTCAAGGACATCGAGCGCGATACCGCGTGGAAGTGGGCGGCGCGGGCGGTCGCCGCCTTCCAGCTCTGGAACGAGAAGGGAGCTCCGGAGCTCTATCGCGACAGCCTGACGTACTGGGGTGAGTCTCTCGAGCACGCCGTGTTCGCGGACGAGACCGGTGAGACCGTACGGGCCGTGCGGAACTGGATGCTCCAACACGTGCCGCCTGGGTTCTTTTGAACGTCCTCGTCTACTTCCCCTCCGGCGCCCGCGTGCTCGCCGAGCTCGTCACCGAACGGCCGGACATCGAGCGCGGTCTCATGTACCGCCAGCGCGTGCCGGACGGTACGGGCATGCTCTTCGACATGGGTCACGTAGCCGTGCACAAGTTCTGGATGGTGGGAACCGCTGTTTCCTTGGACATGGTGTTCATCGGAGTGGTTGGGCAGATCGTTGGCATCGTCGAGAACACGGTGCCGTACGACCCCACTCTTCGCGGGGTCGATGCAACCTCGCGGTACGTGCTCGAGGTTCCGGGCGGGTGGTGCGCCAGGAACGGGGTCGTTGCGGGTCAGCGGGTGACGGTGGTGCGGGTGCCGGGCGGGTAGCGCGGTCGATGCAGGGAGTCGTCCCAGACGCAGTTCTCGAGCATGTAGATGGCCTTGCCGATGAGCCTACAGGCTTGTGTCTCGTCACCCTCGACGAGGTGCGCGTAGAGTGCGCGGACGAGGTAGAAGGTCATGCCTGCGCGGGCGACGTCGGAGTACATCAGTCTTCCTGCTCGGCGCCCACTAGAATAGTGACGTCCGCGCACGCCAGGGTGCGCGCCATCAGGATGCGCTTCTTCACTTCGCTCACCTTGAACTTGAGCCGTTCCCCCGTGAAGCTGGTGTAGCGCTTCGTGACGTACTCCTCCGCCGGGCTCCGCACGTCGGCGAACTCCCCCAAGGCGTCGCGCAGGAGCTGCCCGACGTCCACGCCGCCGGAGCCGGCCTCGACGAGCGCAGCGAGCGCGCTGTTTCCGAAGTCGAGCTCGATGGTGACTTTTTTCACGGTCTTATGGTTCGCTGGGCCCCGCCAGTCCCGCCGGAGGCCAATCGTTCGGAGGGGGTCCTTGGGGACCTCGCACCGTCACGGTGCCTCCAGTACGGTCCGTCCGGCATCCGTGAGCTTCACTTCCCAGCCCTTCACGCCGAAGGCGCGGGTGAAGAGCGGCGAGTCCTCGTAATCGATCACGCCCTTGCGTGTCAGCGCGTGAAGCGTCGCCAGAGTGGTCTGGGTCGCATTCGTCGTGAGCGACGGGCAGACGATGCGCTTACCGTTGTATGTGTGGACGAACATTCGTTTGAGTTCTCGACGTTGAGAGGCTGAGAGCTTCATGTGAAGGCCTTTCGAAGAGGGAGCATGATGACGAACCCAGTCGCAAAACCACCGACGTGACAGGCGGCCGAGATCTGACTGCCGGCGTTCAGAAAGAGGCATCCGATCTCGATGGCGGCGTAGGTGCAGACGAAGCCCACGAGGTGCGGGAAGAGCATCGCCGATGCTGCCAAAATACCGAAGATCGAGCCGCTCGCGCCAACGAGCGTGTCGGTCGCCGAGGGGTCGACCATCCAGTGCGTCAGGCCGGCTCCGATGCCGCTCAGGCAGTACAGGTTCGCGAAGTGGACTGGACCGAGCTTGCGTTCCACGACGGTCCCGAAGACCCCCAGGAGAGCCATGTTCCCCGCGAGATGCCCCCAGCCGGCGTGCAGGTAGGGGCCCGATAGGAGCCCCACGACCGTGAAGTGCGCCGGGGTGAACCCCCAGGTCTCGCACGACGTCTCGACGCCCCAGGCGAGCTCGAGGGCGAAGGCGAGGAGGTTCAGGGCGACGAGGAGGGCGGTGACCATGTTGGGATAAACGGAGTGGGTAGTCGGTTTATTCAAACCGCTCTCAGTTTGCGGTTTTTCGGCTTCACCGCGGCGCCCCGGAAGACGCCCAGATTCACGCGCTTCGCGCTCTCCTCGAGCGGTCCCGGCGAGTCGTCCGCCACCGCTTCGACTTCGGGGTACGTCGCCTCGATCTCGCGCGCCATCCTGCGCAGGCGCGCGGGCGCGGACGGGTGAATGGAGCACTTGCCGGTGCGGAGGTCCGTCTTGACGAGACCGAGCCAGGCGAGGACGAGGCGGAGGTCGGTGGGGAGCTGTTCCCAAGGGTCGGGGG
>Ga0208038_1000581_pt1 | contig 27180 bp, 24 predicted proteins | sample June2015DPH_16_1_FD_184714 | JGI IMG/M metagenome (GOLD analysis project Ga0208038, IMG submission 184714) | Peatland microbial communities from SPRUCE experiment site at the Marcell Experimental Forest, Minnesota, USA - June2015DPH_16_100... | ecosystem: Environmental > Terrestrial > Soil >...
GCCCGGACGAGCTACCATCCACGGAGATTCCAACCTGGTAATAAATCAGCTCAGTGGCAGATGGCGCATCAGGAAAGGACTCTACCTCTCGATCGCCACCGAAAGCAAAGAGTTGCTTGCTCACCTGAGTGGTCTTGGCTGGCAGATCAACTTATGTTGGATCCCCCGTGCCCACAACAGCGAATGCGATGCATTGTCCCGAACAGATGCGCCTAGACATGACCGGAATTCCAGCTTGCTTCCCGCGCTGGGCTAAAGGTAGAATTCTCAGGCATTCGGAGGTAGTCGTATGCGACGTTTCCGCCTGACTCCCGTTCTTCTGGTTCTTCTCCTCTTTGCCCTTTCCACCCTGGCATTCGCCCAAAGTCCTCTGATTCCACGCAGCGTGCTGTTTGGGAATCCCGAGCGCAGCTCGCCGCAGATTTCTCCCGATGGTACGATGCTTGCCTACTTGGCGCCCGATCAGGGTGTTTTGAATGTCTGGGTGCGCACGTTCGGCAAGACCGATGACCGCGTTATCACCAATGATCGTAAGCGCGGCATCCGCAATTTCTCCTGGCAATACGACTCCAGGAACATCCTTTACGCGCAGGATCAGAACGGCGACGAGAATTGGCGTATCTATCAGACTAATGTCGCTAGCAAGCAGACCAAAGACCTCACTCCGTTCGAGAAGGCGCGTGCCGATATTGTCGCGCTCGAGCCCGGTCATCCCGACACCTTGCTGATCCAGCTCAACAAGCGCGATCCCAAGGTGTTCGATATCTATCGGGTGAATCTCAAATCCAGCGAATTGACGCTCGACACCCAAAATCCCGGTGACGTTGCTGGATGGCAGGCCGACCACGATCTCCAGGTGCGTGGCGCGCAGGTGGTGACCAATGACGGCGGCACTATCATTCGTGTGCGGGATGATGCCAAGTCACCCTGGCGCGAACTGATCGAGTGGGGCCCCGAGGAAACGTTGGGCAATGTTTTCAGCTTCTCCCCCGACAACAAAGCACTCTGGGTCATCACTTCGCTCGACGCCAACGCGGCCCGCTTCGTGTCGATTGATCTCGCTTCGGGCAAGCGTTCGGTGATCGCCGAGGATCCGCAATTCGACGTTGCCTTTGCCGTCACACATCCCAGAACCAACAAGCTGCAGGCGGTCGTCTTCCTGCGCGAACGCCGCGATTTTCAGATCGAGGACAAGGATATTCAGGCCGATTTCGATGTCCTGCGCAAGGTCCGCGACGCCGACATCAGCGACGTGAGTCGCGATCTCAACGACGACAAGTGGATCGTCACCTTTGAGGGAGACAACTCCCCCGTTTATTACTACCTCTACGACCGGGCATCGAAGCAGGCCACCATGCTGTTCAGCAACCGGCCTGAGCTCGAAAAATACAAGCTGGCCAAAGTCCGGCCAATCCAGTACAAGGCACGCGACGGCATGACCATTTATGGGTATCTGACCACGCCCGCCGGTGCCGAGCCCAAGAACTTGCCCATGGTCGTGTTTCCTCACGGCGGTCCCTGGGGCCGCGACCTCTGGGGATATGATCCTTACGCCCAATGGCTGGCGAACCGGGGCTATGCCGTGCTGCAGCCCAATTTTCGCGCTTCCACCGGATACGGCAAGCAGTATCTGAATGCCGGCGACCGCCAATGGGCCGGCGCCATGCACACCGATCTGCTCGACGGCAAAGACTGGGTGGTGCAGCAGGGCATTGCGGACGCAAAGAAGATCTGCATCATGGGTGGTAGCTATGGCGGATACGCCACTCTCGCCGGAGTGGCATTCTCGCCTGACGCATTCGCCTGCGGCGTGGACATCGTGGGCCCATCGAACCTTAACACCTTGCTTAAGACGATTCCTCCCTACTGGTCCACGATGCTGGCTCTCTTTCACAAACGCATGGGCGAGGACGAGGCATTCCTCAAGTCGCAATCGCCTTTGTTCAAGGCGGATCAGATCAAAGCCCCGCTGCTGATCGGGCAGGGAGCCAATGACCCGCGCGTCAACAAAGCCGAGAGCGATCAGATTGTCGCCGCCATGCGAAAGAATAATAAACCGGTCGAATACTACGTGTTTCCCGATGAAGGGCACGGCTTCGCCCGTCCGGAAAACCGCATGGCTTTCAACGCCGCTTCCGAAGAATTTCTTGCCAAGTATCTCGGCGGAAGACTTGAGCCTCCCAGCGATGCGGAGAAGAAGTTGCTCGAAAGCGTGAAGCACTGAGCTGGGTTCCTGCCCGCTGAGGGTCGGTTTGGGTGCCCCATGTCTCGCGCTTTTCAAAACGGGGGGGGGTTCCCATTGCCAGGTCCTAATTGGCGATTCAACAAGAATCGTCAGCTCCTGTTGGTCCGTTGCCCACAGCCACGGATCTGCCTCCGTGTTTTCGTACCTTTACTTACCCCAGAGCCTGACCAGTGCGCCTTGCCTGCCCCACACCGGATCGCTTGACGGGAACGGCAGCGCCGCCATCCTCGCCACCGCCTCTCGATCCGGCGCCTTGCGGCAGATATCCCACTCCTGACCAGGCGGGTAAGCCCCGACCACTAGGAAATCCCGGCTCGCCTCCAGCCGGCAATGACCTGTGCCAGTAGGCAACACCGCGACATCACCCGCCTGCACGACAACCTCGTGTCCATTCTCTCCACCCAGCATCAGCCGCGCCGAACCGCCGGCGAAGCCGAGCACCTCGTGGGCAGTCGAGTGATAGTGATGGTAATCATAAACTCCGTCCCTCCACTGTGGTGGCCAGCCATTACGCGTAAACAAGGCCTCGAAGCGCGCTGCGACGTCTGCACCCTGCACCTCTTGGACACTACGATATAGCAGTACGGGAAGACGTTCGTTGTTGGGCACCCAACCGTTGCGCGAGAGGTGCAACACTTCCGGCCTACCAACTCCCCCATTCTCGCCTTGTCCGATGGCTCCGCCGGCAGCGTACAGGGGTCCCGGCGAAAACTCAAGACCAAGAGCCCCGACCATACCCATGAATCTTCGTCTGTGCAAGAATCCCATCCCTTCTACAGGCAAACAGCGTCAGGCAGGCTGTGCGAAGCTGCCTGGGCTCTTTTCCGTCGCCCGCCACTTTGGCTGGCGCTCCTTGCTAGCTTGGGCCAATGCGCGCTGGACTCCCTCAGCATCGAAGTCGGTCGCGTAAACCGGCGTGCCCGGCTGCTGCCGCCACGATTCGTCAAGGCCACCAGCATCAACCGCATCGAATCCGAGTTCGTTCACAAGCCGCATCACCTTTTCCTTTGCGTGCTTATCATCACCGGCGACAGGCAGAGTGATTCGTCCCGGGCTACCAGCCGGACGGCCTCGCTCCAGCAGATGTCTGACATAGATGTTGTTGAATGCCTTGACCGCCGGTCTGCCGAGTTGATTCGCCACCCATCGACTCTCCGTCATTCCCGCTTCGATCTCCGCAATGCGGCCGTCGCGCTCTCGCGGGTAGTAATTGCCCGTGTCGACAATTACTACATCACCGGGTACTCCGGCAAACAAGTCCTTGGGCAGATCTCGAATCTTTCCTTCCGGGATCGTCACCACAACTACCTCGCCCGCCTTTGCCGCCTCTCGGACCATGACGGGCTTCGCTCCAATTTCCCTGGCGAGATCTGAGAGCGATTCCGGTCCTCGGGAGTTGGCAATATACAGCTCGTGCCCCAGTTTGGTTAGCCGGCGTGTCAGAGTGCCGCCAATTTGCCCAGTGCCAATGATCCCAATCTTCATGTCCGCTCCTCTCGATGGACACCCCTGAATCGGGGCAATGCCCCTGTTGCTTAAGATGTGAGAACCTGGGTGTTCGGTTCATTTAAGCATCACGAGGCCGGATTACTCTGATCTGCCTCTACAGATTTTTCCTTTCCCCAACCAGCTCAACTGTATTTCTCAATTCACAACATAGTCAGCGCGGGTTGAGGAAACAAAAGAATCAACCCGTGCGCGAAAGGAGGTTTCCGTGTTCGTCGAACTCATGCCGCTTCTTGCCGGCCGCACTGTGCTCATCACAGTGGCCAAGGTGGATGACAAGACAATTCGTGTTAACGTCATCCCCGCTCTGGCGAAAGCCGACGAGAACCCGGCTCTAACCACCCCACTTACCTATACCGGCCCGCCCCAGGAACTCGATGCCCAACTCGGCACGCATCTGGCCGGCTACGTCCAAACCCACCAGCAAACCGCTAGCACCCTGGCCGAGGCCAAGGCCACCCTAGAGGCTGCCGCCAAGGCAGCACAGGAGGAAGCCAAGCGCAAAGCCGAGGAGCGCAAGAAGGTAACTCAGAAGCCACCCGCAACTGCCACCACGGCTGAACCTGCCTCTTCTGCATCCCCAACTCCTGCTGAGGCTACGCCCTCTTCGGCATCGACGGGTACACTCGGGCTGTTCCCACCTACAACGCCCGAACCCGCCTCAACTCAATCGAAAGGAGGCCTCGCACTCTAATGGAGAGCCACGTACTTTCTCGTACCTTCGAATTTAACGGTGTGAGGCTTCCGGACCCGGACCCCAAGCTTTCGGTGGAGGACGTCCGAACCCTGTACGCGCACCAGTATCCGGACATCGCCACGGCCTCGATCACCGGGCCGGAGGCTGTCGGAGACAAACTGCGCTATCAGTTTACGCGCGCGATCGGCTCGAAGGGGTGACTCGATGAGCCGAAATACCAAAAGGAAGGAGGTGACGAACCGTGCGGTCCTGACGGAACTTGAAAGCCTTCGCCAGGGCCGCCACGCCCGTTACCAGACACTCCTCGGGAGGTTTGCGAGATGCCGGGAACTGCAACGTGCCGCCGCTCTGTGCGCTGCCGCAGTCGAGGCGAGCGCTCGCACTTACAACCGCACCCCACTCGACGCCCCTCCCGGCTGGCTTCCTCCGGTCAGTTGATGGCTCAGGGAAGGGGTCTGCTGATACCACGACTCGATGCTGTCCCGCTAGTTCACCGGCTGGTTGCCGATGACCTCCTGGCTGTAATGCTGGCCAAGGCTCTCGTCGAGCTAGACATTGCCGTCCCCGGAGACTGGAAAAGGGCGGAATGCGACCCAACATCCTTCATCAGGATAACGCTTGAGCGTTGGATCAAGGCGCACGGGGGCTCAGCCATTCGGCGCCGCTTCCTGCTTTCCGCTGTGATCAGCAGCACTCCCTGTGACTGGGCGAGCGTGATGAAGCCAAGCCCAAGCAATTGTTCCTCATTGTCGAGCCTTCCGAGGCAAGCTGTGGCTGTGCGGCCTTTGGGCCAACACTGAAGCTATTGGAAAGCGTCCACCCGCAACTGCCAGCCACGTTCTTCCACCTCTTTGTCGGAGCGCTTAATGGCTGGCTCAGGGTCTATGACTTCCGGGATGCTGAAGAACGGGCCGAGATGCTGCGGGAATGGACTGCGCAGGAACCCGACGCTGACCAGTATGAAATGCCGGATGTCGAGGGGTCGATTCCACCTTGCATGCGAATGACAGCACTGGATGAGGGTGAGCTTGTTCGCCTCAAGAGCAAGATCAACGATCCACTCGTCACAAAGCTGGTGGATGCCGCACTCGCCCTCGATCACCTCTCCGCTCAGGGGAAGCGACCCGAGCTTGATGACGATATCGGCCAACAGCTTTCGGATTGCAACCCGGTCCTACCCTGCCTGCTGGCCGTGTTTGCTGAAGCTGACCCAATCGCCGCCTGCTTTGATGAAGAGGCCCAGGGAATGATGGAAGTGACCCCGGAGCCCAATCTCATCATCCCATTTGATCCCACGGATGCGGAGAGCGTTCGGCGCACATTCCACATGTTCGGAGTGGCCTGCCAGACCATTGCCGCGGCGAGCCACCTGATCGACCTGATGCCAGGCAACGATCAATGCATCATTTCGAGGTGAGAGCCATGCAAGCCTACGTCAACATTGGAGCCAACCACGAATTCAGGCTTAGCGAAGCGGTGCTGGTTTATCGAGGTGGAGGCGATGGCGCTTTCGCGAGCCTGCACCAAGTCAAGCAAGGTGAGGATGGAATTCCTCATCTCACCCCCGGTGAAGCCCTAGCCACAGCCTTCCTACGTACTCTTGCCCAAGGCCTCGGAGCACAGGTGAAGCCGGAAATCCTTCCCGATAATGTCCTGGTGCGCACTCCTGACATGCTGGTCTGGTGGTCACGGCCGCGACGGCGGGTCATGTTCTTCGGGGGGACGGATGAAGAAGCGCGGATGCTTAACGGTCTCGTCTTCCCGCATCCGGCTCTTATCTTCTAAGTTGCAGGCAGGGATCTCTTCGTGCGAGCTGTCACTACGAATGCACGCCCCAAGCCTGAAACGCCAATGAAGACCGCTCCCTATTGGAACACGGACGGTCGAGGATTAGTCTGCGCCGGCAGCATGCGCGTGCCCGACACTTCTGACATCGCGTCGATACCACAGTGGGAAGACGCATTCTTTCAATCCGAATTCACGCACGCGGCAGGCGCGGTACGCCTTACCAAGCACCCTGAAGGCTTCATCGGGTTGTGGAGAAGCCTTGCCGGAAAGAAGCAGTTCCCAGCTCAGTACCTGACCGATGCTGGCGAGACACTACAAGAATTCGTCGCGAGCGGAAACAAGTGTTGAGGAGTTGGCCATGGAAACACACCGCATCCACCCGGAGTTGCTTGAACGGCAGGTCCGTGTGCTGGTAGTGGGTTGCGGGGGAACAGGGAGCGTAGTAGTTGCGGGATTGCCTTACCTGCATCAATCCCTGGTAGCCCGCGGTCATCCCGGAGGGCTGCATGTCACGGTTATGGACGGCGACACGATCTCCCCCGCCAACTGTGTCCGCCAGCCTTTCGCTCGCTCCGAGGTCGGCCTCAATAAGGCGATAGTTTTGGTCAATAGGCTGAATTTGTTCTGGGGACTAAAGTGGGAAGCGTTCCCTGCGCACTTGCGCCCGGGAACCTTTATCTCGCGCAGTTACTCTGGCGATGACGTCCGCGCTCACATCGTTGTTGGGTGCGTGGATACAAGGGCCGCACGGGCTGCGATTCGCGATGCGGTTGGGAACTGGAGCACGGTTTCGTACTGGCTCGATCTGGGCAACAATGCAGATAGCGGACAGTTCATCCTGGGTGAGCCACTTAACCAGCGGAACCGAAGGTCAAGGTTGCGATTGCGGACAGCGGCTGAACTCTTCCATGAGATAACAGATCCGAATCTCGACAACGACGAAGAACCTAGCTGTAGCTCCGCTGAGGCACTGGAGCGCCAGGAGCCTTTTGTTAACTCGACCCTCGCGCAACACGCCTTAGCATTGCTGGCGCGGTTGTTCCGGTACGGGACGGTTTGTTATCACGGCGGTTTCATCAACCTCTCAACGGGCGTAAGCGGTCGTCTGCCGATTGATGCCTCTTTGTGGAGGCGACTCCGCAGACGTTGCAAGATCTGAAAAGGGCATGGCGTAAAGCCCAAGCTGCGACGTCTTATCCAGTCCCACCTGCTGCAATTCCTGACACACTTTTGCTCCCAGACACGCAATCTAACACAGGAGGTCTTTGCATGGCTGAAACTGAAAGCCGGTTTAAGGATATTTGTGGGTTCCTCTGGCTGGCCGTTGGCTTTTTGCTCGTGGCGGTTGCCATAGGAAGCGCAATCTATATCGCTGTTCACCTTCTCAATCACTAGCCGCTTGTAGAGTCGCCCCCCCCCGCTCAGCACCCCCTGGCCTTACTGGCCTGGCTGTTTCCTTACGGCGAAGTCAGCTATCACGGCGGCTTTATCAATTTGGCGACAGGAGTGGTGTCCGTCCTAAGAATTGACCCGCGGTGCTGGAAACGGACCCAGAGGGTAAGTAAGCGCAATTTGCAGGCATATCAAAGTTGACAAACGGAGTCGCATCAGTGCCCGCCTAGCACCCGACTAGCGCGTGTCGTGAAGAGACGATTCCTCCTACATGCTTCCACGAAGCTTCGTTTTCCATTTCGTGGGCGTGTCCTCAAAACGATGAGTGAGTTCGGCGTGCGCAATCCCGAGGTCGTAACCACGGATGATCACAATTCGCAATAGGTTTCGCTCCATCACCTGGGTGTCATGCTGCAGAATTTGTGACGCCACGCGGTTCGCAAATGCTTCTTCCTCGCCTTTCTTCCCTGACCAGAAGACATTCACGACGTAAATTGTTTTCTTCTCATTCTCAGCGCCAGACCAGGAGGTCCACGTCAAGTCGCTTATACCCGCAGATTGCACTCCTTCCATTCCCTCAATCAGTCGGACATCCGCGAACATCACGGGGAAATCTGCCAGTTTCAGGATCTTCGCTTCCAAGATTTTGCCGCCGATTATACCTGCCACAATGAGTGCCCCGATGACTACCCAGTGCCCCTTCCACATAGGCTCTACGCGCAGAGCCCCTTTCTTAACCGCATCTGCCACGTAGCTGCCAGCCACGAGGTCATGAACTCCTTGCCTGGTATGACGGTTGAACAAAACTAGATATATGGTAATGCCGCCTAGGCCAAAGACAATAATTCCGATGAGGTAAAAAACAAACTTCGGCGTGCGCGTGAGTGGAAGCGTCATCTCGTTGAGGAAAAATGGTGCGCCGAGAAATGCAAATCTAAGAAGCGCTTTGGAGAAAGAAATCGTCTCACCTAAGGCGTTCACCACCTGAAGGTGCATCAAGCGCTTTCCCAGTGTTTGCCCGCTTCCAATCCGGCTGTTCAAAAGGCCATAGTACGGAACGGCTAGGCAGAATCCGACCAGTCGGCCCCATCCCCCAAGTCGGGAGAAAGTGTCAAAGAAAGGCAAGGCAATCAAGAATCCTACCACTCCCACAATGATCGGGTCGATCAAGGCAGCAAGAATCCGGCGCCAGAGCGCACCAATTGTCCGGTCTGGGTTAAGGCTTACAGCAATCGAATCCAAACCAGCAATAGGGGGAGGGAGAATGCTCATTGTGGGCCTCTTTACAAAACCAAATTGGCTTGTGATCTGATCGCGTTCTTAGAAAACAACCGCTCCAGCGCAAACCAGATGCAACTCCTACCGACGGGATCTTTCACAGCAAGGCCTGACTAAATACCACCATTGATGGCTCAAGTCAAACGTACAAGTTTTCAGTTTTCTGAGAAAGGAGCTTTCGTGTGCGCTTTCAGGGCAAAAGTCGGCTCGGCTTCTACCCGCTGCCATTGTCCGAAGCCCAGCGGATTCGCGGATTCCTTTGCTTTCCAGATGCCTCGTCTTCCTCCATTGACCCCTGTGTTGGCAATGGCGTGGCGTTCGAGGTTATCACCAACGGTGCTCAGGTGCTTCGCTACGGTATCGAGCTCGATGCCTTCCGTGCGGAGCAAGCCAGGCAGCGGATCCCCAACATCGTTCAGGGAAATACGCTGGAAGTGCAGTGCCCGGTCGAGTGCTTTGGCCTCCTGTATTTGAATCCGCCATATGATTGGACACTCGGGCCGGCTGACAGTCGCCGCACTGAACAGTCGTTCCTGAGCCACACCTATCGCTGGCTGAAACCCGGTGGCGTACTGCTGTTTGTCATCCCAGGGGACAGGCTGGCTGAGTGTAGTCAGATTCTCTCTACGCATTTCCGCGACGTCCGGGTTTACCGTCTGGAGGCGCCCGAGTGTGTGCGCTATAAGCAGGTAGTAGTGATCGGAGTGCGACGGAACCGACGTGAGAGAGAACGTCTCACCGACAGCGACATCACCCGGGTACGGCTTTACTACGCCAGCCTGGCAAGGAACCCCTCCCAAATCCCGGTCCTACCTTCTGAGCCCGAGATGCGATACGCCGTGCCCGTGAGCGGGCGTGCACAACTGGTCTATCGCGGCCTGCCTCTGGATGACATCGAGGATCTTCTGCCGCAGTCAGCAGCGTATCGACAGGCGGGACGCATTCTCTTTGCTGAGCCCGTGTCTGCCACAGGCCGGCCCCTCACACCCTTGCACGCTGGCCACGTCGGCCTCCTGGCGTGTTCAGGACTCTTGAATGGTATCTTTGGCTCCGGAGATCAGCGCCATATAGCCTTCTGGCAGGCGGTCAAGGTGGTGGACAAGACAGAAGAAGAAGAGGATGGCGTAATCACAGTGAGAGAAAAGGAAAGATTCTCGAACGAGTTGACGGTCGTCTTCAGCACCGGTCAAGTTGCGGTCCTGAAGTAACGCTGCCACCCCATATCTCAACCTTCCCGCGCAACCAACCAAATCCCACGACTCACAAGAGGAAACCATGAAGAATGCCCACGAGCGCTTCGGGGTGTTGGAATACACGAAGCGAATGAAGGACACCACCACGCGAATACGGCTTCGACTGGATAGGTTTATTGCTGAGGTCGATAACGAGCGAAACTGTAAGGCCCACCTCATATCTGTTTTGGGCGGGGACTCCGACGTTGGCGCCATCTGGGCAGCCGTCATCGAGCAGAACTCCTTTACTGTGGAAGCTCCGGGGATCGAGCCGGTGACTGCTAGCCTGGGTGAAGACGCCCAATGCTTCCGCGGCACTATCACTATCGCCGGCCGCAAACCCATCCGCCACCTGGTGGCGACCTCGGCGGAACTGGCCAAGACACGGCCGGGAGCAGATCCACAAGGCAGGCGAACCATTCTGTGTGATAACGACCCGACGTTTGTGCTGTATCGCATCGCACAACGGTTTGGGTTGCCGGTCGTACCGGATTGGGCCGGGTGGTTCAACGAGGAACTCAACCGCCGTGGAGCGATCAAACCGCTTATGGGGCTGGGATGCTTTCCGGTGCTGGTCAGCGGCACGAAGAAGTTGTTCCTGAAATGGATTCGACGCGCCCTGCGGCAGAAGCGGATTGAGGTTCCTGACCGCAATGGGCCGGTCCGCTGGAGCCTAGCCCACAGTTTCTTCCAAGTTGGCGAGGATGACTTGGGGGAGCGGGGCCGTCAGGAGCTAGGCGAAGACAGTCCTGCCACCCTGGCGGAGGAGGATACACAGGCATGCGAATCATCTTGAAGGTTTCGAGCAACAACGAGTATTGCGATGGGGGATGTGAATTCGCCCTCGTGGATTTGACTCCGGAGCTTGCTGCGTTGGCCCTGGGACGGATCGGCACACTCAGAGAACAGAAGAACCTCGACCCGGATATCATCGAGACCTATTACTGGGCCTACTTCGCGGAGTACTTCTCTCCCTGGGAAGATCTTGCCAGCTCTGGGAAGGAAGTTGAAGGCACCAGGGTGACGCTGGAGGCCATGCTGGATGATCTTCCAATTGAAGAGAAGGAAATAGTCTGCCTTCCTGAGAGTTTGCAGGGGTCACCCGACCAGATCGCCGCCGTGGAGTGCGAGCAAATGATCGTTCGTGAAGGATCCATCGCGTTCATGGCTATTCCGAAACATGCCAGCTATTACGTCCAGACGGTAGAGATACCACTCGCCATGCTCGAAGCCGCAGCTACCAGCGCTTCGACTACCCAAGTCTGACCCACCAAGAATCACTCACCTGCTCGTGTTGCGCCAAACCTCACAGGAGGCACTTTCAGAGTCATGGAGCCCATAACTGACATCGCCACATATTTGCGTGCCAATGCCCAAGAGTTGGGGTACCGAATCCTTGAATCTCACCCGCCCCTGCACGCTATCGACGACCCACCGTCACCCCTGATCAGCAAGCTCCTTCGGAAACCTTATCCGGCTCAGACCCTCGCCATAATGGGCTTGGTCCGCCGCTGGCAGCAGGCACGAGCAGGTGCTGTGATTGCCGAGTGTGGTACGGGCAAGACCTGATCTCTCTTGGGGCGATTCAAACTCACGCTGAGGACAAGCCCTTTACGGCAATTGCCATGGTCCCACCTCAGCTGGTCGAGAAGTGGTGCCGGGAAACGTTCCTCACCCTGCCGCGTGTCCGCGTATTCATCATCGACGGGCTGCGGACACCCACCAACTCCAACAGTCACCACGGCGTGAACGAAGTCAAGCTGCGAAGCGGACGCATCGTCCGCGAGGGATTGAAGACCAGCCTGAGTGAATTGCGCCTGCGCAGGGCCTCACCTTCGGCCCGCAGGCGCTGGGACTCGCTTTGTCCTTCTCCGGCACTGTTTGTTGTCGGCCGGGATCGTGCCAAGCTTGGGTACTTCTGGCGGCATGCCTATCAGGTCGCCCGATGTGGCCGTTATCAGGGCAGCGTCGTCAATCCCGACAGTGGGGCTCCGATCTACCTCGGCACCGAGGGCGAGCGCCTATTGGCGATGGACTTTAAGAAAGTAAAGCTCAGCGAAGTGCTGGGCCAAGGTGAGGCAACCAATCACACCCGACGGCCTCTCTATAGCCCGCTTTGGCAGGCAGACGGCAAGAAGATTCGACGCTTTGCACCTGTCGACTTCATCGGCCGGTACATGAGTGACGGTTTCTTCGACTACGCCATTGCCGACGAAGTTCACGAGCTGAAGGGAGGAGATACGGCCCAGGGCAATGCTCTGGGCACACTGGCCTCGTCCGCCGGTCACATTGCCGTCCTCACCGGCACACTGCTCGGGGGCTATGCAGATGAACTCTTCAACATCCTGTTTCGTCTTGAATCCTCCAGAATGCTGGAAGAGGGCTTTGAGTATGGTGAATCCGGTGTTCGGGCCTTCACCGAAACCTATGGGCTGCTGGAGAAGATCACGGTGATTGAGCCCGCCGACAATGCCTGTTCTGAGGCACGAGTCACCACCCGGCTCCGCCATCGGCCAGGAGCCTCGCCGCTGCTGTTCGGACGCTTCCTGATGAGTCTTGGCGCCTTCGTGTCGCTGGAAGACATCTCTGACGCTCTCCCTCCCTACCGGGAGGAAGTTGTCAGCGTGGAGATGGATCAGCCGCTGAAGAAGGCGTACGAGGATCTGGAAGAGGACATCAAGAAGGCCCTCCGCGAGCATCGAGGCAACCAGTCGGTCGCGAGCGTCGCCTTGAATGCTCTCCTCGCTTATCCTGACCGGCCCTTCGGCTTCGGGGACCTGATCGGGCGTGAGTTCAATCCCGAAACCCAGCGTCGTGAGCCTTTCCTGATCGCAGCTACACGCGACCTGGATGAGAACTATGTCTATGCCAAGGAGCGGCGCTTGGTTGAGGAGGTCAAAGCCTCGCTTGAGCGAGGAAGGAAGGTGCAGGTCTACGCGGTCTATACCCAGAAGCGGGATGTGACACGTCGGCTGGAGAGCATCCTGGCGAAAGAAGGCATCCGCGTGGCAGTGCTGACCACGGAGGTTGCTCCGGAGCTGCGGGAGTCCTGGTACGAGAGGCAACTGCGGGCTGGCGTACAGGTCGTGATCGCGCACCCGCGTTTGGTCCAGACGGGACTTGACCTGTGGTCTTTCCCGGACATCTTCTTCTATGAGACCGGCTATTCGATTTACACCTTGCGGCAGGCTAGCCGGCGTTCTTGGAGGATTGGGCAATGGTCGAACGTCAACGTCAAGTTCTTCTACTACGCCGGCACCATGCAGGAAGCCTGCTTGCGGCTGATGGGGAAAAAGCTGCTGGTTTCACTGGCCATGGAAGGGAAGTTCTCCACTGACGGCCTTCAGGCGATCGACGAAGGTGATGACATCCTGATGGCGATGGCACGGGAATTGGTGACCGAGAAAGGTATTGGCGAATCCGCCGATGCTGTGTGGAAGCAGCTGCAAAGGCAGCAGGCGGAAGTATTCGGAGTTCGGGCATTGGAGACATCACCATCGGAAATGGAAGCAGAACCTCCGGAGAGGGATGCACCAGAAGCCATCATACCCCCGCCAGCACCGATCCCGGCCGTAGTAACACAACTCCTCATGTTCGGTATTTCACTTGAAAGTGTACCCAGGCCTAAAGCTTCGCGCAGGTCCTCGAGGGCTGCCACGCCTGCTGATCAGCTCGCACTGTTCGGGTCCTGAAGCTCTCTGCACGATGTTTCCCATCATATGCACTCCACAAGACTGAACACTTTCAAGTTGCGAGGCTTAACATGACCCAACAATCAGCTTGGGGCTTCGCATCATGCTGTGACTTGAATCCTAAATGTAGTGGCTAAATGGCAGAGGTGGAACCTCTTTGATTGGTGCCGCAATGAGAATTTCGCCTACGGCGTCCGCGAACTTGAGCGTGATCGGCAGGCCATCTCCAAAGATGCACGTGTTGTAATTGAGTTTCGTAAGGGTCATGACATCTTGAAGCACCGTCATTATCGGAGCCTCTCCTTTGCTGATGTCAATAACTAGGGGATTTGGTACTTCACGACCCGGATACGTTTGGATGCGCGGTGTCCAGCCTTTTGTCCACAAATGGGCACCGCCCTCGTGGCGAATGTGGGCAAGCCCTCTCAGGATCGGGTTTTGCCCCTTGCGGTAGAGTTTCAGGTTTAGTTCGCCCCGAATGCGCACGCCGACGATATTCGTAGCCGCACCCGCGGCCTCTTCGAACCCAGCCCACTCTTCCTTGTCGAACCACACCTTCCCGTGGAAAAAGACCTCTCGGGGAGGCTTCTCGCCGGACTTGTTTTTGTATGAGCACATGACAAGGTCCCCAAGCTCCTTCGCGGCCGATCGGGTCAGGTGGTAGTCGCCAGTTTCTTCGTTGTACCAAGGCCCGACGGCTCCCTTGAAGACGACGCCATCCCCGGAGTCAAGAAACATTTGTGCTGCGCAGCAAGCGTTACGTGGCTTGCTTTCGGTTTCGTCCTTCTTGAATACAATGCCTACGTAGCAGACCCCTTCCCGGATGCTCGCCACTTTCCAAGGTCGGCCACCAACCTTGTAAAAGACTCCTGTGCTGAGATTCCAGGCAATCTCCGACTGCCTGCGAACATCTCTGAGGTCTACCCCTGGATCCCCAGGTTTTCCCACATTCGCGAGCGTGCTCTCGCGAACAACTTGCGTTAATACCATGTCCTTGAGAAGCCTGGCCTTCAATTGGTTGTGGAAATGTTCCTCGTAGAAGTAAGCAGGAATTGCCTCATCAATTTCCGGGAACAGCGAGCGGGTCTCAACAAAGCTTCGCGCTTTGCTTGCCTCTCGGAAGTGCACACGCGCTTGAAGTCGTACCTCCGGCTCAACGACTGCCTCTGGCCTGCAATATCTGTGGACGCGGTCCGGGACAACCACAAACCAGATCTCCGGCTTGGCCTCCTCTTCCCTCTTTGCTTTCAATATCGGGTTGGCGAAAACATTTACGGTCCCGTAAACTCGCTGGTACCGGTCATCGAGGTACAGGTGCTGGTCTATTTCGTCGTCTCCGACTTCAAGCATAAGCGTTGGGTTAGGATTCCACGGCGTGTGAAACCCTGCCTCAAACCCTGGGAAGGGAGGGCGGCCAAGGGGAGCAGGCTGTATGAAAACCGGACGTTGCACCCGTTCCACCCAACGTTTGAGCAGGTCGATTCCCCGTCGTGTACCGATGACGCCTGCCTTCACGCCGTATGGCTTACCTTCGTCGAGAGGCCCAAAGAGCGTGAGTCCATTGCGGGGATCCTCGGTGGCTTGGCCGTGGCGAAAGAGCAGAAGCGGCTCCGGAATGCGCACCAGTTCTTTCACGTCCTACTCCTTTTCGTCCTCAGAGGCGTCTTCGCCGTCATATGGGGAACGTCCATAATCATCGAGGGTCAATTCCTCCTCTGTGAGCTGCGGGTCCGTATAGGCCACGGGGCTCATGAAGACCGTAGGCCCTGCCTCTATCGTCAGCGACGTGTCACTTCCCAGGCTCACCCTAATGCAATCACCACCATTGGCGAGATAGGAGACCACACCAAGCATTCTGTCCCGCCACGCATCATTCCACCAATCGCTGCACTCCGTCCGGCGTGCCGCAGCAAGCCGCTTCTTGCTACTCCAAATGGTCTTAGCGTCGTTCGAAAACACGACGTGAGGCTTCAAATAGTAGCCCAGGCTTGGATGGACTTGGGGCCTTGCTTCCATCGCAAAGTGCCAGTAACGCTTCCTCTTCTCACCGGTGGTTGAATTCGTTATCGTGCGATACCCCACCACGGAGCGGTGTGCCTTTGCGCCGTTGACACCGGTGAAAAACACTTTGTCCGCCGGGATCTTGTCTTTGACAAAGTAGAAGGTATTGCGTTCATTTGCGAGCTGATGAACAGGGAGATCTCGCTCGCAAAGCATGTGCTCCCATGCCAGGCGCAAAAGTCGAAACAAGTGCTTTCCAAATTGGCTTTCTCGGTGTTCGAGAAGCTCCTGCACGCGCAGCGGCTCTGATGCCTTTGCAATGTAGAGTCCTAGACCGAGCTTGCCCTCGAAGTCCTCAGCCTTTGCGAAGGTGATGAGTGAAATGCCTTCTTGGAACGCAGGGTAGGGGAGTTCGTCGCTGACCTCAACTTTCCCAATGCCGTGCCGGGACAGTGAATGAAAATAGACGTGGTCGGGTAGGGAAAGAATCGGAAACAGATTCGACAGGTGCTCCTCTGCCTCATCACGGACACCGCGCTCCGCACTAAACCTAGTGCGCCACCATTCATTCACTGCAATGCGGTTAAAGTTCGCACTTCGCGGTACGCCTTGTTGCTCAAGCTTGTCGAGGAGAGCGGCCAGCCCTGCTGCCCACGAATTCTCAAATGAACATGCAGTGACTCGCGTCAGTTCAATCGTAATCTCATTGTGCGGCAGGTCGTCGATGTGAAGCGGGATGACGAAGTCTCTTAACTTCTCCCGCCGGGCAACGTTCTGCGCCAATTGCAGCTCGCGGAGAGGGCCGTCCTTGACGTTTGACACGCGAGAGAGAACGTAAAGTACCTTGGATGCTGTACTCCGGATTACCTCCTCGATGTCATCCCAGAAAACCTCGCCACCCAAAAGCTTTGTCAGGTCGCACCAGACTCTATAACCCTCATTCGCAAGCTGTAGGGCGAGCCATAACGTGAATTCGTTATCCTCCGGGTTTGCGTGGCTCAGAAGAACAGTGTTCCGCATTGATGTAGTAGTTACTGTTTTGGTCAACTTTCCTCATCTCTCTCATCCTTGATGATAACCTTTAATCAATCAGGGTGGGTAGACCAGAAACAAGACCAGAAACAAGCCCGCAATCGGATTGGAACCATCGAGGCAGCTAAGAGTGGTCTGCGAACCGATCTGTCCTAAGAACGAGGGCACTGACAGGTCTTTCTGGAGACCAGTTCCCCCGTAAAATACCACAATGCAATTACCAGGATGGCGGAGTCTTAACGTGGGCGTGTCGAACGAACCATGGTCAAGTCGCCGTGATCGGAAAATGAAAGGAGCCTTATGCCGTTCAAAGTCTGCCACGCCGGTGATTTTCACCTTGATGAAGACCGCTACTTCGCCGACACCGCGCAGTGTCTGAAATGGTTTGTCGCAGATGCCGTCCAAGCGAGCGTTGATCTCTTTGTGATCAACGGCGACCTCACGACTTACAAGGCCACGATTAAGGAACGGAACTTCTGGGTCGATAAGCTGGTCGAAATGGCCAACCACGCGCCCGTAATCCTGGTAGCGGGAAATCACGGTGCTGAGCTGGAGGGCGATTTATATGTGTTTGGGCGGGCTAAGGGGAAGCACCCGATATACCTTTGCACCGAGCCGCAGTTCATTGAGCTGGGTGACGCTGCCGTCGCAGTCTTCCCGTATCCCCGCAAAGCTGTGATGGCCAGCAACGAGCACAGTCTGGGTGAGGCCTTCGCCCGGCAACTCGATGAGTTCAACCGGCGCTTTGAGCAGCAGCCAAGATGCTACAAGCTCTTCTTTGGGCATTTCGGGGTGGCCGGCGCCAGGGTGAGCAGTGGTCAGCCCCTTGTCGGGCGCTGTGCCGAGTACCCCCTTGACCCCTTACGTAGCTTGAAGGCCCAGTATGTCGGGCTCAGCCACATTCACCTACGTCAGCAGCTCGCCCCGCGCGTCTGGTACTCTGGGTCACTCTCCCGCTGCGATTACAGCGAGGTTGAAGACAAGGGCTACAACCTGGTGACACTGAATGCTCCCGAGATTTGCCCAGACCTGTCGGACCTGGACGTTGAGTTCAGGATGTCACCCACCCGCCGGATGGTTGAGCTGCACGCCGTCTACGAGGAGGGAGAGCTGCGGCTACCCGACAACCTAGATCTGGTCACCTTGAAAGACTCTCGAGTGAAAGTCGTGGTGACGGTCCCCAACGGGCCGGATCACTTACTGAGCCGCGAGCAGCAGGACAATCTCCGGGAGAAGTTGCTGGCCGCCAATCCCGCCGAACTGAAGGTGAAGATCGAGCACGATCCGGACCTTCCGGCAGAGCCTGCTCCTATCGCTGCCGCCCACTCAGCAGAGGAGAAGCTTCGTGCCTACTGGGCCATGAAAGGCACTCCGCCAGCTGACCGCCAGGAACGGTTACTAGCCAAGCTGGCGGAAATCGAGAAAGCAGTTCTCTCCAGTCAAGAAAGCTGAACACTCCCATCCTTATTGGAAATCATTTTTGTGGCAGACTGACCTACGAGTTCTTAGGGAAAGCAAGCCTGAGTATCCCGTTGCGATTACTTTTTCAATTCCACGCAGATGGCTTCGAAGACTTTGTCGCCGAGGTTTTCAGGCGCATGCTCGTACGGCTCCTCCACGCACAGGACCTGCCCGACGTGCCCCAGAATGTCCTGCTTGGCGCCCTTGGGCCGGTAAAAGGCGAAATCGCATTCACTCAGCATCACCACGATATTAGCCGGGTGCGAGTGCATCGGCGACTTCTCGTGCGGTCCGTATTTGATCCGCAGGATGCGCACGCGGTCGTTTTCGAACTCCACCTTGTAGTGCTTGGGGTCTACGACAACAGGGTCGGCAGCCATGGGAAGCCTCCTGGGTGCTATGACCGAAGAATAGACTCTTGACCGGACTAATGCAACCCGGAAGGAACGGCAGTGATGAGCCGTGACCTGACCGATTTGTTGTAGCAGAGGTAATGAGGGTTTAGCTCCTGAAAGTTCGTTGGAAGCAGTCCATCTGGGAAACGAGGGGAATATCCATCCTAACGCTAACTTCACCCACTGGGAGGACACACCATGCGACTGCATCACCTGCGGCTGCGGGGAATCACTGAGGCATTCCCAAATGAAGTCTGCGTCGACTTCGATAGTCTGGGTGAGGGGTTGATTGCCATTGTGGGCGAGAATGGCGCCGGCAAGTCCACGCTGATCGGATCAGTCTTCGCGGCTCTCTTTCGCCAGCTCCCCGGCCAGAAGCGCTCGCTCTATGACTTCGCCACCCATCCCCAGCCCGAAATCGGCCTCGCGTTCAGCGTCAATGGTGCCCGCTGCCGGTCGCTCCTCAAGATCGATCCCAAGTCTCGCCAGATGGAAAGCTATCTCTTCAACGGGGAGGGGAAACCGCTTACCAACGGAAAGAAGGAGCCGTTCGAGGACCTTGTCCGCAAATGCGCTGGCACGCCCGACTTCTTCCTCAGCAGCATCTTCTCCAGCCAGAAGCGTACGGGTAACTTTCTCTCACTCGAAAGAAGCGAGAGGAAAGAGCTGTTCATCCGAGAGCTGCTCGGGCTGGACCGGCTGAGACTGATTGCGGCTACGGCTAAAGAGAAAGGCGAGGCAGTGGCCAGGACCACGCTCGGCCTGGAAGGGCAGGCGAAAAGCCTGAAGGAGCTGGTGGAGGCCGGGGTTGAAGATCCTGCGGAAGTTGAGGCGCAGCTTGCAGGTGTGTCATCCTGTCTTGAGACCCTGGAAGCCGAGAAGCGCAAGGTACAACAACGGCTGCTGGAGCTTCAGGCAGCGGAGGCCAGTCGGAAGCCGCTCCTGGCCGAGGTTGAGATTCTGAAACAGCGCCTGCGTAAGACAGACGCCGAGATCACAGAAACCAAGCGCCAGATAGGAAGGGATGAGAGCCTTCTGACGGGAAAGAAGGACCTCGCCGATTTGACCAAACGAGGCGCGATGCTTGCCGCTCGCATCGAAGAACTCCATCGGCAGATCCGGGAGATACAGGGTCTGGAGACATCCAATCGTGAGACCGAGCGTACTGTCCAATCTCTGGATGCCGAACTTAGAGCCAACCTAGCCGAACTTGACCGTCTGCGGGTGGAGCGTGAAGAGCTTGCGGTTGTGCCTTGCCAGGGCGAGGGGGCGTACGCCTCTTGTCCGAAGATTCAGCGCGCTGTCGGAGCCGGCAAGAGGATTCCAACACTGGAGGGAGAGGTTGCCACACTCTCAATTGAAGTAGAGGTCCAGCGCAGCTCACTGATCCAGATTGCCACGCCCTCGTCCCAGCTTACCCGGACACTTGAGGGCTGCGAGCGGCAGCGCAGGGCAGTCGAAGAAGAAAGACAGCGATATGAGGAATTACGGGCTGTTGAGGTACGCCGGGAGGAGCGGCTGAAGGGCTTGGACCGACTCAATCAGGCCCGTGCGGAAGTCATGGAGGAACTATCGAGGAAGGAATCTGCGCCCTCCGGATTCGCTGATCTCGACGCGAAGATGCAGACTTCACGGCGAGAGATTGCAGACACAGACCGGCTGATCGTCTCCTGTCGTCGTGAAAGGGACAGCCTTATTGCTCGCCAGGGCCAAATCAAACAACGCCAGAAGCAGCTGGAGGCCGCACGGATGCGCTTGGCCCAGGTCGAGGCCCAACTCGGGGCGACAAGGACTGAACAGGAAGACTACACCTATCTCGCCAAGGTTTTCGGTCCGGATGAGATCCAGCTCTGCGAGATCCAGGCCGCCGGACCACAAGTCTCGATCTTGGTCAACGCTTTGCTTGAGGGGTGCTTCGACAACAAGTTTGAAATCCGCTTCAGGACGCAACGCCCCAAGGCAGATGGCCGGGGCATGGTAGACGATTTTGATGTTGAGGTCCGCAACAAGAATCTGGACCGTACTTGCCTCGTGGATGAACTTTCGGGTGGGCAGTTCGTACTGGTCAACGAAGCCGTCAACCTGGGCATCGCCATCTACAACATGAGGCAGGGCGAAGGCATTCGATACGAGACTCTGTTCCGGGACGAAACGGTGGGAGCTCTGGATGCTGCCAATGGCAAGGAGTACGTGCGCATGCTGCGCCGGGCTATGGACCTGGGCGGGTTCCACCAAGTCATCTTTATCTGCAATACGCCACTCGTTTCGGAACTGGCGAATCAGGTCCTTATAGTCGGCGGTGGAAACGTGTGTGTTGGCGACGCAGGAGCGGCTACCACTGAATCCCCCCAGCCGGCGCGCCCCTCGAACCCGCTGTTTTCGCCTAATCCGCAGGCTTCTCGCGGCTGCAATGACTATTCGATATCGATGGCGCCGGCAACCCTGGCTTGGTGAATTGCCGCCGATTTCCGGCGCAATTCCTGGGAGCGAGCTAAGGCCTTTTGAGCAGACTCCATTTTCCCGAGTTTGCGATAGGCCAGATAGAGCTGGTAATTGACGTTGCCATAATAGTCGAAGGGGCTTGCTTTTTCGAGTTCAGGCGCGGCGTTAGAGGCTTGTCCCATGCGCAGGTAGGCTGTCCCCAGGACAGCGCTTGCTTCGAACATATCCGGCTGATACCGCAAGGCCTTTTGCAGGTAAGGGAGCGCCTTTTCAGATTCATGGCGTCGCACATACAATCGACCGAGGAGGAGGAGGGTGCGAGCACGGCTGGAGTCGAGTTCGTAGCTTTTTTGAAGTTCGGCTTCCGCCTCATCGTAAGAGTTTTTCGAGAGATAGAGATCTCCCAAGACCTCATGAAGTTCCGCCTCCGTGGGCCGCAACTGGACAGCGATTCGGAACTCGTGGACCGCGTCCTCGTCCGCTTGCCGCAACTGAAAGGCTTCTCCTCGCAATTCGTGAGCCCGCCAAGAGTTCGGCGACAAATCCTCGACCTTGTTGAGACATTCCGCAGCCAGCCTCTGGAAGATTTGAATGAGCCAGTAAATCGCTTCGGGGTTGTTTCTCTGAGTGGCCAGGGCTTCAAAGAAAGCACGGGAAGCTCCCTCGAATTGCCGGAGTGTGAGCAGCGTCGTGCCTAGCAAGAATCGTTGGGCGTTGCTGAGTTGTTTGCGACCCTGGAGGGACTCGGCGCAAGCCGCATACAGGTGGCGGGTGCACGCTTCCTGCCCCCTCAGGCCACGCATTGTGCCCTCGGAGGCGCCTCGCCACGAGGCAAGATCGGTTTGCAAGGCTGCCCCTTGCTCGTAAGCCGCCGCGGTTTCGCCGAGCACCCTGTAAAGACTCGACAGGAGAAAATGCCTGGGCGCTCCTTCCGGGGCCTTCTGAAGAGCCCTGACGAGTTTGATAGCCAGGTCCGAATCGAGTTTGATCGCCGGGAAGTCTGGTTGGAGAGCCACAAACTCAGGAGAGATCTCCCATGCTTTGGCCACGGCCTTTAGCGCGACTGTGGCATCCCCGCTTGCCAAGCTCGTTTCGGCTATCCCCAGCCACGCCGACTCGCTTCTCGAATCGAGTTGGAGTTCCGTTTCGAACTCGGCTTTAGCCGCCTCGATCAGTCCCTGACGCAACTCGTCGCGACCCGCAGCCGTGCGCAGTCCCTGCTGCGAGGGCTGGATGGCGAGAGCCCGCCTGTATTCATGGATCGCGTCATTCCAGAGGCCGCGTTCGCACAGCACGTCGCCAGCGAGCCGGTATCCCCAGGCTGAGTTGGGATACTCCTTTGCCAGCCGGGATACAAGCCGCGTGGCTATTCCAAGGTAATCGTGGCCCAGTCCAAAGTTCGCCTCTACCTTGTCGGGTTCGAGAGAAAAGACCAAACGGAACTGGCCTAGCGCCTCCGAGTACCTGCCCAGCGCCAGATAGCACGCCGCCAGCGCCCGCCTGGCCTCCCGATTCGACGATTCCAGGCTCAAAGCTCGCTGGAGTGGTGGCATCGCCTTCCCAGGGAACCCCAACTTCATGTAATCAACACCCAGAATGATGTTGGGGCCGAGAAGGTTCGGTCTCTCGCGTGCGGCTTTGGAGAGCTCCTCAACCGCAAGGGTGTACTGGCCGAGGGCGTGATAGGAAAGACCGAGATTTACCCGCGCTTCAACGAGGTTCGGATCAACCGCCAGGACCTTCTTGTATTCTTCAACCGCTCGATCAAACTCACCCAGCTTCGTGGCCTCAAGCCCCGCGCGGAAGTGATCGGCTTCATCCGGTTCCTGAGGGTTCGGAACCCCGGGCGAAGCCAGGGCAAGCCCCGCTGCGAACCATAGACAGAAGAGCACCAGCAACTGAAGAGTCCTAGAGAGACGTGATGCATGTCGCGAGCAAACCTTCCCCGCAGGCCCGCGGCCAAGACGGGACATCTGCGCAGCCCGCCGAAACCGGGAACGCTTGGCGAGTTTCAGCCCACGTGCACTTCGGCAGGAGGCGCACGAGAATAAACCGGATGTGAACGGGCACAAGGATCGGTTCACGACCTCTCAACCGTCAGCAAGCTCGCTTCCGTGATGGGGACCGCCAGCTCCAGGGTGTCGGAGGCAGCCAGTCTTTCGACTGAGCCTCCGTGGGCGACCCTGTAATCGCCTTTCGGAAGGCCTTTGATGGCCAGTTGGACGTTTTTCACCAGTCCCGTCGAGTCGTTCATCTGAAATTCGAAGGAAGGTTTCGTTTTGTCAAAAGTAAGTGACTTGATCTCCCCGGTGGTCGCCTCAATGTCGATTCTTTGGCTGACAAACATCACTCTCTTCTTTACCCCGTCCCGCGGATAGACCTTGATCTTGTTGGGTGAGGTTTCAATCTCACACCCACACCCCATGAGGCCGAACGCTTCATCGTCCAGGACATAAGACTTTGCCGCCTTAAGATAACCCCAAAGGGCCGGTCCAAACTCGAAAGTCTTGGGCGGCTCACAGGCGAAGACGCCGGGCTTGACCATGAACCAGGCGAATCCCATGCCATCGGGCAGAACGTTGTGCATCACACTCATCACGCCTGCGTAGCCCTTGATGAACATCTCTTTGTCTCTCGTATCCTCGAATCCCTGCAACAGTGCCATGCCGTTCAAAGCCTCGGAATGCCAGCACGTTATTTCTCCACGCAGATCGGGATGCGCGAACAGATCGTTCCCATACCGGAACCACACCGGTTGGTCTCCGCCGCGAAGGGCCTTGAGGAGCGGAAGCATCTCGAGATTCCTTTTTCTGCTCTCCTCGTTTCCTCTCATGCCAAAAAACCTGGTAAAGAAGTAGGTTTGCGGCTGTGCTGTCTCGTCGATCTCGATTTCGGAGCTGTACGGATACGGGTCGCTCAAGAACTCCTCATTGCACTTTCTCATTTCCTCCAGCAGATTCTCGTATTCTTCTTGCCACCCTTCACTCTTGATGTCTTCCAGAATGTTTAGCGCGCACGCTCCCGTGATAAGACCGACGTGCTTGTACGGTCCTGTAGTAAACCATTTCATACAGGTGTGGTATGACATCTTGAGATACTCGCGCGCCGTTCTGTGGGTCAGGATACCGTATTCCCTGCCGATGCGGTAAAGCGAGTGATAGATGTTTGCCACGAAGGCGTAGTTATAAGTCCGCCAAGTCGCTTCAGAGCGCTTCTTCGACCAGCTTCCCCATGGGCTCGACGGGTATCGCTCCTTCCAGTAAAGCGAGGCTCGCACTTCGTAGGTTTCCGGATTCTGGATGTACTTGAACAGACAATCGGAAACGTAGGTCTCCAGTTTTTCGACCTCTTCCCGTGAGGGGTAGTACACATTCTTCGCAGAAAGAAACAAGGGCTCCCCAAAACCGGGATCATCGGTCCCGCCGACTTCCCACACGTCGTCGTTTTCGTCGAACGTACTTCCACGGCGGTAATCAAAGGGCAAGAACATGTGATTACGATGGAAAGGATCGGCCGGATTCTCGTAAAACTGCCTGTTCGCGATGAAGCGGGCGCGAGCCTTGAGCAACTGCTCGGCGTCTTCGATGCAGTAGAAGTGCAAATTGGTCCATCTCCCCTCTCCGTAAACCAGCTTCAGACTCTTCTGCCCTCGCCCCTTAAAGGATATGGTTAATAATGTGTTGTTATCTGCTCGGGTTTTGCTTTCTATAGTCACGCCGTCGGAATGAATTTCTATGTTCTTCAAATCGGACTGAGACTTGACGTGGACATAAACACGGGAAGGAGTCTCCTGAACGACCATGGAGGGGAGAATCCTGATCCCGAGGTTGCCGCTCCTGCAAAGTTCTTCCCGGATAGCAGCATAGCCGTCGATGAACACAAACCGAAACTGAAAGGATTTCACTTGCCCGGGTTCCAGGATCAATGACGTGTGCCCGTTTACCCAGGGGTTCCATTCCCAACCACGCAGATCCTTGGCGGCCCAGGAGTGGATGGCCAGAAGATCTGTCCCGATCCAGTTAGGTGGGAACGACCCCTCGACTTTGTAGCTGCACTCAAGCGATGTGTCGTTTTTGCAATGAAATAACAGAAAAGGCACATCGCCGGCAGGCCTCTGGAGGAGTACGTAGGAGCTATGGCCGGCGATAAAATGGTGTGCGAATACTTTCTGTTCGTGAATAAGCTTCTGCATCTCGGGCATGATACCCTGCATGTCGGCTTGCGTGGGCGTCAAGCCCTTGTACACTTCGGCGTAATCGTCATTGGCTCGCAGAGGGAATGCCAAGTCACCGATTTCTAAGGTCTTGCCGTTAGTGTTGGCGATTTCGATGTCCCACATCAGGGAGTTATCATCTGCAAAGTAAAATCTCATCGCAAGATCATAGCTTTTGATGCCATTCTCTTTCCGTGACTCCCTCTGGTATTTTACCGAAAAGGTCTTCCCGTCAAAGCCGACCCTCCGCGTGTCGGAAGAGTCGCTTGTTGTCTCGCGCCTCCACTTGCCGCTGATCTTGTGGGGAGCGCCGGGGCCGGCAGGCATCTCCCGCACCCAGTCGGGAGTCTTGAGATCCCAGCAGGTGCTCACCACATTTCCTGTCCACAAGATGTCTCCTAAATCCACTCCCCGAGTGTTATGGGCATTTCCGAGAAAGTTCGTGCCCAACCGGTCCCCCTCCTTCGTGATCGAGTAAATCGTGCCGCTCAGTCTATCGAAGTTGACGACCATGCCTCCTGCCGCCAGTCTTACAAGGTCCACGGCGTTCCCGGTCATGCCGTCAGGGGATCGGTGGCCAACGCTGGACTGAGGCAAGCCAGCGCCTTCGGCCGGCGCGCTCACGCTGGCCACGAAGGACGTGGCGCCGATTGCGGTCACATTCTTCAGCAAGCTGCGACGAGTAAACCTCTTTCCCATAAACCACCTCCAAGGAACAAGGCGACGGGATTTCCCTTTCGCCTCAGGTGTCTGGCTTCGTTGTGCAAGGTCTCCCACACACCCTTAAAAGCTGAGCCTCAAGGCGAACTGAACGAGGCGTGGCTCGTTGAGCTGCGAGCTGACCATACCAAACTGCGCTGTGCCTTGAGTCTGACCGGGCGGACCAAACTGCACCGTATTGAAGAAGTTAAAGAATTCAGCTCGAAACTGAAGGCCCAGCTTCTCTGACCTGAGCGTGGTGTTCTTGAAGAGGGCAAAGTCAAAGTTCCGCATTCCATCGGAACGCAAGTTAGGCTCCGTGCGAGAAACATTGCCCCATGTAAACGCCGGCGGCTGACTGAAGCAACGGGTATCGAACCACTGATTCAGGCGGCTTTCAGCCGAACCCGGCGAGCTTGCCCCGCTTGGGCACGCAGCAAGATTGAAGTTTGGCCGCGATCCTCCATCGTACGTGCCGGTAAGGCTTTCGGCGGTCGAGAATTGCAGCGGAAAGCCCCTTTGGAAAGTCGAAATGCCATCCACGCCCCAGCCCGAAATCAACTTGTGGGAGAAGCCCGAAACATGCCCCCAATACTTACGTCCACGTCCAAAGGGCAGGTCGAGGATGTAGCTGATGACCAGTCGTTGGGGCACATCGTAATCGGCCAGTGACCGTTCCCCCTTGATATTTTCGTTATCCTGCGTGGCGTAGCCGGGGGATGACACTCCCAAATCAGCGGTATTGAGCCACCCCGTGAGGCTGTCGGCGGTGGTGATCAACTTTCCGATGGTGTAAGCGACCAAGATTGTGCCACCCCCCTGCATTCGCTTCTCCACCTTCAACTGCATGGAGTGGTAGATGGAATCCCGGTCGGGCAATCCATTTATCGCCACCGTCTGGTACTGCGGGAACGGACGTAAGAGTTGGCCCGCCGCCACCGTCGGAGCGGACAGCGTCCCGGAGGTGATCAGGCCGTAGAAGGGATTAGCAACCTCCGTTTCGAGACTAGTTCCCAACGCCATGTCCTTATCGGGCAGTTGGTCAATACTCTGTTGCAGGGCATGGAGGTGCGTGCCCTTCGACCCCGAATAGGCAATATCCACGAG
>Ga0208038_1000582_pt1 | contig 27175 bp, 26 predicted proteins | sample June2015DPH_16_1_FD_184714 | JGI IMG/M metagenome (GOLD analysis project Ga0208038, IMG submission 184714) | Peatland microbial communities from SPRUCE experiment site at the Marcell Experimental Forest, Minnesota, USA - June2015DPH_16_100... | ecosystem: Environmental > Terrestrial > Soil >...
TCCACAAGGCCTACGAACTGGAGTCTCATCTGTTTAAGGAGCATTGGAGCTTCATACGCTACTACAATTACGTAAGGCCTCATGAAGGAATAGACTATTTAACTCCAGCGGAAATATACCTCAAAGAGAAAGTGTAAGGCTATTTCTAGATAGAACAACCAGCAAACTAGCGTTATCCAACTACTTTTTAGGGCTCAGCCGAAAAAGCCTACGTGAGAACATCGTTGGCTCGTTCGCAGCTTCGTTACCATCTACAAATGCATTGCTTAGTGGCGAGATAACATAAGTCAACTCAGTGCCTTGCTAAAATTGAATACAATCAAGCAGACTTTTTCGAGTAAAAACAACAATGTTATTGCTGTCGCTACCATTATTATGACCTTAGAAATTAGGACTGACGGAAACTCTGGCGGATTGGATTTGGAAAAATTTATTCGTGGTTTATGGGTCTTTACCGCAAAGAATAAATCGTTAGTCAAACAAGTTCCTCCACCACTAGCTTCGCTGCAACCATATGGAGAAAGCCAATGAAGCTACTGCTATCCAAAAAAGGGGCAATCGCCTTAGTTATCCTCCTAGCAGTACTGCTGAACTTGAGTATTTTTTGTTTCGCGTATCCTCAAACGTTTAAGCCAGAATCGCCTACTCTTGCGAGAGATTTTTCAGCTTACTACAATGGGGAATGGCGTTTGTTCCATAATCCAACCGAAATCTATGTTGGAGGTACTCAGCCCGGCGATTATCCGTTTTCTCAACAGCCACAAACTTTCAAGTATGCTCCTTCCTTTCTGATACTTTTGGCGCCATTTCTAACCTTAAGCTACCAGAACGCGCTTAACGCTTTTGACATAATACAATTTCTTTCAATTCTATTTTTGGCTTTCTTTGTCTACAAACTTGTTGAAAACAAAAACCTCTTTCTCGCCGCTATAGTTGCAGTAATTGTTTTGGTTGATCCACTGCTTTTTTCGCCTTCAGCAAGTTACTCTGCCGCTAACTTTCTCCATTACCGTATCATAAGCTTGCATGTCCAGACTTTCTCGCCAAGTTACTACTGTGGATATCTCTTAGCAAATGCCCACATCCTCCAAACAGTCTTATTAGTAGGCGCTTTGTATTTTGGGTTCGCCAAAAAACCATGGCTGTCAGCGTTGTTGTTCGCGTTCGGCGCATTCGACCCACGGGGCGCACTTCTTGCATTGCCACTGCTATTGTGGTACAATAGACACTCGATATGGGCATTCATTGCGGGATCCGCTGCTTTTCTTGCGGCTACAAATCTCCCATTCTTCTTCTATTACGGTATAGGCTTTGCATTCTTGAAGACAGAAACTAATGGATCAGTAGTCTCACAAATGTACCTGTATGATTGGATTCCGCTTTTTTCAATCGCCTCACTAACCATACTTGAAATAATAACGGTCCTGTACAATCGAAAGATTCACTTTAGTTTTCCGCTAAACTTGAAAACTGAGAAATTAGAAAACCAGAAAAAACAATGAGTCGAGTCATGTGCCTGTAACGTACCCAAAGAAAAGGTAAGCATTTGCTTATATCAGGCACGGTAATCTTTCAAAAAAGTGCACTAAAACTTTAAACATTTCGCAAGTTTATTTTCTTTGATGTTTTAGGACTAAACTGTTTGTGTTGAGGGTAAAAGCATATATCTGTTGACTTGTTCTTGTTATTTTTCAACTTCAATGCGAAATAGGCGGAAATATGGCGTTAGCGGATAAAATTCTGAAGCTCAAGAAAGAAAAGAAAGCTGTGATTTTGGCTCATAATTACCAAAGGTCAGAAATTCAAGAAATAGCTGACTACGTCGGCGACAGCATTGAGCTGAGCCGTAAAGCGGTTGAGGAAAAAGATGCTGAAATGATTGTTTTCTCAGCTGTAGATTTCATGGCTGAATCAGCAGCAATTCTCAATCCAGAAAAGAAAGTACTTTTGCCATGTTTAGGCGCACGCTGTCCAATGGCGCAGATGCTTACAGTTGATGAGATAAAACGTGCTAAAGCCCAATACCCAAAGGCTCCAGTAGTGCTGTACGTGAACACTTTGGCTGTGTGCAAAGCCAACTGCGATGTCTGCTGCACCAGCGCCAACGCTGTGGAAGTCATAAAATCTCTCGACGCAGACACGATTCTGTTTGGTCCAGACCGCAACCTAGCCGAATACGTTTCTGAGAAAACGGGTAAAACGTTGATTCCGATTCCTGAATGGGGATTTTGCCCAACGCACCTGCTTTTCCAGCCTGAAGATGTAACAGTTCTAAAGATGCAGCATCCAGACGCGACTGTTATGGTTCATCCTGAATGTAGCTCTGAAATGCGCAAAGTAGCTGATTACGTTGGCAGCACCTCAAAAATGTGCCGTTACGCAAAAGAATCCAGCGCCAAAGACTTCATAGTTGGAACCGAAGAAGGTATTCTGCACCGCCTGCGCAAAGAGAACCCTGAGAAAAACTTTTACTTGGCTTATGAAGATGCGATTTGCCCAAACATGAAGCTGACAACGCTTGATCGTCTGTATGTTGCGTTGAAAGAGGAGAAGAATGTGGTTAAGGTTTCTGAGGCAGTGGCGAAGAAGGCTCGTGCTTCACTTGAGCGGATGTTTGAGGTTTAAACGGTTACTATCGTTGTTTTGAGGATTTTTACTCCTCTTCTGGTTGTTAATTCGTCGCTTAGTTCGCGTATTTCTGATGCTTTCCCTTTAACTGCTATGGCTTCTAAGCAGTCTCGTTTGCTAATGTGAATATGCATGGTTGATGTAATCAGTGAGGAGTGTTCATGCTGCGTTTCGGTTAGCTCACTTTCAAGTCCTTTCACATCATGATCATAAACCATCAGCAAAATACCTGTTTGGATTGTATCTTCTTCCTTGAGCCATTTTCGCTCGGAAACGTACAGTCTTACCGCGTCTTGTATGGCTTTGCTGCGGCTTTCGTAGCCCATTTTGCCAATGATTTCGTCGAACTCTTTGAGGAGTTCAGGTGGGAACGTTACGCCTATGCGGGTGACTTTTGACATGGACATCGCTGATGAATGTGGGTGTTTTGTACCTAAAAGCTTTTATACGTTCAGTAACACGATTTATGAGGAAAGTATTACTGAAGGAATTTGCCAAATTGACGGAAAAAAACTCTGCGTTCGGTCTGTCTCAAAACGAGAAAATCAAGGTAGCTATAATTTTCGCCACTATTCTAACTGTTACCGTGTTTGGTTTTATTGCATCATTCGTTATTGGAGAAATCGCCGTGGTTCTTGCAGGTCTCGGACTAATATGTTACGTCCTTGGGTTGCGTCACGGTGTTGACGTTGACCACATAGCAGCTATCGATAACACGACGCGAAAATTGATTCAGCAAGGGAAGCGTCCCTCTACAGTTGGAATGTGGTTTTCTCTTGGGCACTCCACGATAGTCGTTGGTCTTATAGTGGGTCTAGTCTTTGCAACGCGGGCTGTTGCAACTAATATTCCTGCTCTTGAAAGTTCAGGTGCAATAATCGGAACCCTAGTATCAGGTGGTTTTCTTTGGATTATAGGCTTAATTAACGCTATCATCGTGCTTGGAATTTACAAAGTCTTCCAAGGTCTAAAGCAAGGCAAGTTAAATCAGGATGAACTCGACAATCTGCTTGACAAACGTGGTTTCATGAATAGGCTTTTCCATCCGCTCTTCAAAATCGTAAGTGAACCTTGGCAGATCTATCCAATTGGTGTACTTTTTGGCTTAGGATTTGATACCGCAACCGAAGTTGCCCTCATCGCCATAAGCATAGGAGTAGGCGTTTCCACGAATATTCCTCTGTATTATATTCTGATTCTTCCGTTAATGTTTACGTGCGGCATGGTTTTGGTAGATACTTCAGATGGCGTTACGATGAGGATAGCTTACGGTTGGGCTTTCTATAACCCCATACGGAAGATATACTATAATTTGACAATCACGATCATGTCGGTGCTTGTTGCGTGGGTGATAGGTACCGTGGAGCTTTTGCAGGTGCTTTCAACTGAATTGAACCTTAGCGGGTGGTTTTGGGGCTGGCTTAATGGGCTGGATTTTGAATCGATAGGTTTCGGTATAGTTCTCATCTTCGTTTTGTCTTGGATGGTTGCCTATGGGTACTGGCGATACAAGCGGTATGATAAGCAGTTCCCGCTCAACCAGTCAGGGCAATATTCAATAAACTCCGGCACCAGCTAGACAGCGAAGGAAAATGCTTGAACCAAAAAAACTTGCAGCAACCATAGAATTCGCCCGAAAACTACACGGACACGTAGGACCATACTTGGTTATCGGCTTAAAGATGGGTGCTGCAGCCAAAAAAGCCCTTAACATCTCCGACACAGAATGCACGCATCTGACGGCAGAAGCTGCTGTACCGTTGCATCCGCCGTTTTCCTGCTTGCTAGACGGCATACAGGTTTCCACAACCTGCACAATCGGCAACCAAAGACTCAAAATCAAAAACTCAAAAACCATTCAGGCAACCTTTAGAAGCCAAAAAGACGCAAAGATGGTGAAAATAAAACTTACCAAACACTTCCGTGAGCAGCTAGAACAAAAGCAAAAACAAGACACGTTAAACGAAGCGTTCGCTTGGGAACTCGCGGAACTGCCTGAAAATCAACTCTTCAACATTACCCTTAAATAGCTGAAACTTTAGTGCTCGCTATTAACCTGTGTTTTTTATTGTTTTGGTAGTTTTGTGATTCCTTTTATGTAATCAAAGTGTTCGTCGAATGAGTATATCTCATCTAAGCCGTTTTGTCTCATAATATCTACAGCTAATGCATCGTTTGCTTCCAGTTTTAGGTCTTCGCCTAGTTCTACTGCTGCAAAGTATGTGTCTCGGGTCACGTCGATTATTTTCACGTTTTCTAACATGAACAGCCCTCGAATAATATTTGTTAACTGGTCTTGTGGTATGCCATGCTTGAGAATATTAACTACTTCTGATACATGGACAACGGTCATCATGACGTTTTCTTTACCCTGTGATACGTTGCTGATTATTTTTTTGGCGTGTTCCTTCATCTGTTTCTCTTTTTCAGTTAGCTGTTTTTTCGGCTTGTAGTATGCATAGATAAAGATGTTGGCATCCAAGAATCTCATGTGCTTTCCTCGTAGAGTTTCTTCTCAAACTCTTTCCAGCTTCCTATTGATTCTACGCCTAAATCGACCTTGTCAAAGCACGCGGTCAAATCCACCCGATGCTTAGGAACCAATTTCAAGTACCCTTTTCTCTTGATGACGTAAACCTCTCTGCTGTCTCCAACTTCAGCTTCCCGCCAATCCGCTGGCAAAATAATGCGCCCCTGAGAATCCACCTTTTTGACTTCAACACCAAATTTCACAATATTTCACCAAAAAACAGTATGTTATGCCATAAATAAAAGATTATCCCCACAATTTCCTGCGTCTCGCCGTCAACCAAAACCTCCTGAAAAGCGCTCTTGCCACAACGAAGTTTTGGGTGGTGTATCGTTGAGATTTAAACCACGCACCAAGTGGTAATATCTAAAACTATTTTTGAAGCAACCTATAATCTATTGTTTTAATCAATAGTGTGTTTTAGCAGCCCAGCTTTGAAATTAATGATTTAGAAGGCCCACCAGCCTAATGCGAAAAAGACTGTGAAATAGCATAAAACCGCTCCCGATGCTATCACAATTGCTATGTTGATGGCTTTTCTGTTTGTGAGTAAGCCAAACAGCATGAATATGGGAAACATTGCCATGACGTAGCGAGGAACGCTAATCCACCATGACGTTGAAACGGCGAGTGCCCAAGTAAGAAACATGTAAACTATGTAGACTGGACGCAGACGCCGCCAAACGCTAACTCCAACCATCAGCAGCCCAAAGACGGCGAAGACTAAGGGCGCGAGGCCAACGGTGATGTTCGCTGGGTAAGATGCAGTCCTTGCCCAGCTGTAGGCAGCAGTTAACCCGGTCCACGGTTCGAGCTTGTTATTCCAGTGTGTAGCCTCTACTGTTAGGAATGTAAAGGGGTTCCCGGTGACCTGATTATTTATGCCAAGATAGATGAGGAAACCTGCTAACCCTAAAAGTATCCATAGAATGCTGAGGTCTGTTTTTCTTGGTTTCCAACCCTTTTGGTGAAAATACTCAACCAAAAGCACAGGCAACAACAGAAGCCCAGCAATCCGCGTTAAAGCTGCAATTAAGCTGATTAAACCTGCGAACTGCCATTTGCCCAGTCGTGCATAGTAAATGCTGGCGATCACTAAGGTAAAGAAGAGCCCCTCAGTATAGGGTGCTGAGAGAAAATATGCAGTGGGAAAAACGCTGAGGAAAAGCACCGCTTTCACAGCTACGCTATCGTTGAATTCAAGTTTTGCTATCTTATAGAGGTAAAAGAAGGCTATTAGGCTGCAAACGTTTGAGACTATCAGCGCGGAGAGATTGATGTAGTTAAAATCAAAGGTGAACAAGCGAATCAGGATAGGGTATAATGGGAAAAAGACAATAAAGTTCGCTGCATCGCCAGTGTTGACATACCCGTTCTTTGCGATGGCAACATAGTGTGGGGCATCCCAGTGGTTGAACATGTTCATAACAATCGTCAGCGGTGGGGCAGGTCCCGTGTTTAGGTATGTTACAACATAGCCAATTCCAAAAACTAAGATTTTCGCTGATATCACAATGAGGACTGCTAACATTACTGAGTGCGGAATCTTTTGAATCAGGGCTTTAATGTTGAGATTCACTGCTTGCTTTCCTTCAGCGCTTTTTCAAGTTCACTCGTATACTACTTGACACAGTGATAAAAGTTAATTTTTCCCTTTCAGTGCTCAGAACAGTTTATATCAAACATTCCTCAAACTAATATTTGTCAAAAGGAGAAAAAACAAATGAGCACTGAACCTTTCCATGTAACAGACGCCAATTTTGAGGAAACAATCAAGAAAAACAAGATAGTTTTTGTTGATTTCTGGGCTAACTGGTGTGGACCATGCAGAGCTTTAGCTCCAACAATCAAGGAATTAGCACAAGAATACCGTGGAAAAGCCTTAATTGGCAAACTTGACGTTGACGAGAACCCAGTTACGGCTGAACGCTTCCAAGTTTTCAGCATACCAACAATGATACTTTTCAAAAACGGTTCTGAAACCGAAAGACTCGTCGGCTTATGCCCAAAAAGCAGAATCGCTGACATACTAAGCAAACATTCAGAGTAGCTTAGGCACTTTTCATTTTTTCATACATTTTCTCAAAAGTCCAGCGGATGCTTGACTTAAGTTCCTTGAGCCGTTCATCATCCACGTTTCTGATTATTATTTCTTTTATCAAGTCTCCCTCACGGACAATGTTGTAAGAGAACATTTTATCCGCTGTTAACTGCTTTGTTCTGACTAGCTCGCTGTCTTTCTCTTGCATTTTAGCGAAGATTTTTTCAACAAGAAAATTACTGAAAGGCGGAGTATTAACACTGAATTTTTTGCTTTCATCAGGCATCACATGCATCCCCTGTTTATCAAAAATAATCAGCGCCAATGGTTCATCCGTCATAGTTTTCAATGGTATAACACTTTCCGGCTCAGGCATGTGCTGAACAGGAGGCTTTAGCGCTTCAGGCTCTTGTTTTGGCAAAATAACCTCTTTTGGCACAGGCGCCTCAGGTGCTTCTTTGGTGTCCCCATGCCTGAAGCCCTTCTCAAGCAAAATAGTATTCACTGTATCCAGGGCGGCTTGAACCTCTTTAGATTCAGCAGTTAATTTTTCCAGTTGCTCTTCCATTCGCTTCTTGAATGCGATGAGTGATTTCATTTTTTCCTGGTCTTGAGCCAACGTAGTTCACGCACACTGAGTATTTTAGCGGTTGATGCTTATCAGTTTTAGCTTTTCTATGTCTGCGGAGACTCGCTAATTTTCTTTAACTGTGCACGATACATTTCCGTAATCTCCTTTGAAGTGGTCGCGTCTTCCGAGCTTTTGTCGGTTCGGTATTTACCTGTGAAACGTGGAAAACGAATCGCTAAACCGCTTCCTTTGCGTATTGAATCCATAGCGCACATGTGAATGGGGCTTAAAGTGATTTCAGCACCTAAAATCTCAAGCACCAAGCTGGGTTCAAACCAAACGTCCGCTTCCAACATCGATTGGACACGGGAGTTCTTGCGGGGAATCACATGTTTCTGAAGCGTTTCATGAAGATTTGCTAGGTCTTTGTCTGTGAAGCCTGTACCGCACTTTGTGACGGTTTCAAAAGTGTCCCCTTCATCGTTATAGGTGGCTAAAAGCAAAGCGCCGTACGTTCCTGCTCGTTTTCCTCTTCCATGGAAAGCCCCCACCACCACAAGGTCCACGGTGTCAGTCATCTCGCTTTTGTAGTCGCGCTTGTATTTTATCCATAGCCAACCTCGGCTTCCCGCTTGGTAAACTGAATCTTTGGCGACGGATTTGCACATTAAGCCTTCGCAGCCTTCCGCTATGGCTTCCTCAAAGAAATTCTCAAGGTCCTTTGGATTTTTGACTAGTTTTTGAATGGCAGGTGTTACGCGGTCGCTTTGTTTCACAATTTTTTCCAGTTCTTTACGCCTTCGGGGAAAAGGTTCAAGGGTTAAGTCGTTACCATCGACATAGAGGGCGTCAAAGGGGAAAAGCGAAATAGGATACTGCTCTATGGCTGCTTCAACACCGTACTTGCGTCTCCGATGCATCAACTCCTGAAATGGGCGCATATCGCCTGTTTCTAAGTCCATCGCCACACATTCAGCTTCCAAAATCACTTCTTTTGCAGCAATTTTTTCTTTGATTAATTCAACCGCGTCAGGATACTGGCTAGAAATGTTCTCTAACCGCCTAGAAAACAACACAACTTTGCCATCTTTCTTGTGTGCCTGCACCCGTTCCCCATCATACTTGTATTCGGCTACGCATTTGCCACCGAATTTCTCTAAAATTTCTTCAGGCGAAGCTAATCGCTCTGCCAGCATGGGTCTTATAGGCTCAAAAACCATAACTTGAAACTTTTTAATTCCATCCAAACCCTTTTCTACAACTACATTTGCAACTCTGCCAAGGTCAGAAGAAATGCTATAAGCGCGTTCGACGAGTTCTCGGGCTTCTTTTCCGCCGCCGTAAGCTATCGCTAACGCGTCAAGAACCGTCATGTCCGCGATGCCTAGCCGCAGGTTGCTTGTTACGGTGCGAATTATCCATTTTGCCTCTTTAGGCGAGGCATCAGTTAAAAGACTGGAGAGAAGCGCCATTTTGGTGTCTACAGCGCCAGACCCAGAGGTTTTGGCCATTTTTTCAAGCGTCTCATAGACATGCTCTACCGTAAGCTTCCTTGTGAAGAAGGTGGATTGTTTCCGCTTAGCCAAAAGTTTCTCTGCCGTTTCGCCGATGTCCCCGCTCTTTTGCAGTTCAGATAGAATTACACTTTCGCTTTGTCCAGACGCTCGGGCTAACGCTTTTACTGCTAGTTTTTCGGCAATGCCCATCTCAACGCCCATGAAGTCTGGGTACAATTTGCCCTGAGTTAAATAAACAACCTTTGCTATGACATCTTTGGGCGTTTTTTTTAACAAGTCAACAAGTAAATCTGTCATTTCTAACCGTTTCGTGGTTGCTTCAATTTTCTCGTAGGAGTCAGCGATTACGGCGTAATCCATATTTTTCCGCTCTAAAGAAATACTGATTACAGAACTTATTAAAATTACCACCAGTGCGTATTTAGCTCTTGTTTTTTCTAATTTTAGTTTTAGTGATTTCTTGCTTAAATCATCAAAATGACGCTTCGCGGTACAATTGTCTTTTCACATGTGAAGACTGAAACATCTTGGAGCATATTTGAACATCTAACATGTTAATTGTGCCAAAAAATACATGAATAAAACACGTTTCTATGTTGAAAGTGGGGGGGCTTAGTTCTATGCAGCTCTATGTTGAATCATATTTGGGGCATATTAGACGCATCTAGTAGACGGGGGTAGGTTTGAGCACAAATAAATGACCTCAGACAAAGCCAAGAGCCAGAACCCATGCAAACCCTGCCTTTGCAGAAGGATATATTAGCCGAGCAAACGCATTCTAAAACCATGAACGCTTGCGTAGTATATTTTTCAAGAACAGGAAATACCAAACGGCTTGCACAAGCAATAGCTGATACAGTAAAAGCTCCCATTTTCGACATAGCATCAACCCAACCGTCAGCCACAGAAAACTTTGACCTCTTAATCATAGGCACCCCAGTTGAAGGCGCCAGCCCCGCAAAGGAAACCGTGGCTTTCATCGAGAGCATGCCTAAAATGAAAGGTAAAAAAGCAATCTTGTTTTGCACTAACCGCCTTTTCGGAAGCGGCAGAACAATGAAAATTATGGAAAAAATGCTAGATTGCAAAGGTTATGAAACTGTACTTAAGGTTTCTAAAAAAGGCATGAAGCCCGATAAAGAAGCTGATTTCTCAGACGTCCTTAGCGAAGTAAAGAAGGTATTGGAAAAGCAGTAACTACAATAACGTAAGTTAGCTCTAGCAACTTTTGAGTTTCTAGCTATCTTTTGTTGTTCAAATAGTCTTTAATCATTCTGTCATGTTCAAACGCCAGCGGGTATAGCAGTTCTTTTAGGCTGAAAAGCTGGATTTCTTGGATTTCGCTCTCCTGCCTTTTTATTTCTCCGCCAACCGTTTTAACAAGGAAACATGTAGGATAATACTCGTAGTCCACACCATCCTTTACTCCCTTCTCGATGTACTCGCCTATTTTGCGAACCACTGCTACGTCGAGACCTGTTTCCTCTTTGACCTCTCGGACAATGGTTTGTTCGACGGTTTCGCCTGGATCCATTCTGCCGCCAGGCAACGCCCAATAACCCTTGAAGGGCACAGTATTCCTTTTAACAAGTAAAATCCGATCAGACGGAAACGGTATTATGGCAGTCGAGGTCTTGCCCGTGTACTTCTTCATTTTCAGCGCCAACTAACTGTTAACCTTATACTAGGCGTAAGGAACGCAATAAGTTTTTTGAAACCTAAAAAGCCCATTTTCACTAAGCATAAGCCAAGCTACTGCTTAAAACTTGGTATTCTCGGTCTGAAAGCCAGCCTTCATGTTTCAAGTAAACTAAGCCTTTAGCTATATTGTCACGGATCGATTCTGTGTTCAAGAGATTGTTTTTTTCACCTAAATCTCTAATTTCGTCATCTAACAAGCTATCTTGTTTAGTAAGCACTTGGACTTTATCAATTAGGGCTGTTATTTCTTTGAACCGTGGAATAAACAGCTCTTTAATTTTCGACCTGCCGAACGCACCCTTAAGTTTGGCAGCGAAACCGATAGGGCTTGTCATCGATGGAGGCAGAAAAATGTAACGTTTAGTTAATCCTGCTTGATAGCACGCCATGTAGAAGGGCACATAAAACAACGCTGGGCTCTTCAACTGCTGTTCCCTAATGCCTAGCATTTCAAACCTAGCGTTACCTGCCTCCGCCAGTTTAATGGCGCCATTAAGACCGTCTATTACGGGTTTTTCCTGTTTAATTAACTTCGCAGTTTTCTGCTTAAAGCCAAACACTTTAGCATCGCGGGCAGCTGCAAGGTCAAGCAAGGGCTGGCGAGCCAATTTAATTTCAGTTTCAAGTTCAAGTTGCAGCGTGGATGTTTTCTTAGTTTTTTGTTTCTTCAGGTTTTTAACGCTGTTTTCTATCCGTTTTAGTTCTTTCTTTAGTCCATCGAGTTCTTTTTTAATTTGACGGCTTTTTTCTTTCCACGTCTTTTCATAAATTAAATGGTTCTTTTGCGCTTGGGTCTTTGCTTCTCGGTTGTAACGCTTTATTTTTTCTTCATTGTCATCTATGAATTTTACTGTTTTTTCTTTTAGTTTTTCAAGGCTTTCAAGTTCTTCATTAAAGCTTCTGGTCACTTGTGCTATTTGATGTTTGTATTCGCTGTTTAGCTTGGTGATTTTGGGGGTTACAAATTCTTCTTGAGCTTTGATTTTAGCGTTCGCCTCGTCCCTTACAGCTTCTGCGGCATAATCCAGTTCCGTTATGTATTGGCTGGTTGTTTTGTTTATGAGTTTTAGGCATTCTGAAAGCCTCTCAGAATCTTCTCTGAGGAATGATTGTAACTTATCCATTTCAGTTAACATCGAAGAAATCGTTGCCTCTTCGAGGGTTGGAGCAAGCGGCGCTAACTTTGCAGGCTGACCTGCTACTTCTATGGCTTCTTTGCGGTAAACGCTGAATTCTTTTTTAAAATCCAAGCCAGCGATTAAGCCCCTCAGTACGAATTCTTTCTCTTTCTTTGGCTGCTGAAAATAACTGTCATGGTCAGATAGAAAAGTCATGTAGTCTTCATGGGTTTTCGAGTTTTTCTCAAGGCTCTCAATGAAGGTTTTAGCTGGGGATACTTCAAAGTAATGCACGCTTATACTGGAATCGTTTAATCCGTCGAAGATATATCCGGTTTCATTGTTGGGAAACAGCCACAGTGGATAACCTATTTTCGTTATGAATAGAAGTTTTTCTTCATGCTGCTTTACGATTAAGCCACCGCCTTTTGCTCTCTCAAGCTCTGTAAGCGCGTAAACAGCAGATGCCTCAACGTCAAAGCTAAACAGTTCTCTACTTTTCCCCGGTGAAAAGGGCAAAATGAACCGTTTAACTGCAACGTTTAACATTGAGCATCAAGTCAGAGTATGAGGGTTTGCTTTTTTAAAATTTGTCATCAAAATTAAGCTTTGAAGAAGTCTGATATTTTCTTTTGGAACAGTGCCCGCTTTAACAGTTCACTTTGCAATATCCACCGTTGCATCGGAATTTCAAATCGTCCGCCAATAAACTGTAGGGATTCAGCTAGACTTTTGAAAAGAAAGGGTTTTTGCCGCATGGCGTTTCGCACGTTCTCGCGTACTTGCCAGACGCCGATGGGCATGATGTACCCTGGTCTTGCTTCTCTGAGTACAATGGCGGTGGCTTGGCGCCGTTCTTTGACTAATTGCTCGCAAACTGCTAGGCGAGCTGAGTAGTAGCAGCCGCCTATCTGCGCGTACGTGGTTCTTCCGCTGTTGCCTTCCCAATCAGAGAAAATGGCTATGCTTTTTCCATTCGGGTTCCAAACTGTTCCTGGATACCAGGCTTCCATGGACTCGTAACTCCACTGCTGTGGAATCATTAAAATCTCAAAAACATTATCTAAGTAGATTGACTCGTAAACCCTGTACTCATTGATTTCAGGAAAAGTCTTTACTTTTTCCCTGAGGCTTTTGGAGATGGTGTCGTCGACGGCTGTTATGCTCCAGCGTGTAGGAACCAAGCGCCTGTTCTTTTCCACTCCAAAAGCGCCGACGCTGAAGGCTTTTTGAATCTTTGTTACCATGACACCTCGATCGTAGAGTTCCACCACTGCCTGCTTAGCCCGCAAATCCGTATCATAATACGCTTTCTCTATCTTATCATCATACCGTGCGTTTCCAACGTGCAAGTCTCGGATGGGCGCTGAAGGACCAAACGGTTGAACATTATCATCCATGAAAATTGAGCCCCGAGGCTTTTTTGTAAGGTTCAATTCGATGTCTACGCTGCTGTCTGCAAGGGCTAACTCGCGTGTTTGATCCAGTATTTTTCCTGCATCCATAAATTTTTGCACATTAACCCGGTGTTTACCACGTACAAGCATGCTTCGGAAACCAACAATTTCATCCATTGATTTCCCAAACCAACGTTCAGGCAAATCGTAAATGCTCGTATCCTCATGTATGGGCGGCACAAGTGGACCCGCGTAAACGTTAGGGTAGCCGATTCGTCCGATGAAAACGCTGGGCGGAGACATGCCATTGATGTCTTCACTTGCCATCAGCGGCACGCTTTTGAGGAAATAGTTAACTTTAACCATTATCGGGCAACGAGTTTTGCCGCATAGAAATCTGGCGCCCTTGCACAAAACACATAGGCTGTCCTCTCTGGCTCGGGCAACTATTTGGTTATTATCCGCTAAGTTACTGCTTTTTAGAATGTCTTTTAACCAATTATCTGAAGCACGAATGCTTTGCAATGGTTTTGAGGTTAGAGTCATGTTATACTTCCATGATGATTGCATCAGCTTGATATGTTTTCCGCATAGCAAAATGTAAAAAGATAAACCTACTTCGCCAATGCTAAAAACTGCGCGAACTGTTTTGAAGGCTGTCCTATTTATCTGCAGTCCCAATTCCGCTCGGTCACAAGTGGCTGGACCGTGCCTAAATCAGGCAAGTTAGAGACGGCACACAATTGAATAAATGAAGGCGGTGCAAAAACACAGTAACAATGCAAAGATAACATCATCCTAATCTGTAATAGTCAGCTACTGCTTTGAACGATTCTTTTGGCTCCCATGCCATGTTGGGGTAAGTGGCGCCGTGTTTTCCGTCATCATAGTATTTCACTAAGCTTGAGCTTGCCATGTCAAGGTCGTATTTGGGATTGTCGCTGTAGGGCGTAATTTGCGACATAAATTGGAAAATAAAAGCGCCGTCAACCCCTGCATTGTCCAGAACGCTGAGGTTTTCAACGAGTTTACGGGCTTGCCACTGCTCTTCGCGAACATGGATGCCTTTTGTATGCGGGCGAACAAATCTGCCTAAGACAGGAATTTGATGCAGGAACTGTGACTTAACGTCGATTATGCCGCCGCCTAAACCTGATGAGCTTAAGAAGCCTTCTGAACCGATGCCGCCTTGGCATGTGCCGTAGCCGAACTCGGTTATTACAACAGGCTTGTTATGAGAGAAGGACGGCTTTAGCATTTCAACGTATTTATCTTCAATACGGGCTATTCGGTAATGGTCAACGCCGACGAAGTCGAAGAGGCCCCAGTCAACAGCCTCCCAAACAAGAGAAGCGTAAGTTACTTTACCATGAAAAACTTCTCTGACAGACGTGTTTGCCTTTGCCAAGAACTCGTTAAGCGGCTTATTATGCTCACCAGCTTTTATGCGAGGTATAAGAGCGGGGTTTTTGATGCGCGCCGTAAAGTTTCTGCCTTTGACAATTCCCTGCATGAACAAGGTTAACTCGGAACCGACACTGAAAACCAACCGCTCTGGATAGCGCTGACGCAACGTTTCTGCCGCCACGGCAGCTTTTGTTATGTATCTGAGCGTCTTCGCTGCGCTTTTGTCCCACATTTCAGGAGAAAGCCAAACTTCCAATCCCACATCCAAAGCGGCTTCAGAAGCTGTCATTAACCGATTGATATTAAGACCGCAGATTCTTACGGTGTTACAGTGCAAATCATTCTTGATAATCTCAAGTTCTCGGTGTACTGTTTTTGGGTCAAAGTGTGGGCGCCAATTCATGCCCATCACGCGTCCTACATCATAAGAAACGCCTTTTACCCTCATTAAGGTCGCTTTCCTTCCTGGCTTTCTGGTTTGAGCATTCGCTGAACCTTGTGGATGAATGAATAATTCATTCAGTTGATAAGGGTATCTGATTCTGGATTTTTTACTCATAAGTTGTGGGTATGATTAATGCAAATTTGCAAAAATGCCATAAGCGTATGCTTCTAAATGATGAGGCCTAAAATTTCTCACTTTAAATAAATAAGTTGATTGATTTATTTTACCTGCATAACAATATAAGTGATAGTATGGCGCGCTGTTGTTAACCAGCACAAGGGGTACCAAGCGTGGAAAAAACGGATGAGTATACTAAGAAGAATGAAGAGCTGTGGGATTCGAGAGCTGAGACCTATGATAGAAGGTTCGGTTTTACCCGCTGGACGCAAAAGAAATTAGTCTCCATTTTGGAATTGGGAGAGAACCCTTATTTTCTAGACTTAGGTTGCGGCACAGGTTGGGCTGTGCGCTACGCAGCCAATTTGGCTCATGGAAGAGGAGAATTCTACGGCATCGATAATTCATCGAAAATGATCAAGAAGGCGAAAGCAAACTCTTCAGGGCATAAGAACATCCATTTTTACAAAGCCAATGCTGAAAGCCTTCCTTTCGACAATAACTTCTTTGAATTCATCATTTCTTCTAATGCATTCCATCACTTCTCCAACCCTGACAAAGTATTAAGAGAGGCATCCTGAGTTTTGAAGCCAAAAGCAAGAATCTACATTCTCGACGTCACTGCAGACAACTTCATGATTAGACTCTTAGACAGATTAAGTAAGAAGCTAGAGCAAGGTCATGTAAAAATATATTCAACACGAGAATACCAAACTTTGTTCGAAAACGCGGGCCTACACTATGCAGGTCACAAATCGGTAATGGTTTCCATGAAAACTCACATCGGCGAAAAAGTCTCCCAGTAACCGAGTCATCTTTTTTTATGTTGCAGGAATCAGAGGTGTTATACTGATTCGCTGGTTCTTAGTGTTTCGATGGCTTTTTCTGCCCATTTCGAATCACTCCAAAGCGCTCTGCCTACTGCCACCAAATCAACTTTTCCCTCAATTACCAGTTTATCCGCGTATCTGGCCTCGGTGATTCCTCCCACACCGATAACGGGAACGCTAACTACTTTCTTAATTTCACTTGCCTGCGGAACAAAATAGCCTTTCACTTGCCTTAGCTGTTTAGGTTCGCTTCCGCACATGCCCCCAGACACATCAATAATGTCCACTCCAGACTGCTCAAGCTTCTTTGCAAACGTAACAGAATCTTCGATGTGCGTTCCACTGGGGGCTAAATCGTCCGAGCCTAACCTGTAGAGCAAAAGTTTACCGTTGAGGCGTTCACGCACTTTTCCAACAATCCACAGGGGAAAGCGCATACGGTTCTCTAAGGACCCACCATACTCATCACTACGCTTGTTAAATAAAGGTGAAAAGAACTGGTTAAGCAAGTAACCGTGCGCTCCATGAAGCTCAACCCCGTCAAAACCAGCCTTAACCGCACGCTCAGCAGCCAAAGCAAAATCGTCAGCAATAGCTTCCATTTCACCTACTTCTAACATGCGCGTTTTATCCCTTGCTGAGGGTCCAGCAGGTTCCGTGCCGATGACTTTTTTGTTTGTAACTCCTCCTGCATGAGATATCTGTACAACCGCGGGAGCACCAACCTCATGTACCCGCTTTGCAAGCTTCTCAAAACCACAAATTAATGAGTCATCATAGATTCCAAGTTGCTTAGGGCATATCTTTCCAGTCGGCGAAACATAAGCGTGCTCAACAATAGGCAAACCTAACGCTGATGAGCGTCGAACGTAAAAGTTAATCAGCTTGTTAGTTACGGCGCCTTCAAAAGTTGCCCTTCCAGTCTGCATAGGCGGCATAACAATGCGGTTCCTAAGAGTTAACCCCCTCACTTTCAAAGGCTCAATTAAACTTGGCAAACACTGACACCGTTGCAATGAATGGGTGATGCGGCGCTATAATAACATATCAATCAGCTCGAGTTTTTCCAAAATTTTCATTATTTTTAGTTGCGTGTCATGTGAGATCTCACCATTATCCATTAATCATTTCTTTGGATTGCGAACATGGAAGAAGCATTTCTTTCAAGCATTGACGAATAAATACTTTGGTTGGCAATCAAGTGGAAGGTCTTCCAATGGTTGAGGTTGCGTCTACCCAAAAGGTTTATGTTTCTATTCTATTGTAAAACATTGCTCTGTGATTGTCATGGATATTCTTGAAGTCAAAGATTTGGCTGTTAAGGTTGAGGGAAAGTCTATTCTCAAAGGCGTGACTTTCAGCCTTAAAAGCAGCGAGAGTCACATTCTTTTCGGACCGAATGGTTCAGGAAAAACGACCCTCATAAGTGCAATTATGGGTCTTCCAACTTACGAAGCAACTTCAGGAACAATCTTGTTCAATGGAACCGACATTACCACCAAGACTGTGGAGGAAAGGGCGAAACTTGGAATGGCTGTCAGCTTCCAAAATCCTCCTGAAATCACCGGCGTGAAGCTCGTGGACTTATTGAAGCTGTGTCTTGGCAAGAAAACGGAGGATCCGTTCAGCGCAGAAGAACAGCGGCTTATTGAAGCCTTCAGATTAACAGACTTCTTGAACAGGGACCTCAACGTTGGCTTCTCCGGCGGCGAAAGAAAACGCTCCGAAATTCTTCAGTTGATTTTCCTTAAACCCAAACTTCTCCTATTGGACGAGCCGGACTCGGGCGTAGACGTAGAAAGCCTGAAGCTCATTGCCACTGAAATCCAGCGTTACGTAGAAAGCAGCGGAAGCTCAGCTTTGGTGATAACTCACAAAGGCGATATACTGGAGTATATTAAAGCGAAGTATGGATGCGTTCTTTTAGACGGCCAGTTTCACTGCTACACTCACCCCATGAGAATATATGAGGACATTAAGAAGGTCGGTTACGAAGAATGCGTAGCCTGCAGAAGAAGAACAGTCGGAGGCTGGAAAACTGACAAAAGAGAGTGAATTGACAAAAGTTCCGCACAAAATTCTTGAAGAAGCACAAAAGGCTGGCATTGAACCAAACGTCAAGAACCGTTCAGGCACCTATTTCCACCTGAACCAAACAACCGTCCAGACAGCGGTCAATCAGCTTTTCGAAGGAAAAATCGAGCTATTGGACATTAAAGATGCCCTGAAAAAGTACTCTTGGCTTAACGATTATATGTGGAAAATAGTTGACAAGAACAAGGACGAGTACACTAAAAGAGTGGCTGAAGACTACAGCGGAGGTTACTTCATTCGGATTCTTCCAGGCGCCGAAGTGGCGTTTCCTCTCCAATCATGCCTCATGATCACGCAGAAGAATCTTGAACAACGAGTGCACAACATCATAATCGCCGAGGAAGACTCAAACGCACACATAATCACCAGTTGCCTTCAGCACTCAACAGTTGAAAACGCATCGCACTTGGGCATATCCGAAATCTACGTCAAAAAAGGCGCTATGCTCAACTTCACGATGATCCACCAATGGAGCGAGAACACTTTTGTGCGACCTAGAAGCGTCGCCGAAATAGCTGACAAGGCCACATTCGTGTCGAACTACGTATGCATGCGCCCCGTCAGGGACATTCAAATGTATCCTGCGGCGTATTGCAAAGGCGACGACTCGCGGGTAAGCTTCAACAGCATCTTGTATGGGCACAAAAACTCGCAGTTGGACATTGGGTCCAAGGCTGTTCTGACTGGAAAAGGAAGTAAGGCAGAGATGATTAGCCGCGCCATCTCCCGTGAGGGCTCAAAAATGACCATCAGAGGTTTAATAGAAGGTGACAGTTCGGACTGCAAGGGCCATTTAGAGTGTCGTGGCTTGCTTATGGATGACGCATCGTTCATGGAATCCATACCTGAACTAATCGCAAAAAGGAAGGGCGTAGAGATAACCCATGAGGCGGCGGTGGGAAAAATCTCGGAGAAAGAAATTACCTATCTTATGACACGAAAACTATCGCGCGACCAAGCCGTTTCGCTGATCATACGCGGTTTCATGGATGTAGGCATACTTGGCCTGCCAGACACTCTTAATGCAGAGATCAAGAAAATAGTAGAAGCCTCTACAGAAAACACATAGTAGCGCATGGTAGTTTAGTCAAATAAAAAAGCGAGCAATAAATGAGTAGAGTGTCTTGCGCAACAATTTTGCGCTTTGGTGCTTCAACTTGTTATCCAACCGTATGAGTCTATAAGTATCAAAAACGGTCCTCTTCATCTCTTAACTGAGTGGCATCTATTCCTTTTAGGAATCCTCTCATTTCTCTTATTGGCTTTTGAGGAATCAGGTGAATTACGCCATCTTTTTCGATAACGACGATTTTCTGCCCTGGCTTCAAATCCACTTTTTCCCTAACATTTTGAGGAATTACTATTTGATATTTCGAAGAAAGTATTACCGTATCCATATTGATACATCTAAAGTATGACGGAGTAGCTATCGATATTAAGTTTTTTCCATTAATGTTTTAAAAACCAAAAATGAAATGGCGCCCAGGCCGGGATTTGGACCCGGATCAGGTCACGATTTTTTTCGTGGTGTCCTGCGGGCGACAGCCGCATATACTATTTCGGCAACATGAAAGAATTCATGCTGAAACCGGACTATACTACCTGGGCTATCTGTATGATGGCCTAAGCGCCGCATGAATACACGATAATTTAACTAATTAATCTTTTCTCGGAAATGATGTTGAACAGTTTGTTAGAAAACCTCTCTCTCAGCTTGCTGTCTTTAAAAGGTGAATTAGCGGCAATTTTAATATGCCACAGGTTATTTACTGTTGAAATTGAGGGTGGGTGAGAGGGTAATAAAGAGCACTGATTACTCGGCGGTTCTGCAAAAATACTGGATCGCAATCTTGCTATTGCTGCTGGCTTTGGCGTCGTTTCCCTCCGTTTACGTCGCTCTCTTAACCGCGTTAATCTTCACTTTTCTGGTTCCAGGCTTGATTTTCTACCGGTTTTTCTCGTTGAAATCTCATGAAATATGGGCTTTTGTGCCTATTTTCAGCGTTTTAGTCTCTGTCCAACTAATATACTATTTATCGTTGGCGTTTGGATACTCACGGGACATAATTCTCTTGAGCTTTCTCGCTTTAGTGGCAGTCTACGCGCTAGTGGTTTACAAGAAGGGCGAACCATTGAAGCCTCCAAAATTTCTCAAACTAAAACAGATTAAGAAAACAAGTCTTCTACTTTTCACCATAATTTTCCTCATTTCCCTTGTTGTTCTGGTCAAGAGCGTGTGGGTTGGCAATCAGTATGGCATAGTTTTAACTGGCTCTAACTGGCAGGACACGCCGTTGCATTATGAGATAATTGAGAGTATAAACAACGGTAATTTTCCGCCACAAATGCCCAATTTTGCAGGGCAGCTGGAGACTTATCATTACTTTATTGATTTTCACACAGCCATCATAGAGAAGGGTTATGGTTATTTGCCGACGCTTCTGCCCGTTTTAAACGCGATTTTCATACTTGTTTTTGCCCTCGCAATTTACGCTTTGGCAAGGCCGAATGGAAGGCGCGCCGCAATAATTGCCACTGTCATTGCCACGTTCGGTTGGGGTTTGAGCTACTTTGGGCTTTTTTCCGCGTTGTTCACCGGATCGTTTAATGTGAACACAAATTACATTTACCAGTATGGTGGCACGTTTGGTTTGCCCTCGATATTTGATAATTTGCTGCAGCAAAGACCGCTTCTGATGGGGTTGCCCGCGTTTGCGTTTGTTTTAGCTTTGTTATGGAACATGGATGACAAAAAAAGAATACTGTTAGCTGGAATCATCACTGGTTTAGTGTTCGAATTTCATAATGTGGCGTTCTTGTGTTGCTATGTCGCCTTCTTTGTCGCCATTTTATTTAACTTTAAACGCTCCAACATTAGAAGTTGCCTGTACTTTTTGGTGCCAAGTGTCTTCGCGTTGCCTTTTATTTTGCACAATGGGCCTCCACTATCAATTTCGCTGAGCCTTGTTTGGATAGCTAATTTCGCGAAGGACCCGTTTACTTATTACTTTTTAAACTTGGGCATCCCCTTCGTTATAGCTATTGTTTCTTTTGTGAAACCTGGAAACGAGCTTCTGAAAGGAACGTTTCTCTTGTTATTCCTACTGCCCAACATTCTTTTGTTGACGCCTAACCCGTGGGACATGTACAAATTCTTCATTTTCGCGTGGATTCCAATAGCCGTACTGGCCGGCGTAATGTTGGCTAAGACAAGAAAAGTCCTCCTTTTAACGCTGGTTTTGCTTTGTATTCTGACTTCAGCAAGCGTTATCATCTATAATGTTGGAACAAATTATACAGCGGCAAGCTGGAGTGAATATCAGCTTGGGCTTTGGGTGCGGAATAACACGCCTGAGCGTTCTGTCTTTTTAACGTATTATTCTATTCACTCGCCTCCAGCGTTTATTGGCGGTAGATTGACAGTGTCATCTTACATAAATTGGCCTTACGGACAAGGAGTACCGCTTAGTGAAATTAACAAAAGAGACGCTGAAATTGATAGCGCATATAACGGCAATGTAACAGAGTTAAAGCAGGTTATACTTGAGTACAATGTTACATACGTGTACGTGGGGGTTGATGAGCTGAACCATTATCCTGGTTGCACGGCAAGATTCGATAATATAACTTGGTTGACGCCAGTTTACACCAACCAAAACCTAAAGATATACCAAGTAAATTTAGCCCAGATGGGCACTTAAGAGCTTAACCAGCAAATGTCCCTTGTTTTCGTTTTACCGAAGACGTGAAACAAAAGTTGCTAAAGGTAGCTTCTGAGCTTCAACTTAAGCTAGGCCGTCGGGTGGATCTTAACGAGGCTTTGCGCTTCTTAGTCGATAAGCGGAAAAAAAGCGTTCAGTTGCTTGAAGAGTCGTGTAAACCAATAATCGGAGATAAAGAAGCGCTTGAAGAATTGCAAATGGAGCGAAAACATGACGAAATTAGATTGAAAGAAAAATTGGCAATAGACACTAGCGCGTTAATATTGTAGTTTTAGCGTATTTTGTTAACCGTAAATGAAAAGCAATATGTTATAAGTAAATTTCAATAATTGTGTAATTGTCTACTTCATAAGGAGACGCAAACTTGAAGGCGACGTTAGCAGTTGCGTTTATTGTCATTTTGTGTTTATCAATGTTCTCAGCATTGGCGCCAAAGGTGATAGCTCAGCAATCTTCCGCGAACTGGCCAATGTTCCACGCGGATCCGTCTCACAGCGGCGTTGGCACAGGCAATCCAGTGCTTACTCCCACCCTGCTCTGGAATTACACCACTGGCGGCGGGATTGGTTCGTCTCCTGCTGTTGTCGGCGGCGTAGTCTACATAGGCTCATACGACGGTAAAGTTTATGCTTTGAACGCTGCCAGCGGCATCCAACTCTGGAATTACACTGCGGGCGCCACTGTTGAGTCGTCTCCTGCTGTTGTCAACGGCGTAGTCTACATAGGCTCAGAAGTCTCCACTGTTTTAAATGGCAATTATTTTGGCAGCGTTTATGCTTTGAACGCTACCAACGGCAACAAACTCTGGAATTACACCACCGGCAACTATTATAACTATGTTGAGTCGTCTCCTACTGTTGTCAACGGCGTAGTCTACATAGGCTCCAGTGAGGGTATAACGCCTGAACCGCCAACATTCGCTAGCGTAGGCAACGTTTATGCTTTGAACGCAACCAACGGAGCCAAACTCTGGAATTACACTACCGGCAGCAATGTTGATTCTTCTCCTGCTCTTGTCGGCGGCGTAGTCTACGTAGGCTCAGGTAACGGTAACGTTTATGCTTTGAACGCTTCTAGCGGCGAGAAACTTTGGATTTACACTACCAACGGCTGGGTTGATTCGTCTCCTGCTGTTGTCGACGGCGTAGTCTACGTAGGCTCATTTGACAGCAACGTTTATGCTTTGAACGCTTCTAGCGGCGCCAAACTCTGGATTTACACTACTGGCGCCCCTGTTTTTTCGTCTCCTGCCGTTGTCAACAACGTAGTCTACGTAGGCTCCTTAAATGGTAACGTTTATGCTTTGAACGCTACCAACAGCCACAAACTCTGGAATTACACCACCGGCGGGACTCAGTCGTCTCCTGCTGTTGTCGGCGGCGTAGTCTACGTAGGTTCAGGCGCCAGCTTTTATGCTTTGAACGCTTCTAGCGGCGCCAAACTCTGGAATTACACCACTGGCTATGCCTTGTCGTCTCCTGCTGTTGTCAACGGCGTAGTCTACATAGGCTCACTTGACGATAATGTTTATGCTTTGGGTGGTTCATCTACGTCATCTGACACCTTATTAATTATAATTGGGGTGGTAGTTGCGGTCGTTATTATTGCAGCAGTGGTTTTCTTAATGTTTCGAAAGAGATTGAAAACTAAGCCGACAAGTCCAGCGTCTCCACCACAGAACTCTAGCTCAGCTTCCTCTTTTCAAATATCTCAAAGGTTAGCGGAAATAAGACTAAAAGGAAGCTTCAGCTACTTGATTTTGATTTTAATAACTCGCAAAAACGTTTAAAATATCAGTCTGAAGCCTAATTTAACTGTTCAGGCAATTTTTTTGTTTCGTTTAACTGCTCGTTTTCGGGCTCTGATGCTTCTTACCTGACATGTAATCGATGTCTATTCTGCCCATCGTTGTTTTCTCAAGCTTTTCAGGCCTAATCTTAGCAAGCCTTGCCTCGGGATTAATTGAAACCTGCCGCACCAAAACTTCAATGGCATGCTGCTTCTCTGCTAAATCGTCGATTAGGTGCATTTTGCCTGAGAAATGGACAGAAGTGTAATTGTAATCACACTCGTCGGTAATGCCAAAATCCTGCACTGCCTGCCCCCACACCTTATTGTTCGCTTTTAGGTAAACGAGTTTTTTGCCTTCTGGTGCGCAGTGAAAGTACAGGCAATTCTTGGTTTCGTCATAGCCATGGTTTAATGCGACAAGGTAAGGCTCATTCTTCATGCAGAGGGCAACAGTAACGTATTTTGTGGTTTTTAGTACTTGCCGTAACTCGTTTGGATCAGTGATTTCTCGGTCTTTACGTCTAACATGAAAAGACATGCTTCCCAAGTAAGCAACCAAAACAATATTAACCTTTAACCTTGAGAGCTCGCCCAAACAGCTAAAGCGGCAAAAAATGTGCATGAGCGGTTAAACATACAAGCCTAAACCAAGTTAGCGCTCAGCAATGCTTAATATTCAAATAAGAGGATTGGGTCTGGTAAGTTAGGCATCAATTTGAGGAAGTGAGATTATTAGTAAAGAATTATTTGATGTTGAGAAAACAGTAATGGAAATGGTTATGGAGGATGATGTGGCTAAAAAGAGGCTGTTAGCCAAAAAGATCTTTGACGCTGCTTACGAAGAGGGGATTTATCCCGCAAGTATCCATGAATTTTATATGGCTCGTGGCAGGGGCGAATTCGCTGGTTTCACAGTTCCCGCGATAAATTTGCGGAGTATGACTTATGATCTGGCGCGCGCAATATTCAGAGTGGCAAATAAAAATGATTCTGGCGCTTTCATCTTTGAGATTGCCCGGTCTGAGATCGGTTATACTAATCAGCCGCCGATCGAATTCGCAAGCATGGTTATGGCAGCAGCGATAAAAGAAAGCTATTCTGGTCCAGTCTTTATCCAAGGAGACCATTTTCAAGTCAACGCCGCCAAGTATAAAGAGAATCCCCATAAAGAAATTGAAGGCTTGCAAGCTTTAATTTTGGATGCGGTTAGTTCAGGTTTCTTCAACATCGATATTGACTCATCAACACTCGTCGATCTATCCAAACCGAATTTTAAAGAACAGCAGCTTCTTAATTATGAAGTCTGCGCAAAGCTCACTCAGTTTATCCGCCCTCTTGAGCCGAAGGGGATCACGATTTCGGTGGGTGGAGAGATTGGCGAGATTGGGCATCAGAATTCGACACCTGAAGACCTGCACGTTTTTATGGATGGCCTCAAAGACAAGCTAAGCAAGGGTTTAGTTGGCATTAGTAAAATTTCTGTTCAGACAGGAACGACCCATGGCGGCATTGTCCTACCGGATGGGTCAATCGCGCAAATCATGCTTGACTTTAACACGTTGAAGACTCTTTCTGAGATTGCCCGCAGAGAATATGGATTGGCGGGAGCTGTTCAGCATGGAGCGTCAACCCTGCCTCCTGAGGCATTCCACAAGTTTGTCGAATGCGAGACCGCTGAAGTACATTTAGCCACAGAGTTCCAGAATATGATTTACGAATCAAAGCATTTTCCAGCTGATCTAAAGAAGAAAATATATGCATGGCTAAAAGTCAATGCCATAAACGAGGCTAAGCAAGGCGAAACTGAAGATCAATTCCTCTACAAAACCCGCAAAAAAGGGTTAGGCCCCTTCAAGAAAGAAATCATGAGACTGCCACAAGAGACCCGCGACGCAATTGCAGCTGAAATCGAGACAAAGTTCGATTTCCTCTTCAACCAACTCAACATCGTAAACAAGAGAAATCTACTGAATAAATACATACACGCCCCCTCAAGCAAAGAAAAACGTATACCCTAGCATTCGAGCGGCACCATGTAAAGACTGTTACCCCGGCTTCGGATCCGCTTGCGAGAGTTTTGAATCTCTCTCGGGCTACATTATCAAAAGCATGGCTAACAAGCGAGAGCTTCATTTTTTCAAGTGGAGCAAAAGACGGGCTGTCTCGGAGTCAAAACACAAAAACTGGCTCTTTCTAGCCCGAGAAAGACGAACGGGCATAGAGCGTGCATGGCTGTTCTGAACTTTGTTAAAATGGTCGTAATTCCATTTTTTCCTCCGTGTCCAACGTTTTATGCCCAAAAGGTCGCTTACCAATTTACTTCCTTCTCAACCTTAAGTGCACGCTCATCTATAGTGTCTGATTCCCCAGACCACCCACATCAAGCCGATCAGCAGACCAGTGATAGCTAACGAGACTATCGTCACGATGAGGTTCTGAAACAGGCTGAAACCTTTGGACCAGTAGAGTGCGTAGAATAGGATGAAGACAAGCCATACGATTATGCTGAGGATCGAAACAACGATGGGTGCGATGGAGCTTTCGTGCTTCCATTGGGGTTGGGTAGTTTGTGTGTAAGTAGCCTGATTGGTCAATTCTATTCACCTCTAAGGATACATGTCTTTTTTTCACTTTATAAGACCATCGTTGGCGAGGAATCCGCCCGTTCAAGGGGCAGGCCATTCAAATGGAAGAATGCGAGTGCTGTCGTCCTTCCTAAACCATTAAGTAAGTATAGGAGGGGCTCACTATCTACTCAATTTTCTCCGCGATCAATCCCAGACACTTGTTTCCTAACCAAAAGGAGCAAGATACAGCAACACCATTTTACCGGCTTCTAGTAAAACTCAGTGTCTTCATTCCATTTCCCCGCGCCGCTGGCAAATCGTGTGTGTCGTCTCTTCACTTCGCTTTCCATCCCTCTCTCCGTCTCTCTGTCTCCTCATCGTGTGGGTAAGTGTATAGTTGAAACCCAACCCAAACCCAAACCCAAACGACTACGACCTCAACTACGACCACGACTAAGCTATGACCATGACCACTACTACCACACTACTATATGCTCACATCGGAGATGGCGCAATGGAGATGTCACACAACGGAAATGACAAAAGAAAAGTCAGATACTATAAACTATAAGGGCGCCAGCTTGTTGCAAAATTATGAAAGTTGACATGTTGCTGTTTAAGTTTGTTTGAGCTTGAATATTTAGGGTGAAGGATGGAGAAACCCGAATTCTCATGCGCCATTCTGTCTAAACTGAACTT
>Ga0208038_1000584_pt1 | contig 27101 bp, 29 predicted proteins | sample June2015DPH_16_1_FD_184714 | JGI IMG/M metagenome (GOLD analysis project Ga0208038, IMG submission 184714) | Peatland microbial communities from SPRUCE experiment site at the Marcell Experimental Forest, Minnesota, USA - June2015DPH_16_100... | ecosystem: Environmental > Terrestrial > Soil >...
AGCACGTATTCTGGGGAGGTGATCTCCAGGAGATAAAGAGAACCTTTGAAAAGGTAGGTATCAAGGCGAATATATTATTTGGCGAATTGGAAGGTTTGGAAAATCTGAAAAAGATACCATATGCGACACATAATATCGTCTTATCGCCTTGGCTTGGCATCAAGGCCGCAGAAAAATTGAAAGAACTATATGGTACAGAATATACAGTATTCCCATTTGTTCCAGTTGGTCCAAAAGAAACTACAAGATTCTTATATCAAGTAGGAGAAAAAATAGGAATTTCTAAGGAGACGTTGAAATCAGTAACTGAAACTGAAGAAAAGAAAGCTTACAGACTATTCGAATTTCTTGGCGATATCCTGATACTCGGTATGCCGAGTGCATATTATGCTGTGGTAGCAGATTCAAATGCAGCAATAGGTATCACTCGATATTTGACAAATGAAGTTGGTTACTTGCCGGAGCTTGTAATAATAACAGATACCCCTCCAGATGAATCTAGAAAAACAATTATAAAAGAATTGACTGAAAATATTGAAAGCGATATTAAGCCAGAAGTAATATTTGAGGTAGACTCCCATAAGATACGGAATCTTCTGAAAAACCGTAAGTTTATGTTTCTTCTAGCAAGTTCAATGGAAAGGTTTCTAGCTGCTGAAGAATTCCACGCTATCCACCTGAGCGTATCTTATCCTACATGGGATCGTTTACTGTTAGCTAGATCATATATGGGATACAGAGGAGGTACCGCACTGATAGAGGACATGGTAAGCAAATATGCAGGACCAATGTAAACAGTTAAAACTGTCATATGAAGAAATAACTGAAGCAAGTAAATGAAAAATAGGCAGATCATTCTCTAAAGTTACCAAATGAGAAATGAAACGGAGGCAATAAAACAGCTAAAGCCGTGTTACAAATGTAATGCTGAAAATACGATAAACGAAAAACAAACACAAAAAATAAAACGGAGGCGATAAAACAGCTAAAGCTGTCTTACAAATGTAATGCTAAAAATGTTATAATGAAAAAATAAGGAACCGTTTGAAACAAGGAGATGTGTATCCAAAACAATTGCATCTCCTTTTTTCGAATAGGTGATATAAAATTAATTTAAGAGGTATAGATGTATCGAAACAAAACAAATTAAATGAAACAAAACAAATTAAATAAAGTATCGAAACAAAACAAATTAAATAAAGTATCGAAACAAAACAAATTAAATAGAAGTGCTAAATGAGAGTAGCAGTTGTATCAAGTGATGGTAAAGTCATAAATCAACATTTTGGAAAAGCATCCAGATTTCTAATATTCGATATTGAAGATAAAATAAAATTATTAGAAGAAAGGAAGAATATACCAGTATGTGGAACAGCAGATGATGGACACACAGATAATGCTATAAATAGAACAATATCTTTGATTAAAGACTGTGACATTGTACTGTGTGCTAAAATTGGAGGACGTGCAGAAGAGAAATTGAAGAAATATGGAATCAAATCTATAGAAACACCTTACTTTATATGTGATGCATTAAAAGAAATGAAACAGGCACAACAGTCAAACAAGTAGAAATAGTAGCTAAAACTATCATACGAGAGATAACATGATAAATAACGTAAAAATGATAAACAGATCTATAAAAAATTCGAATTTAAGTTACATAAGAAATGTGCATCCTTGCTTCGCTAATGAGGCCCATGGGAGACTTGGCAGAATCCATTTGCCCGTTTCGCCAATTTGTAATATTCAATGCAAATTCTGCAAGAGAAGTTTTAATAAAACTGAGAATCGCCCAGGGGTAACATCAGAGATATTGTCTCCAGAGTGTGCACTGGATATATTAAATAAAGCATTGGGTCTATGTCCTGAAATAACTGTTGTTGGTGTTGCAGGTCCTGGAGATCCTCTTGCTACTGATCATGCCTTGCAAACATTTAGATTGATAGACGAAGAATATCCTTATCTAATAAAATGTTTAAGTACTAACGGACTTAATCTATACAATAAAGCAGAAGAGATAATAGACATAGGAATCAAGACAGTAACAATTACAGTTAATGCTATCCAGCCAGATATACTTACCAAGATATGTTCTCATGCAATTGTAGATGGTAAATTATTGCGAGGAGTTGAAGGTGCAAAATATCTTATAAGTTCTCAGATAAAAGGTGTCAAAAAAGTTACTGATCTAGGAGCAATTGTAAAAATAAATACAGTAATTATTCCTGGGATAAATGATCAACATGTAGAGAAAATATCAAGGACAATGGCAGAAGCTGGAGCATCTATGATGAATATAATTCCACTAATACCCCAATATGAATTTAGCAATCACAGAAAACCAAATTGTGAAGAATTACAACAGGTAAGATATGACGCCGAAAAATATTTGGAAGTATTCAAACATTGCAAACAATGCCGTGCAGATGCTGTTGGGATTCCTGGAATTAGCGAATTTAGAAATATGTTATATGCTGGACAACAACTCGCATTTTCTCATGGATAAAAATCAGAATACACAAAAAATATATGAGAAAAATTATGGGAATGTGAAATTATGAAAAATATCTTCATTGGTATCAAAGTCGAATAAAGAGAACAAGTAGCGACGTGCAAATCTCTCTAAGTACGTTAATCCAATCATAAGGATTTGGGAGGAGATTAAAATGTGTTAAAAAAAGATATGAACAATGAAAAAATGAAGAAAAAGAAGTAGTGTCATTCGTATCAAATGATTTGGGAGGAGATTAAAATGTGTTGAAAAAAGATATGAACAATGAGAAAATGAAGAAAAAGAAGTAGTATCATTCGTATCATAATGATTTATGAGGAGATTAAAATGTGTTAAAATAGCGACAGAATAACCTGCTCGCGCAGATCAATGGCTCATTGATCTGCTTGAACAGATAAATATTAGTGAAACTAGAACAGATTAAGAACAAGAAAAATATCAATCAAGTTGTGATTGAATATGAACAAGAAAAATTTATTTGAGGAAAAATGACAAATCTATTGTTAGTACTATCTAAAGATCCATATACAACTGAGATACCAAATCTCGTGTTGGACATAGGGCTTATAGCTAAAAAGAAAGGTAACAATGTATCTCTATATCTTGTAGAAGATGGCGTTACCGCTGCGAGAAAGGGCGAATTTGGAAGCAGACTTATAGATGCTAAAGAGAAAGGCATCAAAATTCTTGCTGACGATAAGGCCATACAATCAAGAGGACTTAATGGCAATCTTATTCCAGATGTAGAAATAAATGAAATAGGCGTTCTTCTTGACCACATAATTGAGGACAATACGAGAGTGGCATGGTTCTGAGGTATAATATGACACGAGAAAACAATGGCAAAAACAAGACATTAACGATTGTATCGATAAATGGGCCATACCGCGATGAAGCTGTATACACACTTATCAGGATCGCCCACGCAGCAAAGGAAAAAGGGATAAGTGTCAACTTCTTCAACTACCTGGATGGTACGTTGATCGGACACAGAGATCAGGGACCAAAGGAGTTCCCAGTCGTTGAGCAACTCTTTGGCACGGTGATAAAGAAAGGACTGAAGAATCCCAAGACAGACGCGATCGCATGCATCAAATGCACAGACGCTCGCGGTGTGACAAAACAGCAGACAGAAGGCGTTATCATCGGCGGACTTTACGATCTTGGTGAATGGACAGCAGAATCAGACAAGACAATATTATTAGGGTGATAAAAATGAGCAAGAAAGTAAACATTATAGTAACCCAGCCTCCTTACGGAAAGGAAGACGCATTTAGCACAATTCCCCTTGCTGAGACACAGGCTGTGGCAGGGAATTCCCCAACTATCACATTCGTGAGCGGAGGCGTACATTCTGTGGTAAAGGGACAGAAGACAAGCTACGGCGATGTTGCTGTATGGCAGAAAGATGTGCCAAGCATCGAAGCCAGCATTACTAAGGCAAAGGATAGCGTGAAGTTCTATGTATTGGAGGCTGACCTGAAGAAAAGAGGTGTGGCTGACAGCGAAATTATCGAAGGGATATCTAAACTTAACCTCGATGATCTCACAAACAGGATACTGGAGAGCGAAGTAACGCTGGTGTTCTGATATGACAATAGTTCACGACTTTGAATTGGATGTAAGGGGCGAAACGTGCCCCTATCCTTTGATCAGGACAAAATAGCAGATGGACAAACTTCAAAAGGGGCAGATACTAAAAGTCCTTGCAAGTGACCCTGTAGCACTACAGAATATAGATGCATGGGCAAAAGCGTGTGCTATCTTGCCAGACATAAAAGAATTGACACGAAACATAGGAAAAGTGTTCCAATCTAAATATGGAAAAGTAATGTCTATGTACCAATAACGAAACTGAAGGAGATAGTTGAACAACGCCAAAATACTGATTTTGACATAGATAAACAGATTTCAAAGATAAATAATGTTGAGACTTGTCAAAATACTGTATGACAACTTTTTGTTATGCAACAGGTTTGTATGTACATATGTTCAGAACTTAAATCTATGAGTTCTGGCAATATCGTAATGTGTTCAAAAGTACTATAGACACGTTTTGCACTTAGTTCTTTTTGACACATGTACATATACGCACAGAAAGATTTATGATATAAAAAAAAAATATATACAAACACGCCAAGGTGGTGGAACGGCTACTCAATCGCATGCAGAGCGATTTTATTCCAGTTCGAGTCTGGACCTTGGCTTCAATAACTATTGACATATGGGGAAGAGGGATATACACGTCGTAGTTATATACAGTATGTGCCTGATAATTCATAAAGACATGACGGTAGATAATGTCTACATGACAGATATACGACAGCCACATAGCATCTAGCGCTATCTGTTAGTATCGCAGTATTTCTTTTGTAGCAAAGCTTATATATTTGCACGCTGTATGAAGCATATTAATAAAATGATATGACATACATAAATGATTTAGCGGCGATACAAAGATTAGAAGATGAAACATGATACAAAGAAAAAAAGGCCTATTACGGTACGTGCTAGAGAATGTCACATGGGTAGTGTGTGAGAGTTGTTAAAAACAGATAGGTCGCACAAATTGTCTATGGAGAATGGTGGCACGGATTCAAAAATAATTTTTGGAGTAGCTGTGACTATGGTTGCTGATTATCAGAAATTGTAAAGACAGCATCTGATGGCAAATGAACGCGGTCTATTATGCTCACTGTAAGTTATACGAACGTGAAAAGATTGCAGAAGTTAATGTCAAAAATGACAAAATAATGTATTATATGGCAAAATAGATTTCGTGATATATGATGTCGACTTAATGGTTTCGATTACGTGAAGCTGTAAAGATTGCATATAATTGTTAGTATGCGCAGTCTTTGTTAGATGTCTAAAATAGAGTACATTTTTTAAAAACCGTCCAAAATGATAAATAACATGAGGTAATGATGCAAGATATATTAACAGAACTATTTGAAATGCACTATTGAGCACAAGTTGCCAAACTATAATGGGCACATTAGCTATTTCATAGAAGCTGCTGGAGACATCTATAGGGAACTTTGTTTAGAACCAGCATATTCAATTTATATAGACGAAAAAAGATTGAAATTGAGATATTTCTGTAATCTAAATTCAGGAGTGATAAAAGAGATAAAGGAAACGAGAATAGAATATCCAGATTGGTACGACCAATTAGATTCATATATTGTGAAGGTAAATACACTCCTTGAGAAAACAGAAGAATTTGATTTTGGTATATATGAAAAAGTAGAATTACGGAATAATAAAGGCTCAAAATCTTTTGGTAGAAAAGAGAGAATGATGAAAGCGTTGGAAGCGATTCTTGCAATATGTCTCTTTGCAAAGGAAGAAATGACAAGTGAAGAGGTTAGTAAGACTATCAAAAGCCTGGACGATATGTTCAAGAATAAGCAATAAAAATAGACTACAATCTTTGTTTGATATCTAAAGTAGAATGTTCTGAGTAATTTCACGTATTGTGGATATGAGTCTTTTCAAGCCGGAACATGTCCAGACAAAAACGATGGAAATGGGGAACAAACGATGAGTAAAGCAGAAGAACAAAAAATGGCAATAGCAGATATCTATTTTCAGTGTTAGGAATTCAAGAAAGTAATCACATATGTTGAGAGAGGGACGTATATGTTACTGCATAAAAGAAAGAAAAAAAGGGATAAGAACAATATAATAAATAGGAAAGAGAGTAGTATTTTACACAGCGATATAGAGAGCGATAGATATGTTTATCTGATGGGTTTGATAGGTATCTCTCCGGTAGACGCAAAAAAGGATATGACAAATGTTAAAATTATTGTTAATCGCTGTAGTTGGAAGGGATATTGTAAAAGGTGTGGAATGGTACATATTGAATAATGTTGCTAATAGAATTAATAGTTTTAATAGCCTAGAAAGCTTCATATACTTACGATACATTAGGGTATAAAAGGAACAAACAAATATCATGAATCGAAATTGTATACCTAGACCACAGAATAAAAATTATATCTCAAATAAGGGATATTATTCTAGTGGTTATGATTGCCGGCCTGGAACCGGTAAGCCAAGGTTCGATTCCTTGATATCCCATTCTTTTTTAAATCTAAATCTCCTTAGTTTGCTTCTTCTCTTATAACAGAACAGGGAAGATAGCCAAGTAGAAAAGGCGTCAGACTCAAAATCTGGTTCATTTAGTTGATTCTCAGGTGCAAATCCTGATCTTCCCATTTCAGTCACATTATGTGGATATAGCCAAGTAATCAAAAGCGACTGACTTAAGATCAGTTTCGTAAAGACGATTCGTCGGTGTAATTCCGACTATCCGCACTATTCACACAATTGGGAGGATAGTCAAGAAGTCAAAGACGCAAGTCTTAGAAATTTGTCTGCACAGGCAGTACGCGAGTGCAAATCTCGTTCCTCCCATGATCATACTTGTAATCAATACTAGGAAATCATGCAACATAGTCAATACAATTTTAAGAAAACGATAGAAGATATAAAAAATAAGCATGGCAGAGGCAAGAAAAATGAATGAATGCTTTTCTGTTCATCGTTTATAGAAAGAGAAGAAAAAGCCTATCTTGGTAGGAGGATCTGCTGTAGAGTTTTATACACGAGGAATGTCGAAAAATATTGACATGGATATAGTAGCTGACCGGAAAGTTATTGAACCATTGCTGATCGGACAAGGGTTTCTTTGTTTGGTGTCTAAAACGACTAGAGAGCCTTCAATAAATTATTGAAACGCTTAACAAATATTATCCTTGTCCAAAATAGTATGAGTCAGATACGAAAATAATAATATTGTAATATGTTGAGAGACGTATATGTTGCATAAAAGAAGAAATAAGAAAAAAGGGATAAGAAGTAATCCAAGACGAAAATTATGGTCAGTTTGATAAATGTTTCTGCCAGAAAAAGGTTTAAAAACATATATTTTCCATTAGAACAACAAGGATTATGTAAGTCGATCATGGCGAAAGTGATGAAAAGAACTTTGTTTATCTAATCACACCAGTAGTAGATATATATGATTTCGAATATATTTGCGAGCATATATTGTTACCTTCCCAAATATTTCAACATCAGGTGTACTATCAATGGTCAGAGAGCATCTACCACCAGATACACGTAGCTGGATAGTAGATGAACAGCAGAATAATTCAATCGACAAATGATGATGAATATGCCTGATGGCAACACAATTATATAAGAAATACAATATATGCTCGGAATTTCCACTAACATAATATCTGGTCAAAAGTGTAAAAATAAATATATAGTTTTGATAATTATGAATAATATAAGTAAAGAGGAACGAAGAAAGAGATTGATTGAAGACTTCAGAAAAATAGCAAGACATACAGGGAGAGATGAAAATGAGATGGTAGCGTTTGCTGAGAAAATACCAGATGAAGTGCTAAATAGTTTTGAAAAAATGGGTTATAGCAGCAATAAAAAGGTTATAGTAGGTGCAGTTGATCCTAACTTGCAAACTGAAGAGATTGAAAATGAGTGAAACAAATGAAATTATGGAAGAAGTTAATGACTTAAGTAAAGAAATTGACAAATTAGAAAAAATAGTTGATACATGGCATCTAAAATATTATCTTGGACGTTTAAAAAGTAGACACGATATATTAATTGATAATAAAGATGTTGAAATTCAAGTTCTCAAGAATAGAATTGCTGAATTAGAACCATATGAAATCAAAAAAATAGAAAAAACTTATATAAATTTAACTTATGATAAGGCATCAAAACATATCAAGGCATATTCCAATTCAAAAAAAAGAGATCCAATATTTGACGAATGCGGCAGAAAATGGTTTATCCCGAAATTAAATGATAATTCATATATTAAAATAAGGTTTATAGGAAAAAATTTAGATGACCAAGAAAGGGAAGATGAGAATAGAACAACCTATATAATGGGAATATCTAGCAGTTCTGCTATAATAGGAAATACAATAATGGGAAAAGGCAAATTCAAAGATATTAAAAATGGGTTTGTTTTAGATAAAAGAACTCTTAGTTTATTATTAATTGACCCATCAGTATGGTTTTATGCGTTACATGGAACTGAGGATGTAGAATTGATCGATTCAAGTGAAGATATAGCTGCAATTTTAGAGAAATATTAATTTAAAGACTGCACCTAATGTTAAATAGGTGCAATCTTTGCTTGATATCTAAAATAGAGTATTCTGAGTAATTTTACGTATTGTGGATATGAGTCTGTTCAAGTCGGAACATGTCCAGATAAGAATGATAGAAGATAAAAGGAGATAAATATGAAGATAAATGTAGAAATAGAATATATGGTCAATACGATAATAGAGATTTTAGACGGTAAGAAAAAAGATGAAAAAGAACTTGTTGAAAAATGTAAAGAGTATCAAATCAAGTATATCAAGATAGAAGATATGTCCGATCCTGAAAGAATTCTTGAAGATAATGATAAATGTTTAGAAAAATTGGCAATAACAGAAAAATGCCAAGAAAAAATAGGGAGATTATCTTTAGATGATAAGTCTTTAACCATTTTAAAAGACCTTGGCAAATTGCTCAATAAAGCAAGTTTGAAAGAAATAAAAAATTTAGGTTCCAAAGATGATAAAAAACTCTTAGTACATTATTATATGGCAGGAAAACATCTAGAGGAAGGTAATATTATAGAGGGATGCAAATCCTTGGAAAAAGGCAACAAATTAAAGATTAAATATTAAGCTGCTTGGATATTCTGATGATGATCTAAAAATAGAGAAAAATAGATAATGGAGGATCTGCCATTGTAGAATTCTCAAGACCTATATATAATAGTGGGCATACTCTCATGATGTTTAACAATCTTGAAAATATGGTTATTAGATTTCTAGAATATATACCATTAGAATATTATGACAATCCAAAAGATAGAAAGAAAATATATTTGCCAAAACTTACCCACTTATTGGGCAATATATGCTCCGAGATAGACGCATTTTTTAGATATTGGAATAAAGTTCATGAAAAAATATTGGAGTAAAAATAGTTGATTTAAACTTTAACAACTATAAGAAAATAGAAGAAGATTTGCGTCTGAGTGACAAAGAAGTTGTTCTATTGCACATTGGTCAGTCAATAAAACCTTTTGACTTCTACAGATGGATATTAAAGGAAGGAGAAAAAGAAGAGACTCATAATATTCATCTCTCATAAAGAGTATGACAAAAACGATATGGAATAATAATGAGATGTAAATATGAAAAATATAAAATATATAATATGTGCGTTATTATTGATAACAATAGTATTCACAAATATTGCATCAGCGCTAGTAGTTGAGCTAAAGTACGATGATGGTAATCTAGATGGAGGTAATAGTTTTGGACTATGGGGATTAGACTCTTTCTCATACGGCTTTGACGGAGGTCCAAGAGGACAGGCTGTAATGTTTTCTCCTGGTCAAACAAATTTTACGATCAATACCGTTAGAGTGCTTGGAAAAAAATATGGACTTGATAGCAAAATGAGAATAGAGATATGGGATGATAATAAAAAAGTTGTATACAAAAAAATATATAACCATTCTGATCATTTCAAATATACCGACTCATGGATATGGGGAGATATAAACATACCTAACGTTAAAGTATCAGGAGATTTCTACGTAGTTTTATTTACAGGCTCTATGAATCCGTCAAACGTTCCAACAACTGGGATTTATATCGGTTATGATAATTCGACTATAACAGGGAGATCTTACGAGGTGGATAATTATAGTACCATAGCTTGGATTTCAGAAATACCTCAGTCGACCACTAATTGGATGATCAGGGTAATAGGAGATGAAATACCACCGTCCAACAACGATATTGTTGCGTATTATAGAGGATTAGGTCAGTATCCTAATACAGTTGAGACAAGCGACTTATTGAAAGCTGCAGATGATTGGAGAAATAATATTATCCCTTCCGGATTTTCTGTATCAATCGCCACTAGTCAGTTGTTAACATTGGCAGATGAGTGGAGAAGTTCTTAAGAAAATATTATTTCAGTATAATAATACGCATTGATAAAAAATGATGAAAATTGATATAAAGATTGCGTCTAAGTATCAGTAAGCGCAATCTGAAATTGAGTTCAAAATTTGAGTTTGAAACAGTGACACGGTACAATATATCACATTGTATCACACGCTTCATCTTTGTATTCGCAGCAATTCTACATACGCAAAGCTTATATACAATAGCGTCGTATATAGTATAATAATGGTAGATATAAAGTGATGGTGGTATAAAGACTATGACTAAAGGTCTGTGGCCATAGGATTAAAACAGAACAAAGTTCAATGTTGCGCACGACGATTGTATCTATATGTACGTATGTTACATAGTAGAAACGATCAGAATTTAACCCTGCACATATTGGTTGTTTCTGTTTGTATTCAGGAGACTTGTAAACGCTGTTTTAGCTTAACGTCTTTCTGATATAAAAAAGGAGAAAAACAAAAATGGACACGATACCACTATTGTCAAAATCGGAAGTAATTTACAAACACAACGACGAATACAAGATAAATAAGATGCTGAAACCTTTGGAAGTTGAGATGATGTTAAGAGGTTTCTCAAAACGAACGTCAAAAATATATCTGTATTACAACAGTAAGCTTTTGGACTTTGTAAACAAATCTCCAGAAGAAATTGTTGAGTATGATATAAAGGAATTTCTTGCACATAAGATGTCTGGCAATTCGCCGAGCTGTTCCATAGGTTTGATTAGATCAGCTCTTAAGTTTTATTATTCTGGAGTCCTTGGAAAGAACATAGTTCTGGTAAAAACTCCAAGAGGAGACAAAACGTTACCAGTGGTGTTGACTAAAAAAGAGATAAAAGATCTTTTGGACAAAACTGAGAATATAAAACATAGACTTTTGATAGAATTATTATATTCTACAGGTTTAAGGTTGTCCGAATGCATTAATTTAAAGTATGGTGACTTGGACCTAGATAATAAAATCGGGTGGGTAAGAAAAGGAAAAGGCTCAAAGGATAGAATATTTATAATTTCCGATTTGTTCCAAGAAGACTTGATTTCTTATCGGGAAGAACACGGCTTTGACCAAAATGGGTTTATATTTGAAGTCAAAGGGAAGAAAATGTCTCCGAGAGGGATACAGTGTGCGATAAAGATATCAGCAGAAAGAGCCGGTATTCAGAAAAGTGTACATGTCCATACTCTGAGGCACACTTTCGCCACCCATTTGCTGGAGAATAGTGTTGATATAAGAAAGATCCAGTTATTGCTCGGTCATACTAACCTACAGACAACACAGATATACACACAGGTATCTAGTCAAGAGATCAAGAAGATAAAGAGTCCATTGGATATGTTACAATAATGTGACTATAGCTTTTTAAGTTGTAGCATGAGGAGAGAAAGAATGATTAAAATTTCTGATATTGATCAAATGGTAAAAAGCAGATTAGAAGATTCTGAAACTCTTTATAGGACAAGACGATACGATGGATCTTATTATCTTTGTGGCTATGTAATCGAATTGGCGCTTAAATATAGGATATGTAAGACATTAAATTGGGATAGCTATTTTGAGACAAATAAAGAGTTTCAAGGATATAATAATTTTAAAACACATAATTTAGAAATTTTGTTAAAACTTTCAGGAGTAGAAAAAATTGTAAGATCTAAATTTATTAATGAATGGTCTATTGTAAGATTTTGGAATCCTGAAAAAAGGTATCAGCCTATAGGTAGCGCAAAAGCGATAGATGCAAAAATGATGATAATGTCTTCTAAATCCATATTGGGAGAGTTAATATGAAAGATATAAGAAATATCATAACAAAACTTGTACATATAGAAAAAGAAATTTCTAAAGACATGGGACAATTAAATCTTTTCGCATTGTTATTGCGTGAAGGTGATGAAAAGTGGGATCTATTAGTATCTGCTGCCTGGACAGATCGTGACAAATATGACTCTTTAAAATATATTGCATCAAAATTACAGAGCGAATTAAATCAAGAAGAATTGTTCGAGATATCAGGAATTGTTATAATTGATGATAGATCAATAATTGACAATATAAATAAAGGAATATACAAATATCCTTATAAAGTAGATTATCCTCACGTAGATGAGATAACAAACTACGATATTTCTGGTATTACAATAAGACACGGATACATTATGGCATTGCACACGTCGAGACCAAGTTTGGCTTTGGCATAATTTATTTATATAAAGATCTTATATGAGAAATATTAGATATATAGTAATGACTAAAGTTGGACAATAGTTATACCAATGAATGTGGTACTATTGCCATTAGGTGGTAAAACAAAAATTAGATTATGTAAGGAGATATAAAATGCAAAACGAAATAATAAAATTTATAGAGGATTTAAAAAATAGAAGAATGTCTTTAGACTCGCTAGATGAGGCATCTACTAGGCAAGCTATAATCGGAAGAGTACTTCACTTATTGGGATGGGACATTTTTAATGTAGACGAGGTTGTTCCTGAATACCCTGTGGGAGATACTAAAATTGATTATGCGTTAAAAACCGGAAGATATAACGACAAATTGTTTATAGAGGTTAAAAGAATAAGAGAAGATTTAGCAAGACACCAAGAACAATTGTTAGGATACTGTTTTAAAGAGGGTGTAAACTTTGCTATTCTGACTAATGGAATAGTTTGGTGGTTTTACTTACCTCTACGTCAGTCGAGCTGGGAAGAAAGAAGATTTTATGCAATTGACATTGTTCAGCAAGAATCAAAAGACGTAGCATCAAAACTTATCGAGTTTTTATCCAGAGACAACATAACCAATGGGAACGCTATCAAAAATGCAGAGTTGATGTATGTAAGTAAGGATAAAGATAATGTATTGAACAATACATTACCAAAAGCTTGGGATAAGATGATAGTAGAAGGCAATAGCAGACTGATAGAGTTGATAGGCGATGTTACAGAAAACTTATGTGGATTTAAACCAGATACAGGAACAATAAAGAGATTTCTGTCTGGTCATGAATATCACCTAAGAACTATAGGAGTAGGTATACAACCATCTAAAGATCCTATACCTCCAGAGGTACAACAGACTAAAGACCAAAATATTGCAGAATCACCTCCTATAGAGGGAAAACAAGTGGCAACTCGCAATAAAAATACTATATCATCATTTTATTTTTTAGGCTCCAAATATGATGTTGATACTTGGAAAGCTTTACTGATGAAAATACTTGAAATCATGTATTCTAAACATGGAGGAAGTTTCAACAAGGTCCTAGATATGCCTGGAAGAAAGAGACAATATTTTTCATACGATCCTCTGACATTGGGAACTGCCGCAAAATTCGGCGATACTAATATTTACGTAGAAGTCAAACTTGGGCATGAAGGTATTGTAAGATTGTGTTATGATGTGATTAAGCTGTTTGGGTATTCTGATGACGATCTGAAAATAGAGAAAAAATAGAATGAAAATAAAAGATACACAGACATACAGAAAATAAATATAAAGGAGAATAACAAAATGGAAAATAATGGAATACCGAAATGGGTACAGAACAAAATAAGTAAACTTGAGCAAAGAAAATTAACAGTAAGACCAGATGTCTCTAAAAGTATGCAACGAGAGATCGACCAGTTGAAACAGAAATATGTCAAATTCGATAAAAGGTGATTGATAGCATGGAGGAATTTTTATGAGTAATGCACAATAAAACATTACATGCGCCTAAAAAATATGACAAAGGAGGAAACTGACATATTGTGAACGACAAAGATCAGAATGTTCAGACAGAGTTCAGAATAATAACATTTGCCTCTAGTGATGAAAGAGTATCTAAAATTGTAGACAATATCCCAAAAGACATGTTAGACCAGACTTTAGAAAAATATATTATCATTGGTAATATGGTGGTAAATTATGCTTCTATATCAGAGAGCAAAGAAACTATGAAGAATACTGTTGCGCTGATAAATGCGGATATATTTGTTCCTTTAAAAACAGAGATGGCAACTTTTGGAAAACAATTAAACATGATAATTCCTACCATCTCTAAACCTTCAAAAAAAGGAGATATCACCCAGGAAACCATATTTAGAAATCTAAAAGAATGTTTTATGGATGACTCTTTTGAAGACGTGTCAAAAATAGGCAAATATTCTGATATAAAGGCATTTGTCTCTGGGCATGATAGCCAAATTTCAATAGAAACAAAAGAGTGGACCGTACCAATTACCACTGATCAAGTTGAAAAATTTTGGAGAGATATGGAAGTAAGAGATTGCAAATATGGAATATTCGTATCTATGAGATCTAACATATCTAAAATATCAGGACCAATAAAAATGGAAACTAGAAACGGTAGGGTCGCCGTCTTTGTAGTAAACAGCGAACTAAATTGGAATGGGCACATAATGGCGTATTATGCGATCAGAAAACTAATAGAATTAGAAACTATCAATAGAAGAAATACTACGAGAGACGACTTAGTAAAACTTATACCTCTAGTAAATAAAAAACTAATGGAAATAGGTAAAGATTTAAAAATATTGGATGACTTGATAAGTCTAGTAGAAGAACTTAAAACATCCAGTAATAAAAAACTTGAGGTTATAAGAAATAGAATAAGTGAATATAAGAGAAATGTGGACATAGAAATAAAAGATTTGATAAACGATATAGAAAAAGTAGATGTGAGCTAAATGTTCTGTTTTGCAATAAGAGAAGAATGTAAAGGACAAGAGTGTGCAGCTTGGAAAAATGAAGACTGTATTCTAATAAGATTTATGGAAAAATCGATAGAAGATCTAGAAAATAAATTGTATCGTATAAAAGTTCCTGAGAAGGTTAAGAATGCTACAATAGAGGAACTTGAGACAGAATTACTCGAATATATAAGGAGTAGAAATCGTGATGATGCAGACGACCTCATAGGATCATTCTGGCTATCTAAAGGGATAATATCTAAAACATTTTTACCATTAGACATATATCAAAAAGTAGATAATGTAGAAGATCACGTTGCGCAGATATTAGAAGATAATAAAGAAGAAGAGGTTATTCCAGAATATGTAAAGATTAACACAGCAGAAGATATCGCGGCAGAATTGTCTGAATATATGAAAAATATTGGTTATTATCGCATTGACTATAATGAAGAAAATGAATTTTGGACATCTAAAGGTATATCGTCTATAAGATCGTTACCAGATGACGTAGGACAAAAGATTGAAATGGCTAAAAAACTAGCTGGTAATATTTTGGCTGAAGAAAGAGAAGATCGACTTAGTAAAGAAAGAGCTGATACCCGTGACTTAGCAGACTCGTGTGTAACATGGGCAAGAAGCCAGGGTATAACTACTGTAGTGACAAAACAGATTGTAGAGTCTTTTCTTTCTGAAAAAGATGTCGATCTTCTACCTGAGACAAAAACCATATTGTACAATCTTGCAAATACGAAATCCAAGATGAAACCTTCTTCATCTTGATTAGCTTTTCTAGACAAAAATGTCTTAAAGGCTTATGCTAAAATATATGCACATCTTTATCTGGTATCTAAAATAGGAAAATGCGACTAATTATGTATATAGTAACTATATAATGTATATACATCAACTATATATACATTAAAAGAATACATGACGTATTGTTAAAATAACTACTTAACGAAGAGACATATACCTATGAAATTAGATAATATTGAATTCTTAAAAGAAGAGATTATCAGAAAAGATCTCCAGATCATTCGAAATATTTACAAGAGAGACGTTTTGATCGTTGAAGAGAGAATCAAAAAATGTAAGAATTGCAGAGATTGGCGAAACTTTGTCAGAATAGCTAAAGACGACAATTGCAAGAATAAGGAAAAGGTTGAATTCGCGCCCATTAATATAATGTGTATGTTCATCGAGAACGGAGGAGATCCTTTGTTATATCTTAAGACGATAAGCGTGTCATATCCGGAACACCCATTCTCTCAGATGTTGATAGAATGCGAAAACGTTTCTCAGTTTCTAGGCAATCTTAGACCACTAGAAGCAAAGTTTAACATCATTTTTCTTGACGACGGTAAAAAATGGCTTTCTGAACTGTTTGAAAATTATATGAATATGTAGTGTCATCTTTCTGACCAAAAAGAATTGCTTGATGATATTGTCACGCTGCAAAGACGATGAGTGGAAAACATTCAAAAAAGTAACGTGCAGAATAATCTGAAACTTGCCTAGTATATCATGGAAAAGTAGGTGCGAACGAGGAGAAGTTAATCGTGCCGATTGATATCGTAAGAAGTCGGTCATCATACAATTATATGTCTTCAATAAAAATTTGAAAAAAATATCGAGTATAAAATGGAGTCTAAGATGCAGAATAAAATTGCTATAGAAAGTCTCAATGCATGGTTTGGAGCAAATCATGTATTACACAACATCAATCTCGACATACAGGAAAACGAGATAACAGCAATAATAGGCCCTTCTGGATGCGGAAAATCCACACTTATTCGGTGCATTAACAGGATGCACGAAGTTGTACGCGGAGCGAAAGTTTCAGGAAGAGTACTGGTTAACGGCAGCGATATCTACGAGAAGAACATCGATCCTGTGTATATAAGAAGATGTATTGGTATGGTATTCCAGAAACCAAATCCATTTCCTGCCATGTCCATATATGACAACGTTGTGGCAGGATCTAGACTCAATGGTATAAAGGATAAGAAGATCCTTGATAAGATTGTCGAAGAAAACCTCAAAAAAACTGCGCTATGGGACGAAGTTAAAAATGATCTCGATAAATCTGGCGTAAGTTTATCCGGTGGTCAGCAACAGCGTCTTTGCATGGCAAGAGCATTGGCTATTGATCCACAGATCATTCTTTTTGATGAACCTTGCTCGGCGCTTGACCCGACATCTACAAGCAGAATAGAAGATTTAATGATGGCACTTAAGAAAAAATATACCATTATTATAGTGACGCATAATATGCAACAGGCAGCAAGAGTAAGCGATTTTACAGCATTTCTCCTTTATGGAAAATTGATAGAGTTCGGAAAAACAAACTTGATATTCAAGAGACCAAGGGAGAAGAGTACAGAGGATTACATCGTAGGAAGGTTTGGATAAGACACCGTTTCTTATCTGAAAATATTATACGATGAAATTGACGATCTCAAAGGTTGATTCTCAAAGTAACAACTGGCGCCTTGTAAGAACATTATCTTTGAAATTTGGAGTTCATAAGCTGATTGTTCAAAGATTGTGCTTATTTCCGGATTCTTTGTAAGAATAGATCCGGAAGCATAGAATCAAATTAAGAGAAAAACTTGGAGGATAAATGAGATTTGATAACATAGATGATCTTTTGGAGCAAAATAAGAATTTTGCTTGTAATTATACAAAGAAGAATAGGTCTTTCATACCACAGGCGGTTATATCTGTAAATGGTGAAATCATTCCGATAGTTATTACTGGAGGTGGGAATGCTATAAAAGGTGCAATAGAGAAGATAGAAAGTTTGAAAAGAGAACTAGATTGGGCTATCATGATGAACGAGGGATATATTGATAAAGTAGGAAAAGATAGAAAAGAAGATATTAAAAAGAATTATAGGCACGGTTCTTTAGAATCTAGATATTTAGCCGGGGATAAAGATATATGTTGGATATTTATGTTGCAAGCGCATTGGAGAGAAGGAGGAAAATTTGTAAAGAAAATGAGGTTATATGATATTAGACCTGTAAGTTTAGAATTTGTGTTGCAATATGAGACTGACAAATTTGACGGTTATTTAGTTTTAAATATCTAGAATGATATTATTGTATGATTAAAAGAATTGATAATGTGGATAAATGCTATTGACTACAGAAAAAGTGGTGAAAGAAGGAACGAAGATAATCTGATCAATGACAAAATTTTACAATAGTAGTAAACATTGCTGGAACTGATAGTTAAAATCTAGAAGTTCTCCAAGAAATGTGATATATTCATGATATAATGAAGGAGACTGATGAATATGGAGTTCATAAAAAGTCCTATAAGATATCCAGGAGCAAAAAGTAGAGCTATTCCTCAGATTGCTCCATTAATACCAGACTTTGAAGAATATAGAGAACCGTTCATAGGCGGAGGATCTGTCTATTTACACGTCAGACAAAAATATGGAGAAGAAAAAAAATATTGGATAAACGATATAAATCCTCAGTTGTGCAATTTTTGGAAACAGACACAACAGGTACCAGATTTAATGTTAAAACAGATATATGATTGGAAAGAACAATATGAAGATGGTAAACAATTGCTCCAATTTCTGAGAACAAATACGCATAAATTCGACAGCATACAACTGGGAAGCGCATATTATGTTAATAAAAGGTTATCGTTCTCTGGCTTTACGAGAGGATTTTCTGAAGCAAATTTTGAAAAGTCATTTACTAAAGATAAGATAGCAGAACTTAAAGACGTAAGTAACTTGTTGAAGGATACTAGAATTACTAATCTTGATTTCCAGAAAGTTGTTGATGCCCCTGGCAATGGTGTGTTCATTTTTCTTGATCCACCGTACTACAATATTAAGTGGGATGAGTTGTATGGAACAAGAGGGCAGAATTTACATGCATCATTTGACCACTATAGATTTGCTGACACAATGAAGAAATGTAGACATAAATGGTTGGTAACATATGACGATTCTAACACTGTGAGAAAATTATTTGATTGGGCGACTGTTATTCCATGGGAATTGACATATACATCGAGAAAAGTTAAAACTGGGCAAGAACTGTTCATATCAAATTTCTTGGAGAAGATACAAGAAAACAAGCAGATCGGAATAGAAGATGCCTGGCTAAGGTAGTTAATTTATATATGCTCAACTAAAAAATAAATGGTGACAAGAAATGGGGCTTACATTAGTGTCTCCTGAAGACATGCAAACAGGAAGAAAAAAGGTTATTGCAAATTGTCATATTGGAAATGAAATCATTATGGATAATACAAAAATGATTTCATTTGACAAGCCTTTAACTTATTCTGATGTTAAATACAAGTTATTGAAGGTAGGCATTTGGAGTCATCATATGTCCAAACCGACAAAATCTGTAGGAATAGAGGGAGCAATAGATCTGACAATTACAGATAAAAAAGATGGGCAAGTGTTCAAGTCCATAATGTATTATACTCCAGATCTACAAATTAGAAACGGGTTACAATCTTTTTTTCCAAAATATATAACAGACATATCTGATCTTATTGATAACGATCTGAAAAATTTGACAGATGTCCAAAATGTGGTTGGCAAAATGATAAAGATTCAAAATTTTGCGGCGATTGTGGTTTCAAATTTGGATAATACGCTCATTAGAACGAATGGAATCATAGTTACGAGATTGACAACTTTAAAGATCGCGCTTATGCTGCATTAGGCGCGATCTGGAATTGGACTCAAAGTACGATCTCTTACCATGACACGATGAAATGTGTCACACTGTTTCGCACACTTTATCTTTGTATTCGCGGCAATTCTACGTATAAAAGTTTATATACTTTAGCATCATGTATAATATGTTAATTTTAGATATTAATATATACAACAGATAGGACTAGATTCCTACTTTTAAAGGAGGAATAAAAATATGGTTAAAAAGAAGATTACAATATACGGAAAGGGAAAGGGGAAGAGAAAGGTTCACAATGTAGGATATAGATTGTTTCTGCTTGAACAAGCAGACTCGTTATTTATCGAAGAATTTGATGCAAAAAATGTTACTGTTGACGATCTGGAAACTTTGATAGTTTTAGTTGCTGGCGAAGATTCGCAATTAGCAGAATTTATTGATTTCGTCAATAATCCTTTGAACCGCCCAGAAGAAGCTATTGTTGATAATATCATAGTGGAAAATTGGGAAGGAAGAGTAAGAGAAATTGACAAATTTAGGCAAAGTTTCAATACTATTCAATTAGGAAAGATAGTAAAAACCGGTCTATATATGTGTAAGAAACAAGACGTGATGATAGGAAAACAAGACGTGATGATAGGAAAACAAGACGTGATGATAGGAAAACAAGACGTGATGATAGGAAAACAAGACGTGATGATAGGAAAACAAGACATGATGATAGGAAAACAAGACATGATGATAGGAAAACAAGACGTGATGATAGGAAAACAAGAAGAAACTATAGGAGAAATAAGAAATTTGAGAGATGACCTAAAATTATATTTTGACAAAAGATTTGAAATTTTGGAAAAAGACGTTTTCCTAATAAAGAAAAAGATGTGTATAGCATAGTAAGACATCCTCCATCTTGCATACAGATTACCCACATGTAGATGATATAACAAGTTACGATATTTCTGGTATTAAAATAAGCCACGGATATATTGTGATATCACATGCACCAAGACCAAATTTGACATTGGCATAGTCTGAAAGCGCACATGAATAAAAGAAGAAAAATTTGACAGGTAAATAAAGGATGAAGATTTGACATGACGGCACAAGTCATGATAGAAAATTTATCAAATATGATAAAAGAAGAAATCGTGAAACTTAACTTCCATGAACCTTATGGTGAAGGAGTTAGGCCAATAGAACCAATTATCTTTAGAGCGTATAAAGTAGATGACAAGAAGATTATAATAACAATAAAAGAATCAGAAAATGGTGAAGAAAGTATATTTTGCAATTACTTGGAAGACGAATCTGAAATGAATACCTTCTTTGAAGGAATATCTGTAGACACTGTTATAATGGACAACTCTACATTTGGAACACATTATGGATATTGCGAAAATCCCAAATGCGAACATGTTAGGACATCTTTCAGTATTTATGATGATACTATTGAAAATGATATCTACTTTTTTGAAGGTCTGTGGTCTCCACCTGAAGAATACGTAGAAAATGGAATACTTGAAGATTGTTCTTATAAGGATAGAGATGATATTATCGGATCATACATTAGTTTTTATTTGAATGATTTCTTTTCATGCCAAGAAACTGAAGAAGATAATACGGAAATAGGGACATTTGAACCATCGATGGATCAAGAATTGGAAAATAAACAGATTATGGAGTCTAGAGATATAATATGTGACTGTGGGTCTAAATGGAAAAATAGAGAAGCTGCTAAAAATGATATAATATCAATGATTAAGAAAAATGGTTATTGTCCATATGTTGTTGAAAACAAAAATGCGTCAATAAGAATATTGGCAATATGCGAACACAAAAAAATTCCTAATATAGGAATGTACAATATTATCGACGTTCAGCATAAGGGAAAGAAAAAATGGGAGTGGGACCAAAGCCAAGAATACAACAGTTCCATATCTGGTCGTTTTATAGACGACCTTTGTGATGACTGTTCTGGGAGAAAAGAGAGCGTAGTTTGCGACGTTAGGATTATCCCAGAGATATATAAGAATGAAACATTAGATACTCAAATTAAGAAAGCAGATATTTTTTATGATATCGAAAAAGGGATACAAAGAACTATGGATAATGCATGGGCAGAGATACAGTACAAAGAAGGCACTGTTTCTCAGCCAGTTATCGACGAGTCTATGGTAGACTGCTCACTAGACCCAAATTTTCTAGATAAAATAAGTTCCATACATATATTTGGTTCTGGGAAGACAATAGCAAAATATCCACTGGATAGAAAAGAAAATATATCTTTTATTGCCACCCAAGATATAATTCAAAAAATCGAAGAATCAGGAAAATGGCGTATTGTGAAGGTGAACAACGTTTTTCATGCGGTCAAAAATCCAGATGACAACATAATTTTTGATATTCCAGAAGAATTAGATTTCTCTGGAAAACTAGTAGTTTTTGGAAAAACCGGTTCCGGAAAATCAACGTTGTTATCGTATCTTGGAAGATTAGCGACCTCTGAAAACAGAAATGTTTTCACGATTGAATCTCCAAAATCATTATCTATCAAAGACGCAACATGTCTAGATAACAACGAGAGTGTAGTTAATACTGTTTTGTTGTGCCGCCCTGATCTTGTTTTGTTCGATGAAATAAGAGACAAGAAACATTTTGCCCAACTTAAACAACTATCATTGGCTTGTCCTGATATTATTGGTAGTTTCCACGCCACAGAAATATTCGAAGCTTTGGCTAGATTCTCCAGCCTAAACGGAGATAGAAGCTATGGCGAACTATCGACCGTAGCAAACAAATTTGTTCATATACAGAATGGAAAAATTGTCAATTGGTATACTCTGGAGACCACATTAAGCTCCAAATTGAGAAGCGAGTTTTATTGTGATGGAGAAAGACCTGTTACAGAAATTAGAGATAGAAATAATAATGTTGTTGGATGGTTGTTCTATTTCGCCAATGATATAAATATAGTAAAAAATGATAAATATCGGGGAAATAAAAAGAATAGTGGATGGTATGAATCTACCAGAATCCGCCACGGGAAACCAAAAAAGATACTTGTGAAATCATGACTATAGTCCATAATTGATAATTGGTGAGAAGATAGAATGAGTAACGAAAATTTGGATGAGAAAGTAGAAGACAATGAAAATTTGGAGGAGAGAATAGAAGACATACTTGGAGATGTAAAAAAAGGAGGACTAACTAAAGACGCAATCGCAATGGTAATTTGTCTTGAAGATGAAATTGAAATGTTGAGAGAACAAATTGATTTTGCAGAGTTAACTATTACACTGATTAAGAATAGAAAGATTTTTGCAAATTACAAAGGAGACAGAGATAAACCATATGATGTAGATCAATTTTCGCTATGCAGAAATCTTGAAGGATGACACGACATTATTGGTCGAACATAAATTATGAGAATTGAGATATATCATAAACGATAAACTTTGAGAAAAGTAGAGTTACAAAACATATAAGACCGCCAAGATTGAAAACTACATGCCCTGAAGAAAAATCATATTGTAGTGATGGTATGTGTTTATCAGGTATCAACGGTCCGGTTTAAGACAAGTCTCCATTAGAACAAGGATCGAAATTTGAAACTAAAAAAGGAACAATCAAAATTGTGTGGAGCTTGATATATAATTCCATTAGAACGAGGATTAAAACGATAAATCCACACCTTCAGCGAATCGGCTTCTGTCATTCTTCAAGATATGTCAAACGCTTCCATTAGAACAAGGATTAAAACTATGTATCGAAATTTGAATATGGAACAAATTTGGATTTGAGAGACATTTCCATTAGAACAAGGATTAAAACTAGCATAACTGGACAGTTGTTTAAATTTTAGAGACACTTCCATTAGAACAAGGATTAAAACTATATATCGCTCATATCATAACAGGTACGTACTATGATTTAAGAGACACTTCCATTAGAACAAGGATTAAAACATTTCCTCTTCGTTTTTGTTGTATCGAAAATATCTAATTTAATAGATACCTCTATTAGAACAAGGATTGAAACTATTTCCGCCTAGGTGTAATGAAACATGCTTCCATTAGAACAAGGATTAAAACGCAAATATTCACGTAGACCTACTGAAATTTCTGAGTTCAAGATGGACATCCCTTAGAATAAGGATTGAAAACTTGATTTCAACATGCACAATCACCAACGTTGATCCATTTCGATATATGCACATTTCCACTAGAACAAGGATTGAAATGGTTTAGGCGCAGGCACATATGTCGTCCCGAATTCTATAGTTAATTCCATTAGAAAAAGGATTGAAACGGATAATTGGTTGTTACGAGCAGACGTATATGATCAAAGAGACATTTCCATTAGAAGAAGGATTAAAACAGTCTCGAAGGTTCGAAAGAAAATGAGGAAGAAAAAATAATGTCAAAAACACATAATGACGAAGATATTATAGAGGTTAGCTTCCCGAAGATCAACCATTTTTGGATTGATTCTGGATTATTGGGGCTATATAGGATAGCAGAACAATGTAATAGTAAAGATTTAAACGTCGAAATGTCAATAAGTGATAATGGAGTTGCATTTAAAGGTACTGAGTCAGATGTAGACAAATTTCTCCACAGCGTATACGAAATTCTTCTGTCTCAATATTACAACACATCTTCAAGAAAACAAGTAGATAATAATGATCAATTTTATTATGATTCAAAAAACGACAAATTTGTAAGATTCCCAAAAATTAAAACAATGGGGATAGCAGAACTAATTTTCAACCACGCAACAACACCAACCAAAACAGCAATTAAGTATGAAGAAGATGGTACTCTCCCAAAGGACTATGAGCATCTACAAGAATCTCTGAAAAGTTTTCTCTTTGATACTGGAATAAAACATGGCAATAAACTACTTATAGACGGACCTTATGAGACAAGACCCAAAATATATATAGATGTAAAGGAAGGAAAGCCAAAAGGTACATGTTTTCTTTGTGGAAACTTATCTCATTCGTTAAGTGACATAGGAAGTAGTGTATTTCCAATGATTACTGGCAAATCAGGCGTATTGTCTTTTAATTCGATGGGGAACAGTCCAGAAAAAGTTTGTTGGAAATGTTCGTATATTTCCAAATTTGTCCCGGTCGTTGGTTTCTATGTTATGAACAGAGGCGCGTTGCACATGTACCTACCATATTCTTCTAGCCTAGAAAAAATGAATTATGTACAGAAAAATTTACAAATTATAAGAAAAGATGATCCAAACTTATTTAGTAATTTTGACCAACAACTAGGAGGTTTTTTCCAAAGACCATTTGAACAGTTCTTCTCATTTCTATATTCTCTATATAGGATAGTTATGGTTAAAAAAACTGTGCTAGATGGCGACAGTGGTTATGAACTTGACTATGAAAAACTTTTTGATATTACTCTGTCAAAAGCCCCAGTTGGATACTACGTGGTAGATACTGAGAGATTTAGCAATGCACAAATGGGAAAAATGATATGGTTTTTCCAGGGATCAGTCTATTTCTTTAGACTAATGGACCGCATGGAAAAGAATAACATAGACATTAAGAACGTTATGACATTATTGATAGATTCCAAGGAAAAAAATGTAAAAAAGAAATTGTTGAACAATAAAGCAATATATGACAGAAAGACATTATTGAGAAATAGAATATGCGAAAGAATATTAAATATGCAAAGTATTGTAGATATGGTTGAGAAGCACGTCTTTAGTATAAACAAATCAGATATCAAAAATATTAGGCCTCTGCATGATTTTGTCATAACATATGAGAAAATATTGAATGAAGAAGGAGAAGTTATGAAGCAAAACGTAATAAACGTAGCGATAAGTCTAGGAAAAAGTATAGGAAATTCTATTGGTGGAGAAAACGAGCGTTTCAAACCAAGAGAAGGTAAAGACTATCTCTTCAGATTGAGAAGAGCGAGAAAGATAGAAGATTTTCTTAATGAGATCAATAGAATTCAGATAAATTACGACGTATCTGTTAGTAGAGACTTATACGAAATTGGACAAGCGATTGAAGAAAATTTTACAGAATTCAAACAATTCTGTATGATCGTCGCTCTGAACATGTTTAATTATAGAGTAGAAAAACAATGGACAAAAAAACAGAAAAAAGATAATAATGGAGACAACAACGTAGAAAACATGGAGAAGAACATATGAACAATGATAAAGTATCACAAGAGAACAATATCTCAATAAAGGATGAAGATAAATCGATAAAAAGTACCAAAATATTGACATTGACATATCTGATAAAGGCATCATTCACATCTTTAAATGGATCTGATAAAGAAGCAGACAATATGTCAAATATTAAAAAAATAACAATGGAAAAGGAACAATTTCCATATGCATCTCCCCAGGCGTTGCGAAGGGGTATTAGAAACCAATTGGGAGTTTTAGGAGAAAAATTATCTGAAGGTGTAGAAACAACTATAGCAAAAGGTGCAGCATCAACTCAAAGAAGACCTGAAGAATATATCGACGACGATTTGTTTGGATATATGGGAACAGAAGAAGCGTCTGAAAATGCCAAAGGAAGATCAATTATCCGTGCTTCCATTATCAGAATTACGCCATTGGTAGCTCTCAGCAAGTATGAAGGAGACCTAGATTTCGGTACAAACTTTATGAGTGTAAAAACTGGAGGAAACCCAAACATCTTTGAAACAGAAATTCATTCAGGTATTTATAGGGGAACAATTCTCATAGAGCTTGATAGGGTAGGAAGAGGGGACGGATTTAAAAAAGAGTTGGACAACAAAGAGAAAGCGAGAAGAGTAAAGGTTCTATTGGTGGCAATAAAAAATTTGTGGATGCCTGGAAGACAGACAAGATTTCTAACAGACATATCGCCAAAATTTATGATAGCAGCGATGCTTAAAACAAAGAATCCAATATTTCTAGAAAGTGTTTTGGTAGAAGATAATGTGATAAATAGTGACATTCTTGAGGAAACAATAAAAGATTTCAAGAATGAGATAGTGTCTTGTGTTATTGGAATGAGAAGGGGCATATTTACTATAGAAACAAAGGATAATGAGACAAAAGATAATGAGGCAAAAGATAATGAGGCAAAAGATAATGAGGCAAAAGATAATGAGGCAAAAGATAATGAGGCAAAAGATAATGAGGCAAAAGAT
>Ga0208038_1000592_pt1 | contig 26848 bp, 22 predicted proteins | sample June2015DPH_16_1_FD_184714 | JGI IMG/M metagenome (GOLD analysis project Ga0208038, IMG submission 184714) | Peatland microbial communities from SPRUCE experiment site at the Marcell Experimental Forest, Minnesota, USA - June2015DPH_16_100... | ecosystem: Environmental > Terrestrial > Soil >...
GAGGGACCGATTTCGCTGGAGGACCCGAGCACACCGACCGCGGGGGTCATCAAGGCCGCAGCTGGTGGGGCGGTGATGGAAGCCGACCTGCCCGCCCGCGTGATCGACGCCAGCGGACGGTTTACCCTGATCCTGGACGATCCCGCCGCCGGCTGGGCCACCGCCAGCCGCATCGCCAAGATGATCAACGATTCCGAGGGCAGCAGCGGCGAGACGCTGGCCCTTGCCCTCGACGGCAAAAACGTCGTCGTCACCATCCCCGTCAACGAACGGCAGCATCCCGACAGTTTTATCGGACGCATTCAGCAGCTTCCCATCCAACTGCTGGCCACCGAAGCCCGCGTGACCATCAACGAAAAGACCGGGACGATCATCATGACCGGCGACGTGGAGATCAGCCCGGTGGTCATCAGCCACAACGGCCTGTCGATCTCCACCATCGCGCCCGCGCCCACGCCTTCGCCGCGGAATCCCTTGGTCACCAACCACCAAGCCGTGGCCGTCGCCACCGGAGGGGCCAACGGAAATCTGCAGGACCTGGTCAACGCCCTGGAGCAACTGAAAGTGCCCACGCAGGACCGCATCGACATCATCAAGGAGCTTTACAGAACCGGCAAGCTGCACGCCAAGCTGATCGAAGAATAGACCCGGCGTGCCGCGGCCGACGGCCTATGGCGTCGGAGACGCACTATGAATCTGGCAAGCACCGCACTCAAAACCCTGCACAGCTCGACGGCAACGTCGCGCCATGACCAGTTGGTCCAGCAGACGCGCAAGTGGGTTGGCCTGACGTTTTTCCAGCCCATCCTCAAGCAGATGCGGGAAAGTCCGTTCCGCAGCAAACTGTTGGACGGCGGCCGCGGGGGCCAGGCCTTTTCCGCCTTGTACGACCAGCAACTGGCCCAGCACATGACCCGCGGCACGGGGAACAAGCTGGTCAACGCCATCGTCCGCCGCATCGAGGCCAAATCGGCCTACGCCAAGCACGCGGGCAAAACCGGTGCATCGACCCTCGCCCCCCGGAGAACACATGTTGCGGCCGCTTTCTGATCTGGAGTCCCTCTTGGCGCAGCTCGTCGCCGAACACGGCAAGTTGTTGTCGCTGCTGGAGGCGCAGCACGCCGCCATGAAGAAAATTGATATCCCCGCGATGCTGGACCTGGCCCATCAGCAGGAGAACCAGCGTCTGCGCCTGCTTGGTCTGGAGAATCGGCGAAAGACGATCGTTCAGCAGATCGCCGCGGCTGCCAAGCTCAACGAGGAGCCGACGCTGGGACGTCTGATCGAGTTGTTTCCGCCGCACGCCCCCGCGCTGCGGAAGCTGCAGGCCGAGCTGCGCGGCGTGATGGGCAAGATTTCCCAGCGGACCCATTTGTCGTCGCGTTTGTCCGCGGCGGTTCTGGGCCATTTGAACACGGCTTTGCGCATCCTGGCCGGTGCCGTCGAGCGCGCGGGGTTGTACACGAAAAATGGCGTGCCGCGCGTGGCGGCCCGCATCGGCGTCATGGATGCCGTGGGATGAAAAAGGAGATCTCAGGTTTCTTTTTTGAGATCTGAGATTTGAAATCGGATGTCTCTTGTCGGCGCGCTCAATGTCGGTCAAACGGCCCTGGCAGTCAGCCAGGCGTCGATTCAAGTCACGGGCAACAATATCGCCAACTCCGGCAACAGCGATTATTCCCGCGAGGTGGCCGGCGTCACCGCCAATGCCGGCCAGCAACTTCAGCCCGGTGTGTATGTGGGCACCGGGGTCGATTTGTCCTCCGTTCAGCGGCAGGTGGACTTGTCCCTGCAAAACCGGCTGAACTCCGCCATCAGCAACAACGAGGGCGCCAACATCACCCAGCAGTGGAGCGGGCAGATCGAATCGATTTTCAACGCCCTGGGTGATCAGAATCTCAACACGGACATCAGTGACTTTTTGTCCAGTTGGTCGACGCTGGCCAACAACCCCCTGGATACGGCCCAGCGACAGGTCGTCGTCCAGAGCGGCCAGACCCTGACGCAGGAGTTCAACAGCCTTGGTTCGCAACTGGGCACGATTCAAACCGGCATCGGCCAGCAACTGACCACCCTGGCCGGCAACGCCAATCAACTGGCCCAGCAGATCGCCGATCTCAACCAGCAGATCGCCCTGTCGCAGGGGGGCGGCGCCAACCTGGCGCCCGGCGGCAACAACAGCCTGCTCGATCAGCGCGACGGCCTGGTGAAGCAACTGTCCGCCCTGATCAACGTGCAAACGGTGAATCAGGGCGACGGGACGGTCAACGTTTACGTCGGGTCCGAGCCGCTGGTGTTGGGCACCGCCAATCGCGGCCTGAGCGTGCAAACGCAGGCGGTCAACGGGCAGGCCAGTTACCAGTTGGTGTTCGCGGCCGACAACGGGAGCGTCTCGGCCACCGGGGGGCAATTGGGGGCGTTGGAATCCGCCCAGTCGCAGGCCACCGCCGTCTTACAACAGCTCAACGGTGTGGCCGCCGGGTTCATCACCGCCGTGAACAACCTCCACGCCAGCGGCCAGGGCACGGAGGGATTCACCGACGTCACGGGCACCAACCAGGTGCTCGACGCCAACGCCGCGCTGAACAGCACCGCGGCGGGGCTGACCTTCCCGCCACAAAACGGCAGCTTCGTCGTCCACGTGACCGACACCGCCACCGGGTTGTCCAGCAGCACGCTGGTGCCCGTCAGCCTCACCGGCCAAAGCTCGGATACCACCCTGAACGACCTGGTGAGCAGCCTCAACGCCATCGCGGGGGTGCAGGCCTCCATCGTCGGCGGGCGGCTGCGAATTCAGTCCACCGACTCGACTCAGCAAATCACCTTCAGCCAGGACAGCAGCAACACCCTGGCGGCTCTGGGCATCAACACGTTTTTCCAGGGCGGCGACGCGCAGACCATTTCCGTCAATTCGCTGGTGGCCAACAACGTGCAGTATCTGGGCGCGGCGCAGAACGGAGACGCCAGCGACAACCAAAACGCCCTGGCTTTGGCGCAGGCGAATACCGCCGTCCAGACGACCCTGGGCGGGCAAAGTGTCCAATCGGCCTACGACGCCATGATCAACGGCGTGGCCTCGGCGTCCTCCGCCGCCAAGAACAACGTCCAGGCCACGCTCGACATCCGCAACACCCTCGAATCCCAGCGCGACGCGCTCAGCGGCGTGAGCATCAACGATGAGGCGATCAACCTCATTACGCAACAGCAGGCGTTCATGGGCGCTTCCCGCCTCATCTCCACCATCGATCAAATGATGCAAACGCTGATGGCCATTACCTGAAGGTGCACCCCATGGCGATTCTTCCCATAGGTATTTCCCGCGTCAGCAACCTGTTGCAGGCGTCGCTTGTCCAGCAGTCCGTCAGCAGCACGCAATCGCAGATGCTGCAGGTGGAAAACGAGCTTTCCACGGGAAAGCGCATCAACACTCCCAGCGACGATCCGGCGGCCGCCGCCACCATTGGGCAGTTGAACAACACCCTGACGCAGCGAAAGACCTATTCCGACAATATCACCGCCGCCACCAGCCAATTGAGCGAGGCGGATTCCACCCTGGGCGATCTGACCAACCTGCTCCAGCAGGCCCAGGAGATCGCCTCGGCCAACGTTGGCTCCGACGTCACGTCCGACCAGCGGCAAAGCGCCGCGGCCATCGTGCAGAGCATCTACGACCAAGTGCTATCAATCGGCAATAAGACGTTCAACAACATGTATCTGTTCGCCGGCGACGCCGGAGCCTCCGCACCGTTCGCCGCCACCAGCGACGGGGTGCTCTTCCAGGGCTCGGCCACGACGCTCAAGAACGCCGCCGACGCCAGCACCTATCTGGCCTACCAGGTCAGCGGCGCTCAGGTCTTCGGCTCCCTGGCCACGGGCGTGACGGGAGACACCGACATCTCACCGCAACTGACCGCGCAAACCCGCCTGACGGACATCAGCGGCACCTCCAACGACGGAATCCGACTGGGCTCCATCCAAATCAGCGACGGCTCGGTCACCAAGGTCGTGGACCTGTCCTCGGCGCAAAGCATCGGCGACGTGGTTCGCCTCATCAATCAGGCTGGGGTCGGTTCGATCACCGCGTCCATCAGCGGCCAGGGGCTGACGCTCACCGGTTCTGCTTCGGAGAACATCAGCGTTCAGGACGTCGGCGGCACGGCGGCGGCGGATCTGGGAATCGCCACCGGTTCCGGCGGGGCGGGGGTGGGCACGCCGTTGGTCGGCGCGGACATGAACCCCCGAATCACCGCCATGACCCTCATCTCCGATCTTCGCAACGGCAGCGGCATCGACAACGCCGGCCTGGTCATTTCCAACGGCACCACCACCAAAACCATCACCTGGTCGCCAACGGCCACCGTTCAGGATGTGCTCAACGACATCAACGGCGCCGGCCTGGGCCTCAAGGCCCAGATCGACGCCTCCGGCGCCGGCCTGCAAATCCTCAACGCCACCCAGGGAACGTCGATGAGCATCGCGGAAAACGGCGGGCAAACCGCGACGCAGTTGGGCATCCGCACCTTCTCTCCCTCGACGCTCCTGACGCAGCTCAACGGCGGCAAGGGCGTGAACGTGGCTGGCGGCTCCACGGCCGATTTCCAGATCACCCGCGCCGATGGAACGACGTTCACCGTGTCGCTGGGGTCGGCCAAGACCGTTCAGGATGTCATCGACGCGATCAACACGGCCGACGGCGGCGGGGGCGTCACCGCCAGCTTCTCGACCACCGGCAACGGCATCGTGCTGACGGACACCACCGGCGGCAGCGGCACGCTGTCGGTCTCGGCGCTGAACAATTCCACCGCCGCCGCCGACCTCGGCCTGGACTCCGCCCCTGTCGCCAACGTCCTCACAGGCAAGGACGTTGGCTCCGTCCAAAGCACGGGGATCTTCAGCAATTTACAGGCTTTGATCAACGGCCTAAATTCCAACGATCAGGACGAGATCACCACTGCGGGGAGCGGCATCCAGGCGGACATCAGCCGGGTGACTCAGGTTCGCGGCCAGACGGGTGCGGTGGAGCAGGAACTGTCCAACCGCTCGGACCAGATCACGCAGGAAAACACCGCAACGCAATCCCTGATTTCGCAGCTCCAGGACACCGACATGACCACCGCCATCACGCAGTATCAGACGTTGCAGACGGCGTTGCAGGCGAGTCTGCAGACGGCGGCCACGTCGCTGAACCTGTCGCTGCTGGATTTCCTTGCGTGAGGCGGGCGTGGCACGCGGATTGCTTGATGTGACGTGCAATCTAGATTGCAAAGAGAAAAGAAGCAATCGATTGCACCAGGCGCGGAAAAATCTGCCGGGAGCGGCGGAAATTGCCGGCCGGGGACCGCGGTGGAAGACGCGGCCGGTGAACGGAAGAAGCTGGCCTATCGGGTTGGGCGGAGCCAGACCCGAAACCGGTGGAGCCGGTGGCCAACGCGGCGGAGCCGATCGCCGATGACGGCGGAGCCGATCGTCCAACGCGGCGGAGCCAAAGTGCGTGTGCGGCGGAGACGCACACAATGGGACGCCTAGCCGGCGCCGTGGCAGAAGGCCGGCGGTCCCGGGGACCCACGGCAACAGGATGGACGCGGCGGAGCCGCGCAAGGCCGACGGTGTGTCGCCGGCGGCGAAGGATTCGCAACCAGCAGACGCTGCGGAGGCGCCGGCTGGCCCATGCGGGATTGGAGCACACATGGAGATCGAGACTTCTCGCTTTGGAGTTCTGTCCGTCGACGAGGAACGCATGATGACGTTCCCACGCGGGCTGCTGGGGTTCCCCAGTCACACGCGATTCGCGCTCATTCAGACCGGCCAGGGGAACTATTTCTTCTGGCTGCAGAGCGTGGATGATCCCAACCTGGCGTTCGTCGTGACCGACCCGACCACCTTTTTCAAGGACTACGACGTCGCCCTGCGGGATGAGACCGTGGCTGAGCTGGACCTGAGCGACCTCAAGTTCATTCAGGTGTTCGTGATCTGCAACAAGGTCGGCGATTGGCTTACCGGCAACCTGCTGGGGCCGATCGTGGTCAACGCAGCCAACCGGCTGGCGCAGCAGGTGGTCTTGACCGAAAAGAAATGGACCACCCGTCAGCCGCTGCTCAGGCTCCAGGCCGAAGTGGCCTTGGCCAAATCGGCGTGAAGCGGCTGCTTCGGGCGGCCTGAATAGGCCGCGCGGATGCAGCGAATTTTTTGGTGACACGGATGTCATGAGCGGCCGCGCCATGCGGCCGGATCGGGCGGAGGCGTTTGCCCGCCCCAGGAAGGAGCCTGAAACATGCTGGTCCTTTCCCGACAGCGCGATGAGACGATCATGATCGGCGATGACGTCGAGGTCACCGTGGTAGACATCCGCGGCGACAAGGTGCGTCTGGGCATCAATGCCCCCAAGGAGATCGCCGTCCATCGCAAGGAAGTGTATGACGCCATCCGCCGCGAAAATAAAGCGGCGGCGCAGGTCAAGCCCGAGGATCTTTCGGGTATAGGAAAGATCGGTCCCAAGAGTCCCGACAAGGAATCCAACAAGTGATGGGACGGCGCCTTGCCCGCCGCGACGCTAAGTCGCCCGGGCAAAACGCTCGGCCCAAAACCATTCCCTTCGCCATCAACAATCATGGAGGATTGACATGGCCCGCATTAACACAAACGTCGCGTCGCTGATTGCCCAGAACGGTCTGGCCAACTCCCAGAAAGCCCTCAATCAGACGCTTCAACGCCTCAGCACCGGTCTGCGCATCAACAGCGGCGCGGATGATCCCGCCGGTTTGATCGCCAGCGAGAGCCTCAAGAGCGAGATGGCCGGCATCCAGCAGGCCATCAGCAACAGCTCCCAAGCGACCAACGTCATCTCCACCGCCGACGGCGCCCTAACCGAGGTCTCCTCGCTCCTGCAGGACATCAAGGCTCTGGTCGTCCAGTCCGCCAACAGCGGCGCCCTCTCGCCGGAGGAAATCCAGGCCAATCAGCTTCAAGTCGACTCGGCCGTTCAGAGCATCACGCGCATCGCCGGCACCACCAGTTTCGCCGGCTTGCACTTGCTGGATGGAAGCCTGGATTACATCACCAGCGGCGTCTCCAGCGCCGTCACTTCGCTGAACATTTCCCAGGCCAACCTCGGCCAACAGGCCAGCATGCCTGTAAACGTCAACGTCATCTCCAGCGCCAAGGTTGCGGACTTGCAGTTCCGCGGCAGCGCCATCGCGCAGAGCACCACCCTGGAGATCGCCGGCAATACCGGCGTGCAAACACTCTCCTTCGTGAGCGGAACCGCGGCCTCCGCCATCGCCTTTGCCATCAACAACATCTCCGACAGCACCGGCGTCAAGGCCGCCCTCATCACCGCCTCCAACGCCGCCTCCGGGATCAACTTCACCAGCACTGACTTTGGGTCCAAGAGCTTTGTCTCCATTCAGGCCCAATCCGGCTCGTTCACCACCACCGACACCACCGGCGCCAACAAGACGCGCGCTGAAGGCGCCGACGCCGTCGCCACCATCAACGGCGCCGTCACCGTCGGCGACGGGCTGAGCCTCAAGCTCAACACTTCCACCCTCGACCTGGACCTCACGCTCAACGCCAACTTCAACGCCGGCCAGACCAGCTTTGCCATCACCGGCGGTGGGGCCCTGTTCCAGTTGGGCGCCCAGGTTGCCAGCAATCAGCAGGTGAGCATCGGCATCGGCTCCGTCGCTGCCAGCCGACTTGGCAACAACGCCGTCGGGTTCCTCAATGACATCGTTACCGGCGGCGCCAACACGTTGGTGGGCGGCAAGTCCGAGCAGGCCAGCCAGATCGTCGACGCCGCCATCTCGCAGGTTGCCACCCTCCGCGGGCGATTGGGCGCGTTCGAAGAGAACACCCTGCAGACCAATTCCGACAGCCTGCAAGTGGCGCTGCAGAACGTGACCAGCAGCGAGAGCACCATCACGGATGCGGATTTTGCCGCCGAAACCAGCAACCTGACGCGCGAGCAGGTCCTCACTCAGGCCGGCACCAGCGTCTTGGCCACCGCCAACAGCACGCCTCAGACGGTCCTGACCCTGCTGACAGGCCGTTGATTTTCGCTGGGGATGAATTTTGTGTCGCGACGAGCGGCCCGCCATCGGGCCGCTTTTTTTGTGCCAATAAGCGCCGCTGTTTCTTGGTTGCTCGATTAAACTGAGCGTGCCCGCGCGCCGATTACTGCGGTGCTCCAATTTCTCCATCGCCGCCGTGCGCTGTGGTCGGCGCGCCGGCGCATTTTTTTCATCATTTACTGCGCATCTAAAGTGGCCCCCGGTCGTCGTCGATACGCCGGATGACGCCGTGGACCGGATTGGTCACTTCGCTGCATGGCGCCGCGCGAGGAGGGGCGCGATTCGTGGATCGGCGGGCCGACGCGATGCGTCAAGGCCCGCAGGCGGCCCCGAGCTACCGAAGGTGTCCCCTGACCTGCCGGTTTCAGCCACAACAGGGAAGTGCTTCTTTCGTCACGGAGCGATACTCCCATGAGCGTCATCAACACTAACGTCAGCTCGCTCATCGCACAGCGAGCCCTTGTCCAGAACAACAACAGTCTTTCGACCAGCTTGCAACGACTCAGCACCGGTCTGAAGATCAACAGCGGTGCGGATGATCCGGCGGGCTTGATTGCCAGCGAGACCCTCAAGGCTGAGCAAACCGGTATCCAAACCGCGATCAGCAACGCCAGCCGAGCCGGCAACATCATTGGAACCGCCGAAGGCGGTCTCAACGAGGTCAGCTCGCTATTGACCCAGATGCAAGGCCTGGTCGGCCAGGCGGCCAACAGCGGCGGCCTAAGCCCCGACGAAGTGTCGGCCGATCAGTTGCAGGTGGACTCGATCTTGTCCACCATCAACCGCATCGCCCAGTCCACCACGTTCGAAGGGCGTCAGTTGCTTAACGGCAACCTGGACTACACCACCAGCGGCGTGACGGCGTCGACCCTCACCGACGTGAAGATCAACAGCGCCGCGATTCCCGACGGCAGCACGGTGGCAGTGGCGGTGCAGGTGGTCAGCTCGGGCACCACGGCGGCGGTCGGATACACCGGCGGCACGATCACCGGTTCGACGGTCACGCTGGAAGTGGCCGGGAACCTGGGCACGCAGCAATTGTCGTTTGCCTCGGGCACAACGGTCAGCTCGATCGCGACGGCGATCAACGGCGTGAAGAACGCCACGGGTCTGTCCGCCCAGGTCAGCGGCAGCGACCTGCGGATCAACTCGACGCAGTACGGCTCGGCGCAGTTTGTGAGCGTCAAGGCGGTGGCCGGTACGGTCAGCGGCCTGAGCACCAACGAGGCGTTCGGCACCAATGCGAACGTCACCATCAACGGTGCCGCGGCTGAAGTCAATGGTCTGGACGTGAACTACCGTGCCTCCAACCTGGACGTCAGTCTGACCCTGGCCAAGGCGTTCGACAAGCCCGGCACCAAGACGTTCAACATCACCGGCGGCGGAGCGACCTTTGCGTTAGGGTCGCAGGTCACCGAAGCCAACAAGGCCTCCATCGGCGTGGCGTCGGTGTCCACGGGCAGCTTGGGGAGCAACAGCGTCGGATTCCTCAACACGCTGGGCAGCGGTGGGACCAACAGCCTCAACAGCGGCAACCTGGCGGTGGCGCAGCAGATTCTGAGCAGCGCCATTTCTCAGGTAGCCAGCCTGCGAGGCCGGCTGGGTGCGTTCCAGACGTACACGATCGGGTCGACGGTGAACAGCCTGGGCGTTGCGTATGAGAACGCCTCGGCGGCTCAGTCGGCGATCGCGGACACGGACTTTGCGTCCGAGACCAGCAACCTGACGCGTGACCAGATCCTCTCGCAGGCGGCCACCACGGTGTTGGCTCAGGCCAACACAATGCCCGATCAGGCGCTGACACTCTTGAAAGGCGGCTGATCAGCCGTTCTACGCGGCGTCTGATGTGGCGGAGCCATAGGCTTCTTTTCTCACAAGGCCCCCGGCCCTCGGCCGGGGGCCATTTTCATTCCCCCATCCCCACGTCCCATAAGTGTGCCCATTGCGCGTGTACTTATTTCGTTTTTTTCATCAAAGGCATTTCCAAGGCGTGAGCCGCATTACACTCGCCCCATAACCGCCCGCCCTCCGCGGTCAAAAACTTTCTGAAAGATTCCTAAAGTCGCCGGTCGATCCGCTGACGTGGCGGATAACAGCCGGTGCACCCTTGCCAACGGTTTTGGATTTGGGTCGGCCCGGCACGCCTCGTGAGAAAGGAGTACTGCAACCACCATGAGGGAGCCCAAGGCTCCCAACCCAAGCGTCCTGTCGTATACAGCGGCGCTTTGACCCTGGGGCCTTCGTGGGCTTCCAGCAGGCGGCCGGCGAAACCCCCTGATTCGCCGGTCGAACGTGATCAGGGGACGGACATCGCCAGTCCCGGTACCTCGGGACTCATGAAAGACGGACCGCAGATTCGCTCTTTCGCGATGACACAGTCATGGAGAGACAACTATGAGCAGAATTAACACCAACGTTCCTTCACTGATTGCCCAACGCGCGTTGGAGACAAACAATCAGAGCCTCAATACCAGCTTGCAACGTCTGAGCACAGGTTTGCGGATCAACAGCGGTGCGGATGATCCGGCAGGCTTGATTGCCAGCGAGACCCTCAAGGCCGAGCAGACCGGTATCCAAACCGCGATCAGCAACGCCAGCCGAGCCGGCAACATCATTGGAACCGCCGAAGGCGGTCTCAGCGAAGTCAGCTCGCTATTGACCCAGGTCCAAGGCCTGGTCGGCCAGGCGGCCAACAGCGGCGGCCTGAGCGCCGACGAAGTGGCGGCCGATCAGTTGCAGGTGGACTCGATTCTGTCCACCATCAACCGCATTGCCCAGTCCACCACGTTCGAAGGTCGTCAGTTGCTTAACGGCAACCTGGACTACACCACCAGCGGCGTGACGGCGTCGACCCTCAGCGACGTGAAGATCAACAGCGCCGCGATTCCCGACGGCAGCAAGGTGGCGGTGGCAGTGCAGGTGGTCGCCTCAGGCACCACGGCGGCGATCGGATACACCGGCGGCGTAATCACCGGGTCGACGGTCACGCTGGAAGTGGCCGGGAACCTGGGGACGCAGCAATTGTCGTTTGCCTCGGGCACGACGATCAGCTCGATCGCCACGGCGATCAACGGCGTGAAGAACGCCACGGGCCTGTCGGCCCAGGTCAGTGGTTCGGACCTGCGGATCAACTCGACGCAGTACGGCTCGGCGCAGTTTGTGAGCGTCAAGGCGGTGGCCGGCACAGTCACGGGCCTGGCCACCAACGAGGCGTTCGGCACCGATGCGAACGTCACCATCAACGGTGCCAAGGCGGAAGTCTCCGGTCTGGACGTGAACTACCGTGCATCCAACCTGGACATCAGCCTGAGCTTGGCCAAGGCGTTCGACACGCCAGGCACTGCGACGTTCTACATCACCGGCGGCGGAGCGACCTTCGCGTTAGGGTCGCAGGTCACCGAAGCCAACAAGGCCTCCGTCGGCGTGGCTTCGGTGTCCACGGGCAGCCTGGGGAGCAACAGCGTCGGATTCCTCAACACGCTGGGCAGCGGTGGGACCAACAGCCTCAACAGCAACAATCTGGTGGTGGCGCAGCAGATTCTGAGCAGCGCCATTTCCCAGGTCGCCAGCTTGCGAGGCCGGCTGGGTGCGTTCCAGACGTACACGATCGGGTCGACGGTGAACAGCCTGGGCGTTGCGTATGAGAACGCCTCGGCGGCTCAGTCGGCGATCGCGGACACGGACTTTGCGTCCGAGACCAGCAACCTGACGCGTGACCAGATCCTCTCGCAGGCAGCCACCACGGTGTTGGCCCAGGCCAACGCGGCCCCTCAAGAAGCCTTGACCCTGCTGAAAGGCGGCTAAGAGTGGTCTGGTAGTTCTTACCTTCTCACGATCGTTCATCCACCCCCGGGTACTGCACCCGGGGGTGGCTTCTTTTTGGGGGTTTGAATTCACGGGGCGCGTGGATACTTTTTATCGATCCAACCTGAGGCGGGCGGCATGAGCATCCTGTGGCCGGCGGCGGCATTGGCGATCCCTTTGCTCTTCCTCCTGATCGGTTGCACCGATTCGGCCGGCGCTTCCGCATCCGGGCGGCCGCTTTATCGCCACGGCGGCGCCGCCGTCAACCAGCGCGTGCAGGACCTGCTGAATCGCATGACGCTGGCGGAGAAGGTGCAGCAGCTCCGCGGCGTCGCGGCATTCGCGGACCAGATCACCACCGATGGGCGCTTCGATCCCGCCAAGGCCGCACCGTTGATGGACCACGGCATCGGCCAGCTCGGGCCCATCCGCTGGGAGGCGACTCGCGAAGTCGCCCTGCGCAACGCCATCCAGAAATATCTGACGGAGCAAACCCGCCTTGGCATCCCCGCCATGTTCCACGATGAAGCCTGCCACGGCTTCCTTGCCCAGGGCGTGACATCATTTCCGGTTCCGATCGGCCTGGCCTGCTCGTGGAACCCGGATCTGATGCAAAGGATTTTCGCGACCGTTGCGGGAGAGATGCGCGCCCGCGGCGTGGGCCATGCGCTGGCGCCGGTCGTGGACATCTGCCGCGACCCACGCTGGGGACGGACCGACGAAACGTTGGGCGAGGACCCGTACCTCAACGGCGTGCTGGCGGCCGCGGTCGTACGCGGGTTGCAGGGCAGCGACGACGGCACGGTCGCGCCCGGCCACGTCGCGGCGACGCTCAAGCATTTCGCCGGGCACGGTCAGCCGCAAAGCGGCGTCAACCGCGCCCCGGCCGACGTGGGCCTGCGCGATTTCTACGACTCGCACCTGGCGGCTTTCCGCATCGCCATTGCGCAGGGGCACCCGGCGGCGGTCATGCCCAGCTACAACGAAGTCGATGCCGTGCCCTCGCACGCCAACGCATGGCTCCTCCAGGACGTGCTGCGAAAGGAATTCCATTTTGACGGACTGATCGTCTCGGATTACAGCGGCGTGGAATATCTGCACGACGTGCACGGCGTCACCGCGGACCACGCCGACGCGGCCGCCAAGGCGCTGCTGGCCGGCGTCGACGTCGATCTGCCCAAGGGCATTGCCTTCGCGCATCTCCAAGAACTCGTCGAGCAAGGTCGCGTGCCGATGTCCGCCGTCGACCGGGCCGTGGCGCGGGTTCTGCGCCTCAAATTCGAACTGGGACTGTTTGATAACCCGTGCGTCGATCCGCAAAAAGCGATCGAGGTCACGCACCGGCCGGAGTCGGCGCAACTGGCCCTGGAGGCGGCGCGGCAATGCATCGTGCTACTCAAAAATCGCGACCGCGTCCTGCCGATCCCGCGGGACAAGTACAAGACGATCGCGGTGATCGGGCCCAACGCGGCGCAGGCGCGCCTCGGCAGCTACAGCGGCGAGCCTTGGCACACGGTCTCGATCCTCCAGGGCGTGCAACAGAAGCTCGCGGGTAAAGGCAACGTCCTGTGGGCTGATGGATGCAAAATCACCACGAATCTTCCGGACAGTTCCTACGACGCGTGGAAAAAAGTCGTCGCCCCCGAGTTCCCCACGGAGGCGCAGAACCGCGCGTCGATCACCGAGGCTCTGGCCGTGGCGCGGCGGGCCGATCTGATCGTCCTGGTCCTGGGTGAAAACGAAACGCTTTGCCGCGAGGCGTGGGAGGGCGGCCACGTCGGCGATCGCGCATCGCTGGAACTGCCCGGGGCGCAAAATGATCTGGCCGATGCCCTCTTCTCATTGGGCAAGCCCGTCGTGGTGTACCTCATGAATGGCCGGCCTCTGGCCGTGCCGCGGGTGACCCAGAAGGCCGACGCACTGCTCGAAGGGTGGTATCTGGGCCAGGAAACCGGCACGGCCGTCGCCGACGTGCTCTTCGGCGACGTGAATCCCTCCGGCAAACTCACCATCACCATCCCGCGAGCCACCGGCCAGGTCCCCGCGTATTACAACTGCAAGCCCGGCGCGCGGCTGTTCGATTACGTCGACCAATCCAACCAGCCGCTCTTCCCCTTCGGCTTTGGGCTCAGCTACACGACGTTCTCCTATTCCGCTCCCGTTCTTTCGGCTGCGGCCATGCCCGCGGACGGCCAAGTCACCGTCAGCACCACCGTCACCAACACCGGCAAACTCGGCGGCGACGAGATCGTGCAGCTTTACATCCACCAGAAACTCAGCTCCGTCACGCGTCCGACCAAGCAACTCGAAGGTTTTTCGCGCATCTCGCTTGCCCCCGGGCAAGCGCGCACCGTAGCGTTCACCATCAACAAAGAGACCCTGGCGTTTCGCGACATTCACATGAACTACACGGTTGAGCCGGGCGACTTCGACGTAATGGTGGGCCCCTCCTCCGCCGAGCTTCAGAAAATCACACTCAGGGTCACGCCATGACCGGTTTCTTGGCGCGTTTTAGCTTGGCGGTTCAACGGCATTCGGACATGATGGTAACCCGATGGATCAGCCGGATGAGTCGGCAACGGTTCGCAGCGGCGATGTTCGCGACCGGACCGGGGTGCGCGAAGCGCGGATTTCGCTGGTTCTTCTGCTGGCCATCAATCTGTTCAATTACGTGGATCGGTACGTGTTGGCGGCGGTGGTGCCCAAGATTCGCCAGTCGCTGCTTCCCCATGCCGGACCCAGCGGAGACCTCGGGTTAACCGGAACCTTGGCCACCGCGTTCATCGTTTCTTACATGCTGACCGCCCCCATCTTCGGCTGGCTGGCCGATCGCATGTCGCGTTGGGTGCTGGTGGGATTGAGCGTCATCGTGTGGAGCCTGCTGACTGGTGGATCGGGCCTGGCCGCCACGTTTTCCATTTTGCTTCTGACACGCCTGATGGTGGGCATCGGCGAAGCCGGCTATGGGCCGGCCGCTCCGACGATCATTTCCGATCTGTTCCCCATTCAGCGCCGCGGACAGGTGCTGGCTTGGTTTTACATGGCGATTCCCGTCGGCAGCGCGCTAGGCTACGCCATCGGTGGCGTGGTCGGCTCATGGCTCGGCTGGCGGGCGGCGTTTTACGCGGTGACGCCTCCCGGGCTGCTTCTGGGGATTTTTTGTTTTCTGCGGAAAGATCCCCCGCGCGGCGCATCCGACCATGCCCGATGCCGCCAGAACGGCGCTCGCCTGGCCGATTATCTGCTTCTGCTTCGCACGCCATCGTATGTGCTGGATACCGCCGGCATGGCGGCGATGACCTTCGCCGTCGGTGGAATCGCCTTCTGGTTGCCCACGTATTTCCACGAGGTTCGCCGGGCCGGAACGCTGGCAGATGTGAACCTGATCTTCGGCGCGACCACGGTGATTGCGGGGATCACGGCGACGCTCTTGGGCGGGATTGCCGGCGACAAGCTGCGCAGCCGGTTTCCCGGCTCCTACTTTCTGGTCTCCGCGGTCGGCATTCTGCTGTGTTGTCCGCTGATCGAGCTCATGGTGTACCTGCCGTTTCCCTGGGCGTGGGTTGCCTGTTTTGCCGCGGAATTTTGCCTATTTTTCAACACCGGCCCGTCCAACACCATCCTGGCCAACGTCACGCACCCGTCGGTGCGGGCCACGGCCTTTGCCATGAATATTTTTCTGATCCACGCCTTGGGCGATGCGCCGTCACCGCCGATCCTGGGGCACGTTGCGGAAAGGTTCGGTTGGAACGCCGCCTTCGGCATTGTCACCGCCGTCACCGCGCTGGGCGGTTTGCTTTGGCTTGCCGGCGCCAGATTCCTCGCCGCCGACACCGCGGCCGCGCCGAACCGAGTTGCCTAGCCATCGGGGCCCAGAAGTTCCCGCAACGGCACCGCGGGATCTTTTAATCTTTCCTCATTGCCGTCGATCCGCAGCCGGCGACGGACGAATTCCGGCAGGATGTCCGCCTCCGTCGGCGGTCCCACCGTGATGATCTGGGCGACGCGCCCGTCGGCGGCGACGCCGAACTCCACAAACCGCGGCGACGGGGCGCCGGCGCTGCCGCGAACGATCCGCCGATCCACGATTTTTCCCTCGCCCCAAACGTTCAGCTCCAGGTCCGCCACTCGGCTTTCAAAATGGCTGACCGCGTCGAAACTTGCTTCCATGCCGGCCATATTGGCCCCCGCGATCCGGCCCGTCAGGGCGGCGCTATCCCAATGATCCAGCAACCGGTGCTTGCCGAACAGCGGGTCGAAGATGGCGGCGCAATCGCCCGCGGCGTAAATGTGCCCAATATTCGTGCGGCATCGCTGATCCACCAGAATGGCCTTTTCGGCGATGATCGGCGTGCCGCGAAGAATCTCCTTGTGCACCTCCAGTCCAACGGCCGCCACGGCAAAATCGCACTCGAGCGATTCAACGGCGCCGCCGCAAGCCAAGATCACACGCTGCACGCGTCCGTCTCCCTCCAGCCGCACGGCGCGGCTGTTCAGGTGCACGGCGACGCCGCGCCAACCCAGGAAACGAGCCAGCGCCTTTCCCGTGGTCTCGCCGGCCAGGTGGTCCCACGGATGTTCGCCGGCGACGGCCAGGTCGACGTGCAGGCCGGCAGTGCTCAGCGTCCCGGCGATCTCCAGGCCCAGCACACCGGCGCCGATCACCACGGCCCGGCCGCGGCCCGCTTTGTCCGGGTGCGGCCGGCCCTCGCGACGCGCTTTATCCATCGCGTGACCCAGCCGCTCGGCATCCTCCAGCGTTCGAAGGTAAAGCAGGTTGGGCAATGCCGCTCCCGGCACGGACAGGCGCTTGGCCCCGCCGCCCGTCGCGATCAGCAAATGATCGAATGAAATCTCCTCGCCATTGGCCAGCGTCGCGCTGTGGCGATGGATGTCGAGGCGCGAGACGCGCTGACTCGTGCGAAGCCGCACTCGATGCTCCACGAACCATTCCGCCGGATGGGTGAACAGCTCCTCATGTCCGCGCCGGCCCAGCAAGAATTCCTTGCTGAGCGGAGGCCGGTGGTAGGGGCGGGTGTTTTCCTGACCGACAAGGAGCAACTCGCCGTTGGCATCGAGCCGGCGGATTTCCTGGGCCGCATGGCTGGCGGCCACGCCGCCTCCGACCAATAGATATCTCACGTGCAGATCGCTCATGGAACAGAAGGCTCCAAAGAATAAGACGGCCAACAAGCCGCGATGTTTGACAACCGACTGCGGGTCGTCTGTCGCGGCCGGGGGCGAAACAAATCTGCGAACGATTGCGGCAATCGGCGTGCCGCAGACGCGGGCCAACAAAATCCCACTTGACAGGCGACGAGAATAGACTATCATTTCATGCGGATAATAGGATGGATAAGACCACCGCACAGCCCGAGGCGATTTGTGGCTGGATGGAGTGCCTGTCTGATCCTAAGCGTCTGCGCATACTGCACTTACTACAAGGAAACGAGCTTGGCGTGGTGGAGCTTTGCGACGTCTTGCAGTCGCCGCAATCGACTATTAGCCGTCATCTGAAGGTGTTAAGTGACGCCCGCTGGGTACGCAACCGCAAGCAGGGCACAACCCATTTTTATCGCACGATTCTCGAAGAATTGGACCCCGCCGCACGGCGGCTGTGGCTGGTGGCGCGGCAGCAGACCGAGCGCTGGCCAACCGTGCGGCAGGATCAACTGCGGCTGCAACGGCGGCTGTTGCAGCGCGGGCGCGACGGCCAGGCCTTTTTTGCGGGCGCCGCCGCCCGATGGGACAGATTCCGAAGCGAACTCTATGGCCATACATTCTCCACCTCCGCCGTCCTGGCCATGCTGCCGGACAGCCACGTGGTGGCGGACCTGGGCTGCGGGACCGGACAGATCGCCGCGATGATCGCGCCGTTTGTGCGGCAGGTCATCGGCGTGGACAACTCGCCGGCGATGCTCAAGGCGGCTGTCCGCCGCCTGGCGGAATGGAAAAACGTCGAGTTGCGCCGAGGGGACTTGGCCGCGCTGCCCATAGATGACGGCTTCTGCGACGCCGCATTGCTGGTGCTGGCATTGACGTACGTCGCTGATGCTGCCGGCGTCATCCGGGAAATGTCGCGGATTCTCAAACCCGGCGGCCGCGCGGTCATCGTCGATCTGCTCCCGTACGACCGCGATGACTTCCGCCGACAGTTGGGTCAACGCTGCATGGGTTTTGATTTGGACGAACTACGGCGATGGATGACGGCGGCCCAATTTCATGTGACGATATGCCAACCGCTTCCCCCGGAACCGAAGGTCAAAGGCCCGGCGTTATTTTTGGCGGCCGGCCGCAGGGAAATTCAAGGAGCTGCTCATGACTCGCGTGACGGCACAACCAACTAAGGCGGACAAAGTTCCGCGGGTTTTGGAGTTCAAAGTGAAGGACCTTTCCCTGGCCGATTGGGGCGGCAAGGAGATTCTGCTTGCCGAGCAGGAGATGCCGGGCCTGATGGCCGTGCGCCAGGAGTACGCGGCCAAGCAGCCCCTGGCCGGCTTGCGCATCATGGGCTCGCTGCACATGACCATCCAGACGGCGGTGCTGATCGAAACGCTCACCGCCCTGGGCGCGACCGTGCGCTGGTGCTCGTGCAACATTTTCAGCACGCAGGACCACGCGGCCGCGGCCGTCGTCGTCGGACCCCAAGGCAGCGTCGAAAAACCGCAGGGTACTAGCGTCTTTGCCTGGAAGGGCGAGACACTCCAAGAGTATTGGTGGTGCACGGAGCGTGCGATGGATTTCGGCGATGGACGCGGGCCCAATCAGATCGTCGATGACGGCGGCGACGCGACGCTGCTGATCCACAAGGGCTACGAGTACGAAACCGCCGGCAAGGTCCCATCCCCCGATTCAAGCGACAACGAGGAATTCAAGGAGGTTCTCAAGGTGCTGGCCAAGTGCTTCAAGCAGGACGGGCAGCGCTGGCACAAGGTGGCGGCCGAGGTCCGCGGCGTCAGCGAAGAGACCACCACCGGCGTGCATCGCCTGTACGAAATGCAGAAAGCCGGCACGCTTCTCTTTCCCGCGATCAACGTCAATGACTCGGTCACCAAGAGCAAGTTCGACAATCTGTACGGCTGCCGGCACTCGCTGGTGGACGGGCTGATGCGGGCGACGGACGTGATGCTCAGCGGCAAGGTGGCCGTGGTCTGCGGCTACGGCGACGTGGGCAAGGGCTGCGCCCAATCCCTCCGCGGACAGGGAGCGCGCGTGATCATTACCGAGATCGATCCCATCTGCGCCCTCCAGGCCGCCATGGAAGGGTATCAGGTGCTCACCGTTGATGACGTGGTGCAAACGGCGGACATCTTCATCACCGCCACGGGCAATCAGCGCATCATCACTGCCGAGCACATGGCCAAGATGAAAGACAAGGCCATCGTCGGGAACATCGGCCACTTCGACAATGAAATCGACATGGCGGGCTTGAAGAAGGTCAAAGGGATCAAGAAGACCAACATCAAGCCGCAGTACGACATGTGGACGTTTCCCCCAACCGCCGACCGCAGGTCTGGGCACAGCGTACTGATTCTGGCCGAGGGCCGGCTGCTGAATCTCGGCTGCGCCACCGGCCATCCGAGCTTCGTGATGAGCAACAGTTTCACGAATCAGACGATTGCCCAGATCGAGTTAGCCACGAATCGCGACAAGTACGAGAAGAAGGTCTACGTGTTGCCCAAGCACCTGGACGAGAAGGTGGCGCGATTGCACCTGGCCAAGGTCGGCGCCAAGCTGACAAAGCTGACCAAGGAGCAGGCGGAATACATCGGCGTCCCCATCGACGGGCCGTACAAGAGCGAGCACTATCGGTATTGAACTGCCCGCCGCGATGTGGGGCGGGGCAGACGGCCGGCGGCGATGCGGCGACGTAAATGACTCTTGCGCCATGGACAGCGGGGCTGCCTAATTCCTAAGATACCTATGCCCTTAAGGGCAGGAGCAATTTTATGAGCATGTTCGGACCCCCACCCTTTTCGCAAGGGCGTCGCCCCTATCCGCTGGACTATGAGGCCCAGGCGGGATCGCCGACGGTCATCTCGTTCTTCAACGCCGTCTACGCCTGGATGGCGGCGGGGCTGGCGTTGACGGCGGTGGTCGCCTGGTGGGTGTCGAGCCATGCGGCGGTCATGCAGCGCGTGTTTACGGGCGGATCGCTGATCCTGATCTTCGTGGCGCAGATCGTGCTGGTGGTGGTGATCTCCATGGCCGTGCAGCGCATCGGCGCCACCGCGGCCACGGCGCTGTTTCTGCTTTACGCGGCCCTCAACGGCTTGACTCTTGCGGGGCTTTTTTGGGTTTACACGCTCTCCAGCATCGCCGGGGCGTTTATCGCCTCGGCGGCGATGTTCGGGGCCATGAGCGTCTACGGCATGTTCACGCGCACGGACCTGTCCGGGTGGGGCAAATTGCTGTTCATGGGGCTGATCGGAATCATCATCGCCTCGGTGGTCAACATGTTCCTGGCCAACAGCACGCTCTCGTGGATCGTGTCGTACGCGGGAGTGGCGATTTTCGTGGGGCTGACGGCCTACGACACGCAGCGTCTGCGGCAGATCGCGTATTCCACGGCCGGCGACGGGGCTTTGGCGGCGCGCATGTCCGTCGTGGGGGCGCTCATGCTCTACCTGGATTTTTTGAACCTGTTCTTGTTCCTGGTTCAGATCATGGGGAATCGTCGGCGGTAGGCGAATCTTCGCCGCTGAGCGTCCCGACAGGTCGGGACCGCGCCCGGGAGGAAAAATCATCCACCGCCACGCGCTTCACGCGGCGGCCGATCCGGCAGAAAGTCTCATAGGGGACCGTTCCATCCATCTCGGCAATCCGGTAGACGCTGGCTGGAGACAGCGGATCGTTGTCCAGCACGGTTACCTCATCGCCAAGGGCCGCCTGGGTGGCGTTGCTCAGGTCGATCACGGTCAGGTCCATGCTGACGCGACCGGCGACTTTGGCGGGCTGGCCGCGGATCATCATGATCCCGCGGTTGGAGAGGCTGCGCGGATAACCATCGGCGTAGCCGACGGGGATCAGTCCCAGTCGCGTCGGTCGATCGGCGATCCACGTCTGTCCGTAGCCGACGGCCGCGCCGGCCGGCACGTCGCGGATGCCGATCAGCGGCGCCGTCCATCGCATCGCCGGACGCAGATGTCGGTCCATGGATGGCCGGCAGGTTGGATCAATTCCGTAGACGCTGATTCCGGGACGCACCATATCCAGCCAGGCCTGCGGCTGGAAAAAAACCCCGGCGGAATTGGCGGCGCTGCGATGCGGCCGACCGGGGCGCTGCGGGTTGCACAGCTCCTGCGTCGCACGCAGGAAGCGCGACAGTTGTTCATCGTTGAACGGATTGCGCGGCTCATCGGAGGAGGCAAAATGCGTCGCCACCCCGACCAACCGCAGCGCCGGCAGAGCCAGGACCTTGCGGGCCAGATCGCCAAATTCCTCGATGTCGACGCCCGCGCGGTTCATGCCGGTGTTGAGCATGATCTGGACGCTGGCGCGCTGGTGTCGCGAAAGGGCGATGCGGTTCAGGTCATCCGCCGCTGCGGCCGAGGCCAGCGTCAGCACCCAGCCGTGCTGCGTCGCGGCTTCCAGGCGCGACCGCTGACCGCCCAGGTAGGCGTTCTCCACGGGGCGAAGCACGAACAGGGGCAGATCGGACGCCGGCAGCGCCGCCGCCTCTTCGATGTCCGCCACGGCCAGGGCATCGACCATCGGCGGCTCGGCGTCGCCGTCGGTGAAGTTGCAGAGCGTGTCCACGACAATCTGAGCGTCATGGCCGTAAGCGTCGGCCTTCACCACCGCGCAAATTTTCACGTTGGGTCCGATGGTCTTTCGGATCAAACCGACGTTGTGCAGGATGGCCGAGCGGGAGATAAAACAGCGGGGTTCGCCCGGGGAGTGCTTCGCGTCCATGCGATATACCGAAAAAGACTTCGCCGGCTCCGTCCAGCGACCCAGTCACTATACCGAGGATGCGGACAAGAATAAAGCCGCGTGCTGAAAGAGGCGTTGGAAAATTCGAATGACGAATGACGAATGACGAATCAATGACCGAATGACCGAATGACGAGCATATGCCGCTTTTCATTCGTCATTCGTCATTCGAATTTCGTCATTTCCCCGGCCGCATCCTCAACCCGATCCTGCGTCAATTGCGCCACAGGCCGGGGATCATGTCTTGCGGGTGCTGCGCAGGGGATCGGCTTTTCCGGCTTGTTGGAACGCCGCCTCGCGTCCCTTGCAGCCGCGGCAGATCCAGCACGGATCGGCCGTGTTCTCGACGCAGCTCCACGTGCGATCCAGCGGCGCTGCCACCTGGAATCCCACGTCCACCACCTGCCACGGCTCCAGCTCCAGCAGCGGCGTGAGAATTTCCAATTCGGTTTGACCGCAGGGAAGTTGAACCAGTTCATTCCAGATCTGGAAATACTCGGTGAGCTGCGCCAGTTCGTCCGCCGCGCCGCCGAAGCGCGACCCGCAATAAACGGCGGCCGCCTGGTGCTGCACCGCCAGGCGCACGGCGACGGCGATCATGGGCAAGAGCTCCAGCATCTGCGGACCCAGGGACGTGCCCAGGCGCGGATCGACCACGGCGGCGGCGGACGGCGCCGGCGTCGTCGCGTAGGCCATGGGCACGGCATACTCGCGGTACGGCTTGAAATGCGCCACTTGGTGCTCGAAGGCCGCGCGGCGCCGTCCCCCCGGATCGGCCGAGGTGTCCACGAACACCATGATCGGCCGAAATCGCTGCGCGGCCATCGCCGTCACCACGGCGCTGTTGATGCTTCCGTTGTTGAGCACGATGGCAAGGTCCTTGGCCACGATCTTGTCTCCTTCAATCCATGGTGAGCAATACCTTCAGAATTCCCGGGCGAGCGGCAAGGTCCAGCGCTTCGACGCCCTGTTCGAGGCGCATGCGGCGATGGATGAGGCTGGCGACGTCGATCTCCTTTTCCGCCAGGGCTCGGATCGCTTCGCGGAACGGTCCGCAGCGGCTGCCGATGACGCTGATCTCGTCCACCACCAGGGGGGCCAGGTTCATCGGCTTGGAGGCGGCCACGGTGCTCTTGAGCACGATGGTTCCGCGCGGGCGGACCATCTGCATGGCCAGCTCAAACCCCGCCGGGTTGCCGGTGCAATCGACGACCACGTCCTGGTCGTGTCGCGGCACGATGTCGGCGACGGGGCGGCTGCGAATCTGCCATTTCTCGCATAGCGCCAGCTTTTCCGGATGGCGCCCGATGACGCGCACGGGCGAGCCGGCGTTGCGCAGCACCTGCGCCACCAGCAGTCCCAGCCGGCCGTCGCCCAAAACGGTCACCCATTTTCGCGCCCGGGAGCCGTCGGTTTTGCCGTCGAGCTTGATCTGCTTGAGGATCTGGAATGCCGCCGCCAACGGCTCGACGAAGACCGCCGTGTCATCGTCCACCGAGGGCGGTACGACGTGCAGATTGGCCGACGGCAGACGCGCGTAGTCGGCAAAGACCCCATCGTGCTTGAGCAGCCCCAGGACCGAGCGATTTCGGCAATGGGAGGACAGCCCCGAAAGGCACAGGTCGCAGCGCCCGCAGACGACGTTGATTTCCCCCACGACGCGCTGGCCGACCAGGTCGCGGTTGGCCGCCGAGATCACTTCAGCGACGAATTCGTGGCCCAGCACACCGCTGAAACCCATGTAGCCGCGGGTGATCTCCAGATCGGTGGCGCAAATCCCGGCCTGGCGGACGCGCAGCAGGGCATCGCCGTCGGCGGCGGCGGGGTCCGGATGCCGCGGACGAAAGGACACGGACTGATCCAACACGATGGCTCGCATCGTCTGCCTCAGCCTGCGGGGTGGGCGGAAAAATAGTTCAGCCAGGCTTTCTTGTCGTAACGGAAATCCTGACCGGTGATCAGGGCGAGGCTTTGCCGTGCCTGCCAGGCGACGGCGAAATTCTTGTCGTCCAGCACGTCGACCAGGGCGCTGGCGACCTGGGCGTCCTTGAAGTTCCGCAGCGCCTCGGCGCAGGCGATTTTGACGTCGCCGCTGATGTCGCTGCGCATGTGTTCGATCAGGGCATGAACGGTTGAGGGATCGGGGATGTTGCTCAGTGCGTCGGCCGCCTGCAGGCGCACCAAGGGCTCGTCATCGTCCAGGTATTTCAGGAACAAGCCGCTGTGCCCCCGGGCGCGGCAGCGGTTCAGGGCCCGCAAGCCCGCGGCGCGAACGACGTAATCGCGGTCGTCCGCCACACGCGCGTAAAACTTGACCGTGGCGCCCGTGCGCGCGTAGGCGAAATCGGTCATCCGCAAGGTTCCTTCGCGGCGATTGTCGGCGGAGTCGGGATCGAGCATCTTGCGCACCGCCACGCCGGGCGTGGCATGACCCAGCCAATCAAAAAACGAATCCATCGGGTGGATGAAGAGATCATGGAAGCCGGCGCCCACGGCCTGCGTCGGCGTGCGATACAGCGGCTGGATGCGATGGTCCTCACCGGCCAGACACTGCTGGTTGTCCATCACGGCCTCTTTGTAAAGGTCTTTGTCGATCCATCCCTCGGGATAATGGTCGTGGATGGCGCTGCCGCAGCCGGCGACAGTCAACAGACCGATCATGATGGAAGGGATGAATGTTCGCATGGCGTATCGAAGCCCCGCATGTACATGCGGGGTTACCGAGCTGCGCAGCAGCTCGGCGTGGCCGATTCACGCGGTGGCGCGCAACGGCAATGGAGGCGGGGCGGAGTACAGCTCCCGCGGTTCCACCAGCACCGGTGGATCAATCCGCAGGCGTAAAAATCGCGACGCCAGCATCGCAAACCGCGCCGGATCGTCCGTCACAAAACTGCTGAACCGTCCGCCGCCGCCCGGCATCCCGCTTTCCGCGCTGCGCAGCAGTCCTTTGCGTCGCAACCGCCGCGCGACATCTTGGGCGCATTGCTCGGCCGAGTCAATCAGCTTGACCTTCGGCCCGACCACCCGGGCAATGGCCCGCTTGATCAGGGGGTAATGCGTGCAACCCAGCACCAGCACGTCGATTTTGCGCTGGATCATTCCCTGCAGGTATTGCCGCAGGGCCAACTCCACCACCGGGTCTTCGCTGCTGCGGCCTTCCTCGATCATGGGCACCAGCAGGGGCGTGGCGCGAAGCAGGACCTGGGCCATGCTTCGGCGGCGCAGGATCGCCTGACCGTAGGCCCGGGAGCGGACGGTGGCTTCGGTGGCGATGACGCCGATGACGGGAATGGGTTTGGGTCCCGCCGCCGCGACCGCCGCCCGCGCGCCAGGCTCGATCACGCCGCTCATCGACAACGTTGGATGCTCCTGACTGATCGCTGGCAGGGCCAGCGCCGTCGCCGTGTTGCACGCGATCACGATGTGTTTGGGGTGCATCGGCCTCAGGAACTGGATGATCTGGCGGACAAAGCCGGTGACGGTGGCTGCGGATTTGTTGCCGTAGGGCAGGTGAGCGGTGTCGCCGAAGTAGATGATGTCTTCGCCGACCAGGACTTTGCGCAGGGCATCGACGACGGTCAATCCGCCCAGTCCACTATCAAGCACGGCGATCGGCCCCGTGGGCATCATGGTGCATGACCGCCGCGCTGGCGGCGGCTACAATTCTCTTGGTCCCATGGAGTTATCGGACCTGATGCCGTTTTTCCTTGACAATTCCCGGCGATAAGCCGAATTTGATCGTTCGAGCCCCGGAGGCAATCATGAGCGAAACCTTGGCCGGCAAAAAGATTCTGCTGGTGGACGATGACAACGACATTCTGATCAGCATGCAGGCGGCGTTCGAGCCGACCGGCGCGGTCATCGAGACGGCCGCCAACGGCAACAAGGCCGTCGAGATGGCCGAGAAGGGCCAGCCCGACCTGGTCATTTTGGACATGATGCTTCCCGGCCGCAGCGGGTTCTTGGTGTTGGAGAGGATCAAGGCCCGCAAACCCAAGAACGCCAAGCCCTTTGTCATCATGATCACGGCCAACACGGGGGCGCGTCACAAGATGTACGCCGAGAGCCAGGGCGTGAACGAGTATTTCACCAAGCCCGTGAAGATGGAGAAGCTGATCTCCACCGCCGAGAAGCTCCTGGCCCCGCCGCCTCCAGCGCCGCCGCCAGCGTAGGGGGAACGCTTTGGTTGTGGAAAAAGCGCAGGATGAATCTGAGCCATGGCCTTGCGGTTGGGATTCGCACCGGCGGCACGAGATCATTTACACCGCCACGCACACGACGATGGCCCAGCGTTTCGCTTGGCTGGAAGAAATGCTGGAGCTGCTCAGGCCCCAGATGCCGCAATTGCTGGCCAATCGCGAGCGCGCCGCAGATCGGCAGTATGCCGGCCAAGTCAAAAAAACGGGAGCGGGACGTGGTTAGTCATTAATATTTGATAAGCGTGGGATTGCGGGCCATCCGCAGATTCGTGGAGGGTACAACCATGACGGATGTAGTTATCGAAGTGCGAGGCGGGGTGTTGGTGGAGGTATATTCCGCTCGTCGCGATTTGCGGATCATTTTGGTCGACTGGGATGAAATCAACGATGGTGCCTCGGGTGTCGGTGACTTTGGTCGCGTGCCACTTCGCGGCATGCCCTCGGACACGGCGCAGCTCTTCCACCGCTTCAAGCATGCCCATGCGGACGAAAACGCCCAATGTTGAGCCTTCAGATGAGTCAAGAAGCGGGGTCGGGCTATAAGAGTTGCTGCCAGATCGCCCGACGCATCACTGAGTCATGGGCGGCTGAGCAACTTTACTGCGTCTCGTGCGATAGCGAACGTGTAAGTCCTACCCGCTGTAACTTGCCAGCTGTCGATTTTTGCTGTCCCAAGTGTAAGGCGGCCTATCAGCTCAAAGCGGGACGGAGATTAATGGCATCAATTTAAGCATTTTGTCTCTGGTTTTTCAGGCGATTTCTCAACACCTTCCGAGGTTGATTCATCAGGTCGTATTCTTTGGGCCGTCGTTTCCTGCACCTAGGCTCCGCGCGGTTGGG
>Ga0208038_1000596_pt1 | contig 26785 bp, 28 predicted proteins | sample June2015DPH_16_1_FD_184714 | JGI IMG/M metagenome (GOLD analysis project Ga0208038, IMG submission 184714) | Peatland microbial communities from SPRUCE experiment site at the Marcell Experimental Forest, Minnesota, USA - June2015DPH_16_100... | ecosystem: Environmental > Terrestrial > Soil >...
TCGAGAGGTAAATTCTACCGTTCAATTGGCCAGGTCAATGCTGAAACAATCAAACGCTACATAGAACAATCTAAGCATCCATAATTTTTCTGAAGATACCGCAACCGTAAGGTTGCGGTCATTCATTTTTTGCTATAATCTCTCAAGAACTATGTAGAGGAAACGTTGCAGAAATACTTCAAACTTACCGACGGACTGAGAGGTCAAGCCGACTGGGCGTTTTAAAAAGAGGGAATTGAGTATACCTGAAAAAGACGTGACCCCTTAGAGGAAAAGACGCCTTTAGATTTGGGTCTAGAAATGGCGAATCTTGTTTAGGGTCTGTTGAATTTTCGACTAAATCTAAAATAACGTTCAATAAAGAAATAACGTTCAATAAGGTCATTCCGCTAATTTCTTTCAAAGGTGAATCATTGAAAGCTACTTATGAACAGATGCTTAAAGACCTCAAGCAAACGCGGCAATTCAATGGCACATCACTATTTCTGTCGTCTATTTTTCTATTAGTGATGTTGATGAAAATAACTGTTCGGAGAGTGGCAACTAAAAAAATATTCACGTCCTTAATCATAGGGCTGCTTCTTTTCTCAACGCTTTTTGCCTTTTCAGGCACGGCTGTTCATGCTGCTTCGGTTTACACGATTACTGCCTCTGCTGATTCTAACTCTACTATTTCTCCATCTGGTAACGTAAATGTAGACTCTGGAAACAGCCAAGAGTTCACGTTTAGCGCAAACTCAGGTTATTACGTCAGTAACGTTATTGTCGACAATTCGTTCGTCAGCACGACTTCACCCTACACTTTTACTGACGTGCAATCGGATCATACCATATCGGTTTTAAGCGCTTCAACATCAGGAGGCTCGAGCATTGCAATGCAAAACACTTATCCTGATGACACGGGGAATTATACTTCAGTCGACTACTTTCTCTACCAAATGACATCATTAAATACCAATGCAACATTTGCAGTAAGCATTGATGGAGCATCACACATTTCCATGACTTTCGAGGGCGCAATAAATGAATTGGTTGCGGGAGACTCTCAGAATCGTACTTGGTACACTTGGGACGCCACTGTCACGCCTATTACAACTTTAGGAATTCACACATTTCAGTTTTTCAGCAATTACTGGGTTTGGTCTGTTCAGGATCCAGTTCAGGATTCGTATTGGGCTGATTTAAATAGTAATACCCCTGCTTACTCATTTAATATTGTAGAATCGACACCGACATCACCCCTAGGCGGTGGTGACTCTCTCCAGACTCCAAGTCCGACTCCTCTGACGGTGCCTAGTTCGACTCCTACGCCTTCTGGTCTATACGTTGCCCAGTCCATTGTTCCTTTCTGGTTCTGGGTTGTGCTTGGTATGATTGTAGCGGTATCGGTTGCTGCCGCGTCGATGGTTGCTTTGCCGAGAAAAACCTCGATCTCGGCGCAGGAAACGGTAGAAGCAAACTCTATTTTTCTATTGGTGTTATTATGGCGTACAGATAGAAGGCTAATCCTAAGCTCTGGATTCAGCGCGCGCCAGCCATCAGAATTGCAGTTATAGCGTGGGGTAAAGATTTAATTTTGACAAAACAATTGAGGCTCTTAAGAGTGTGCTGCAGGATTTGGGAGGTCTCTCTAAAAACCAAAAAAGAATTTTGGAAATGCTAAAGATAAAACCTGATATGACAACCAAGGAAATTGCTGAGATGGTTTTTGGTAAAATCGTAGAGTACAAATCAAAGGAATATGCTTCAGTTCACCGCAGCCTAATTTCCTTGGAAAAGCAGGGTTACATCAAGAGAGTACAGGTTCAACTTCGCTGGCGAAGGGCGAACCAATAGAAGAGCGTGTGCGATGACTACGTTTGCAAAGCAGCGGCCACCGTCAAAGAGGCGACAAGTAGATTGAAGTTGGCTATAAGTACGTTTGCGTATCTGTGAGTATTTTTCCATCTTTATTATAGCTTGTAATCCTTCCTTGAAGTTTTTCCTTCACTTATATCGGGACAAGGCAGCGCGCTAACGCTTCTGCACCTATCCTTTCCTTCTGCAATTGCCTTAAGAGCGTGCGAGCTTCTATATTCTCCAACCCAGTCTGTGTGGAAGGATTTCTATTGAGTCTAAAAGATTACTCGGGATACATTCGGGAAAGCTTCCGTGAGCATAATTTGAAAGACTTAGTTCAAAGAGCATGGTCTCCACCGGAAATACGCGATTATGTTTACCGAGCTGTCTTGAAACGTACCCTTAGAATGCATTTGCCACCGTCCCTTCCCAAACCAAACAAAGTTCTAAGAATTTTGGCGATTTGCTGTTATATGGCAGATCGACCAAATCTTGCAGACAAACTGGTAGAATCTGTGGAAGAAGCTAAATCAGTGAAAATTGATTTAGTAATCACCAATAATACATCTTGTCAGCCGTCAAATGCTACAGCTCCATATGTCAAGTACACTCTGCTTGGGAAAAAGTTTGTTTCAGTTGAAAGAATAATAAGAGAACAATTGAAGCCCTACCATAATTACGTGATTATAGTTGACGACGATGTGAAGCTTCCCATCGAATTTTTTGACAAGTACTTTAAGATTGTAAACGGATTTGGATTAATTGTGTCGCAGCCTGCGGCCTCATCAGATTCTAATGCGCCATGTGGGAAGGCTTCTAAACAGATTACTCAATCAATAGCGCACTTGACCCAATTTGTTGAGATTGGCCCTGTAACTTGCTTCGAAAAAAGAGCAGTGCAACTGTGTCCTTTTGTTGGTGGTAGTCCAATGGGCTGGGGACTTGATTTTGTATGGCCACGTATATGCAGGGAGAAAAGATGGCCGATGGGTGTAGTCGACTTCGTGCCAGTTCAACACAAAATTCGTGAGGTAGCCGAGAATTATGAAAGTCAAAAAGAGTACCTGCTTATGCATGAGTATCTTTCAAAGGTTGCACATGTTCCTTTTTGTTCAAATGATGTGATCGGTCAAATAATTTTCGTGAAAGACTATCCACAGATTTGGTAAGCTTTAGCGCGCCGCGCTTTCTTTTCGAAGGTTGTCATATCAGCATAAATTGAGGTCATACGACTTACCTGTAATCTTAAAGTTATGTAAGTTACTTTTAAAATAATTATGTATTACAAATTCTGCTTTGGTAAAAATATTTGCGTTAAATGTGAAGAACCGCGATAATAGAATTGTCGTGGGCTTATCCAAAATGATGTTGTGGTGCCGAGGGCAGGGTTTGAACCTGCGACGACTCGGTCTTCAGCTTCGCCCCCAGCTACCGAGAAGTAACTAGGTCGAGCGCTCTCCCAGGCTGAGCTACCTCGGCACCGTGCACTGGGAGTGACCACATCCAAGAATGAAGTGAAATGTTTTAAAGCTTTCTGAATTTGAATATGTACTATAGTTTAGTAATTAATTAGTGCAGGAAACTCATGGAGTGGGTTAAGAAGTAGCCTATTAAGCCGCAGCCTAAAAAGCACATTAACATTAGGAATCCTTCTTGATTAGGCGTCAATTCGAAATTCAGCTTTTTTCTTAGCCCCATGTCTTACACCGCTATGCCATTTGTTTTAGGAGGGGAAAGGTTTTATGAAGGGAAAATACGTAGTTTCAATCCACAGCACCCAGCGGGCCGTTAGTCTAGCTGGCTAGGACGTCGCCCTCACGCGGCGAAGATCACCGGTTCAAATCCGGTACGGCCCATTTTCATAGTTATTTTGCTGTAAATTCGAGAAAAAATCCATTTGCGCGTTTAATAATTGTGGGCTAATTGACTAATTGCTATATTTGTTTTTATCAAACAGCTTTAGTTAATACGGGCCCATCTCTGTTGAGGACTGAGCCCGGTAGAGACTTAAACTGTACATGGTTCGAGTCCGACGGGAGTCACCCAGGCACGCAGGCGATTCCTCACTCACCCTTTTTCTTTTTTTGACTAAATCTTACGCGAGATAACAAAATGGCTAGAAGCGTTTGTTCTTTGGCGTCTTAGCAAAAAAGTTCCTGAAACAGGCGACTAGAAGAGAAAACGGCGCATCTTTGAAATCCTTTGAATATAAATAAGGCTTCAATCAACTTAAACTTCAGCCTTAAAAAAGAGGAATTGACACGGAAAAAAATAAACCTCACCAAAAATGGATAAAAGAGGAATAAAATTGGTAAGAATGAAATCGACTTAATGGTTCTAGGCGTTCTACTGGGGGGTCCAGCGCACGGCTATCAAATAAAAAAGCGAATCGCTGCCAGTTTTGTAGACCAATACCCGGGAGGCCCATACGCAAGTATAAGCGATAGTATAGTCTACCCACGGCTATCACGGTTTGAAAAGGAAGGCTTTGTTAAATGCAAACTTGAGATACAATCCAACGCGCCAAACAAGAAAATCTATCAGCTTACCGAACACGGTTGTGAACAAATAGAGAAGCTTACTGCAACGCCAGTTAACTTTGGGGGAAAAGTTCGATACACTGATGCTCAGGATTTAATCGTTCATGTAATGTTCTTTCAATTTATTACTAAGGATGAGAGACGCAAAGTCATCGAGCCATTTTTCGCCTATGTAAAGGCGCGGTATGAAGATGCAGCAGCAAAAATGGAAAAATTCAAAGGACAGTTGGGGCCGTTTCCTCTTTGCCTCCTTGAATACGGGACACCTATGCTCAAAAATCAATTGGATTTCCTCCAGAAATTGATGGATATAGACTTTCAGGCTAAGCCTCTAAAAGAGCTATACCGTGAAGCAATAGCTTCGGCTATGTCTGCTCAACATACCTCTTCTTAAATTTACGCTTAAATACTCGATCGCGCCTACCAAACGATAATTAACATCCGCACAGCAGTCTGGTAATGTTAAATTGATCGACACAGAGAACCTGACCAAAAAATTCGGCAACCTTACAGCCGTTGACAACCTTACGCTACATGTTAACGATGGCGAAGTCTTCGGTTTTCTGGGCCCGAATGGCGCAGGAAAAACAACAACTGTCAGAATGCTTTGCTGCCTAATATCAAAAACTAGTGGGAACGCAAACATAGGCGGCTATGACATAGGAAAAAAGGAAGACTCAATTAAAATCCGCAAAATCATCGGATTAGTTCCTGATAACGTTGGGTTATCTGAAAATCTGACCGCCTACGACAACATAGATTTTTACGGAAAAATATACGACTGCTCGGATGCACAAAGGAAAGAGAACAATAAGCGTTTTCTTGAAATGTTAGGGCTTTGGGATAAGAGAAACGATTTAGCAGGGACCTTTTCCAAGGGCATGAAACAAAAACTCGCCATAGCCCGAGCCCTCATACATGACCCACAAGTTCTTTTCATGGACGAGCCTACTGCAAATCTAGATCCTGAGGCTGCGAAAACAGTCAGAGATTTCATACTTCAACTAAAAAAAGAGAAGAAGACAATCTTCCTGAACACTCACAACCTCGACGAGGCGCAGAGAATCTGCGACAGGGTAGCAATAATGAATACGAGTCTTAGGGCAATTGGTACTCCGCAGGAACTTGAAAGGTCCGTTAGCGGTAAGAAGACAGTTATCGGATTAGAACAGCAAGTAAACGATGCCGTTTTGGCGGCACTGAAAAAACTGCCGCTCAAGAACCTGTCCAGCGACGGCGACACGATAACATTTGACGTGGAAAACCCAGACAAGGAAAATTCACCTGTTATAGAGGCTATAGTGCTGGCGGGCGGTCATGTCAAATCAATCAATGTAGTGGGCTCAACTTTGGAAGATACCTATCTAAAACTTGTGAGGAAATAAACATGAGACTCTCGAAGGCGTGGATTGTAGCAGCTAGGGACTTCAAAATATTTAGGCGAGTAAAAAACGTCTGGTACTCAATTATTATTTTCCCAGTAGTTATCTCGGTTCTGTTTCCGGTGATACTGGAGTATTTAGCAGTAAGGGGTAGCCACGGACTCGCAGCGCCGGGTGTGCTTCCAAATTTGCTTAACTCCTTTTCCTTCTTCTTAGTCATAGGAGCAGCGTACGTTCCCTTAGGGATTGCCTCCTACAGTATAGTGGGGGAGAAAGTGGAGAAGAGTCTAGAACCGCTTCTAGCCACACCCCTTACTGATGGAGAAATATTGCTCGGAAAAGCCATTTCCGCAATTATTCCAACTTTAGTAGCAATGTATGCGGCTGCAGCAGTCTTCATGGTAGGCATTGATGAGGTTACTTTCCATACGCTTGGCTACTATTATTTTCCAAACTGGAACATCGCCACTTTGCTCCTGGTTCTGATGCCGGTCGCCATTGTAATGAGCGTTTTGTTCAGCGTCATTGTTTCATCGCGAGTTGGTGATGTGCGCAGCGCTAGCAGTTTTGGAATTTTTATGCTCTTTCCCCTCTTGGGCATATACCTTGCCAGTGAGACAAGCATAATAACTCTTGACGTAAACAGCCTGCTTATAATCTCAGGTATACTTTTAGCAGTTGATGTAGCGCTGTTCTATGTTAGCACAGCAACTTTCCGAAGGGAGGAAATACTAACAAAGTGGAAGTAGCGAAGTTAGAGGAGGGAGGTTCAAAAAAATGACAAAAGCCAAGTTTGAAATAGGAGAGACTGAAAAACATACCATTATTGTTAATGTGACCCCTCTTCTAAAATACACCGCCATAGAAGTGGATGGCGAAAAAGTCGTTAATGAATCACACTTTTCGTCATTGCCAAAAAAGTTCCAGGTTGAAGTAATAAACACCGAAAAAAATTACGCTGCGCTAAGTGGAAGTATTTAGACTTAGACACTAAAAATGGAGGTGAGAGTAACGACTGAAGTAACAGCTGTGATAATTATCGTTGTAACCATTGCTCTTATGTTAATAGGTTATTTTCTTATAGGACCACCTGGTAACCGCAGATGGAATAAGAGAAAAAATTAATACTGGACCGTTCTCGTCTACCCAAGTCACTGCAGATGGCAAAGCTGCTCAAAAAACCTGAAAGTGCGTCGTTAGCGCAAAAGGTTGAAATTTAGCCAACTAACCGGTAATCTTTTCCGGTGTAAATATCGGAACAAGGCAGCGCGCGCTAAAGTGGAAGTAACTAAGGTGAAAGAGACGAGGGAGGAGGTGGATCAGTGGACTGGAATAGCGCCCGCGCGAAACTCCTCGTGGCGGGACCCATATTGATCGTTCTGGGACTTGTCCTGTACGTTGTACGAGGCGAGACAGCGGTGCTTGTCTTTCCTGTCATAGGAGTAATATTGCTAATTGTCGGAGTTGTTTGGGAGTTATTTATAAGCCGCGGCAGAAGAAGATAGAAAACGCCACTAATACCTTACCGTAGCCAAGAAATCAACCCTCTGGATATGTATTCATCCAGTCAATCTTTTTCCATTATTAGCAAGTTTCAGACTGCTTATCTGTTCACCCGAGAATACTTGGCTTAGGGGGATGTTAACCAGAGGGTTCAAACAAGGGCTCAACACTATCCCCGCCAATCCTGAATAGATTTCAGCTAAGGTTTTGAACCCGTTTGGGTTCAGGGGCGGGCAACTCCAAAATTCGATCAAAACTTACAAAATGCCTTAAAGCGGGTAGTTTAGCTGTTGGGACTCATACCCGTTTGGGGTTAAGTCCGGTACGGCCCACCACCAAACAGGCAAAGTTTTAGGCAGTTGGGTTCACGTTAGGCAAAATTTTTTAACGCTTATTACTTTGAAAAAGAATATTAATTGTGGATTATTATACATAGAAAACCTGTTTTTGCTCTTGCAGCCGTTTTTCTGGCTATAGCTTTAGTCGCGCCGCCAATTATTTTAATGTTGCAGGCAGATAAAGACTTTAACAATTATGTTAGCGCAAGAAACAATCCGGGGCTTTCAGCAAGCGGCAATGCCACAAGCGAGATCTATACGATGCATGAACATCTCCAGACAACCTTTACGCTAATAGTGATAATTGAAGCAATCTTTGTAACCCTCTTCGCAATAACTATTTGGTTTGGCATAAGCACATTCATCCTACCATTAAATCAAAAAGCACCTTGTCACTTCTGAACAAAAAGGTTTTTTAGGGCTGACATAGGGAAAAAAATAAGTTACAAATCCAAACTATAATGCAATTTTTGCATTTGTGCATGTACAATCACAAATTTTTTTATAGCAGTTAGCTGTCAATTCCTTTAGCGTAGTTACATATTTTGAGGAGGTGTAATTTGTGCCTGAAACATCCATTAATATAACAGAGAAATTACAGAAAATCGGCCAAACTGCCCAAGACTACAAGGATGCGATTGTTAATCAATTCAAAGACATGGAAGTAGAAGTAAAGGATTGGAACTTTGCAGTGGGGAAAGTTGGTAAGGAATACACTGTTGAGGTTAACCTTAAGCTTGGCATACGTTCAAAAAAAGCTTAAGCAAGAATGTTTTCTATTGGCAGTAAGAAAAGTGAACCCCTTTTCTTTAAGGTGTATGTTTAACCTTTTTAAATAGAATATTTGATTCTGAATAGTACAGTTTAGTTTTTCCCTCTTTTGACGGTTCAATTATTTTTCACCAAAACAAATAAAAACTCGACTTGCATCCATGAAGGCTACTAGTAGAGGAAATGTGTATGCCATCTGAAATTACTGATGTTGATAAGTTTGTAGCTTTGAGCGCCAAAGCAAAGCATTGCTCAGTGCAAAGACTCAAAGGCACTGTTAAACTTAAACTTCGCACACCCCGCCAACTTTACACGCTGAAAATTGAGCCTTTAAGGGCCGACGAAATCATAAAAAAGCTTCAATGCGAAATCCAAGAGAAAGAGAAATAAAATAACTTTTTTTTCAACTGTTCTTTCTGTTTTAGCCGCCTTTCCTTTACAGGCTAAACTGTCAGTTCTTACGGTTGAATATCTGTGTTTTATACAAAAGCATCAACGAAACCACTTTAAAGCATTGCTTGCCTCAAGTTTAACGCCTTAAGTGCCTGAAATTTCTCGAAAATCAGCGAACCTTAAATATACATACCGCATGCAAAATCAAATTGAGTTAAAAAAAAGGCATCGACAGCTAAAATCAGCTTTTAAAGCATGACGGGAGACCTATAAAAGCTTGAAATAAGCGAGGTAGCCTTAAAATTCGCCTCTTATACTGCTAATTCAAGCGTTTTTACGGTTAAGTAGCTTATTCTCAGGTTTTTAATCGATCTATTTTGCGCAAAGTTGTTGCTGTGGGAGCTTTTTATGAGCGAAAACCGATCGAATGGTTATTTTTTACATGTAAAAGTTAAAAAAATCATCGAAGCTCTCGTCAAATTTACGTAAGCCTGATAAATTGTCATGTCCTTTTTTGCTTTTGAGGGCTTCGGGTGGCGAAGGCTTGTTGTTTTTGCTTTTTGCGAAAAGAAAGAAGGGTATTTCAGTAAGGTCTGAAATAACGTTTCAGCAATGGATAATAGATGAGGGCATAGTAACAAGGTGCGATGAATTGTCTTGGATGAAGCTAAATTATCTGAGAGGGCTTTAAAAAGTGTGTTTGGTTGATGCTTTCGTATACTGTTCTGGGCTGCATACGCTGAATTTTTCTTCAGTTTTGATGCAATTTGCTATTTTTTGCTTCTTTTATGTCAATATACTTAAGGGTTAGCCATGAGTGTTGAGCGTAATCTGGTAATTTCTCTTCTTAAATTGACGAAAAAAGGGTCTGTTTTAGCTGAAAGTGTCAATAGAGATGCCCGCATACCATCATCAACTGCAAGAAAATTGCTGGATAAACTGCAAAACGAAGGCCTCATTTATTTAAAACAGGACAGCGTGGAAGTAGAAAACACCAGCAGGCTCAAACTAGCAGTTAAAGCAGTATCCTTAGGAGCAGACGTAGAGCACATCAGCAACTTGCTTTGTTGGCAAGAGTTTGAAGAAATTACCGCTTTGGCATTGAAAAACAACGGATACACGGTGTCAAATAACGTTAGATTTAAAAATGCAGTTCGCAAATGGGAAATAGACGTAGTCGGCTGCAAGAAACCCTTAGTCCTCTGCATAGACTGCAAACATTGGCAACATGCAATTGCACCTTCTGCTTTGAAGAGAATCGTTGATTCACAGGTAGAACGTACAAGAGCATTAGCGGATTCGCTGCCAAACATCGCCCTAAAACTTGAATGCACAAAGTGGAGTGAGGCCAAGTTTATTCCATCCATATTATCCCTCATACCTAGCGCATTCAAGTTCTACGATAAAGTTCCCATTGTACCCGTACTTCAACTGCAAGACTTCATAAACCAACTGCCAGCCTACACTGAATCGCTCAAGAATTTCCCAAAAACCTTCCGTTCTTTAAGTCATAATCTTTAAAATTGAACTTTTAGCTAGCCTAAATGCTGGGTAAAGGCTAAAAAGCAAGATTCCCGCTAAAGCTGCAAAAAGCAAACCGGTTATCTCCAAGATCGTGAAGCCTGTAACTAGCGGTTGAGGCATCAAAATAAGCAAAGTTATAATTGTGCCAAGCGATATTCCGACCCCAAAGCTTGAAACCAGCACAATTATGCTTTGGATTGCCAAAACAAAGACAACAAATTTAGGTTTAGCTCCAACAGCCCGTAAAACAGCGAATTCTTGATGTTGCTCATCCACCGTAAGCATCATGTAACTTACCATGCAAAGGGCTGCAGAAACCAAAGTAAAGAGTGGCATAACCATTATAGTTTGCCAAGTTGACGCTAAAAAGTTCGTGTCCTTTTCAACAACGCTATTTAGCGGAAAGACGTTCAAGTTTGGATCTGTGTTTTGTATTAAGGTTTTGATTTGTACAATTGCTGCAGCCTGGTCAGCTGGGTTCTTAAGCGTAACTAGCAGTAAGTTGGGGCTGGAGAGAGCCGTAATATTTTCGAGTGTCTCAATAGGGACATAGGTTACAAAGCCATTGTTTATGGGATCTACGCAAACTCCCACTATGTTAAAGGTGCCATTTTCAAATGATATGCCTTCAACAAGAGGATTTGACTGGTTTATGTTCATGCTTGGGTCAGGCGTGTACATTGATTGAGCAATTGAATCGCCTACAACTGCCTCGTAATCGTCATTTGCATTCAAAAATCGACCCTCAACATTCCAAGCGCCAGAAAGCTTTGCTGGATTAACACCGATGATTATTGAATCACCAGTTCTACTATCACCCACAGGAGTGGTCTGCAAGGTCTCGCCGTTAAGGCTGAAATTTTGGTCCTCTTGAACTTGCTCATTTAAAACTAGCCGTGTGTCAACCAAACTCACACTTGGCAAAGCATTTAATTGCTGGATAACTGAGCTTGGAATCGCCAGATTTGGGTCGGAATAGTTAAAATTGCCTGTTTTTGAGGTCCCTGAAAATGTTGATAAAAGCTGTTCATACTGGTTACCCATGCTGCTTGTGGCTATGGCTATTGTATTTTTACCAACAGCGTTTTGAACCCATGATGTAGTGGTGCCGCTTGCAATGACGCCGCCCGCAATCGAAACCGTAAGCAGGATAAAAACTATTGACAGCAAAAGGAAAATTCGGATAGTCGCTGATTGGCGGCGAAGCAGGTTTCTGGTAGCGATATTCCAAGTTATGCCGGACTTTGATAGTGGTTTGTGCTTGTTGGTTGTGGTTAAACCGTAATAGTTTACGGGTGAAAGCGCCTTTACCGGTGACATTCTTGAGGCTTTAAGGAGAGGCCAAAGACCGAAAATTAGTGCAAGAACAAAAAAGACCACAAAAACTAAGGGTGCAAACCAGAAATTGGGCAACCGATAAGATGAAAAAACATAGTTAGCGACGCCATAGTCCATTAAAAAGCCGACAATTATGCCTAAAACGCATCCCGCCACCGTTGTTGTTAGTAGTTCTGTCATGAAGTATCCAGCAACAAGGCTGTTTGGGCATCCAGCCGCCTTTATCAGACCGAAATCGCGGGTTCTTTGAGACATCATAAAGAAAGCGATAAAAGAAGTTAGCACTATACCTACGGCAAAAATGAGTACGCCAATGAAAAGTATAAACTGTGAAAACAACGCGGTTATTCCCATAGTGAACATGCTTGTGGCAGATGTTAAACCAAAGCCCAAGTTGCTACTAAACAGCAACAAAAACAGCGTAGAAGCAACACTCAAGGCTAAGGTGACAATGGTTAAGCTTGTTTGAAGCCGCCTTCGAAGCAAATCATTGATTGGAAAAGCAGCTTTGCTCATTTTCACTCGCCAATTTGCCGTCTTCAAGGCATAAAACTTGATCTGCTAACTGCTTTATTTGGACGTCATGGGTTGAAACAATAACTGTTTTACCCTTTTCTTTCAACAACTGAAGTACTTGCACGATTTTCTGAGCGTTTTTATCATCCAAATTGCCTGTTGGCTCATCAGCAAGGATAAGTTGCGGGTCATTCGCTAATGCCCTGGCAAAAGCTACCCGTTGCTGCTCTCCACCGCTAAGTTGAGCTGGAAAATGGTTCGCCCTGTTTTGTAAACCTACGGTTTCAAGTAGTTCAGTTATGCGTTTTTCTATTTCATCCTCGGGCTTTCCGGTCCACTCCATTGGGAACGCAACATTCTCAGCCACTGTCAGGGTTGAAACCAAATTATACGATTGGAAAACAAAACCAACATTGTTACATCGAAAATCTGACAAGAAATCTTCATTTTGAACTGTTAAATCTTGATCGTTAACAAAAATTTTTCCCGTTGTCGGCTTATCGATTCCGCCAATTATGTTGAGCAGGGTTGTTTTGCCTGAGCCTGAAGGACCACTTACTACAGTAAACTTGCCTTTAGGAATTGAAAAAGTAATGTCTTTTAAGACTTCAAGTTTTTCGTTGCCGATTTGGTAGTCTTTTCCCAAGGCTTGTGCATATATCATGGCGACTTCTTTTTCAGGCACAGTCTTTCTACCCTTACTGTGAAAAAAGATGTTAACTATTATAGATAATATATGTTGAGGTACATTTCTTACATTTTTCAGGTATATGTTGTGTCCAAGTTAAGATTGCCCCTGTCCCGCTTAAGAATTCTTACTTTTTCGGGAAGCTTATTTTTCTCCCAATCAGACCAACTGACCTCTTTGAAAAGCCACCGTTTGCCAAGATGCGCTGCAACGACGGCATGCTTATGCTCGTTATCGGCGGGGATAAAGAGGTCGAGAAACCTGAAGAGTTTATCGATTTGCTGTTTAGGGAAATAAGCGTAGTAGCTGGCGTTTTTTACTTCAAAAGCGTAACTGTGCGTGCCTTTTCTTGCAATGATATCTGGCAATGGATTGAGGCTCGGGTTGCTTACTGGAACTCGAACGGCGTTGTAGCCTTTCTTCTGCAAGAGCTTAACCAGTACTGTTTCGCTATAGAAGCCTCTTTTGCGCCAACGGCGAAGCCTTACTCTATCTATTTCTGTGCTCAACGGTTTTCTCTCTTTAATGTTTGCTACTTTATTAGGCGTTGGAGATAAAAATTGTTGCCCAGAAACACTGAGAAAACAGTGTTGTGTTGATGCTTTTGTATACGATGGAGTAGCCTGGTGATTCTGGAGAACACTGGTGACGTTAAAAATTCACTGTAATACCAACTTCACCAAAGTTACTGACAACGTAAAAGCTTTCATCCACGCGCACAAAATCTTGCCTGATTAGACTACCTAAACCAATACAAAAGCAAGCGCTGAACCCAAAAGACCCAAAAACAAAGCCTCTTAGAGACAAAATTTCGCCCACACAAAGTTAAGCGAAGACCCAAAAACCGCTTCAGCAACCACAGCCGTATACAGAAGCATCAACCAAACCACCCCTCTTACAGTATCACGCAGAAGTAGCCTCCTCTCACTAACAGCAGACATTCACATTTGGCACCAGAAAGACGGGACAGGGTATCAATTTAGCAAGTGAATTTCTCTAGCAAAATTAAAAGTAGAGCTTAGGGGCATACTTTTTGTTAAGTGATCTTAGCTGCAATCATCACCGGTCCCGGCTCAACTGACCCGCAAATCCTCAACCACGGCTTGATTTCAAAAAATTCCATTTCTAAATTTTTGTGCTAAATCAAAGTTTTCACAGGTCTTGGCAAAAACTCCAAAATGCTCGAAGTTAGACCGAAAAATAACGCGTTAGCTTCCTATGGAGATTTTCGGGGGTACTTATATGAGGCCACGATATTCTCCATGCCAGGGCTCTAGAGCAAGCACTGAAAAGGCTGAATTAAGGCTCTTTTGACATTTTAACCATGAATTAGGTTTTTAAATTATCGCTTCCATAGAAAAAAATTGTTTGATTTTCTAGCTTTACCGTTTCGCACAAAAACAACCGTGCATCATCCAATTTATGGCAAAATAACCTCTAAAATAGCGTATTTTATTAAAATGTGGCAAACGACAAACCGTTTTTTTAAGGCTATAACGGGCCCAAAAAATTTTGTAAATCTAAAAATTTTTCTAAAAAAACAGCAACTCACACACCAGCCGGCAGCAAAGTACTTTGCAATTAACCGCAACTGCACCCAAAGCTTGTTTAGCTAAATAGTCTCGTTAACTTTTCCTTCCTCTGTGACGGAAACGCAAGCGTTAGAAACTGTTCAATACAGCTTGTTCGTTTACCTGCAGTCAAGCTCGATAGACACAACGGTTTGCTCTGGGGTTTGCTGAACAGTTGCGTTCATAAATTTTCAGAAGGCAGAATATTGGCGAAAAAATTAAAATGTTATGCGGCTTTAGTAGGGCCTGGTGTGCAACTCCACAACCTACCTTACCACAAACCTTGGTTACCCCACTAACCGCAACTACAACAACTGCAACTTGTGGTGGTACAACTCTTTGGCTGTAACTTCTGCGTCTGCTTTTTCATGATCAGGCAACTCATTTTCTTCAACATCTTCGATTAACTCCGCGCAGCTTTTTGCTCTCTGCCTTTTTTTACTGGGGTTTTTACTGGGGACATTTTGAAAAGTTACCTTCAAAATCAAGAAATAGATTGTATGATTAGTGGTCATAGAAAATTTTAAGCGTATGGGAGTGTCTAGTTACAGTAACAAATCAACAAAGCACTCAGGTATTCCAGTAATATTTAGCGATTAAAGGTCATTCAAGGTTGCTAATTCAAAGGTGTCTGTATACAAAAGCATCAACCAAACACACTTTCTGCTTGCTTCTCGAAACATTTTTCAGTAATGCAAGGCGATAAAACAATAGGAAGATGCTTGTAATGTCAAACTTTAAAGTCGTAAATAAAAGCTATAGCTTCACTACGAGGGGCGAAATAGACTTCATTGATTTATCTGACAAAGTGCAGGAAGAAGTTTCGCTCTCAGGCATCAAAAACGGGATAGTCCACGTTTTTGCTCCTCACGCGACAGGCGTCCTGATTTTAACAGAAAATGATTATGCATTACTAAACGACATCAAGGCGTTGCTTGAGGAACTTGCGCCGAAAAACAAGGCGTACCAGCATCCGTCTAACGCTCATTCACATTTGCGTTCCATGCTTCTTCCGCCAGACAAGACTCTGCCAATAGTTGATGGACACGTGACGTTTGGAACTTGGCAGTCGCTGCTTTTTGTGGAAACAGACGTTTACCCGAGAAAAAGAACCATAATAATCCAGGTCATGGGCGAGCAATAAAAAAAATTAAAGAATCAAGTGGCAGCATCTCTTTTACTGCAATCGCTAAATTTCTGCGAAAGTTTCTACTTTTCGCTTCTCGTATCATAGAAAACATGCGGGTCAACATGGTATTTTAACGATTTAATGGTAATCACGTAAGCCAGCATACGCTTTTTTAACTATTTATTGTAAAAAGTTACCATTCGGAAAAATTTCGTTGACCACTAGAACCCACGTGTGCACTTAACACTCGACAAAGAGGACTTACAGCTAAAAACTGCCTGACGATTACCAATCAAATGCTTGTAAATACTAAAATATGCTTTGAAAAACCACTTAATTTAGCTTAATTAGGCCTATTTCTAAACTTCGGCATAATAAAAAGCCAAGTTGGCGTCAATTTCCCCTGTTAAAACAAGCTGCAGGAGAGCAATTTGGGGTTTTTAGGGAAAAATAAGCATGATTATTTAAGCTTCGTTGTACTTCGAAAGAAATTAGCTTTTTCGCTCCGTGCGAATCCTTTTAGCAGACCCTCTTGGACGCATTCGGGCCTTTTTCTTTACAGCAGCTCTCTCTGAAGGCTTTTCTTCCATGGCGTCAGGTTCAGTTTCCTCTGTGGGCAAGGTGTCAACTGCGTCTGGAAAATCATCGTTTGTAGCCTGTTCAGCTCCAGCCTTAAGCATTGCTTCAATCGCCCTGTCCACGTCGTCAGGCTTCACGTTAATGCCTAACGTTGCATCCATAAGCACCACTGTCTCATAGCCAAGTTTACGAGCATCAAGAACCGTGTTTACAACACAATAATCAGTTGCTAAACCGCCGACAAAAAGCCGTCGTACACCACGCATCCGCAACTCGTTAGCGAAGTTTGTTCCGTCAAAAACCGAGTAGCTTTCATGTTCAGGATCAGTAGCCTTAGAAATAACCAACGTGCCTTCAGGGATTTTGAGGTCAGGACTAAACTTTGCACCCTTCGTCTTCTGAACACAGTGAGGCGGCCATGGACCACCCTGCGCTTTAAAGGAAATATGATTCGGCGGATGCCAATCCCTAGAAGCAAAAACATAGGCTTTAGCATCCTCAAAACGCCTTGCATACTCGTTAAGGACAGGAATAATTTCGTCTCCATCAGGAACGGGCAGGGCGCCGCCTTGCAGAAAATCTTTTTGAAGGTCCGTTATCAAAAGGGCATCAAAATTTGTAATAGAATAGTTTTTTTCCAAACAAATCACCATTTAAATAATCTACTATCCTTGTTTTAAGAATATGCTTTTTAAAAACTCTAATGAAATTATGGGCACCGTGTGGAATAAACTTTTTTCCTACCTTTTATGTGAGCACGGAAAAGTAATTAAGCTTTTATGTGACTATGGTGAATGGTGTGAGTATGTCGATTTTAGCCTACGTTCTTTTCAAGGTAGCTTCTGGAACAGAAAGAGAAGTCGCCCAAAAAATAACTGAATTCAACGAGGTCATGCAGACAGACATAGTTTTCGGCGAATACGATGTGGTAGCCAAGATGGCAACGGCTGATTTGAATAAGCTGGAAGAATTCGTTTCGCAAAAAGTCAGAACCGTACCGAATGTCCTTGTTACCTCAACCATGATAATTTCAAGAGAGTACAAGGGCAAAGCCTACCGACCCAAAAACAAGTAGCATCTCCTTTAGCAAAATCAGCCTTGTTAAACCTAAAAATCACTCGGCAGGAGCCTTTTTAATGTGTTTTGTTGATGCTTTTGTATACCACTTTAAAGATAGACTTATCTTTTAACTAGTAACAATAAAATAACAAGGCACCAAACATGCAAACAAAAAACAAAAACTCGTTCATTTCAAGCAGAGAAATGCGTGCTCTAGAAGCGAACGCTGAATACTATGGTATATCCCTGCTTCAACTAATGGAAAATGCTGGACGCAACATAGCCCAAGAAACCATTTCGCGTTTCCCCAACGATAAAAAAATTGCTATTTTCTGCGGTTTAGGCGGAAACGGCGGTGACGGCTTTGTAGCTGCTAGACATCTTTTAGCAGCTGATTACAGTGTAACAGTCATCCTTGTTGGCAAAAGTCGTGACATTAACCATGAATCGGCAATGAAAAACTGGTGCATTCTTCAATCAATGCAAGATAAAATTCCTATGCTTGAAGCAACCGACAGTTCTGCTATACCAAAAGTGATTGCTGACGTAGCCATTGACGCTTTGCTGGGAACGGGAACCAAAGGGCAACTTAAGCCGCCGATATCCCAAGTAGTTGAGTACATTAATTCTTTGAATGCTTTCAAAATAGCGGTTGATGTTCCAACAGGCATAGATTCAGATACCGGCGAAGTTTTAGGCACCGCTGTAAAAGCCGATTTGACGGTGATATTTCATAAGGCAAAGTTGGGGTTAAACAAGGCGAAAAAGTACGTTGGCGAATTAGTTGTCAAAGACATAGGTTTGCCCAAGGAAATAGAACAATATGCTGGTCCAGGCGATGTTTACCTTGCCACAAAATTGCGGAGCCCAACAGCCCATAAGGGCGATTCCGGGCGACTGCTAGTTATCGGCGGAAGCGAGGTTTACTCTGGAGCGCCCACATTGGTTTCACTTGGTGCAATGCGAACAGGCGTAGACATTGTTTATCTTGCTGCTCCTGCAAAGACGGCTTATGCGATTTCTTCTATGTCTCCTGACTTGATAACGATAAAGCTTGAAGGTAACAATTTGAAACCAAGCAACATAGAAACACTAAAACCCTACCTGAGTATAGTTGATGCGGTTGCAATGGGTCCAGGCTTAGGATTAAACTCTGAAACCGCAGAGTTTGTTAAGTTCTGCATTGAAGAAGTTGAGAAGGCTGGGAAACCTCTGCTTTTGGATGCTGATGGATTGAAAGCGTTCGCCAAGTTCAAAAGACCCTTAAAGGTGCCACTCGTTCTTACACCTCACGCTGGCGAATACACTATATTGACAGGCGAAACTTTACCTGAAAACCAAGAAGAACGCGCTTTGGCAGTGCAAAAAACCGCAAAGAAACTTAACGCGGTCGTTCTTGTAAAAGGCAAAGTTGACATTATATGCGACGCTGAAAGGATTAAGCTGAATTTCACGGGCAACCCAGGCATGACTGTTGGGGGAACGGGTGACGTTCTCAGCGGCATCGTAGGCGGTTTAATGGCTCAGCATGTAGACCCGTTTGAAGCTGCAGTGGCCGGTGCCTTTGTTAACGGTGCCGCAGGCGACTTCGTTGCAAGCGAAATTGGTTTCCACATGGTCGCTACAGACATTATTGATTGGATTCCACGGGTTTTTGATAACCCAATGAGTCACTTGAAGGTGCGCAAACCAAGTGGAAAATGAACCTAACCAAAAATCGTCCACGATTAATTTTCCAAGGATCACTATTTACCATGCGGCGCAATGTGACCCCAAAAAATGCACTGGACTGAGGCTCAAACGCCGTGGACTAGCTAGGATAGTTACTAAGACACGGTTTCTGCCAAAACGCGCCATAGTGCTGAATCCATTTTCTGAAATAGCATTTTCACCTACGGACAGGCAGAGAGTTGAAAATTTTGGTTTGGTCGCACTGGACTGCAGTTGGGAACATGCACAGAAAGTTTTATCGGGACATGTGAAGGGAACCAGCCGCTGCTTGCCCATTTTGATTGCAGGTAACCCGGTTAATTTTGGCAAACTTACAAAGTTGACTACTGCTGAAGCTATTGCTGCGGCATTGTACATCGCCGGTTTCAAGGAAAAGGCAACGGAGCTTTTGTCTATTTTCACGTGGGGACACACGTTTTTTGAGTTGAACGGCGTATTGCTTGACAATTATGCACTGGCAAGGGATAGTGCCGAAATCGTTGATATGCAGACTACACTTCTGAAAGGCAAAAAATGCACTTAAAAACATGGTTCGTGATGCTTATCATACAGAAACTGCTTTAAATTGAAAACAAGCTAATTAACCACGAAGACTTAAACAAATAAATTACAAAACAATGCTACATTAAGCTTAAAGGAAAAAAATGGATGGCAACTAATCAGAAAAAGGCTGATGTTCAAGATTTCGATCGAAGGTCAGCAACTTACGAGAATTCACGAAGACAAGGCTACATTTTTGATCGAGTTCAGAGGATAGTTTTAGATTTAGCTAAAAACGGGAAAAAACCCGAAAGTATTCTTGACGTTGGTTGCGGAACGGGACGATTACTTAGAAAAGCTAAGGAACATTGGCCTGATGCACGGTTGATTGGTGTTGATCCAGCAGAGGGAATGATACAACAGGCAACTCAACTTTTATCTGATGCTGAATTTCATGTTGCTATGGCTGAGTCTTTATCTTTACCTGATGCTTCAGTTGACCTTGTGTTTAGCACGCTTTCTTTCCATCATTGGAGTAATCAAGCTAAGGGTGTAAGCGAAATTGCGCGTGTTTTGCGTTCGCAAGGGCGGTTTTTGCTGGCTGATATTATGATGCCCCGTGGTTTATCGCTTGTAATTCGCCACTTTAAACGTAACAATCCTGCTAAGACGCGTGAAATGTTTGCTCAAGCTGGGCTGAATGTTGAGTTTCAGCAGCGACGGTGGCTATGGTCAAGGATTCTGGTTGTAACGGGTGGAAAGAAGCTGTAGCTTATGATGGTGACTTGAAAACAATGGCTTTTATTACTAATCCATACCTGTTTTTTGCTTCGGTTGCTTTAATTTCAATGTCAGGTGTTTTAATGCCTGGACCGCTATTCGCTGTCACGATTGAAAAAGCGGCGAAAAGGAAAACTGCAGGCGCATTGATTGCAGTTGGCCATGGAATAGTGGAGTTTCCATTGATGTTTCTCATCTTTTTTGTTCTAAGCCAGTTTGGCATTCCAAGTTTCGTGCAGATTTTAGTAGGATTAGTCGGCGGCTTGCTGATGATTTTCATGGGCATCCAAACTTTCAAGAATAGGCATAAAACTAAAGATTCACCTGTAAGCCCAAAACAAGAATCAGTAGTTGCAGGAGTCCGGACCACAGCGGCAAATGCTGGTTTCATCTTATGGTGGCTAACCATTGGTACAGCTTTAATTTTAAATGCTAAACTGTTTGGATTAATTGGTTTTTCGGTGTTTGCTGGGGTTCATTGGCTCTGCGATTTTTCATTTTACACGATGACGGCAGTGCTGATTTTTAAATCGCAACGGTTCTGGACTGAGCGCACAGGAACGGGAATTATGCTTTTTTGTGTGGCAGTTTTCGTCGGTTTCGGAGCATACTTTATGGGTTCAGCCTTATGGTCAGTGATTAGTATAGTTATATAGCAATATTATTTAACCTAACTTTATTTAAATTATAAATACTAGAGGAGCAAAACCTCACCAATCTTAAGCAACCCCTGAAGAAATACAGGGCAACAGATAAAGAGAGAGAAATAGCATGACAACAAATTCTCCTTCGTCTAACAAAAGAAAAGCCTACAAGGGCATAGCAATGGAAGGCATTATCGCTAGGCAGTATAATAGAATTCAGAAGAACAGCATTGCACAATACAAATCCTGGGCTAAGCTTGTAAACGACAATACCGCACCCGGCAGTAACGTGCTTGAAATCGCCCCCGGTCCCGGTTACTTATCGGTCGAACTTGCAAAGCTCGGCAATTACAACATTACGGGGTTGGACATAAGTAAAACATTCGTGAAAATCGCTCAAAATAAAGCCAAAGAAGCGGGAGTACAAGTTGAATTTCGCCAAGGCGATGCCGCTTACATGCCTTTTCCAAATGACAATTTCAACTTCATTATCTGCACTTCTGCTTTCAAAAACTTTCCAGAGCCTGTAAAGGTAATCGACGAAATATTCAGAGTTTTGAAAACAAAAGCTAAAGCACTGATTATTGATTTGAATAAGGATGACCCAAAGGCGAAGCTCGATGAGTACGTAGACCGCATGAACTTGAACATGTTCGATTCATACTTTACCAAATTAACTTTCAAATCGTTAGCGAAATCGGCTTACACCAAAAGCGAAATCCAAGATATCGTCAAAAAATCCAAATTTAAACAGTGTAAAATTATCGATGAAGAGGTAGGGTTTGAGATATGGCTAGAAAAGTTAGGGACACCGATAAGTCCTCTAAATAACTTATTGTGAGCGCCCGCATGCGTGTTCCTTAATTGGTGAAAAATGGTTTTAATTTAATGCTCAGAGGTTAGGTCAGTTTTGAGGTCATGGATTCCAAATGGAGAACAGGAACAATTGTTAATGCCAAGAGCTGAATTATTACTATTTTTGACCAGCGCGCGAGCTTAGCACCATTTTCTTTTTAGAAAGTTAATTATTGGATTTAGGCATTCTCTAACAATGGCTCTCATTTCTTTGCTTCGGGCAATAATATTAGCAATAGGAGGACTAACCAAATAATACAAAATAGTTATTCTTCTACCAACGAGATTAGATTCCAGCTTAACATCTCTGAATTTCCTTAATACATCAAGTTCCTTTGCTTTTGTTGTTCCGTAAGCTGCTGTAGCTATGAAACAATTGCTTTGGTTTTGATATGTTTTAGGTAGTTGAACTGCAGCATCTTGAGATTGATACGGGGTAGTTTTGTCCTGAACTAATAGGCGTAGTTGAGCGACAATTTTCTGTGGGTTGTAGAGAACTTCATCATTACTAAACCGATAAACTTGAATGTTTTTTGACTGGAGACGGGCGTCTCTATACCTGTCATGTGCTTCTGTATTATCGTGTATGTCACCATCTACTTCTATGCCTAAGCGCAATGTTGGACAGTAGAAGTCCAAAATATAGGGATATTGCACAGACTGTCTGTAGAATTTGTGCTCGGGATAGTTAGGAACGACATCTGAATAGAGAATCTCATACATTTTTGCTTCTGCCCGAGTTGGGTTGTTCCGCATCTCACTTGCTCTGTCTTTTAGTTCCTGATAACTTATGCGATTATGTCGGCGATACATTCTAGCTAAACCTAACAAAAGTATCTTATCAGATTAACTAATACTTGAGTTTTACGAGATAAAACGCGCGCTTATTCTAAACAACAAACTTATTTTCTTGTATTGCACTTATGATATTTATGACAAACAACAGCTAGTCAATATTTTTTAATTTCAAGTTGGCTTGAATAATATAGCAATTAAGAGTGAGTAATATTCATGGAATTTCAAGTTGGAAAAGCAATCCTGCAACTAATCAAAGGAGACATCACAGATATAGAAGCAGACGCGGTTGTGAACGCGGCCAATTCGTCGCTTATGGGCGGCGGTGGAGTCGATGGAGCAATACATCGTAAAGGTGGACCTAAGATTCTTGAAGAATGCAAACGCATAAGGGCAACAGAATGGCCTGATGGTCTTCCAACTGGAAAAGCAGTCATTACTTCAGGCGGCAACTTAAAAGCCAGATATGTCATTCACACGGTTGGTCCTGTTTGGCTCGGAGGATTCCATGTTGAAGCGGAACTTTTGAAACAAGCATACAAAAACTCGTTAAAGCTTGCAGTTGCTAAAGGACTTAAAACAATTGCGTTTCCATCAATTAGCACTGGAGCGTACGGTTACCCCATTGAAGATGCCAGCCGCATAGCGGTAAATACTGTCAAGGAGTTTTTGGAAAAAGAAGACAAGCTTGAAAAAGTTGTTTTGGTTTTGTTTGCTGAGCGTGACTTCGAAATTTATTTAGAAACTGCAAAGTCGATTTTAGCTCGTTAAGAATTTTGCAGCTTTTTCCGTGCAAGTTCATGGGTCCTTGCCTGAACGTAAATAGCTGAGTTTACAAGGTATCTTGCCAGTTTTTGATTATCAGTATTTTGAAAATCACAGATTTTTTCCAACTGATTTTTCTAGGATTAATCATTTTTATAATGCCATTAGTTGCTTCAAGGGTTCTTGATAACAATAATATTGTCCCAAGAAAGGTCTCAAACCGCATTTTCTGATTTCTTTTCTTAGACCTTTATTTTAGCTATTTAGAATCGATCACTCTTTTTTAGATATATCGACTTTCGGAATATGTCTATTAGTGAAATAATAACTTATATATTAACAGTTACGATATAACTGTAGTCAAGCAGAACACAACAACATTAAAAAGCTGAGATGAAAAAAATGAGTCAAGAATTAACCGTTTCAAATGTTCCCTGTTCATTTTTAGTCCAAAATGAACCGTTCAAAACTGATTTTGAAACGGCTGTAACAGAGGCAATTGATGATATTCTTTCGTCTTTTGGAAATATGGTCAAGCAAGCCATTTATCGCCAGCTAGAAAATAGGTATGGCATAAAGAAAGAGGAGATTCCCTTTAAAATTGAAGACTTCGCCGACGCAATTGAACAAACCTTTGGTTCAGTTGCAAAACTTATTGAAATAAAAATAATCGAAAGACTCCACGCAAAACACGAAGACTTCTTTTACGTTCCAAAAAAAGCAGAATTGAATTTTGCTGAGTTCGTTTCCAACTTGCAGCATTATTTAGAATCTCAAGTCTGAAACTTCTGCTTTGGCAAAATGCTTATTGCCAATTGGCTAAATTACCATTAAAGTCAAAGTTGACTTGATGCTACTGAGATTCTTTATCCGCTTAAACACAATCTCACGAAGATGATTCAAGGAGTCACCGCTAACTTTCACAACAAAATCGTAATCGCCATGAGAAAGATACACTTCGTTCACTCCTTCAACTTTTTTCAAATCTTCAAATGCAATTTTGCGTGAATCAGGCTTAGCAGTTATAAAAACGAAAGCATTTCTTTTAGTCTTCTCTTTCTCCCCTTCAGGACAGACAGCGCTTATTTGGGCACTTAAATCAGCGAAAACATTTTCCAAACAATTCACCAAAGCTAAATACTTTAACTCCTCGAAACGCAGCTATTAAACCTGTGTTGCTGTCTAGCACCACCAACAAATCAATATAAAATCGCCAGCACCATGGTAACATGCAGCTGAAAGAAGCTGGGGCTTGGCGAAAACCAGCTTTTTCCTCAGAAAGCACAAAGAAAGCAAACCGCGCCCATTCGCAATAATTTTTGTCACCGTCGTGGAGGAAAAGAGTGGAGGCTTAACTTGTGCTTTCTTAAAGCCAAGCCCGAAAACTAAGTTTTTATCCGTTTGCAGTTTTTAATTGAATAAGTGAGTACACATCGTATTTGTTGCCTATCATTTTTCTGCCATCCAAATAACATAACTCAATCAAAAAGCCTAAGCCTACCACGTTGCCGCCTAACTTTTCGACCAATTCAATATTTGCTTTCACAGTTCCGCCAGTTGCCAGCAAATCGTCGATTAGCAAAATGTTCTGGCCCTTTTTGATTGCGTCTTCATGAATTTCGATAGTGTCATACTCATATTCTTTCTTGTATGTAAGGTCAACGCATTTGAACGGCAGCTTGCCTTTCTTCCGTATAGGAACAAAACCGACCCTCAATTCGTAAGCTACAGCGGCACCAATAATGAAACCTCTGGCTTCGTTTGAAACAACTGCATCGATGGGTTTTCCTCTGTAATGTTCTGCTAATTGTTTAACGGATTCATGGAGGCAATTCTTGTCTTTCAAAAGTGTGGTAATATCCCAGAAAACCACGCCTTTAAACTCTGGTATTCTTCGAACTTTTGATTTAAGATCCAATTCGGCGGTTTTCTTGCTCATTTTTTGTTTTCTCCTTTAAACGAAGGCTCCTTTCAAGGCTTCGTTGCATTTGCAGGCGCATTCATTTGGTAATTTGGCAACTGTTTCAGCGATTATCCGTTTTACGTTTTCAATATTTGTCTTCATTATCTTAACTACGTCATCAACGCAAACTGGATGGTCCTTCCACACATCATAATCTGTTACGGTTGATATTGAAGCATAGCATATTTCTGCTTCTCTTGCCAAAACGCATTCAGGAACCAGCGTCATACCGACAACATCTGCGCCCCATTGCCGATACATTTTAGATTCTGCTTTAGTGGAAAAGCGCGGTCCCTCAATGCACACGTAAGTTCCTGTTTCATGCATTTTTATGCCCATGTTTTTTGCAACAGCAATCAGGTTTTGCCTTAGCTCTGGACACATTGGTTCAGCAACAGATATGTGGCATACCTTATTCTCAGTGTAGAATGATTGTTCTCGCCTTGTGGTTCGGTCGATAAACTGGTCACAAAAGACGATTTCGCCAGGATGATACTCTTCTCTTAAGGAGCCAACGGTTGAAGGCGCAAGAATACGCTTTACGCCAAGCTTCTTTAAAGCAAAAATATTGGCCCTAACATTAATGTCCGTTGGCCTAACAGTGTGTTTTTTCCCGTGTCTCGGCAGAAAAGCCACACATTTACCAGCCAACTCACCAACAGTTATAGAATCTGAAGGCTTACCGTAAGGGGTTTCCACCGTTAGTTCTTGAACGTTCTTAAGTAGCTTCGGGTCATAAAGACCTGTCCCACCGATTATCCCAATTTCAGCTTGCATAAATCATTTACTTCAAGCGTTGAACTTATAAAAATAGCGATTACTCTTTTCTTTGGCGGAGAAGGGTTCGCTCACCTCGAATAAATTGTGTTTTACTTGAGAAGTTTTAGAGTGATTATGATTCATAAACTAATGAAAAAGCATGTAGTCTGCTTTTGCCTAGAGACCTGTGCGTGCTCAAGCCACCTCCTCGGTCTACTATATGCTTCTAATATGCTTCAAATATGATTCAACATAGTTCAACATAGACTCAATACCCGCACTTTTCAATGCAGATTGATGCTTTTTCAACATACTGAGAATTGCAGAATGGGCTGTTTACCCCTCACTATAAACAACAACACATAAAGCGCGCTGGCTTGTCCCTAAATTGAAAAGCTTATAACTAGAATGGGTCTCGTATCATTGAGAACCAATCAGACAAGGAAGTGATCCCTGCGAGACAGGATGAACACGAGACCCTTGAAACCCTTTTTAAAAACGTAGACTTAAGCTTTGCTAACAAAACCATCAAACAATGCTTCCATGTTAGGGGTCCAGGAAGACCACCTAGAAACCCATCAGGCCTTTTTCGAGCCTTCTTAATCATGCGAATGAAAGCCATACGCAGCTTAAGAGAAATGACACGCATCCTAAACACCGATTTAAGAATCAGAAAGCTTTGCCTAATCAAAGACTGTTCTATCTTAAAAATAGGCTACACTCTCCTAAAATAGGGGAGTGCTTGGTTGGAACGAGATTGGGAAAAACTTAGAAAGTGGATAATCAAAAAGAGACTTGAAGGCCGATCAGTTACTGACATCTGCTCTGAAGCTCAAATTGACA
>Ga0208038_1000599_pt1 | contig 26636 bp, 23 predicted proteins | sample June2015DPH_16_1_FD_184714 | JGI IMG/M metagenome (GOLD analysis project Ga0208038, IMG submission 184714) | Peatland microbial communities from SPRUCE experiment site at the Marcell Experimental Forest, Minnesota, USA - June2015DPH_16_100... | ecosystem: Environmental > Terrestrial > Soil >...
TGCTCCAGGCTCAGTTGCTCGGCTTCGTGCATGTTGATGGTCAATCCTCAGCATGCCATCCGCTCCAGGCTCATCTTGTGTTGGAATCCCACCTCCCCTTCAGGCTCATCTTGTATTGGACAAGACTTTGCCTTGGCCCGTGATGTGGAGGATAATCACATTGTCCGCCCCCGCGGCCCTGGTTCAGTCATCGCGTGAATCTTCCCAACTACATCACGCTCACCCGCATCGCCGCGGTTCCGCTGCTCATTTGGATTCTTTGCAGCCCGCGCTTCTCGAGCGAGCAGAGCGGGGAACGAGAAATCCTGGCTTCGGTTGTTTTCATCCTGGCTTCGATCACCGACGGCATTGACGGCTATCTCGCGCGCCGGCGCGGCCAGATCACGACCATGGGCATGCTGCTCGATCCGCTGGCCGACAAGTTGCTGATCGCCGCCGCCTTCATCACGCTGGTGCAGTTCAATCCCGCGCTGGTTCCGGCGTGGATGGCCATGGTCATCATCGGCCGCGAGTTTCTGGTAAGCGGACTGCGCTCGATTGCGGCTTCCGAAGGTTTTACGATTCAAGCGAGCGAACTAGGCAAGTTCAAGATGCTGGTGCAGATTATTTCTGTGGTGGCCGTGATTCTCGCTCGCCGCTGGCACGAGTGGCCGGTGTACGGCATTTACATTTTCCCGGTGTACTGGATTGCATGGCTTGCCATCTGGTTCATGGTTCTGCTTTCGCTGGTTTCAGCGCTCGACTACTTCGTTGCCTTCTGGTCGCGGATCGACCGCAAATCGGAAAAGCGGCGACGCCGCGCCTTCGTCCTCGCCCGACGGAGAAAACGCGATGTCCAGGCTGTCTGAAAAGCCGTCTGAAAGTTTGATCGCGTGCGACCCCGCCTCGCTATCCCCGGAATTCTCTCTCGAACAACGCCGGACACTGCTCCGCATCGCGCACGAAGCGATTCTTTCCACTCTGGAGCGCCGGTCTTTTCCAGACGCGCCACCTTTTCCGGCTGGGCTGTCGGAACCGCGAGGCGTCTTCACCACTCTTTATCTGCACGGCGATCTACCCGGCGAACTTCATCGCGAACTGCGAGGATGCGTCGGTTATGCTGCGCCCATCGCGCCTCTGTATCGCGCCGTGGCCGAAACGGCCCGCGCCGCCGCTTTCGAAGATTCCCGTTTCTTGCCAGTAACGAAGGAAGAAGCTCTGAAGCTCGAGGTTTCTCTGAGCGTGCTCTCCCGCCTCTTCCCAATTCATCCCGAGGCAGTGGAAGTCGGGCGCCACGGCCTGCTCATCTCCGATGGCGCTCGCCGCGGCCTGCTGCTGCCCCAGGTTCCCGTCGAACACGGTTGGGACCGGGAAACTTTTCTGGAGCAAATCTGCCGCAAAGCGGGTCTGCCGCTGGATGCCTGGCGCAAGGCCGCAACCATCGAGGCTTTCACCGCCGAGGTCTTCGGCGACGCCGATGTCGAAAAGTCCCGCTGAATCGGACAAAAGAAAAAGGGGAGATTTTCTCTCCCCTCGTTCCGATGAAATTGTTCGCGTTCTCTTACTGCTGCTCGTCCAGTTCCACCGTGTCGCCCGCGTGTACATCTTCCAGCGCGAAGACGATCATGGCGGACGATGCGGTCGGGGTCACGTTTAGCACGACCACTTCTCCCACGGCGCGCCGCGGCAGATCGCCCACGTGAATGTTCGGCCCTTTGGTCTTGGTGAAGCGATTCGCCTCAAAAGTCGGCGGGCGCACCTGCGTGTCTTCTGAAGTCTGCGCTTTGAAGGAGAGCGAGTCCACCGGATCCTGCAAGGTGGCTGTGTAGGATCGCACTACGCGGAAATAGTCCCCTACTTTTACGCCCTGGTTCGAACCCATGTTCATATAAAGCTTCATGCCCGTGCCGAGGAAGCTGTCAAAGTCTTTGCCGAGCACGATCCGTCCACTCAGCTTCCCATTCGGTGGCGCGAACCGGTCGAAATGGCCAGGTACGCGGAACGTAATCGGCGGTTTTTCCACGAAGGGCATGACGACATCTCCCGGGTTGATGGGATCGCAACTGAATTCCACCTGGGCGATGGCGCTGTGACTGCGCGTATCGACTACCCGCACCCTCCCGATTTCCCCGTAAAGGCGTCCCGCGGCAGCCGATACTTTTCTCTGCCCCGAATAGATTTCGTACTCATTGACGTCGCGCATTTCGCGGACGACCGAATAGAGTTGTCCCGCCTGATAGCCGCTCCCCGCCAGGTAGACCAGTTCCCCGATCTCGAACTTGGTTGAGGTCGGTGTCTGCAGGCCCCCGTTCACGTAGTTCGCGTCGGGGACCCGATCCTTGGTAATAAATCCTGCGCAGTAAATGTCTGCGGCGGTGGGCGTCTGGAAACGCACGAATGGCACGTTGACCGACGTGTTGACGATGCCGGACGCGTCCGGCGTGATCGCCATCGTCGATTGCTGGGCCACCGCCAAGGTCGCCGTCACCATCAGTAGCAATAACAATCCTGTTTTCTTCATCTTACCTCCGACTTCCAACCGCTCCAGGGCTGCCCCAGCTATCCCTCTCGGAATACAAGGGTTACAGCCGAAAAGTAACAAGCACCTGGGAAGGGGTCAAGGTTACGAGGGTGTTTAGCCCTTTGCTCCCAAAGTGTTTTCCGACCCGTTCGGCAATCTTGATGTTGCATCTGCGCTCACACCCCTGTAATATCGCGCCGTCGTTGAAAACAAATGGCCTTGGCCTTGTCTTCCATTCCCGCTCCCCGTTCTCTGCCCAGGCGCTTGCCCCGGGTCTGCCTTGCCCTGAGCGGCGACACTGCCGAAGACATGCTCGCTACTGCCGAATCCATGGCCCGGGATGACCCCTTCATCGAGTTCCGTTTGGATTACCTGAAGCAGCCTCTGGCCGCGTTTACCAAGATCCATCGCTTTCTTGAGACCCACCAGTACGTCACCGCCATCGGTACCTGCCGCCGCGCCGACAATGGCGGCAAGTTCAAGGGGTCGCTGGCTTCTCAATTGGATGTGCTCACAAAGGCCCAGGCCGCGGGCTGTCAGCTTGTCGACCTGGAACTTCAGAGCGCGCTGAAATCGAAGCCCGAAGCGATTGCGCGCCTGCGCAGTCGCGCCGGACTCATCCTGTCGTTCCACGATTTCCGCGCCACGCGGAATCTCGATGAGACGCTGGAGAAAATGCTCAAGATCCCGGCCGATTTTTACAAGGTCGTCACCACCGCCACCGCGCTCTCCGACAACGTGGCCATGATGAAGTTTCTGCAGGCGCAGAGCGCCAAGCATGCGCTGATCGGATTGTGCATGGGAGAGCAGGGCATCAGCAGCCGCGTGCTCGGCGTGCGCGCCGGCAGCGTTTTCACCTTTGGCGCGATCAACGACGATCTCAAAACCGCGCCCGGCCAGGTCAGTGCGTGGGATCTGCGCGCTATCTACCGCATCGATCAAGTCGATGCCGCCACTCGCGTCTATGGAGTCGCAGGCGATCCCATTTCACATTCGCTGTCGCCCGTCATCATGAACACGGCGCTGCGCCGCGAAAACGTGAACGGCGTTTATCTTCCTCTCCACGCCAAAACGCTTAAGGATCTGATTTACTGCGCCCGCGAGATTCCTCTCCACGGCCTCAGCATCACCATGCCCTACAAGCAGACCATTCTTCCGTATCTCGATAACACCGACGCGCACACCGCCAAGATCGGCGCTTGCAATACCGTCGTCCGCGGACAGGAAGGCAAGCTTTACGGTTTCAATACCGATGTCGCCGGCGTAATTCGTCCGCTCGAGCAGCGCCTCTCCATCGAAAGCGCGAAAGTTCTCGTGCTCGGCGCCGGAGGCGCGGCCCGTGCCGCTGTATTCGGCCTCAAGGAGCGCGGCGCTGAAGTCTGGATATTGAATCGCACTACCGTCAAGTCTCAGAAGCTCGCCCGCCAAGCCAAAGCGCGCACCATCAAACGCGCCGACCTCCGCAAGATCGCCTTCGACGCCATTATTAACGCCACTCCGGTTGGAATGGGGAACGCAGGCGACTGTCCGCTCAAAGACCAGGAGATTCAGGCCCGCGTTGTCTTCGACATGGTTTACGATCCGGTCGAGACGCACCTGCTGCAGGTCGCACGCGCCAAGGGAATCGCCGTCATCCCCGGAGTCGAAATGTTTGTGCAACAGGCCGCCCGGCAGTTTGAAATCTGGACCGGCAAACCTGCTCCCGCCGGCGATATGCTGCGCGCGGTTATGATCGCTCTGCAGGACCGCGCTTCCGTCCAAAAGCAGCAGAAATCCTGAGGTCTTACCCGTACCAGAGCCGCAGCCGAGTGATGCAAGCGCAGTCTTTCGCGCAATCTCTTTAGCCACCGATGCCGAAGATTTGACTCTTGCGCCGACCCGCCGTCGTAGCAAATTGAGACGATCGGCGATGCAGCCAGCGCAAGAAAGGTTGCAAATAACTCGTCCTGGCAGTAATATGGCTTTGGACGCAGCATTTCGCGTTCACCTTGTCCCAAAAAACCAAATCTTCCAGGTAGAAACGCAGCCCTAGCTTTAAGTGAAAGTCTAAAAGGGGTGCCCAAGCCCCGGCGCAATTCGGAGAGAATGCATGTCGTGGTACGCGTACTGCCTCACGGAACACCAAACCCTCGCCAACGGTGTTCGCGCCCGCCGTCCCTTCGTTCTAGATGGAATTCAGGGTGTGAACGGTTCTCCGGTCATGAGCTACCCCAGCGGAGAATTCGCGGTTATCGTCAGTGAATACGACCGGGCGACCTCCAAACTCGACGAAAAGTCGGTTCTGGAACATGCCCGCGTTGTAAGCCAAAGCTTCCGAACCGCCACCGTCCTACCGTTCCGATTCGGGACGATTTTCGACACCGAAGATGCCATCCGCCAGGCCGTTCGAGCCAACCGTCGCACTTTCTGCGAGAGCGTGGAGCGGCTTCGCGGCAAGTCGGAAATGCGCATCAAGCTGGTGGTCCACGACGGTTCTCTGCGCGGTTCCATGGAAGAAATTGTCCTGCCCGATACGGTCGGCCGCGAGTACCTCATCAAGCTCCGCGAGAAGGCGTCACGCGAGCGCGAGCGTCAGACCAAAGCCCGCGCCCTTTCCGTCCAGGTGCACAAGCTCTTCAACCCCATTGAGGAAGAAGTTAGCTGCAAGAAGGTCGATGCCGACGGAATGTTGCTCGATATCGCTCACCTCATCGATACCAAGTCGATCGAAAAGTATCAGAACCGTTACAGCACGGCCGCTAAGCAGCTCAAGGATTGTAAGCTGTTCGTGACCGGTCCCTGGCCGCCCTACCATTTCCTGCCTGGGAAGGTGCGCACTGTCGCCGGCGACAGCTAGAAGCCTATGCCGATTTGTCCCAAGCCCCCTTTCGAGGGGGCTTTGCTTTTTCCGCAAAATGTGGCACTTCAGGCCCGGAATCTCTGTTCCGAATTTCTTTCAAAGTGCAGCATTGTGCACCCGGTGACGTATTGTCCGAATGATCCGCCATCCTTTCCGCTTCTAAAGCGATTCACCCTAAAATCTTGATTTTGAACAGGTTCCCAAAATGGAGCCTCACCTTCTCCCCCATTTACCATTTTGGTTCCGCAAGTGCTTATCTCCTTAGCAGCTAAAGAGGCCGCACCTTTGGAACAACTTCACTCTCGATGTTCTCGGCATCTCACTCTGTCCGTTCCACTCCCCGGAGCGGCGTCACTAAGTTTCCTCTGATTCCCGCCACTTAGCCTCTTTGAAAAGGCTGGCCCCGAAAGGGGCCGCTTTTTTTGTTTCTTTCCCTCCTGTACACTCGCGCTTTCCAATGAAATCGGCCGTTGAGAATTTAAGGAATCCAAAATGCTCAACTTGAAAACACTGACCCCGATCTGCGTCCTCCTGCTTTCCGCCAGCTTTGCCGCGTGGTCACAAACTCCGCCGCCCAAACTGCAGACCGCTCCGCCCGCGCCGACTTTTTCCTATTCCAAAGAACTGCGCGACCAGCTGCAAGCCGTGCGCGACGCCGCTCTCACCAGCGACTATGCTTGGCATCAGCTCGCGTACTTGACTGAGAACATCGGTCCTCGCCCCGCCGGATCGCCCCAAGCTCAGGCCGCCGCCGAATACGTGGCCGCCGAGATGCGCAAACTCGGCCTCGACGTTCACCTTGAGCCAGCGCAAGTCTCCCACTGGATTCGCGGTGAGGAGAAAGCCCAACTCGTCGAATATCCCGGCCAGACGCCGGAAACAACGCAGCGCATCGTTCTCACCGCCATCAGCGGCAGCTCTGCGACTCCCGCCGATGGCATCACCGCGGAGGTCGTCGTCGTCCACAACTTTGCCGAACTCACCGCTCTCGGCCGCGAAAAAGTTGCCGGCAAGATTGTCCTCTTCAACTTTCCCTACGACGAGCGCAAAGCCCTAGCCGGCATGGCATTCGAAGCTTACGGCGAGGCGGTTGTGTATCGCGCGCGCGGCGCCAAAGCCGCCGCTGAACTGGGCGCCGTCGCCTCTCTGATCCGTTCCGTCGGAGGCGCCGACTATCGCCTGCCGCACACCGGCTTCAGCTTTCCCGCCGGAATCCCCGCCGCCGCTCTCGCCGCCGAAGATGCCGACCTGGTCGACCACCTCGCCGCTCAGGGCCGCGTCCGCATCCGCCTCAAGCTCACTCCGGAAAGCCTTCCCGAAGTCACCGGCTACAATGTGGTCGCCGACCTCAAGGGCAGCGAGCATCCCGAACAAATCGTCGTGGTCTCCGGCCACCTCGATTCTTGGGACCTCGGCCGCGGCGCCATCGACGACGGCGCGGGTGTCGTCATCTCCATGGCGACCGCCGAAGTGCTCCAGCGCCTGCACATTCACCCACGCCGCACGCTGCGCGTCATCGCCTGGATGGATGAGGAGAATGGAGGCGGCGGAAACAAGGCCTACGCCAAAACTCACGCCGCGGAATTTCCGGACCACATCGCGGCCATCGAAAGCGACGCCGGAGCCGCCCATCCACTCGGCTTCGATATGAAGATGCCGCCCGCTGCAATCGCTCGCCTGCAGCCGCTGCGCGACATTCTGCGTCCCATCGGTGCGACTATTTTTCAATCTATTGAATACAGTCCCGGCTCCGACATCGATCCACTGGTGGAAGCCGGCGTTCCCGGCATCGGCATCATGCAGGATGGCCGCAAGTATTTCGACTATCACCACACCGCCGCCGATACGCTCGACAAAGTCGATCCGCAGGATCTGCGCGAAAACGCCGCCGCCATGGCCGTCATGGGATACGCGCTCGCGGCGATGCCCGACCCGCTGCCGCGATAGAGACCCGTGGCGAAAGTCGGGTCGGGGCGATTGGAGGAGCGAATTCTTTCATGAATTATCGTTCTTCCTCAGATTGTCATCCCGAGCGAAGCGAGGGATCTGCATTTTGCTTCGAGTCTGAAGTCAGATGGCAGACTTCCACCACCGCTTTCCTCCAGTTGACGCCCGATCTTTCAGCGCATAGGATATTCGTTCGACTTCATGCGGGACAGGCTCCCGTGAGGCGCGATTTTTGCTTCATGGCAGGCAGCAATCATGGATAAGAAGAGACTAGAGACGTTCAGAAAAAGATTGGAAACCCGGCGCCAGCAACTGCGCCAGATGGTTGTCCGCAATCAGCAGGACGGCCGCACCGCCGACGATGAGGCCACTCAGGACGTCGCCGACCGCGCCGCCAGTTCCTACAACAAGGAGTTCCTTTTCAGCCAGAGCAACAACGACCGTCAGTTGCTCAACATGGTCGATGGCGCTCTCGCCCGCATCCGTGAAGGCCACTTCGGAGAATGCGTCTCCTGTGGTAAAGAGATCAACGCCAAGCGCTTGGAAGCCGTGCCCTGGACTCGCCACTGCATCGCGTGCCAGGAAAAAGCCGAAAAGGGCCTGCTTGAAGCCGCTCAATAATCTTCACTATAGAGTTTTTGCGTGTGGCGCGGACACTCCTGTCCGCGCTGACTTCCGCGCCAGCCCGGCTGTTGGCGCTTTCACACTGCCCGCCCGAGACCACGACTCCGATGGGCCGTGACTACAATTTTACAAATCGCTAAAAGACTGCAACAGCTACGCGACGCTGGAGATCGGTTATGATCGGGCGCGATTCTGCTGCTCCATAGATTCCCCGCACAAGAAACAGCCGTGTAAATTCCATACTCGGAGGCTAGTTGAAAGCGATCCTGGTCGTCGTAATTGCGGGCGGCTGCCTGGGTAAAATGGCTAGCGTATCGCAAGCGGCTCTGGCGAGCGCAGCAAGTCAACCCGCTCCCGAGCATTCTGCAGCGCGCGCTTGACGTGACGTGGCGCGGTGCCGCCGGGGACGTCGTGCAGCGCCAGCACCTCAGTAAGGCCGAGGCAGGAGCGGAACGCTGCGTCAAAGCTCGGGTGGATCGCTTGCAGGTCGGCGAGCGGCAGTTTTTGTAATTCGCATCCGTAGTCGACGGCCAACTGGACAGCCCTGCCGACCGCTTCGTGGGCGAGGCGCGAGGGCACTCCGCGTTCGACGAGGTAGGCGGCCGCGGCCCACGCGTTCATAAATCCCGAACTTGCGGCCTGATTCATCTTGGCTTCGTTGAATTCGACGGTGTTCATAAATCCGGTCACGAGCGGCAACATGCCGATGACCGTGTCGGAGGCGCTGAACAAAGGCTCCTGCGTTTCCTGCAGGTCTTTGTTGTAAGCGAGCGGCAGGCCCTTCAACAAAGTTTGCAGCGTGGTGGCGCATCCCATGACGCGCGCCGCTTTGCCGCGCACCAGCTCCAGCAAGTCGGGATTTTTTTTCTGCGGCATGGCGCTGCTGCCGGTCGAGTAAGGCTCTGGCAACTCGACGAAGCCGTAAGCGGGCGTCGAGAACAGGATCATCTCTTCGGCCCAGCGGCTCAGATGAAGCGCGAGCAACGAAAGTGCGTCGACGAATTCGATGGCGAAGTCGCGGTCGCTGGTAGCGTCGATACTGTTCGCCGCCGGGCCATCAAACCCCAGTTCCGCGGCCATGGCTTGACGATTGAGCGTGAGCGTGGCTCCGGCTACGGCGCCCGAGCCCAGCGGACAGAGATTTGCGCGCTTGCGGCAATCGGCGAGGCGTGCGGCGTCGCGGAGAAACATTTCTACATAAGCCAGCAACCAATGCGCGACCAGGACAGGTTCTGCCGGTTGCAGGTGCGTGTAAGCTGGCATGGCTAAAGAAGCGCTGCCTGCGGCCTCGGCGCGCGCCAGAATCGCCTCGATCCAATCGGCGATCAGGTTTTGCAACGCGTCGATGCTGTGGCGCACGAAGAGGCGGAGGTCGGTCGCGATCTGTTCGTTGCGGCTGCGTCCGGTATGCAACTTGTAGCCGGTGGGGCCGATCAGCGTGACGAGTTGCTTTTCTACGAAGTGGTGAACGTCTTCCGCTGCAGGATCGTTCAGAAATTCGGGCGAGGATTCGGCACGGCGGCCGATTTCTCCCAGCGCTTTCACAATTTCGGAAAGTTCTTCGGAGGACAGCACTCCGGCGTGTTCCAGAGCGTTGGCGTGGGCGCGGCTGGCGGCGAGTTCGAAGGGCAGCAGCCGTTGATCGTAAGGGAACGACCGCTGCCACTTTTCGAATTCGGCGTCCAGCGGTCGCCGGAAGCGGCCGGACCACATTTTCATTGCGCGACCTCTACCTTTACTTTCGCCTGCGTCTGGGCGCGGCAACGCGACGGCAATCCCAGGATGCGGATGAAGCCTTCGGCGTCCTTTTGATCATAGCTTGCGCCCATGGTGAATGAGGAGAGGTCGGTGCGATAGAGCGAGTAATCCGACTTGCGGCTGACGATGCTGACGTTGCCTTTGTACAGCGACAGCGTGACCACGCCGGTCAGATTCTGTTGCGTGGTTTCGACGAAGGCGTCCAACGCTTCGCGCAGCGGCGTAAACCACAGGCCAAAGTAAACGAGCTCTGCGTATTTGAGCGCGACGTGCTGCTTGAAGTGCAGCAGATCGCGATCGAGGCATAGGGCTTCGAGTTCGCCGTGGGCGGCGAGCAGCAGCGTGCCTCCGGGAGTTTCGTAGCAGCCGCGCGACTTGATGCCGACGAAGCGGTTCTCGACCAGGTCGATGCGTCCCACCGCGTTGCGTCCGCCGATCTCGTTCAGCAGCTCGACCAGCGAGACGGGATCGAGATTCATGCCGTTCACCGCGACAGGCACGCCTTTTTCGAATCCGATTTCGACTTGTTCTTCCCGATCGGGAGCCTCATGCGGCGACTTCGTCATTTGCCATGTGCTCGGGAACGGCGCGTTGGCGGTGTCTTCGAGCTCTCCGCCTTCGTGGCTCACGTGCCAGAGATTGCGATCGCGGCTGTGGATCTTCTCGCGGCTCGCGGCGACGGGAATGCCGCGCTTCTCGGCGTAGTCGAGGCAATCTTCGCGCGATTGCAAATCCCACTCGCGCCAGGGCGCCACGACTTTCAGCTCGGGAGCGAGCGCCTGGTAGGCCATCTCGAAGCGCACCTGGTCGTTGCCCTTGCCGGTGCATCCGTGGCCGACGGCTGAAGCTCCTTCGCGCAGCGCGACTTCGACCTGATGTTTCGCGATCACGGGGCGGGCCAGCGAGGTGCCAAGCAGATACTTGTTTTCGTACACCGCGCCCGCTTTCAGCGCGGGCCAGACGCAGCCGGTAAGGAACTCTTCGCGCAGATCTTCGACCACCACCTTGCTGGCCCCGGTTTTGGAGGCTTTCTCCACGACGGCCTCGTAGTCGTCTCCCTGGCCCACGTCCCCGACCATGGCAATTACCTCGTAGGCATAGTTTTCCTTGAGCCAGGGAATGATGATCGAGGTATCGAGCCCACCAGAGTAAGCAAGAACAATTTTTTCAGGCATGTGCGCTCCTAGCCGGGAAGTGGCCCACGCCGCCGGTTCCGGCTGTAGGCGCGGCGGGTTCGTCAATGCTATGGGCTCGGTCCTCATTTGCGTTTCGTAACGCTCCATATTTCGGGGACGTCTGATCGCGGTTCGAAAACCACCTAGGACAGCTCGCGAATACGCCGGGCGAGCGCGTGCGCTTTCTTTTTGTCGGTGGCGATGACCAGCACGGTGTCGTCGCCGGCGATTGTGCCGATGACTTCAGGCCAGTGCGAGGCGTCGAGCGCGGCGGCGACGGCCTGCGCGCTGCCGACCGTGGTCTTCACCACGAGCAGGTTCTCGGCCTGGCGGATTTCGACTACAAACTGGCGAGCAAGATGCATCACCGAAGGCAAAACGCTTTCCGCGCCCAGGCTTTCGTCAACCCGCCGATAGCCCTCGGGGCCTTTGACGAGCTTCAGTTCGTGGATGTCGCGCGAGAGGGTCGCCTGGCCGACGTCGAAGCCCCTGCGCTCCAGCCTATGCTGAAGGGAGTCCTGACTTTCGACAGAACCTTCGTCGAGCAGGTCGAGAATCGCTTTGTGACGCGTTGTTTTCGACATGAATAAAAATGCAAACTAATGCATAAGTATCCATGTGGCGGGAGGGCCGTGTCAAGCGGGAAATGCCGGGTGGGATGCAGGGGGTGCGTTCGCCACGGGATACGAGCTTCGAGCACTCGTTCGAGAGGTTGCGCGAAGCTCGTAGCCCGTGGCGAACTTAGGGGACGCGACTCTCGTCGATCCGTATCGCTGGGTCCTTATTATTGCCGGGTCGTGCTCGCCGGAATCTGGAAGTCCACGCCACGGTCGTCATTAACTTTGCGGGTGGCGGGGAGATCGAGGTCGGCGAGGAGGATCTTGCGGGTGCGGCCCGCGGCGAAGTCAAAGAGTGTATCGCCCACGATGGCGTAGTTGAGCACATCAGACTGGTGGCCGTCTTTGAAAACGAGCACGGTCGAGGGCTGAATGGCCACGGGCTCTGCTGGTTCATCGGGAGCTGGACTGGCGGAAGCGTCGGCCTTTGAGGCCGAATCGCGGTCTCCCGCGCGTCTGGTGGCATGATCTTGGGTCCGCTGGCCAGGAGCGTGGACGTAATCGGCATCGACTGAGTCATCGTCGACCGAGCCATCGTCGGTTTCCGGAGCGTAGGGGACCGCGTAGGGAATGTAGGCCGGTTCGATGACACCGACAGGGAAATCGGCGCGATCCTTGCGGTGGTGGTGGTGCTCAGAGAACAGCGGTGGATTCGGGTTCGCGGGCATGAAGAAGTTGGCACAGCAGTTTCCAAACACAGGCCAGTCGTTGCCGTAACCGTTTGGCCCGAGAGACGTTACGCTGGGCCGAACGCCATTAATGAACCTCCCGCCGAAACCGATTGATGTGACCGAGGGAGGGACGCCGTTAATCTGAGCCTGAACGGGCAAACAGGCAGCCACGGAGAACGCCAACAAGGAGGAAAGCAGGAAACAAGATCGCATACCGGCCAGCATGGGAAGCCTCCCTCGCGTAGGGTACACCAATCTGGGGTTCTAACTCATTAGAACTCGCCACCCCGCGGAAGTTGCGCGAAAAATTTGCGCTGGGACCCAAACCCCCGGTTACGCCGCGGTCAGCGGCGCGCGGGCAGTCATCCGGCGCAGTTCGAGCATGCGGTGGCGGACATAGCCGTCCTCGGTCAAATGCGCGGAAGCAATGGCTTTACGGCTGCTGGCAACCATCTGGTCGAGCGGGCGGCGTTGGAGAAATTGCGGGTCGAGTTCGCGGCAAAATTCACAAGGCCGGCTGGAGCGTGTGTCGAAGCGATAGACGAGGGCAGGGTCAATGTGTTCCACGAAAAGCGGCTCCTAGGACGGGCGAAAACATATTCGCCCGGTCGGTGAGGCAGAGACAAAATACTCCGCCTCGGCTGATTCATCAGTTATTGAACGACGCCTTTGTACTACAAGGGAAGGGACCTGACAAGCCCCTCGTGGCGGGCGCAAATTTCGTGCTTCCGCGATGTCCCAAATGCAAAAAGCGCGGAGATCCTGGCTGTGACGTGCGGTAAGGCGCTGCGACGTGGGGACGTGATTTCTGGCATGATAAGGCCACTCTTTATTCTGGAAATCAGTATTCTGGAGATCCTGTGAATCGCCCTGGCGCCAACCCAAGCATCGTGTTCTTTTTCGACGTGGACAATACGCTGCTCGACAACGACCGCGTGGCGGAAGATCTGAAGCGGTACCTCACGAATAAAGTTGGCGAGGCCAGTGAGCAGCGCTATTGGGAAATCTTCGAGCAGTTGCGCACGGAGCTTGGATACGCCGACTATCTGGGCGCGCTGCAGCGTTATCGCGTGGAGCAGCCGCGCGATCCGAAGCTGTTGGCCGTGTCGCACTTCATGATCGACTATCCCTTTGCGAACCGGCTGTTTCCGGAGTCGCTCGATGCGGTGGAGTATGCGCAGCGGTTGGGGCGGGCGGCGATCTTGAGCGACGGCGACGTGGTCTTTCAGCCACGAAAAGTCGACCGCTCGGGCCTGTATGAGATCTTCGAAGGACACGTCTTGATCTACATACACAAGGAACTGGAACTCGACGATGTGGAGGCGAAGTATCCGGCGGCGCACTACGTGATGGTGGACGACAAAGTGCGGATTCTAGCGGCGATCAAGAAGCATTGGGGCGCGCGGGTGACGACAGTGTTTCCGCGCCAGGGACACTACGCGCTGGGTGCGGCGCTGGTGGCCGAGTATCCGAAGCCAGACATCACGCTGGAACGGATTGGGGAGTTGCAAAAGTATTCGCTGGAACAGATTTTGGCGGCCGCAGGAAAGTGAGCGTCTGGCACTGGTCTCATAAATGGTTCCGGGAAGGGCACGGCTTCAGAGCCTGCCCTGAGCGCAGCCACCAGTCCTACTCGGTGTCTTCTTCTTCTTCCTGAGACGCGCCGGCCCGCACTAGGTTTTCCAATTCCCGGTTCAGACGGGCGCGATTGGCCTCGGGCAATTCCAAGAAGCGGCAAGGCTGAAGGCATCCCTGGGTAGCCCACATGGGAAACAACATGTGCGCTTGGCAGCGGATGCTGGTGCTGCCGAGGTGGAACAGGACTGTCACGCGGATGCCTTCGTCGAGCGGCTGTTCGAGCGAGACCAGACCGCCGTTGGCGGAGAGCTGACTCACGCGGCCGCGGATCTGACGCCCGTTCTCGAGCACCACCAGAGCAAGAATGGCGCCGCCGAGCTTGACGCGCGAGCCCCGTTGTATCTTCTGCATGGCGGCGGAGGACATATTCTCCATCAATATTGCATCAGGCGGCGGCGGCAGGGCAGATTACGAAAGTGAGGCCCCGACTTGGCAGCCTGCGGAAAAACTCACGCATGCGTGGATCGCCGTGGAAGAGCGGCCCTTCCCATGAAAGGTGTCGCTCGTGCGCCGCTCCGAGCCGGCTTTCATCGCGGGCTGCTAGCGATTGTCAAGGCTTCGCCGCACCTAACCCGACGCTTGGTTCGAGGCCCTTGTCGTACATTGCGCCGTACGCCAAATACTGCGCGGCGGGGTCGTCCAAGTAACGGATCTCGACTTTCTCTACTTCCCCGTTCTTGCCGAAGCTGGCGGTCAAGTGAGCGTTCACGCCGGCCCAATAGGTCGGCAGGTTGAGCTTCCGATAACGCGCGATCACCTCATCGCGCAGCGTGGGGTCGAAGTGGACGCCGTATTTGTCGACCAGCGCCTTGATGGCATCGTAGTCGCCTTCCGCCTTGATGCGCATGAGTTCGGCCAGAAGCATGCCAACCCCCTGGCGCATCTTTTGATAATCGGCCACATGAACGCAGGTTTTGCCATCGCGCGTGAACTGTTCGATCGAGCCGGGAACCTTGCCGGCGATGTAGTGTGCGATCAACTGCCGGTCGCGTTCGTGGTCTTCTTCAATCGTGTCGCCGCGTGGAATGCGCCGCAGTTGGGTCAGTGCGGCCAAGGCCGCGCTGTCGTACATGGCCTTGGCCACTTCTTCCTGGTTCGAGATCAGGCCAAGTTCTTTCAACTTGGGATCCCACACGTTCCAAAGCGCCATCAAATCGGCGCGCCCTTCCTCGAGCGTGGAAAAATATTCCTTCAGGAAGGGTTGGGCTCCGCCGCTCACGCGTTCGCTCAGCTTGCCGGAGCCGTGGCCGATGACTTCGTGCATGGCGACCATGAGCCTGTTCGCTTCCGTGCCGTAGTTCGCGTTGCGTTCGACCTCGGCGGGGTCGGCGGCGAACTCCGCGATAGCCGTCTTGCCGGTGGCTTCCTCCAGGGCGCGGCTGCTCCCGGTGAAGAGAAAATTCTTCGAGCCGTATTTCTCGTGAATTTCGTTTTCGTTCGGCAGATTGTCGCCGGTCGTGCTTACGGTGAAATCGCCGCTTTCGATCAGGGTTTCAACCGCCTTCACTACCGGAAGTTTGAACGACTCGAGCTTGTACTTGGCGTCCCAGGGAGCCTTCTGTTCGAAATAGCTGGCATTTTCCGCCAGTTTCTTCATGGCGGTGGTAACCGGCTTATCGGTGATGGTGACAAAACTCTGCGAGCTTCCTTTCGCGCCGCGCGCGTCTCGATAGACCTCGATGAAGCCATTGTCAAAGTCCACCGTGGCGTCGTCTTGAACCCAGGCAGTGCCGAACGCCACCCAGTCCGCGTATTCGCCGGTCTCGTAGAAGCGGATGAGATGATCGATCGCTTCGGCCTGCGCGGGCTCGGCGTAGGCGCGCGTTTTCTGGAAGCATTCGACGGCCTTCTTCAGAAACGTCGCATAGAGTCCGGGAGGAACCTTGCCGTCGGGCGTGCCAGCGCGGTAGACGAGTTCGGTAAGTTTGCCGTCCGCGCCTTTGACCACACGGGAGTTCAGCGGATACTTTTCTTGAAATCCCTTCAGATCGTCCAGACTCACTCCTGGGTAGAAGGTGTTCGAACTGGCTTGAATCGTGTCTTTTCCTCCCTCCGGACTCTTGGCCGTAGTCATCGGCTCAAATGCGGGATCAAAAAGCGACGCCCGCAATGACTCCAGTTCCCGCGTCAGATTCGCCGGCGTCTTCAGCGGCGGAAGATCGGCGTAGGGCGCCCGAAACGCTCCGTTCTTCTGCGCGATCAGGGCGGCTTCTTTCAGTTCCTCAAACGTAAAAGCAGGCAGAAATTTCTGAGACGTCATCTCGTTGTGGTTGCCGCGGTTCGCCCAGAAAAGCTTCGCGAATTCGCCGATCTTCGCCATCGCCGCCGGATCGACTCCCTTCGGACGCGCCATGATTTCCTCAAGCAGGCGTTTCTGCTGCAGACCGTAGGCGGACAGTTGGTCGTAAATGATAGGGTCGATGGCGATCGAGGCCTGCGTCAGCCAGTACGCCAACGCCTGCTGCCGGGGCGAAAGCGCCTGGAAGCTGGGCGCGCGCAGTTGAATGAACGCCGTGTCGCCGACGCGCTCGACAAGCACTTTGCCGGCGTTCGCCTGCTGGCAGAGCGCTGGGGTAGAGATGGCAAACATCATAATAGTCATGAGCAAAAAGAAGAATGCAAGACTGGTTGGCTTCAAAGCTGGCCTCCATGCGGTTGTTTGTCCTATGCGAACCGGAGCGGACTCCGCAGGCTACCACAAACCGGCTTGCCCGGCTGGAGGTTGTGTGGCGGCGGGGTACAGCCCCGTTCTCACGCTGGCGCGCACCGCGGCAGTGCCGCCACTCTCACATGCTAGAATCGTTACAGTGACTCCCCGACCCGATGCTTCCTGACATCGAAAAATTGCTGGAGCTGCAGGCGGCGGACAACGAGATCCGCAGACTGCGGGACGAAGTCGCCGCCCTGCCGAAACGCGTCGCGGCGATCGAGCAAAAGCTGGCTGGAACGAAGGCGCACCTCGAAAAGGTGCGGGCTACCGCCAAGGACGACGAGGCCAACCGCAAGAAGTTCGAAGCCAACATCAAAGATCTGCAAGCCAAGATTTCCAAGTATCGCGACCAGTCCCTCGACGTGAAGACCAACGACCAATACAAAGCGTTGCTCCACGAAATTCAGTTTGCCGAGCAAGAGATCCGCCTCAACGAGGACCGCATCCTCGAGGTGATGATCAACGTCGACGTCCGCGAAAAAGAAGTCAAAGCGGCGGAAGCCGAGCTCAAGGCGGAGACGGCGGAGATTGAAAAAGAAAAAGAAGAAGCGCGAAAAATTACCGCCGAAGATCAGAAGAAGCTCGCAGAGTGGAACGCGAAGCGCGACGCCCTGCGCCACGCGATCTCCGAAGATATTCTTCGTTACTACGAGCGCGTGATGAAGTTCCGCGGCACGGGCCTTGCGGAAGTCCGCGACCACAAATGCATGGGCTGCCAGGTGATGCTGCGGCCGCAGATCTACAACGAAGCGCGAAATGGCGAGAAGGTAATGGTCTGCGAATCGTGCCAGAGAATTTATTACCACGATCCCGCCAACGAAGTGAAGCCGGAGCAGGAAGTCGTGACCGTTACCGGCAGAAAGCGCGCGCGCCCCAAGGCCGATGCGCCGCAGGCATGGTTCTACCGTCCGGATTACGCCGAGGAAGGTGAAGTGCTGCTGGTGTTTATCAACAACGGCGCCGGTTCGACCCGGCGCATCTACGAAATGCACACCGGACGCCAGTTTGGCGATATGCTGGCGCGCGAAGGAAATTACCGCCAAGCGTTTCCCGAGGACCTGACCGACTCCGCCCTGCGACTCAACGGCCATTGGGAAGAAAAAGAAATCGACGAGTGGGGTTCCGAGATCCCTTCGAATGTTCTCGATCTTCTTCAGAAAGATCTGCTTGCCATCCGGCGCGAGCACAAAGCGAGCCACAAGCATTCCGCCTCCCCGGCGGAACAGCCGGCGGCCAGTTAGTTTCACGCTGAACGGCAACACACGCGGTTAAACCGGGCGCCGCGGTTTAACATCTATTCATGCCCAAAAAGCGCGCCGTTTCCGCCCAGCACGCGGAGCCTTCCGTAAAACTCTCTTCCCGCGGCGCCGCCCGCCTCGAAGCCCGGCACCCCTGGGTCTATCGCTCGGATATTGTCGGAGACAAAGAAATTCCGCCCGGCTCCATCGTCCGCGTCTTCGATCCGCGCGGCAAATTCCTGGGAACCGCCCTCTACAGTTCTTCGTCGCAGATCGCGATCCGCATGATCTCTCACGGCTCGGTCGCCGATCTTCCTGCTCTGGTCGCGGAGCGCATTCGCGCCGCCATCGCCTACCGGAAGGAGCTTGTCTCGAACACCGATGCCTACCGCATCGTCTTCAGCGAGGCCGATTTTCTCCCCGGCCTCATCATCGATCGCTACAGCGACGTGATCTCGCTGCAAATCCTGACCCAAGCCATGGACGTCGCACCCGTGCGCGAAGCCATCGTCGAAACGCTGAGGCAGATTCAGCCAGTGTGGGGATGGGCGCCCTCGTCCGTCCAAGTTCACGTAGGGGCAGGTGCCCTCACCTGCCCAGCCGAGCGCAGCTCGGCAATTGCCTGCGACCAAGGCAACCCCGGATTCGCAACCACCGAAGAACTGCAACCGGCGGGAATCGTCGAGCGCGTCGAGGCGCGCATTCGCGAACTTGAGCGATTGCCGCCGCTCCAATCCCGCCTGCTCTGGGGAGAGAAGAGTTCGACCGTCATCAACATGAATGGCGTCCGCTTCCACTACGACGGCCTCGAAGGCCAGAAGACCGGCGCCTTTCTCGATCAGCGAGAAAACTACGCCGCGGCTGCCGAATACGCCCACGGCGAAGCCCTAGACGCCTTCTGTTACCAGGGAGGATTTGCGCTGCACGTCGCAACCAAGTGTTCGAGCGTCACCGGCGTGGACAGCTCGCGTCCCGCGCTGGAAATGGCGGAAAAGAACGCCGCCCTCAACGGCCGCGAACTGGAGTGGATCGAGGCCAACGCTTTCGATCTCTTAAGGGAGTACGCCGCCGCCGGCCGACGCTACGACACCATCGTCCTTGATCCCCCGGCCTTCGCCAAAACCAAGCACGACCTTGACAAAGCCCTGCGCGGCTACAAGGAACTCAATCTCCGCGCCATGAAAATGCTGCGTCCCGCAGGGATTCTCATCACCTGCTCCTGCTCATTCCACGTAAGCGTGAATGACTTCCTCAAGGTGCTAGCCGACGCCGCCCAAGACGCCCACAAATCCCTGCGCCTGCTGGAGAACCGTGGAGCGGCCAAGGACCATCCAGTCTTGCTGAATGTGCCGGAAACCAGCTACCTCAAATGCCTGATACTGAGCGTAAGCAATTGAAAAACAAGTATATAAAATACTTGACAATAATACACTAAGATTTTATGATTTGTCTACGCTAACTAACAAACCGGGAGCTTCTGAATGCTCCCAGAATGATACTTCAAGTAGGAGGATTTACCTTATGACCATGTTTACGCGTTACGATCCCTTCCGTGAGTTCGTCACCCTGCAAGACCGCATGAACCGCCTGTTCCGCGACCCCCGTGGGCCGGAAGGCCAGGATGAGGCGCTAACCACGACCGCATTTGCACCACCCGTCGACGTTTACGAAGACGAGCACAACGTGACATTGAAGATCGAAGTGCCCGGAATCGACGAAAAAGACATCGACGTCCGCATCGAGAACAACACGCTGACCGTCCACGGCGAGCGCAAGTTCGAGAAGGAAGAAAAAGAAGAGAACTTCCGCCGAGTGGAGCGTCAGTATGGCAGCTTTACCCGCACCTTCACGCTCCCCAATACCGTCGACCATGAAAACGTTCAGGCCGACTACGACAAGGGCATGTTGAAGATCAAGCTGGCGAAGAAAGCCGAAGCCAAGCCGAAGCAGATCAAAGTAAACGTCGGCGGCCAGAAGACGCTGGAAGGCAAAGAGACGAAAACCGCCGGCAAAGCCGCATAAGCGATGCTCGTGTGGGGACGGGCGACTCGCCCGTCCAGCCGGACTCCCGTAGGGACAGCCGCCCTCGGCTGTCCAGCCGGGCAAACCCCGGCAGATGTAAACTCAGCGGGAGGCGAGAAATTAAGCGCCTCCCGTTCTATTTGCGAGCCGGATGTGTAGGTGTGCGCGATGCCAGACTTGCCATTGCCATCAAATCCCATAGCCGAGCAATCCCAAGACGCCATGAGGGGGCCTTGGGGGCATGTCGTGGATGTCGTCGAACAGCCGCTGGTGATCACTGCGCTGGCGATCTTGGCGGCTCTCGTGGACATAATCAGCCACGTCCCTACACTGCTGTTCGTTGGATTTCTCGTCCTGTTAGGATTCCACCGATCTCGAAAGCTTGCCGGGAAGGACATCTGGCGAATTCAGGTTCCCTCGTATATTGGTCTGCTCGTGTTGGTAAGCGTGATTTTGTTTGGAGTTCACGGCTTTCTTAAAGCGATAATTCCAGAACACAAACCAGAAACGTCCAAGGAATCAGAAGAGAAATCCGTCGATGCACACAAAGGAATCGGTCAGCTTCCAAGTGCTCGGCCAACACGCGAGTTGAAATTAATTTTCAAAGAGTCTCCCGCTCTTACACGGGCGCGACAAAATCATATCGCTGATGAAATGGAGGCGTTCTATCAATATCTTGCAAAAATCGGATTCCATGCCCCAACGACGGTTCCTCCGATTGGCGTATCTGCATCTGCCGCTTCTACTTCTTTTGGATCTTACCCTGCAGATCCCGTATACGAGCGGACTCTGTACATCGGCAAGAATTCCGTAGATGACCCTGCGGCTATAAGGGCCGTTTATGGAGACTACGCTTTTCCCCTACTGCTTAATGTTTATGGTCAAAGCTCAAATGTGTATTTTAACCGCTCGTGGACAGCCTCTATTCTGTCCATGTACTTTAATGAGAGTTTCTCCAGTAAGAAACATCTTAACGCCGATGCGAGTTTCAATGGATGGCCCGGTGCTCTATGGGAAATTCGATCTACCTGTGGGAAGGAGTTCACTGACAGAGCGTTGTTCTACGCCGTCGGCGCGCCAGAGCCTCCAAGCGAATCCCCTGATCCGCAAATGCAGCACTTCAATGAGTATTTTCGTAGTCGCTTAATGCGCGGTGAGATCGTTGTGGATGACTCCATTATGAGTAGATCGGCATGCGCATACCGGGTACTCAACGCTAGAGGCTTATGGCGGTGATGTTCTTTCAAAATTAGTTCGGGCCTGTTTTAGTTTGAATCATTGAGTAATCCGCGTTTGAGAAGCAAGAAGACCGACCCAATCGGCTTGGCGAGTAAGGGAGTCAATCCATGGCAATTCGTTGGGACAAATTCACCGTCAAAGCGCAAGAGGCCGTCCAGCGCGCAAACGAGCTTGCCTCCGAGCACGGCAATCCGGAGCTTGCCCCGCTCCATCTGCTGGCCGCGCTGATTGAAGATAAAGAGGGCATCGTCACGCCTGTGCTGGAAAAAATCGGCATCGGCCCGCAGGCCGTGCTCAGCGACCTCTACAAAGAAATTGAAAAGCTGCCGAAAGTCTCGGGCAGCAGCGGCGCGAACCAGCCGGCCATGTCGTCGCAGGTCAACCAGGTTCTCGAAAAATCTTTCAAGGAAGCGGACGCCTTCAAAGACGAATACGTTTCGACCGAGCACATGCTGCTGGCGTTGACCAGTCTGAAGCGCGATCCAAAACACGGAGATCCGGCGCAGGAGTTGCTGGCACGTCATGGCGCAACCCACGACGCTATCTTGAGGGCGCTCACCGCTATCCGAGGATCGCAGCGCATCACCGACCAGAATCCCGAAGCAAAGTATCAGGCGCTCGAGCGTTATGCGCGCGATCTGAACGAGCAGGCACGGCGCGGCAAGCTCGATCCCGTCATTGGGCGCGATGAAGAGATTCGCCGCGTCGTGCAAGTGCTGTCGCGGCGCACCAAAAATAATCCGGTGCTGATCGGCGAGCCGGGAGTGGGCAAGACGGCCATCGTCGAAGGCCTCGCGCAGCGCATCGTCTCCGGCGACGTGCCCGAAGTCCTGAAGAACAAGCGCGTCGTGTCGCTCGATTTGGGAGCCATGCTGGCGGGCGCGAAATATCGCGGCGAATTCGAAGACCGGCTGAAAGCCGTCCTCAAGGAAATCGAAGACTCGCAGGGCAAGATCATCCTCTTCATCGACGAGCTGCACATGCTTGTCGGAGCCGGAGCCGCCGAAGGCGCCATCGACGCCTCGAACATGCTGAAGCCGGCGCTGGCCCGCGGAGACCTGCGCGCCATCGGCGCCACCACGCTCAACGAATATCGCAAGTACATCGAGAAAGACGCCGCACTCGAACGCCGCTTCCAGATCGTTTTCGTAGGCGAGCCGAATGTCGAAGATACGATTGCGATTCTGCGCGGGCTGAAAGAGAAGTACGAGGTGCACCACGGCGTCCGCATCAAGGATTCCGCCATAGTCGCAGCTGCGACCCTGTCGCATCGCTACATTTCCGACCGCTTCCTGCCCGACAAAGCTATCGACCTGATCGACGAGGCCGCCGCCTCGCTGCGCATCCAGATCGATTCCATGCCCACCGAAATCGATCAGCTCGAACGGCGAGCCACACAACTCGAAATCGAAAAGCAGGCGCTGAAAAAAGAAGACGACCCGAATTCCAAAGAGCGCCTCGCCCACGTCGAGAAAGAACTAGCCGGCATTCGCGAGCAATCAAATGCCCTCAAAGCGAAGTGGAAGCAGGAAAAAGATGTCATCGCGAAAGCCCGCGCCCTGAAAGAAAAACTCGAGCGGCTCAAGATCGAAGAAGCCGCCGAGGAGCGCAAAGGAAATCTGGAACGCGTGGCGCAGATCCGCTACGGCCTCATCCGCAACACTGAAGAAGAACTGAAGAAAGTCACCGCGCAGATCGACGGCAAGGCCGGACAGCGCATGTTGAAAGAAGAAGTCGATGAGGAGGATATCGCTCGCATCGTCTCCAAGTGGACGGGCATTCCGGTATCGAAAATGCTCGAGGGCGAGGTCAAGAAGCTCATCAATATGGAAGACCGGTTGCGGCTGCGCGTCATCGGACAGGACGCCGCGCTTGAACGCGTGGCCAATGCCATCCGCCGTTCGCGCGCCGGGTTGAGCGATCCGAAGCGGCCGATCGGGTCTTTTATTTTCTTGGGGCCAACCGGCGTCGGCAAAACCGAGCTGGCGCGCGCGCTGGCCGAATTTCTTTTCGACGACGAGCGCGCCATGGTGCGCATCGACATGTCCGAATACATGGAGAAGCATGCCGTCTCGCGTCTGATCGGCGCGCCTCCGGGATACGTCGGCTACGAAGAAGGCGGACAGCTCACCGAGCAGGTACGGCGGCATCCTTACGCGGTTGTGCTCTTCGACGAAATCGAAAAAGCGCATCCCGATGTGTTCAACATCCTCTTACAGATCATGGACGACGGCCGCCTCACCGACGGCAAGGGACGCAAAGTAGATTTCAAAAACACGGTCATTATCATGACCTCGAACCTGGGCTCGTCCTACTTGCAGTCGGAAAGCATTCGCACCGCCGATGGCTTCGAGCGCGCCTCGAAGCTGGTGATGGACGCGCTGCACGGGCATTTCAAGCCCGAGTTTCTGAATCGCGTGGACGACATCATCATCTTCCATCCGCTGGGCAAGGAACAGCTGGTCAAGATCATCGAGCTGCGTCTCGAAGACCTGCGCCGCCTGCTCGCCGACCGCAAAATTTCGCTGGAGCTGACCGATGACGCGAAAGAGTTGCTCTTCACCGAAGGCTACGATCCAAACTTCGGAGCGCGTCCGCTGAAGCGCGCCATTCAGAAGCTGGTGCAGGATCCTCTGGCGCTGAAAATTCTGGACGGCGCAGTCCTGCACGGCGACCATGTGATAGTGGACGCCGATAAAAAAGCGGGCAAGATGACGTTCAAGGTCAGTGAGAGTGTAAAAGAAAAAGAGCCGGTGAAATCGAAGAAGTAATGCGGGTTTTGTGGGGACGGGCGATTCGACCGTCCCGGTAGAGCGCGGCTCGGCCGCGCCTAGGTCCTTTGTTTTCGATTAAAAGTGTTTCACGTGGAACATAAGTGCGAGAGTTTCGTTTTGATAATATCTATCGGTTGTACACAACAACAAATAGTTCCCTCGCCTGAGGATTTCCTGATTTAAGTCGGCCCGAGCTTCGCTCGGTTGGACGGCCGAGGGCGTCCGTCCCTACGTGGTTCGGGGTGGGGCTTTGAAGTGATCGGCGATTTCTCCGCGTGACAAATACCACACCATCATTACCCGCACGATGATCCCCAGGCCGCCCAATGCTAGCGCTTTTGGTTGAACCATCACGGTTGCGGCTGAGACTGATGGCACTAGCATCACGATTCCTGTGATGGCGATCAGCAGCGCGGCGTGGCGGACGATGTTGTTGAGTTCCACGAGACCCCACGCGACTCCGCCTCCTACGACGGCCATGAGCAGAAACATGTATGGGCCCGACAATTCCAGGCCGAATAAGAGCGGCGCGCCTGCCGACATTGATATCGTGCCCGGACGAAGCAGCATCAACCCGCCTGCGATACCCAGATAAATTCCGCAGAGAGCGAACAGCGCGGCGATGGCTCGCACTCCATTCGGGGCCGGGTTGGCGGTGTTATCGGTCATGAGTCTCTATAGTGGATCCAGAGTTGATATGGCCACAGGCAGCTGCCGAGCTGCGCTCGGCTTGGACGGGCGGGGGCGCCCGTCCCTACACGAGCGGACGACCAACGCTGAATTCGGGATAAGAATCCGATAGAGGTTGCCGTTCTTTCCTTGAAGTTGTAACGTAATCGGCCAAGACTCGATTCTCACTGGGGGATTTAATGAAGCTCAGCCGCTGTCTGCATATATTAATTCTTTCACTTTCTTTCATCGGTGTGTCCTGGGCGCAGGTTGCGTCCGCGCCGAAGACGGTTGTCATCCGCGCCGGGCATTTGCTCGACGTGAAAACCGGGAAGACGCTGACCAACCAAACGATCATCATTCAGGGAGACAAGATCACAAAGGTTACGGGAGCTGTCGATCAGATCATGCCAAAGGACGCCACGGTGATCGACCTGTCGAACACCACCGTACTGCCCGGATTGATCGACGCGCATACGCACATCACGTTCACTACCAACTTCGGCTATTCGGCGCTGGCGATTTCCGTGCCGCGCGAGGCCCTGATCGGAGCGCGCAACGCCCGCGTCACGCTCGAGGCCGGTTTTACGACCGTCCGCAACGTGGGCGCGAGCGGCTTCAGCGACGTTGCCTTGCGCGATGCCATCAACGCCGGCGACGTCCCCGGACCGCGCATGCTGGTCAGCGGCCCAGCCCTCGGCATCACGGGCGGCCACTGCGACAACGATATGCTGCCGTTCGAGTACCACGCGCAGGACGAAGGCGTGGCCGATGGCGTTGAAGCCGTCCAGCACAAGACGCGCGAGATCATCAAGTACGGCGCCGACGTGATCAAAATTTGCGCCACCGGCGGCGTGCTCTCGCATGGCGACAATCCGCAGGCCTCACAATACACGCTGGAAGAAATGAAGGCCATCGTGGCGGATGCGCACAGGCTCGGCCGCAAGGTCGCGGCGCACGCGCATGGCGCCGAGGGCATCCGCTGGGCGTCGGAGGCGGGTGTGGATTCGATCGAACACGGTTCCTACATCGACGACGCGGGCATCGCCATTATGAAAAAGAACGGCACTTATCTTGTGCCGACGCTCTACCTCGCCGATTGGTTTCTTGAAAACGCGGAGAAGATTGGCACGCCGCCCGATTTGATCGCCAAGGCGCGGGAGGTTTTGCCGGCCGCACGGAAGAACGTGGCGCGCGCGTTTGCCGCGGGAGTGAAAGTCGGGTTCGGCACCGATGCCGCGGTGTATCCGCACGGCCTCAACGCGCACGAATTCGCCGTCATGGTGAAGCTGGGCCTGACGCCGCTGCAGGCGATCCAGGCAGCAACCATTAACGACGCCGATTTGCTCGGCTGGTCCGACAAAATCGGCACGATTGAGCCGGGGAAGTGGGCTGACATTGTTGCCGTGGACGGCGATCCGCTGGCGGACGTCACAACTCTGGAACGAGTGAAGTTCGTGATGAAGGGCGGCGAGGTAGTCAAGAATCAGTATGCGAAGTGAAAAGAAGCTGGTGTCCTGGGTCGGACATTCATTTGTCAAAGTGGATGCTTTGAAGGGGCGCGGCTTCCGTTTTTCTTGCCGTCTGGTGCGTGGCGGGCTGCAGCGAGCTAGTGGCGCGCGGAAAGAATGTGCAGGATCTGCTGCAGTTCATTCCGTAAGTGCGCCACACTCACGGAAGCATTCACCGGGAACGGAAGGGTGCTCTGGCTCCGATCGGGCTTGCTCTCCCCGCGCAATTGCACGCGCGCGCCCGCGATCGTGAAACCGTCTTCGTACAGCAGTTTCTTGATCCGTACTACCGACTCCACGTCGCGCTTGCGGTACATGCGCTGGCCAGTGCTGCTTTTTACGGGCTTGAGCTGCGGGAATTCGGTTTCCCAGAAGCGAAGCACGTAGGCCGGAAGACGGCACAAGCTGGCGACTTCGCCGATGCGAAAATAGAGCTTGTCCGGAATGACGATTTCGGCGTTGCGGGCGGCTTTCTTCGACGCTTTCTTGCGCAGGCTCATGGAGGCCGCTTCCGTACTTCTGTTATACGCGTTTCTAGCACGAGCCGCGCCGCGGGACAACCCCCAAAAGTGGGGATTGTCGTTAGCACATGATATGTCCGGTTGAGATAGCAAGTGAAGTGTCCGCTTGGCAGGCGGCGGTTGTAGGAGAGCATGGAAGGCATGTTTTCTTACACGCAGGCCGCGATGGAGCGGACGATGAAG
>Ga0208038_1000611_pt1 | contig 25989 bp, 22 predicted proteins | sample June2015DPH_16_1_FD_184714 | JGI IMG/M metagenome (GOLD analysis project Ga0208038, IMG submission 184714) | Peatland microbial communities from SPRUCE experiment site at the Marcell Experimental Forest, Minnesota, USA - June2015DPH_16_100... | ecosystem: Environmental > Terrestrial > Soil >...
GGCTGCATACGATGCCTTTTATAAAGCCACATGGAGCAAAGCTTGGGATGCCGCGGGTTACTACGCCCTGGCGCAGATCGCCTGCCGCCGCGGCCAGTACACCCAGGCAGCGGACTTCCTTGATCGCTCTATTTCCTTGAACGCGTTAAACACCATGGCTCTTAACTTGAAGGCGGTTGCTTCAAGACATCTGGGCAAGGCTGACCAAGCAAAACTGCTTGCTTCCCAGGTGCTTTCCGTGGATCCCCTCGATTCCTGGGCTGGAAATGAGCACTATCTGGCGGAATTCGCCACCGGCCAAAAGAGCGAGGCCGACCGAGAACTGGCCGCGTTGAAGTCAAAGATGCGGGACGACACCCAGTCCTACCTTGAGTTGGCCACGGACTACGGCGACTGCGGTTTGTGGGACGAGGCAATTAACGTCCTGTCCAGGCTTGACGACGCCTCGAAGCCCGGCCAGGAGGCTTATCCGATGCTAGCCTACTACCTCGGGTATTTCTATGAAATGCAGGGTAACGCAGCAGAAGCCGCCGAGCATTACCGCCTGGCAAGCAAGATGCCGCCTGACTATTGCTTCCCCTTGCGCTGGGAATCAGCGGAAGTCCTCAACCACGCGATGAACAACAACCCTAAGGATGCGCGGGCGCCTTATTACCTCGGCAACCTTCTATTCGATCATCAACCGGAGAACGCCGTCCGCGCCTGGGAAACCTCGAGGGCTCTAGACGGCAGCTTCGTGACCGTGCATCGTAACCTCGGCTTGGCCTATGCGCGGGTCGAGAATAATCTTCCCAAGGCCATCGCCAGTATGGAAAAGGCCGTGGACTGCGACCACCAAGATCCGAGGCTCTTTTTTGAATTGGATCAGCTCTATGAACAAGCTGGAGTCGCTCCACAGAAAAGGCTGGTGAAGCTGGAAAGCAATCAGCAAACCGTTCTGGGGCGCGACGACGCCGTGCAGCAGGAGATTACCCTTTACGTCCAGTTGGGGCAGTACGACAAAGCCATCGATCTGCTCCGCCGGCGACACTTCCACGTCTGGGAAGGCGGGGGGGAGATCCACGACATCTACATCAATGCACACCTTCTGCGAGGCCAACAGTCTTTCAAGAACAAGAGGTATCGGGAAGCGCTTGCGGACTACGAGGCGGCGCTCGCGTATCCTGAGAACCTCGAGGTAGGAAAGCCTTATCTGGCCGAGCGGGACGCAGAAATCAACTACTTCATTGGGACAGCCTGGGAAGCTATGGGCGATGTCAAAGAGGCCCAAGCGTTTTACCAGAAGTCTGCAGCGCAGAAACTGGAGAGCGCTGAGATTCGGTATTTTCAGGCACTGTCATTAGAAAAGCTTGGTCAGGGTACGCAAGCCGCTGTCCTCTTTGACGAATTGCTCAAATCAGGCCGGGAGCAACTCGGTAGTTCTGTGGACTTGGGTTACTTCGCGAAGTTTGGGACCAGACGCTCCGAGGCGGCTCGCAAAGCCGAGGCTCATTACCTGATGGGGCTAGGATTACTGGGCAAGAACGATAGACAAGAGGCCAAGGCGGAATTCAAGCGGGTCCTTGAACTCGACCCCAATCATCTGCGGGCTGGTACACAGTTGTCTCTGTTAGAGTAGACGGCAAAATACTGTGTGGAGAGCAAGCATCGGACTCGTCGATCATAGTCCGGGCACGGCCGCCGTGGGACTCTGGCAGTGGCGGACAAACCCTTCGGCGAGTTCGCATCCACACTCCAAGCCGCGGAATCGATTCATCTTTTCATGGTAGGTTCCGTAAAAGCCATTCACAGGATTCTGGCTGGCATGGGCATAGCAGGCAGCCCGCTTGCGGCTCTCCGTTTGGGTGATATTGACGTAGTGTGTGGGGTGAAAGTTCTGGGTCTGTCCACCCTGATCGACTTCGAAATAATACAGCTCGAACTTCCTGCCGCTTCTCAACCAGGCATCGTAAACGAGGTAGGAAACGGCCCGGTGATCGCGGTGACTGTCGATCGGCCAGTGAGTAAAGACCATGTCGGGCTGCTCGGCTTCCAGAAGGCTTCGAAATTCATCGTACCTGGACGCATTCACTTCCGTGGAACCGTCAATCTGCCCGGCGAAGACCGGCTTTGCCTTTAGAATGTCACAGGCCTTCTGGCATTCGGCTGTGCGGATGGCGGCCGCTTCCTGAGCCGACTTCCCTTCGATCCCGGCCTCGCCTCGCGTCAGGTAGAGGACGACAACCCGGTGACTCAAGTCGGAATATCTGGCAATAGTTCCACCGCAACCCGATTCCGGATCGTCCGGGTGTCCTCCTGCAACCACCACCTTGAGTTGGCGATCCGCTAGCGCAGCCTTACCATCCGTATTCAGAGCGAGCAACGGCAATCCGATCCCCATCGCGCCTGCAAACCGCGCGGATCGGTCCAGCATACTTCTTCGCGTCATTCTTCGCATATGTCACGCCCTTCCTAACAAGGAATTCGGCGGGCATCATAGAGAACATGGGACGGTCCGGTCAAGCGGTAGCTACCGCCTCTGGCTGGCAGACGTGACAGACGTTGGCTTCGTAGGTGGTGCATCTATGAGGGGACCGTGGAGGCAAGCTGAACGGGCCGCCCGAAATCATCACCGCTCGGCGCCCTCCGCAACTGCACATGGAAGGCAATGCCCAGGAGGTTAGGCTTGGAGGAGAACCTGCGGATTGTTCTTCGCAATCGCCAGGAGCTTTAGCGCAGCCGCCCGAGGACGCCGCAAGCCCTGCTCCCAGCTTTGTACCGCCTTGGGGCTTACATTCAGCAGCAAGGCGAAGAGCACCTGACTCGCGTTCAAGGAATTCCGAATCTCTCTAATCTGGCGCGGCGCCATGCGCTCGGGCGGCCGGGGAATCTCAGTAACACGAAGATCAAGTGCCCTGCCCTTCTCAAAGGCAATCGCATCCTCAAGCGATTCCCGCAGTTGTTCGAAGATTCTTACCTTGCGCTTTGGCATGGGTTTTACCTTCCGATTCACAATTCTTTAATCTCCGCCACCAGTCGTCTTAGAATTCCTCGCTCCGCTGGGGTCAAATCCTCTTGCTCATCTTTATCAAAAAGGAACAAAAGGTGAAGGTGATCTTTGTAAGGTAGGAACAGATAAAGGTAGCGACACCCACCCCTTTTGCCTTTCGCACGGCTCGGATTCGCGCATCGTCCTTTCCTAATTCCTCCCAAACCTGGGATGACCCTTCGCGTGACGGCGAATCGAGCAGGTCATTTTGTATGGCACGAAGCACCTCGTAAGCTTTACCTCCGGCCAGTTCATGCAGACGCCTCGAAAACCACGCTGACTCGATGAATACCACGCCGTGGGATATACCACGCTGTAGGATGCTCTGTCAAGTGCAGGGGAAATAACAGCTGCGACTCAGACAGTACGGCTTAGAAATACCGGGGTTGGGGCGCGCGGCCTATCGGGTTGGTCAAGTGCGCAGCCGTTTGCAGAAAGAACGTTCTCTATGACGCTGATCCAGGGAAGGGGGGCGACGACGAGGAAGGGGTCTCCTTCTGACGCCAGCGTGTGAGCGAAGGAACGGTTCTTGCCACGGTCGGCGGCGGCCAGCGTGGACGGATCCCATGTGGCTTGTTGTCCTCACCCGAGGAACCCTACGGGGAGCGGGCGTGATCGAGTTGGTGTGCGAGGCCGCGACGGAGCCGTCGGGTCTTGGCCAGGATCTTTCGGCGGGCCGGTTCCGCTAACCTCAGCAATACTTCCTGATACTCCAGCGGACTGAGCCGCGCGACGTAGTTCTGGTAGTAGAGCAAGATCACGGTCAGCGTGGGTCGTAACTGCGCCAAGGCTCGGGGGCGCGTTTGGCGCGACAGATCGCTACGGCCCTGGCGTTGCCAGTACCACTGCAGCAGGCTATACAGCAGCAGCACGAAAACCACCTGATGGACTACCAAAGAGAAGGCGCGGGAAGAGAACTTCTCAAGATCGGAAAAACACTTCAGTTGCCGATGCCGTTCCTCGATGCGGGTGCGCAACGCATACTCCTGGCGCGTGCGCAGGGCATCGGGGATGGGAGCCGTATCCAGCAGCACCCAGTACTCCGCATGACCCTCGTTCCCGCTTTCGCGATTGACCACGGCATGGATCGGCACCGGGCAAGTGGTGAAGGTCTTCAGATCAGCCACGGCGGCCACTTCGCTGCGCACCGGCGGGATCCCTGACTCTTTCGCCGCTGCCTTCTTGGCCGCTGCCGCCTTCCGCCGGGCCAGCGTGCGCTGCCGTGCCTCTTCCCGTTTCCGAATGCGTTCCGGTCGGTGCACCGGGGCCGCGCCTTGGGTCGGCGCGGGAGCCGGCACCGCTTGAAAGGTTAACAAGCCGCCTTCGGCCAGGCCCACCACGTCCTGGTAGATGTCCATGTCCCTGCGCGCCGGAATCAACACCTCGATGCCCAAATCCCGCTTGCAGTGTCCGATCTTCTCCCCGTCTATAAAACCGCGATCCACAATCAAACGCTTCAGCACGCCCCGGCCGTGATCGCGGACAAAGTCCTCCACCAACTGGTAAAGCACTGGGGCCTCCTGCGCCCGGCCCTCCCTAACCCGCAGCCCCGCATAAAGAAAGAACTCCCCGGCGCGATTGGTGTGCAACAGACTCACCCGCTTGTAACAGCGCCGCCAAGTGTAACGCTTCTGCTCTTCGGGGGTTAAGTTCTTGGCCTCGACCGGATGGTCGTGTTCGTCAAACAGCAGGCGCGAGGAGCTCTCGTAGCGGGGATTGTCGGGTACGAACAGGTAGGTCGCATCGCCCAGGAAAATCCCCTCCCCGTCGAAGGCCTGGTGCTGTTTAAAGATCCCCACCACGTCGCGATTGAACCAGGTCTCGAGCCTCTCTGCCTCGGTGTCTCGGGCCAGCTTGCGGAGATAGTCTTGATCGCAAGGGGTCTGGCGATCGTAGTCGTTCTTCTGGTTAAAGCCTTCGCAGCGCAGCGAGACGTTACCCGTTTGCGGGTGGACCACCTTATGACCCATGGCTGGACCGAACGCCTCGCTCAGGCTGCCCAAACGGACCAGGAGGGGAAAGGCATAGAAGTGGTGCTCACCGTGAAAACGCATCGACAAGTCGCAGGCGATATAGACCCACAAGGGCACATCGTGTTTCTGGCGCGGGGAGGGATAGCTCGCGGCCAGCTTGTCCAAGATCTTCCGCTCGCTGACGGCGCGGAAGAAATCCGCTTCGCTGACTTCCCCCATGGCCTCGACATAATCGAACTCGCCGCGGCGAAAGGCCTCCAGCACCCGCGCATCGTCGCGCTCCCATAACATGGCGCCGGGCATCTCCAGGGCTGACAAGCTCATCGCCGAGGGGCCTCGCAACGCAACTCCTGGATCTGGTCCAGTACCGCCAGAAGCTTCTTGAGGATCACCGAGACCTCCGCCCGGGCCCGGCGAAAGCGCAAGTACTCCTCACTCTTCTGACGGATGGCCGCGACTTGGGCGGGCGGTAGGGAACGCAGGTGGTGCCGACCGTCTTCGCTCCAGCTCAGCACCATGCTGCGATGCAGTTGGCCGCGCGTGCAACGGCAGCGAGGCGTGCCACAGCGCCGGGCGATCTCATACACATTCCCTTTGACCAACGGCGTGCGGGCCAAGGCCATGGCCAAGAGCTGTTCCAGACGCCCCCGAAGTTGGAGGATGTCACGCCGGAGGCGGCTGAGTTTTTCTCGGGTCCTTTTATCCTGCATTCACTTATATTATATTACATACAGAAAAGAGGGAGTCAAGACCAAAAATCGCAGGCTCAAGAGAAAATGTTAGAGGAGGGGCTACGGAACCTCCCCGCCCCCGCCGGGTTCCCTGGGGTCCCCAGTTAGTGTCTGAATTGCAGGTTCAAACGCCCTTCCACGCCGGAATCCGTCTTACGCAGCGCAACGGGCCAATTGACTGCTAGGTTCCCAAAGGTCGGCGCCCGACTGGACACCGGCTGCCTGCACTGAAACGCTTGCCCAAAAACCCTCTTCTTGGGCTCGCCGCAAGTGCTTGATCTTCCGACACCGATTTTCGCAGATTGCCCAGCCCAGAATCAGATGTTTGTGGGCGGTCACCCGACCGCTACAATTCCTGTTCCAAAAATTGCCCGTGCTCCTTCAACCACACTTTTGGCTTTTCCATCTTGGGAGAATTTGCGCGGACGATGTTCCAAAAACGAGACGTGTGGTTGGGCTCGATGAGGTGAGCGAGTTCGTCGACGATAACGTAGTCTATTACGAACATCGGCGCCTTGATGAGTCGCCAGTTGAAATTGACATTCCGGTTCACCGTGCAGGAGCCCCAGCGGTAACGATTATCCACAATCTTGGCCGCTGCGAATTCTACGCCAAGCTCACGCGCATGTTGTTCCACGCGGGCGAGAATCTTTTCTTTAGCTCGGGCAATGTACCAATCCCGCAGGACTTCACGACGCTTGGTCCGATGCGCGGCAGGGACTAGAAAAAGGCCGGAAAACTCAATCTCACCGCTCGCAGTTTCTGTGATTTCTATCCGGTAGTCCCTTCCGAGGTAGGGGGCCGATTCTCCATTCACCACTTCCTTGCCGGGCGGGTGTGGCCTGTCCTGATATTTTTGCGGGTGGCGGAGTTTCGTCAATATCCACTGGCGCTTGGCGACGACGACCCGGCGCACCTCTTCTTCAGACGTCCCCTGTGGGGCATGAACGATGATCGAGCGGTCCCGCTCGACCGAAATGGTGAGCGTCTTCCGTGCTGCGGAGCGGACAATCTGATATTCCAGTTCCATCATGGGGCGTACAGGATCGTGTCGTTGTTTTTTCCCGCGATCTCCATGACGCGGCTGATGATATGGGCGCGATTCTTCACCAGACCCGGCAGTTTGGAGAAGTCCGGCTGAAGCAAGGTTTTTTGAATGTCTGCCTTGAGTTTGTTGCGGGCGGGAATGCTTTCCCAGAAACCCGCGAGGTTGAGTTCACGTTCTACGTCGCCAAAGACTTGCTGCGTGAGGGACACCAATATCGAAATGGCTTCCTCATTCAGATGCGCGTCACCAAAGACTTCTTTCTTTAGCATTCGGAAGAAGGGCATTTCCTTCTTGCGGTGCAGCCCGTAGGTCGGCTCTTTACCAGCGTTTATGATGCGCTGGCGAAGCTTCTCCAGTTCCTCGGAGATTTTGTTCCAGTTGTCCTGGAAGTCTTCGAGAATCTTCTTCAATGCCTCGGCAAATGAGGCCTGGAGGTCGGGGTCATCATCGAGCTCGACATCGAGGTGGTGTCGAATAGCGTGTTCAATCTCGGCTGCCTTGGTTTTCGCCCGATTCCGACTCTTGACCTCCTTGTGAAAGTCCTCATCGAGAATTGAAATGGGCTCGACCTTCACCGTGATGCCTCGTGATTCAAGGAAGGCGTCAGTGATGTTCCGCAGCTTCGGCGGAATTCCTCTCATGCTGAGGCGTACGTCGCGGAAGTGTTTTGCAGCGAGAATATTGATCTCCATGAGCGCCTCGTAGTTGCCCATGAAGTCGATTGCCTCCTTGGCTGGGAAAACGAGATTCAGGCATTTCGTGAAGTTCCTGAACAGGGTCATGTACTCAAAGCGGATATCTTCGTCATAGAACAAATCGAAAAAGGCGTCGTGGTCGGTGAGGTCGGTGAGGCCGTGCGCCTTGAGGAAGTCCGTGATGGCGGCGTGGCTGGCCTGGAGTTCACGCAGTTCCTCCTCTGGAAAACTAAGTACATCCAGCACTTCGTTCTGTTCCCGTTCGTCATAGTTGTCGAGGGCCTTCTTCAGGTGGTGGCCGACGCCGACGTAATCTACGACAAAGCCCTTGTCCTTCGCGGGGCCGCTCACGCGGTTCACGCGGGCGATTGCCTGGAGCAGGCTATGCGCAATGACGATTTTGTCGAGATACATCACTTGCTCCACCGGAGCATCGAACCCCGTGAGCAGCATGTTGTTGACGATCAGAATGCCAGTATCGCCGAAGATGCCTTCATCCTTAGTATCGAACGGCAGCTTGAAGCTCTTGATGCTGGTTTTATGTTTGGAGCTGTCCGCGTAGGGCTTGAGGTGAAGCTCGTCGTTATGGCTGCCGGAAATGATCACATCCGTTTTCATCTTTCTGAGGCGGTCGAGATTGATGTTTTCGGGATTGGCCTTCTCCAGCCCAGTGAGAGCTTCAGCGAAGGCCGCGTCTATGTATTCCTTGTAACGCACAGCGGCTTCTCTTGACGTGGCGACGATTTGCGCCTTGTAGCCGTTCGGAAAGACGTGGGTCAAGTAGTGCGTCACCATGTCTTTAGCTTTGGCCGCGATGGTTGGCTTGGCTTCGAGATAAGCATCGCGTGAGCCGTAACCGAGAATCTCCAAGCGCTGCTGAAGGTTGTAATCGCTGAACACATCCTGGAAAGCGATGTCCATCCCAGCCTTGTCAGGCACCTCCGCGCTGTGAGTCCGGCCTTCATAAACGATCTCCAGCGTCACGCCGTCCTCGATGGACTGGCGCATTGTGTATTTGTCGATATAGTCGCCGAAGACGCGCTCGGTCTTGTCGATGGGGATGCCGGTGTAGGCGATGCGGGCTGAGTTCGGAATTCCCTTATCGAGATTCGCGCCCAACATCGAATATTGCGAGCGGTGAGCCTCGTCGGTCATCACGAGGATGTGCGGGCTGGCGTTCAATTGCGGAAAGGTCTCCTTGAGGTCCACCTCGCGGAATTTGTGGATCATCGCCATCACTAGGTCGGAAGAGTCGGTGGAAAGCAAATCTTTCAGCGCCTTGATGCTGTCGGCTACCTTCACGGAAAAGCCGATGCTCTTGCTGGTATCGGAAAGCTGACCTTCCAATTGAGTGCGGTCTGTGACGAAGACAACCTTCCACTTGGAGAGGGAAGGATGCCGGTACATTTCCCGTACCATGAACATCATGGTCAGGGATTTGCCTGAGCCTTGGGTGTGCCAAATGATGCCGCTGCGCTCGCGGGGCGTCTTGCCTTCCAGGATGCGCTTCACGGCCAGCTTCACGGCGCGGAATTGCTGGTAACGCCCGACGATCTTGATGGTCTCACCCTTGTCGCTGGTGGAGAACAATGTGAAAGTGCGGATGATGTCGAGCAGGTTGTCGCGGTCGAGCATGCCGGCGACGAGGCGTTGCTGGTCATTGGGACTGCTGCCGCCGTGCTCCAGGTCATTTACCGAACGCGGAAACGGGTCCGCCCAGCGGTAGAAATACTTCTCGCTGCGGGTGGTGATGGTGCCGAATTTCGCCTCCTGGCGGCAGGTAGTAATAACGAACTGGTTGAAGTAAAAGAGCGGCGGGCTGCCTTCGCCCTTCTCCCCGCGTTGCTCGCTGTAGCGGAGGAGTTGGTCAATGGCTTCCGGGATCGGCTCCTTCACCTTCGGCGATTTGCATTCGATGACAACAACGGGCAAGCCGTTAAGGAACAGGACAATGTCGGGAACAATGTGATGCTCCGTACCGAGGATACGCACCTTGAACTGGCAGACGGCTATGAAACGATTGTTGTCCCGGTGTTTGAAGTCGATGAATTGGATGGTTGGGCTTTTTTCGCCCGTTTTGCGGTTCTCGCTTACGCTGGTGTTTTCCAGCAGTAATTGGAATGCGTGACGGTTGTTCTGGATTAAGCCTGTGCCGGGAAAGCTGGCCGTGAGCTGCTTGATGACTTCTTCCACCTGGTCGTCTTCCAGCCAAGTATTGATGACCTTTAATTGCTCACGCAGTATGGGCAGCATCACTACTTCGGTGAAGTTCTCGCGGAAGGTGTCGGTAGGGTGTTGTTTGCTGTCAAGGTCAAAAATGGTCCAGCCCAGCCCGTCAAGTTGGTCGAGGAGGGGTTTCTCGACATGATTGCGCTCGTCGAGCTTGGTCTCCTGCGCTGTCTTGTCGGTGCTGGGCATGAATCTTCTCGCGCTCTGGTTCTGCCTCCAGCAAAGGCGTGACCCGCCTCTTGCCGGTGAGCAGGTCTTGCATAAGGCCGGTTTTGATATTCAATGATTTGTCCAATTGCCTGATTAGCATTTGCACTGTTCGGTCTATGGCAGTGAGCCGCGAAATAATCCGCTCCTGCTCACATATGTCGGGCCATGGAAACAGGAGTGCCGAAAGAATTGGGCCGTTTACGAGATCCCTTCCACCAGAGTTGGACGTTGTTCTGAGTTGAGAGCGGATAGCAGAATTGAAAGCTATGTTCGTGTAAAGAAATTCTGGGCTCGCACGATCCGCATCAAGTGAAATACGCATCAGGTTGGATGAGATTATCCAACCGTCCTGGTGCGGACGAATAACGAGCGAGCGGCCAATGTCTGCAACGTGGGAAAAGACAATGTCTCCGGGACGAACACGGAATCCTTTGAGCCTTTCGGATGTCACATCATTAATGAATAGCAACTCGCTCTCAATAACCTCGCCCTCTCCAAGTGATCCGATGGTTAGGACCGGGACACCATCCGTAACCCAGTGTTTTGTGTTGAGGTCAGAGCCGAATGGACCCGTACGCAGCCATGGACGGTTCTTTGGTGCAAAAGTGGCGATTGGATGAATCTGCCACGCGGCGGGAATCCGTCCGAGCGGTGAGTCTTGGAACTTGTGGGTGTTTTCCGCTCGGAGGTTGCCGTGTTCGTCGATGCCACGAGTGAGGAGGTCCTGCATGAGGCCGGTCTTGATTCGGTGCTGCTTGGCAATCAAGTCTTGTGTTTGTTCAATCGCCCTGTCCGCTGTTGAGAGAATCTCGGCAATTTTGGTTTGTTCGCACAGCTCAGGAATGGGAAATTCAAAGGTTTTGAAGATATGCTGATAAAGATGCTGGATTGTAGAACCAGCCAAATTATCATCGAGGAATTTGCGGAAGATATTGGATTTCAGGAGATGGAAAATGTAGCGATGCTGAAAAGAGTCGTCTTTGCAGCGAATCAAGAAAATGCCACTGTTCAGGACGGCCTTTTCGGGACACTCCTGAACGAAGGCTACTTTGCCAATCGTTCCATCTTTGGTGATGACGACATCATCGTTTTTTAGATGGATGTACGAGGCCTCTGCGTATCGAGATTCTGAAACATGGTAACAATTGTCCCAGCTTATCCGACCATCAGTGAAATCTGTGCCCGTAACCAAGAACGGGCCTTCCTCAATAAACTCCGACGCTTTCAACCCTTGCCAGCCGATGCGGCCCCGAAGGTATGCAGACTTTGCAATGGTAGTTGTTGGCCACTTCGAGCCTTCCTGTTTTGCCTTCATGAGAAATACCCCAAGCCGCCCAGAACCCCATCGAGCACCTTGAGGGTCTCGGTTCGCTGGGTTTCCACAGCTTGGCTGGAAACGGCGTATTTGGCCCAAAGATTCTCGACCATTTTGATGAGCCGTCGTTTCTCAGCATCGAGGTAGCAGTTGAGTTCCTGGTTCGCGAGGTCGTAGAGTTTCTTGAGGATGAGGCTCTTGGCTTCTGCCTCGGTAAGCTGGCCGCCGATGACGGCGACAAGAGCATCGGTCTTGGCTATCCGCTCCTCAAGGGTCGTCTTGTCTTTTTGCAAAGCGGTGATTTTCTTCTTGTCCTCCTTCTTGCTCTTATCGAGGGCGGCGAGCTGGTCGTCCACCTGAGTTAGAAGTTCTTGGCTCTCAGCTTTGAATTCTCCGCCACCGAGGCGCTTGAGCTGGAGCCTGTGTTCCAATTCGTCAGTCAGCGTCTTGAGTTCCGCTTTGCTCTCCTTGATACGCTTTTCAAGGGCGATGATGGCTTTTTCCTGAGCTTGCAGAGGCTTGATCTCCTTCTGTGCCGATTCTCCCGTACTATCCTTTAGGTCGTCAATCAGCTCTTTGAGAGCTTTCTTGATGACGACCGCCGTGACGCTCTCGTCTTCCTCCGGTTCATAGCCGGCGACTTCCTGCGCTGTTTCTACGGCTTCCGCAAGCTCGCTTTGGGTCTCGCCGATCTTGGCCTCCAGCGCCTCAATGGCGTCGGTGTCGGCCTGGAAAAAGGCGGCAATGAGGTAGGCGTCGGGAATCAGAGTGTGATGCCAGCCCGTGGAAATGATGGTCTTGAGGTCGTAGCGAATCTGCTGCCACCAGTTTACGAAGACTCCCGAGCTTTTGAATTCGTCAAGCACGCCCAGAGGAATAAGCATGCTCTTGATAGTTTTGAGCAGCTCCTGTCGGACTTCGGGCATTTTCTTGCCGTCGCGCAGCACGGCGAAATCGTCGCGCACGAGGTCCCACCAGGCTTCGAGCGCGACGTGATGGGCGGTAATGGTCTTCTGGAGCGCGGCATGAGATTCCAGCGTGGTTTTAATGGCAGGTTTGGATGTAATGGCTTTGCAGAAGGCGAGATAGCCGGGACGTTCGGGTTGGAATAGGGCGTCAGCGGCGACGCCAAACTTTGCAAAGTCGCCGTGTCTGGCCCTCACTTCAGCCTCTGGGACGCCGCCGATGAGGTGTGCCTGCACGTCCTCCGGTTGGGGATCGGGCGTATTATCCACGTAGCGGCGGATGTTGAGGTTGTAGTCGTGCTTTTCCACGATCTCTGTCTTGTCCACGAGGCGGCTGTATTTCGGCAGCTCGCGCTTCTGGGTGAAGACGAAATCAATCTTCTCAATGTCTTCCGGGCGAAGCTTGTTCTGGTTCTTACCCTCGGCGTACTCGCGGTCGGCGTTGATGAAAAGCACCTTGCCGCGCAGCGCGTCGGGTTTGCTCTTGTTCATCACGAGCGCGCATGCGGGAATGCCCGTCCCGTAAAAGAGGCCGGGCGGCAAGCTGACGATGGCTTCAATCACATCGTCGTTGATAAAGATTTCACGAATAAGCTTTTCCTTGCCGCCCCGGAATAGCACACCGTGCGGCATGATGGTGGCCATATGACCGTCGGACTTGAGGCTGGCCAGCATGTGCTGGACGAACATGAGGTCGGCTTTCTTGCCTGTCTCTGGGCACCATTCGCGGAAGCGCGAAGGAAACTTCAGTGTGGCACGGCTGTAGTTCTGGGAGAAAGGCGGATTGGCGAGGACGCGGTCGAATCTCCGGATTTGACCGTGGTCCAGAATCTGCGGGTCCTCCAGCGTATCCGCATTCTCAATGGTAAAGCGGGTGATGTTGTGGAGGATCATGTTCATGATGCAGATGGACCAGACGGTGCCGTTTGAATCCTGCCCGTAGAGGGCAAGGTCATTCGGGTCTTCACCCTGCTCTTCAATGTATTGGTGGCTTTGAATCAGGAAGCCGCCGGAGCCCACAGTGGGGTCATAGATTTCATTGCCTGCGCGCGGCTTTACGAGCTGCACGAGCAGACGAACGACCTCGCCGGGGGTATAGAATTCGCCGCCCTTCTTGCCGGCGCTGTCGGCGAAGTACTTGATCAAATATTCGTATGCGGCTCCAAGGAGATCGGGGAACTCGAAGTTGTCGTTCACCAGGACGAACTGCGGCTGGTTGAAGTGGTCGAGAAGGTCCTTCCACTTCTGGTCGGGAATCTTGGTTTTGCCTTTGATGGCATTGAAGTCGATGTTGTTCTTCAGCACCCCGGCGAGCGAGTCGTTCTCGTCTTCCACGGCCGCAATGGCCTTGTTGAGCATGTTTCCAATGTCTTGCTTGAGGTCTTTGAGCGCAGGAACCTCGTCGCCGTTTTCGTCCTTCCACGGGTCATGCCAGCGGGCGCGGACGGGGACGAAGAAGGTCTCGCCGTAGGAGGTTTTATCTTGGAGTAGCTCTTTGAGAAGCACAGGGTCCGTGATGTGGGAAAAGTCCTTCTTCCGTAGATGCTCACGCTTACGATCAAACTTGTCAGAGAGGCGCTTGAGGAAGAGCAGACCGAAGATGAATTCCTTGAACTCCGAGGCGTCCATCTTGCCGCGAAGGATGTCAGCGGATTTGAATAGGAAACTCTCAAGTTGGGAAAGCGTGATTTTCTCGTGCGTCATCGGAGCTTAACGTACCACAGAAATGTAGCGGAAAGCACGCGGTCTTCTATCACTGCTGATCCGCTCCTGTCAAGCAGGCCCAAGCTTGGATAGTGCTCTAATTCTGTGTTGCTCGCCTGGCTAGTAACCAAGTCAAAGGAGAAGCCAGTGTATTATTTTGGCCACTCTGTAGTGTCAAGCTCAGGTATTTGCAGTTCCAAAACAATAACGTGGCCGGGGAATTCACTGCATTTCTGTCCCGGAATAGCAACCTCAATATGATACGGGTTGTCGATTTTCTCATTACAAAGCAACAAGCGCACTTCTTTGCTCTTGAGTTGATTTACGGAGACAGTTATAGCTTTGCGCACGTGCAGGACGGCAGCAAGACCTGAGATTCTGCAAGCAGTCGCCAATCAAGAGTGGAACAAAGGGAGGAATTGGAGTGGTCTCCACACACAAAGAGGTGATGATGTTTGTAGCGGCCTCTATCTCTCCCACCCCATAGCTCGGTTCGCTGTGAAAGTGCCGAGAGAGTTCGTTTTCGAGGGCCTGGAGGTGCTGGTAAGCCCAATGGATTTTGAATCGCACGCTATCAAGTGAAGCTACTCCCGGAGCTTAGCACATTTCCTTCCACTCAATTTTCAAACTGTACCACTAGCCAGGTGTGCCCCGACCAACCACCAGATCGAACGACTTCGCTTCTCTTTGACTCTGAATGATTACCTGGGTATTCGCGTTCCCGATTGGGTAGGTGTGAAAGGGACTTTCCTGCATGGCGCAACGTGCTTGCCACTTCACCTCCCCTAAGTTCAAACTGAACCCACTACCAGCCAATTGGCGGTTAGCCACTTCGCTTTGTGTGTGCTCTGCCCAGCCATTAAAATAGCCCCAGGTATTTGCCCAGCAATTCCAACGCTCTTGACCGGTCGCCAAACCGGAACTTCCACCGTTGACCAACACAATGCCTCTTTTCGCCTCGGCCCTTGTACAAATTCACGCAACTGAACGCCGAAATCGCCTTCGCGGTGCGTTTGTCAAGCGTGTGAATGGGTTTCAAATTGCCATGCTCATCGAAAAGCTGGCGCGGGTCAAAGAACGCCACAGCCGCAAGTTCCTGAAGGATGTTGTTCGCACTGACGTTGAGTCGCTCCTCCCTTTCCCGAATGAGCTTTTCAATCTCTCTTTGGACGTTGACCTTTCTTAGCAGGCGAGAAGCGGCAAGGCGAGCATTGCTCGCTTTGCATCCCGCCCGGATTGCCGCCTGGCTGCCATTCAGACCCCGCACGTATTCTGAAACAAACGTTCGCTGCCGACAGGTGAGGGCGTTGGATGTCGAGTGCAATCGCGGGATGGCGGCACCCGACGAGCGCCTGCGTATCCGCCTAACGGCGACTGTATGCCGTTGTGAAATTGTGGGCTGCGAGTTGAGGATGAGCTGTATGGTCGCGCGCATGGGTGTTTGTGCGGATGAAAACCGGAGGTGCGGGATGAGCATTGAAAGGGGGACGCGGACAAGGCACGTTACTGGCCGGACTTGATAACACGGATCTTGCGAGACCCTCCAAATGCATGATCCCACTGTTAGCTTCCCCGGAAGTAGCGCTAAGCCACTAAGAGTGAGTTCTGCTAAGATACATCGTTCAATCAGAGATTCGTGTCAGTTTCAGTAGACGCCGAACTCCACCAGTGCCCGTCTCCATGGACGAAGCCAGCTTCCGTCATTGCGAGGTTCTTCCATCAGCACTGGCGGAGTAGCATCTTCGAGTCGTCGCCAGTTTGCCTCCGCAAGCGCCAACAGTTCTCTTGGATCGGAGGCGCCGCGAGCTATACGAGCCTCAATATCGGCGAACCAAAACATGAACTGCCTCCAACCGAGAGCGACCCATGCAGCGTGGTTCGGTTGCCTTACGAGGTTCAGAATCTCAGCCGCAAACGGATTTTCCTGGCTGTTACGCTCGTTCAATAGATTGAGGCGACCCACCCTGAGCAAATCTGATTCACGCAAAAAAGCAAATAGGGCCTCTTCCACCCAATAAGCGAGCTGGCCTCCCCCCTGCGGAGGCTCCTCGAAGCGAGCCCTTGAGAAACGCCGGAGATTGAAAAACTTGCCCGTTGCACATGAGCTGGCACCGGCTGCCTTCCACAGGACAACATCAGACGAGCAGAAGCCGATAAGGACCTTAACTCCGTTCTGTTCAAGTGCACTGACTAAGCGCATGGCTCCTTTTAGCTGCTCGGTCTGATTTAACTCTCGCCTTGGGTCTGTGTCTCCATAGAAGACGAGGTAGACATCTTCTGCCTGAGTACCAGAAAGGATAGAGGCAACTTCCAAACTTCGCTGTGGTGCAGCTATGTCGCTCAGGCCGACAACCGCCGTTTGGTACGGTCGAATCCTGCTTCCATCGAGGCGATCACAGAGAAGGTTACCCACCCGGACTTGCATCGAAAAGTAATCATTCGAGAATGCATGAGGAACGACTGCTGGTGAACATACTGCTGTGGGCTCTAACCGCCGGCAAGTCCTCATGATATTGTCCACGAGGACTAACCACCAGGTGTCAGATGTAAGGTCGGCAGTATCAACATCGTCGGGGAAATAAGACCATTCTCTCAGGTGTCCTCTGTCTGTGTTCGGAAAGTAGAGCTGAGGATCGAAGACGGTTTCGAACTATGCACTAATGCCCGCCAAGGCAATTTGCGAGGCTACTCGGTCTTCGGCGTAATTGACCGGGCTAAGAATTGCTCCCGCGAAAGCCCCCAAGCGTTCTTCGCTCAGCAGGTTCTCAGAATCGTGGCCCATCTGATGGTATGCCGCCATTTTCTTATGACCCTCTTTGTGTGCTCCATGCGGCTGCGAGCTGAAGGGGCTTGCGAAAGCGACCGACTGGCCAAGGTGAAACCATTTTTACAAGCGCCGGAAGGCCAAATTCTTGGGTACTTTCGACGAACCTTTGCGTGCACGCTACGCGCTGAGCGACGCGATCAACGACACCTTGGGGTGCTGTGCCCTCTTCTTGAAAAGGATGGAACCCGAAAGTACAGACTGAAAGAAGGACACCCAAGGAAAACTGGTCAGATCGCCAGTCAATCAAATTCTTGTCGTTGACCAACTGTTCGGGAGAGGCGAAGTATGGAGTGCCCGGACCACGCACCATCCACGTTTGAGTCAGGGAGCTTTCCTGCAAATTCCTTACTAACCCAAAGTCAACGATGACTGGTTCATCCGCTCGAAACAGGATGTTGTCGGGCTTCAAGTCTCGGTGCACGAGGCCCCGAGACGCGATGTGCGTCACAGCATCAATCAGAACCACACCTATGGACTGCGCTTGGTCCGAATTCAACAGGCCAGCACGGTCAACTCGCTGCTGGAGAGTACCCCCTGGCAGGTATTCTTCCAATGAGGCTAAATACTTAGTGACGCCATAATCAAATTCAAAGACTGAGGACAACCTCGCGATGTTCGGATGATGGCATTGAGTCATGGCTTCCATCTCGCGTTGGGTTCGCTCTGGAGAGAAGCCTAGACGGTAAACCTTAAGAGCACAGTAGCTGCCGTCGGCCACCGCAACTTGAAACGTTTCCTTAAAAGCGCCTTGCCCAACTCGGCTGATGAACGTCAGAGTTCTTGCGGCGCATATCGCGCGAGCGACGCTCTCTAATGAGGGGGATGGTGCTATTGGCGTTTGCCCCATTAGCTGACTCCTCCCGAGGCATGGCTAGTGGCAAGACCAGAAAGCCAAGGCTGAATTGGCTCGGATTTAGTTGCCTCCTTAAGTACCACTAGTCCTTCTTTATCCACGTAACATAGGCCAACTCCCCTTCGATCAAATTCAGCAGTATATCGCTGCGCCCTTAGAGCGACTTCCTTTGGTAGTACAACGTACGAACGATGAGCGAAGCATGTGTTCCTGTACGCTTGATGGAGGGCCGCTCGCCAGCGCTCCAACTTGGCTTCAAAAGCAAGAACACAGCCGTCGCTTGCAAGGGCAATCACGTCCGTCCGTCCATTTCGATAGAAAAACTCGCGGGCTACCTGCACCGCACCCCAGGGAGAAGGGAATCTCTCTAAGTGGCATAAGAACTCATCAAGTAACGCAGTTTCAGTAAGATAACCCCCCATTCTGCTCCTCATAGAATTCATCGGACCAAATACATGCAGAAAACTGCGCACCAGCCGTAATAATACATCAACCTGTGCCTTTCCGCGCGCTGACATTCATATCTGATCTCTTTACGGCCTGTGGCTGACGAATCTTCATACTTGACGATCTTCGACATGGCTTCATGCGGTTCGACGAGGCACGTATTCGCGAATTTCCCAATCTTTGAGCCTCTCAATCGCCGGATCTATCGGAAGCTCGGTAATGTCTACGATGTATCTTTTGGGCTGCCATCGGAAGGCTTTTTGAGCCACGTAACCTGCTGCCAACAACGACCCCGCTTCTAGAGCGGCATCAAGGTGGGCCGGATTTCGACGAAAAAACGCGAGCCGGCAGCCATGTTCCTGGACACTGCGATAGCTAAGCTCGTGGCAAATGCGGCACCCCAAGAACCCTATCGACGGAGGGCGGTAGAGCTTTCTCACCCAGCGACCACACGCCCTGGGGCAAGAAAAATGCCAGCGTACACCACCGAAGTGTTGAGGCGCGGAGAGCAAAGTTACCGGTTTCCACTTTGATTCTTCCCCCCCGTCTAAAGACCGCAGGTAAAGGTAGAGGCAGGTCCCAACGTCCGTGGGTCTTATGAGGTATGCAAGGGGGGGTGCCGTTTCCATCGACGGGCTCACCCATTCGATTCGGCCACTGCGGTAGTCGAACAATCCTGCTGAAACCCATGCGTCGAGGTCAAGCACGGTACACTCCTCGACCCTCACTTTTCTAGGCCAACCCCACCGCCCACTTCCCAAACCACCCATGATGCCCTCAAAATTTTCCCGGATTTTCCTAAATCATGTGACTATTTTATCATGTTGCAGATGCCAAAAACCCCAGGGAATGCAGTAACGATGCGGGTTTGCTCTCGCTTAAACAAGAAAACCAATACGGTCCATTCTGATAATTTAAGTGTATCTTGCGGCACCATCTCAACCTCAGTCACCCATTGGGCCGTTTTGCGCTCGCCTGGAAACCAAATGTCCTGCCCAGTTGTAGGGCTAAACTCGCGAAAACAAAATAGATCGAATCCGTATTACACGTTCGTTGCTACCCGGTCGAGTGGTATTTGACAAGCGCGGCGGTTGCTAGCGCAAGTCTCGAACGTAAGTCCCTGTCATTCAGGGCTGCGAGGCTCCAGAGGTCAAGCCTTCGCCGGTAATCCGTGTAAGTTTCGCCGAGGAGTGGAGCAGGGACTCCGCCCTCCAGCGTTGGCTCCGGCAGCCGTTCTGACTGAACAGTTGGGGGGGTGGACTGTGAGGCATCTCCGGGCACGCGAGAGCGCGTTCCCGAATCCATTGCCCCAAGGGCATATTCGCGGCTCGCCGAGATATTTCGTGCCGCTCAGATGGAGTAAGGCGGATTGCGAGTATTATGCTGCGCGGGTTGTCGGCTTTCCGTCGTGGCATTTCAGGGCCTCGTGAACCTCAACATATTTCAACAACCGTTGGCTTCAGGCTCGCGCCGGCAGAGGAAAGCGTATATGTATTACACCATCCTTTTCGCGTTCACTCACAGCGCCAGTCGCGTTTAGTTCACCCTCCGAGAGTCTTCCATTGCTTGGCCGGTGAGAATGCCCAATTCGGCCATCTCAAGTAACACGTCATGCCCACAAGAAGTCATCCGAAATACGGTATCCGCCGCGTGGTGGTGGGTGACGCATTGAAGGCGCAAGCCCCGGTAGCCGGGTTGCCAGTCATACCGGCACTCAATCGGCTTGCCGGTTTTCGGCGTCGCCGGACGCGCTTTGAGAACTGCCAGCACTTCGGCCTTGGCCGCCCTCAGCCGTTCTTTCAACTCTGGGGGAACCTTGGAAGCCGGACAGATCACAAGGTTTCCACCATCGGGGATCACCTGGACACCCAAAGCCCGTAACTCTTCGAGAACCGCCAGCATGTTAGATTGCCTCCCTGTCATCGGCGAATAGAATGCGGGGTTCATGCTCTTCCCCGCCTATTCCCGGTTTGAAAGTGTCCACGTGTCCACAACCCGCATTTTCAGCGTGTGAAACCGCATTTTCGTAAGTGTCCACAGCGTCCTTTGTGGACAGCTTGAAATCCTCACGATCTCCGCTATTTTCGCGGGTGGTGGACGGGTGGACACTTTTTGGGGGCAGATAGCGAGAGAAGGCATCGTTAAACCATTCGACTGCGTACCCCCGTAGCCGAGAATCCTTCCCTCCGATTCGGTCTGGGCGAACGTCAAAGGGCTTTAGCAAGCGTGCTAGCTTGGACTGCGAAAGTGGTTTCCCTTTTGACCATTCTCCCCACGGTGATCCTTCGACCTCAGCCAGCGCCGCCGCTAAGTCCGCCGAAGACATCTCTGTAACGTGCTTCTCGGCAAAGGCGGCCTTGATGTCCCGAAGCAGCCAGACACCAACAGAGTCATCGTCAACTTGTGCCCCCGCGCAAAGCTCGACAAGGGCTTTCTTTGCAGCTTCGGGCCAGCCACCACCCGCCAGGTCTGCGATGGCGAGCAGAGGCTCGCAGACATCCGCCTGACGGTCAGAAAGGGATTGTGGAATTTCGGGCCGTGCTTTACGCAAGTTTTCCACGCTTACCCCACACCACGCCCCCAGCCTTGCAGCAATCGCCGAACCCTCCCGTTGCGCCTCACGCTCGCGCAACCGCTCGACCTCACCGCGCCGCGCCCGCTTTAGTCGAATGGGGATGCTTCTGTCAGCCACGGTATCGGGCAGCCTTCCGATGCCCGCGATTGCCTTCGGGCAGAACGTTGAAAAATCTTTGTAGGTAATGCTTGCCCCCTGCCCTATGCAGCATGACGCCGCGCCTCCGCGCCGGTAACCCGTGTCCAATATCCCGCGAAGGGCTTCCGCATAATCTTTTTCTCCGCCGAACGCTGCGTCCGATTCGTCAAGCAAAAGCGTCGGGTGCTCCGCGTCAATCTTACGTGTGAGCACAGCCGCCGTAACCCGGCCCGTGAACCATGCGCAGAAAACGAGCGAGCGCAAGACTTCCAAAAGCCGGGTTTTGCCGCTTTGTTTTTCTGCCGAATTGATGTCCAGATATGGAGTGCAATCCGCCGCGTCGAAGGCATGAGTGTGGGCAACCCACACCGTCACGGCCCGCGCTTGCGCCTCAGTCAGCGAGACAAACCGGCGAACGAAGCGCACAACCGCGTCAAGAATCTCTGCCCCGGTTTCTGGTTTCCACTCCGGGGTTTCTGCGATGATCTTTTCCAGTTGCTCGCGCGTCCCCCCACTCGCCAGCCAGTCCACGATGTCGCCTTTTTCCTTGAGTCCCGGCAGGTTGACAATCCTCACTGACATGGCGCATCCGAAGATGTCCGCTGCGGTTATGTGGGCGCACGTTCGGCCCGTATCGTCGTTATCAGGGGAGATAGAGACATGCTTCCCGGTGAATTTGTTGGCATACTCGTGACTCCAAGACTTTGCACCATCTGGAATGCACGTCGCAAAAAACCCGAGATCGAAGGCTTTGTTAACCTTCCGCTCCCCTTCATGGATTTGGACGCATACCGCGTTTTTGATTTCATTGGAACGATAAAGCGCGGGCTGCAACCCACCACGCCCCTTTACCCATTCGTTTTGTTCGAGGTGTTCCCACTCGAAAGTCTTTTCCTTGCCCTCGGCTTCCAGCCGATGCTTTCGGAGGCAGGCCCTTCCTTGGGTATCGAGGTAATTGTATGTTTCGACAATCTCATAGCCAGCACCACGCTTCGCTCTGGGACTTTTGCCACTCAGTAGGCCGCGCTCTTTGAGCCACGCTTTCACAGCCGCCTTGTCGCCCGGATCGACGCCAGCGATAAAAGCCGCAAGTTGCCACGCTGTGCCGCCCTTGCCGCACGGCCCACAGAACCAGACGTTTTTTTGCGGGTTCAGTGAGAGGCTCGGGTGTTGGTCATCGTGATTTGGGCAATGCCAGAGTAATTCTGCCCCAGCATGGCCCATCGGCTCGCCAAGGACGGCTCGGGCTATCACTTTACACTGGAGCCGTTCACCCGCGTCGCCTTTGCCGTCAGCGTTCATCCCGTGCTCCGTCATTGCGCCCTCCGGGGCTTCGCCGGGTGTAGTCCTTCGGCTATGAGACGGTCAACCTCGCTCGCAGGAATTCTCACCAGACGGCCGATCTTCGTGAAAGTGATGCGGCGTTCAAGCAGCCATCGACGGACGCAGGCTTGGGTCACCCCTAGCGGCACGGCGAATTGCGGCACGGAGAGCAATCTGTCATCGGTGGTGTAATCCGTGGCTTTATTCAAGCGCCGTGTCGCGGTCAACGCATAATCCGAGAGCTGTTGTTTTTGACCAGCACCATCTGTGGCCATGTGTCATCTCCATTTCGCGCAGGTCGCGCCAACGAGTCAAAGGTATCAGCGCATGGGCTCGCATGAACAAACAGATGTCGCAAACTCCTGCAAGAAGTGTTCAACTGCTTGTTGACTCACGGGTTAGAGAAGAAAAAAAACTGTTGCGAGGTGTAGTTCGATGTGGCGTCAGAACGGGGGGAAACAGAAAATGACCAGCCCTGTCTGGCGGGCTTATTTGGTTTTCTTCGCTGCCTCAAAAGAACGAATTTTCCTGATGGTCCTTGTGTGGAAAGTCCGAAGCCAGTCAGCACTGATACTCGATGATGCGCCTGTCGCTTGAAATGCTGCACCCAGGAGCGTCGCCAGGTCTTTCCAACGGGTCTTGATCTTATTCTTAGAGGCTTCTACGAGTAGCACCAAATCAAACAACGCCATTCCTCTTTGGCTAATACCGTGCGGAAACAGAATCTGATGCCATTCTTGAAGACGGGCTAACGTGTTCGCATACAAGCCCATTTGTCTGGGCAACTCCAAGAACTGTTGCGGTAATTGAGGCTGACGTCCTTTCATCGCCCTCGGCCAGTCCAGCGGTCCCCCGACGAATGCCGCCCGCTTTTTGGCGGTGCGCCTTGACGACTCAATTGCGACCGGTATAAGAAACATGCTCTCATTCAGGGTCTGAACCTTAGCCGCAATGTCACGCAGTTGTGTGACCAGCCCTTCTATGCGCCGAGGGTCTGTCCAGGGAGCAAAAGGTATCATCTCATCGGAGAGTACCGGAATTGAACGGAGGAATACCTCCAGAAGCTCACGGCTAACCCCAGCTTCGTTGACCAGATTTTTCAGTGCCTTTTCTACGTAGTAGTCGGTCAGGATCTTCCGCATCGATGGAAGCTTCATTACTGAATGTGATATCGCCATAATGGGCTCTTGTGGCAGTGAACTGCGGCCTCGTCGCCTCTTCATAACCACCTCCCGCATGGCTTCCCGGTTTGGGTTAGGTCGGCAGGCGGGCCGGGATGCGCCCGCCGTTCAGGGATCAGCCTAGCCGACCGCTTGACACAGCCATTCTACCACTCGTGGCGACCGTGCAGATTTCTCTTGACAGTAATACTTAGCGTCAAGTATATTTGAGGTATGGCAACGAAGGATAAACCGATGACCGTAACCGAAGCCGGACGGCGGGGCGGCAAGGCACGGGCAAAGAAGTACCCCCGCGAGCAACTTCGGGAGTGGGCGCGCTTGGGCGGCTGGCCGAAGGGACGACCGCGAAAGGCGGGCACGCCGAAGGCAGGGAGGGAGAAGAAACGATGAGCGTCTACAGGCGTGGTGAAGTCTGGTGGTACAAGTTTCGATTTAGTGGTCAGAGCATCCGGGAGTCGGCGTACACAAACTCCAAGACCGTGGCCAGGGATGCCGAGAGGGCACGCCGCCGGGAATTGGAACTAGCTGTAAACCGCATCCCCAAGCGGACAAGAATGCCGCTATTCTCAACGGCAGCCACTGAGTGGGTGGAGAGTAAGACTGGGCTCGCTCGCAAGAGTGTTGCTCGTTACCGGCAGTGCATTGAGAACTTAAAAGCTGAATTTGGCAATCGTCTCGTCTGCGACATAGACGCCCAGGACATTGCAGGCTATCAGCGGAAGCGGCTCGCGACTGAGGTATCCAATCGCTCAGTCAATTATGAGGTTGGAACGCTCAGGGGAATCCTAAAGTCGTTTGGCCTTTGGGGGCATATCGCTGACAGGGTTCAGGCTCTTAAGGAAAACCACGACGTGGGGCGCGCGCTCAGCCGCAGCGAAGAGGAGAAACTCATCAAGGCTGCTGGTCAAAGCCGGACACCGGTACTCCTACCTCTATTCATTTTCTCACTTGATACCGGAATGCGGGCGAGCGAAGTAAGATCCCTGCGCAGGCGTGACCTGACGGTGGAATGGGATAATGGTGTCATAAAAAAAGGGGAAGTGCTCGTTCCGAAGAGTAAGACCGATGCAGGGACCGGGCGGACAATTCCCCTGACCCAGCGAATTTGCGCAACACTCACCATGTGGCTCTCCCACTTCCCAGATGCAACCGGCGAAAGCTATTTGTTCCCTCGGCACAAGGTTGGAATCGGCGGAAACTCCCGGAGACCGCAAGTCTGGGCCGTCGATCTGAATCGGCCAATGGGTGAGTGGAAGAGTGCTTGGGCGACAGCCGGCAAGGGCGCCGGAATCCACTACCGCTGGCATGATCTCCGGCACACATTCGTCTCCCGCCTTGCCGAGAATCCCGCCGTCAGCGAGGCCACTATCAAGTCTCTGGCTGGCCACGTCAGCAGGAAGATGCTGGAGCGCTACAGCCACATTCGTACCTACGCCAAACGAGCCGCCATCGAAGCCTTGGAACAGGCGCAGGCTTCCGCTTCACCGGCCACTGAAACCAATTTCTCCCATGCCCAACCAGAGGTGATTTTGAGGGAGAGTGGGCACAAAATTGGGCACACTCAATGAGGGAACCGAAGGGCCTGCCGCTAGAAATCTATGAAAAGAAATGGTGGGCCCAGCAGGACTCGAACCTGCGACCAACGGATTATGAGTCCGCTGCTCTAACCAACTGAGCTATGGGCCCGCCCTTTAAGTATAGGAGAAAACCAAATTCATTGCACGCTCGCGGCAGCGGCAGTGGTGGTGTCATTTGGTATTGGGTCCCTTTCGAAACGCCGGTCATTCCCGCGAAAGCGGGAATCCAGTCCTTCGACAACGCATTTCCGAAGGTCTGCCGTGTAGATTCCCGCTTTCGCGGGAATGACGGCTTGCAACGCCCATGTCTCGCAAATGACACCGGTACCCCAGCGGGCTTTTGTGCGTCAAGTGTGGGTGCTTGGTTGGTGTCGCTTTGGGAGTCCGGGAAAGAAGCCACCAGGCTTTGCAGATGGCGGATGAGCGGAGAGCGGACGCGACTTCGGATTGCGCTCAACGCGGGCACGGATCGTCTCTTTGAAATCACGAGTCAGGGGCATTGTGGTTCGCACACCCCAGATGACATCTCGGCGACAGCTTTCAACGAAGCTCCAGCCGAAGCTCACGCCCTACCGCTGCGGCCGCCTTTCGCAGCGTGCTTAACGTGACCGCGTCATACTCGGGATCGAGCAGGCAGTCCAGCGCAGCGCGGCTGGCGTACATCCGCCGCGCCATCTCCGCCTTGGAAAAATCCTTCTCCTTCATGGCGGCTTCGATCTGTCGGGCGAGAACGCGCTTGATGGCGGTCGCTGTGACTTCTTCGTAGACGCCCTCCTCGCGGAGCCAGCTATCGAAGGATGATCCGATGTTTTTTTTCTTCATGCGCCTCCTCCTTATCTTCCGTTTGAGCGCGCTCAGTAGCGCCAAGAGGCTAGGTCGGCGCCCTGAGGTGCGGTTTTTTGCATGCGCTCGAGGATCTTGGGAAGATACATGGTGTGGTAGTGAAGGCGGGAGAGACAGTTGGGCAAACTCGGGTCGCCGTTCCAGCAATGTTCCGCGCGCTCACCGTACTTGACTTCTCCCTCGTAGGGCGGATTGGTAGCTGACTTGAGAAAATCTTCCAGATAGTACACGGCGTTATTCAGAAAGTAAGTGTCCGCACTGCCCACATAAATGTGGAGTTTGCCCTGGAGTTTGGGGCCCAAGGTGGCCCAGTCGCGTTGCAGAATG
>Ga0208038_1000614_pt1 | contig 25907 bp, 23 predicted proteins | sample June2015DPH_16_1_FD_184714 | JGI IMG/M metagenome (GOLD analysis project Ga0208038, IMG submission 184714) | Peatland microbial communities from SPRUCE experiment site at the Marcell Experimental Forest, Minnesota, USA - June2015DPH_16_100... | ecosystem: Environmental > Terrestrial > Soil >...
TGCTCCAGGCTCAGTTGCTCGGCTTCGTGCATGTTGATGGTCAATCCTCAGCATGCCATCCGCTCCAGGCTCATCTTGTGTTGGAATCCCACCTCCCCTTCAGGCTCATCTTGTATTGGACAAGACTAATCGTTGACACCTTCGCCGCCACAGTGTTATTTTTAAGGGTTTTAGGGGCAGCTCTTCTTCCAGCAGGGTCAGCCAGGATTCGATCGTCAATTCGATCATCAGAAAATGGACGAGACACTCCGACAACTAGGCGAACTACTGCTCGGAGCCGTGCCCACGGTCATCCTTCTGGCGACGCTTTACATCCTTTATACCTTCCTTGTCCATCGCCCGCTGACCGCCGTGCTCGCCGAGCGCCGCAACCGTACCCAGGGTGCCATGGAAAGGGCGCGCGCCGATATCGCCGCCGCCGAGGCCCGCACCGCCGATTACGAGCAGCGCCTCCGCGAAGCCCGCCAGAAAGTCTTCAAGAACCAGGAAGCCCGCCGCCAGCAGGCCACCGAGTCCCGCAGCCAAGCCGTGACTCAAGCCCGCGCCCGATCGCAGGAACAAGTCAAGCAGGCCCGCGCCGCCATGGAAGAAGATAAGCAGCAGGCCATGTCGAAGCTGCAAGCGGATGCAGCCAGACTCGCCAGTGATATCGTGCGCAGCGTGTTGCGTCCCATGGCATCGCCCAGCCAGGTCGGTGGCCAATGAACCTGCCGCTAGAGTTCGTGGAGGGACAGGCGTCCTCGCCCGTCCAGGGTTGCGTGGGGGCAGGTGCCCTCGCCTGCCCAGCCGAGCGAACCGGGGCCCCTGTCAAGCCCGGTTTTGGCTTGACGGGGTGGAGAAGCTCGGCAGCCGCCTGTGGTCACAGCAGCTCTGGATTCGCCATGATGAGGCCGAAAACGATGCCGGGAATTGTCCCGCCGTTGCTCGCGCTCGCGCTGTTAGCTTTCTTGTCGACGATCCCCGCACGCGCTCTCGCCTATGCCCAGGAACCCTCCGCGCCACCGTCTTCCGCGCAAACGTCTGCCGAGCCCACAAGAGAAGCCAGCCAGCCTGCGCCCGAGCAAAAGTCTGCCGCAGAGGATCAGGAAGAGAACGCAGATCTCAAGTACGCCGCGCCCGTTCGTTGGCTGGCGCGCAAAACGGGTTGGAGCGTGCATCTGGCCTACATGCTGGCGCTCGGTGTGAACTTTGCCATCATTGCCGTCATTGTGTTCTGGGCCGTTCGCAAGTACGTGCCCGGCGTGCTGCGCAACCGCAGCGCATCCATCCAGCAAGCTTTGGACGAAGCGCGCGCCGCCAGCCAGGACGCGCATCGCCGCTTAGCCGGCATCGAGAATCGTCTCCGCCAGTTGGATGTTGAAATCGGACAGATGCAGGCCACCGCCGAAAAGGAAGCCAACGCCGAGGAAGCCCGCATCCAGAAAGCCGCCGAAGAAGATGTTCGCAAAGTGGTCCTCGCCGCCGAGCAGGAAATCGCCGCCGCCGCCAAGCAAGCCCGCCGCGAGTTGACCACCCACACCGCCGGCCTCGCCATCGCCCTGGCCCGCCAGCAGATCAACGTCGATTCCAACACCGACCAAGTGCTGGTCCGCACCTTCGCCTCGAAACTGGCTTCGGATGCTTCTTCGCATGATCACGATAAAGACGGCGGAAAGGGCGGCCACTAGCCATGGCTTCCGTCGTCGGGACCTACGCCCGCGCCTTCGCTGATGTTGTGATGACGCCGGTTGGCGTAAAAACGGCCAGCCAGCTCGATCCCGCGCGCGCCCTCCAGGAATTGCACGGCATCGAGGCCCTGCTCAAGGAAAGCGATCAGTTGCGCCGCGTCCTCGAAAACCCGTCCATTCCAGGAGACCGGAAACGCGCCGTGATCGATGCCATCACCACACGGCTGGGCGCCGCAAGACAAGTGCGGAATTTCATCGCCGTACTCACCGATCACCGCAGGCTGCCGCTGTTTAGCGAAATCCTGAAACAGCTGGAACAGGAATTGGACGGCCGCCAGGGCTTCGCCGAAGCCCAAGTAAGCAGCGCGCGCCAACTGAACGACCCAGAGAAACAAATGCTCGAAGCCGAGATCGCAAAAATGACCGGCAAAAGAGTTCGCGCCCGCTACGAACAAGACGCTTCGCTATTAGGCGGCGCAGTCGTGCAAGTAGGCAGCACGATTTACGACGGATCGGTAAAGGGCCAGTTAGAAAAAATTAGGGAGCAGTTAGTGGAGAGCTGACTGCTGTGAGGTGCGAGCCACGAGCAAACAGGTCCGCTCGCAGCGCAAAGCCGTGAAGGCAGAACTGGCGCGAACGACGAACAGCGAACGACGAACAACCAACGACTAACGACCAACGACTTGACTCTATGCCACAAATCAAAGCAGACGAAATTACCCAACTAATCCGCGAACAAATTGAGAACTACGAATCGAAGATCGCAGTCGACGAAGTTGGCACCATCATCACCCTCGGTGACGGCATCGCCCGCGTTTACGGCCTCGACAAGGTCATGGCCGGCGAGTTGCTCAGCTTCCCGCACGGCGTCGCCGGAATCGCCATGAACCTCGAAGAAGATCAGGTGGGCGTCGTCATCCTCGGCGAATACACCGAGATCAAGGAAGGCGACGAGGTCAAGCGCACCGGCCGCATCATGAGCGTGCCCGTGGGCGACGCCCTGATTGGCCGCGTCGTCAACTCGCTCGGCGTGCCGATTGACGACAAGGGCCCCATCGCCACCGATACATTCATTCCCATGGAGCGCCTTGCTCCCGGCGTCGTTGACCGCCAGCACGTGTGCGAGCCCATGGCCACTGGACTAAAGGCCATCGACTCCATGATCCCCATCGGCCGCGGACAGCGCGAACTGATCATCGGCGATCGCCAGACCGGCAAGACCGCCGTTGCCCTCGACACCATCATCAACAACAAGGGTAACAACCTCATCTGCATCTATAACGCCATCGGTCAGAAGCGCTCGTCGATAGCGCAGGTAGTAAAGATTCTCGAAGATGCCGGCGCCATGGAATACACCATCGTGGTCGCCGCATCGGCTTCCGAACCCGCGCCCATGCAGTACATCGCTCCCTACGCGGCCTGCGCCATGGGCGAGTATTTCCGCGATGCGGGACGCCACGCCCTCTGTATCTACGACGATCTTTCCAAGCACGCCGCCTCTTATCGCGAGATTTCGCTTTTGCTCCGCCGTCCCCCTGGCCGCGAAGCCTATCCTGGAGACGTTTTCTATCTCCACTCGCGCCTGTTAGAGCGCGCCGCTAAGTTGAGCGATAAGAACGGTGGAGGGTCACTTACTGCGCTTCCCGTAATCGAGACCCAGGCGGGCGACGTTGCGGCATACATTCCGACCAACGTGATTTCGATTACCGATGGCCAGATTTATCTTGAAACCGACTTGTTCAACCAGGGCGTCCGCCCAGCCGTGAACGTTGGCCTGTCAGTGAGCCGCGTCGGCGGCAGCGCTCAGATCAAGGCCATGCGGCAAGTTGCGGGAACCTTGAAACTCGACCTGGCGCAATATCGCGCCATGGAGGCCTTTGCGCAGTTCGGCAGCGATCTCGACAAAGCCACTCAGCAACAGCTCAACCGCGGTAAGCATCTGGTGGAACTGCTGAAGCAGGCACAGTTCTCGCCGCTCCCCTTCTCGAAGCAAATTCTGATTATCTTCGCCGGCACCAGCGGTGTGCTGGACGACATGCCGGTCGATCAGGTGCGCGACTTCGAGAAAGATCTTTACAAGTACGTGGACACGACAAATCCAGGCCTGCTAAACACGATCATGGAAAAAAAGATTCTCGACGACAATCTGAAAGACGAGATGTCCAGAGTGATCAAAGAAGCAAAACAGCAGTTCGTGGACTCAAGGCAAGCAGTAGCAAAGTAGCACCCGTAGAGACGCGGATTGCGGCGTCTCCATAGGCTGCGAAAGAACTCGGGTTTTGACTTAGTTTTGAAGGGGCGCGGCTTCAGCCGCCCCGTAGGCTCCTCGAAAGTAACGCCCCTTTAGGGGCTGGAGCGAACGACGAACAGCGAACGAGCGAACGACTAACGACTAACGACTAAATAATGCCCAACATCCTCGACATCCGGCGCCGCATCCGCAGCGTGGTCAACACGCGGCAGATCACCCAGGCCATGAAGACCGTCTCCGCGGCGAAGTTGCGCCGCGCGCAAGAGAGCGCTCTGGCCGCGCGTCCCTATTCGCAGATGCTCACCAACATTCTCAAATCGCTCGTGTCGCGAGCTGATATCTACGATCCGTTTACCGGGCTGCCGCGTCATCCGCTGCTCGCCGAGCGCCCTGAAAAAAACATCCTGCTGATTGTGGTCACCGGAGATAAGGGCCTGGCCGGCGCGTTCAACACCAATATTCTGAAGATGGTGTCAAGGTTCATCGAGTCCAATCCGGATCGGAATATCGACGTCGAATGCATTGGACGCAAAGGCCGCGACTTCATGCGCCGCCGCTATCCAATCGCCCCGAAGAGGGCATCCTCTGCCGATGGAGCGACGGGCGCCTCGCCCGTCCAGCCAGAGAATGAAGTCGCTCCCCCCCGCGCCGGTCGCGTGCAGATCGTTGGCGAGTATGTCGGAGTCTTGAGCAAGGTCGAACACAACTTCGCGGCCACTCTGAGCGAGGGCGTGATCGCCCGCTACACCCGCTGTGAGATTGACGCCGTCTACATTCTCTTCAACGAATTCAAGTCGGTCATCGCGCAACGCCTCGTCGCCGAACGCCTGCTGCCCATCAAGGAGATCGGCGAAGTTGACGTCAGCATGGCGGAAGAGGCTTCGGAAGAGGAACGCAAAAAGCGAATCGAAGCGGCGAAGTCGGCGGGTGTCGGCTTGCGTCCAGCCGATACCGCCGCCGTCGACGAGGCCGCCGCCAGGTTCGCGACGTTGCCCATCGATTACATCTACGAGCAGCGGCCAGAGCGGCTTTTCGCGGGAATCCTGCCGAAGTACATTGGCATCCAGATTTTTCATGCGCTGCTCGAATCCGTAGCCGCGGAGCACGCCGCTCGCATGACGGCAATGGATGCGGCAACCAGCAACGCCAGCGATATGATCGATTCGCTAACGCTAATAATGAATCGCGCGCGCCAGGCCAAGATCACAAAAGAAATTATAGAAATAGTAAGCGGAGCGGCAGCGCAGTAGAAGCAGATAGCTTTGAAGGGGCATTGCTTTAGCGATGCCGCAAGCTGGTAGAAATCAAAAGCCCCTTTAGGGGCCGAAGCGAACAGCGAACGACGAATAGCGAACGACCAACGACTAACGACTTTGAGACCTTATCTATGTCGGAAAATATCGGAAACGTAATCCAAATCGCCGGCCCCGCCGTCGACGTGCAGTTCACCGAAGCGGCCATGCCCCCCATTTATCAAGCGCTGAAGGTTGTCAGCGATGGCTTCACCGTGCCTTCCCCCATCAACGTCATTCTCGAAGTGCAACAGCACCTCGGCGAAGGCCGCGTCCGCTGCGTCGCCATGGAAGCCACCGACGGCATGGTGCGCGGCATGAAGGCGATCGATCAGGGCGGGCCGATCTCCGCCCCCGTCGGACGCGGCACGCTCGGCCGCGTGATGAACGTCATCGGCGAACCCGTGGACAATCTCGGCCCGATTGCCTATGAAAAGAGAATGCCGATTCACCGCCTTGCGCCCGCGTTCGATGAACAGTCGACCACGGCCGAAATGTTCGAAACCGGCGTGAAAGTTATCGACCTCATCCAGCCGTTCTTGAAAGGCGGAAAGACCGGCCTTTTCGGCGGCGCTGGCGTCGGCAAGACCGTCGTCATCATGGAGCTGATCAACAACGTTGCCAAGGAGCACGGTGGATTTTCCGTGTTCGCCGGAGTAGGCGAGCGCACCCGTGAAGGCAACGACCTCTGGCTCGAAATGACCGAGTCGGGAGTAATCAAGCCCGGCAAGCCCGACGAGTCAAAAGCCGCGTTGATCTATGGCCAGATGACCGAGCCGCCAGGAGCGCGTCTCCGCGTAGCGCTCACCGCTCTGACCGTAGCCGAATATTTTCGCGATGAAGAGGGCTCCGACACGCTTCTCTTTATCGACAACATTTTCCGCTTCACCCAAGCCGGCTCGGAAGTATCCGCCCTCTTAGGCCGCATGCCATCTGCGGTAGGTTATCAACCCAACTTAGCTACGGAGATGGGGGAGTTACAGGAGCGGATTACTTCTACTAAGAAGGGTTCGGTGACTTCGGTGCAGGCGATTTATGTGCCGGCAGATGACTTGACCGATCCGGCGCCGGCCACCACGTTTGCTCACCTTGACGCTACGACTGTGCTTTCGCGGGCGCTTACGGAGATTGGAATTTATCCGGCGGTGGATCCGCTGGCTTCCACTTCGCGCATTCTCGATGCTCGGATCGTTGGGCAGGATCACTACGATGTGGCGCAGATGGTTAAGCAGACACTGCAGACTTACAAAGATCTGCAGGACATCATCGCCATTCTTGGCATCGACGAACTTAGCGAAGACCAGAAGGTAACGGTGGCTCGCGCTCGCAAGATTCAGAAGTTCCTCTCGCAGCCGTTCTTTGTGGCCGAGCAGTTCACCGGCACTCCCGGACGCTACGTGAAGATTGCCGACACGGTGAAAGGTTTCCGCGAAATTGTGGAAGGGAAGTATGACGATATTCCCGAGCAGGCTTTCTACATGAAGGGAACGATCGAGGAAGTGATCGAGACGGCGGAGAAGATGAAGGGGGCGGCTGCGTAAGATCAGCCGTTGGTCGCCAGTCGTTAGTCGTCGGCAAGTGCCCTGCGGCTAATGTTCTGAGCTGGCGACTAACGACTGGCGACCAACGGCTAACGACCAATGGCGAATACTTTCCAACTCGAAATCGTCACTCCCTCCAGGCTCTTGGTGAAGGATGTGGCGGAGGAAGCGCAGATCCCGGGGTTGAGCGGGTATCTGGGGATTCTTCCCGGGCACGCTCCTTTGATTACCGAACTTGCCGTCGGTGTGATTACTTACAAGGCGAATGGCGCGACGCACACGCTGTCGGTGGCGTGGGGGTTTGCGGAAGTGCTGCAGGACAAGGTGACGATCCTGGCGGAAACGGCGGAGCGTCCGCAGGAAATTGACATTGAGCGTGCGCAAAAAGCGAAAGAGCGCGCTGAACAGCGTCTGAAGAGCAACGATCTTAAGGTTGACTACACGCGCGCAGAAGACGCATTGCAGCGCGCGGAAACGCGTCTGAACGTTGCGAAAGAAAAGTAGCTTCCCCCGCGTGGATAGAAACCACCCGCCAGTAAATTTCCGCCCACGCGGAGCTTGGACGGGGCACCCTCGAGATTATTGCTGAGCGCCATCCGAATCAGAGCCTTTCCACGACCTTCCAGAGCCTAAGATCCTTTCTGCTAAACTTTCCTGTTTCCTTCTTTGGTGGTCCAATCTTTGGCGAAGGAATCGGGGGTGAGGCAATTATGGCGATTCAGCTTGTGGGAGTGATTGGGGCGGGCACGATGGGCAATGGGATTGCCCACGTGTTTGCGCGCTGCGGGTTCAACGTCGTGCTCTGCGATGTGGAGCAGCGATTTCTGGATCGCGGCCTCGCGACGATCGCGAAGAACCTCGATCGCGAAGTGGTGAAGAACAAGATTACGGCGGACGACAAGGTCTCCACGCTGGGGCGGATTACGGCGGTGGTGGATCGGGCGAAGCTCGCGGATTGCGATCTGGCGATCGAGGCGGCGACAGAAAAATTTGAGATCAAGGCGGAGATTTTCCGCGAGTTGGATCGCCTAATGAAACCGGACGTGATCCTGGCCACGAATACGTCGTCGATTTCGATCACGAAGATTGGAGCGCTGACCGGGCGTGCCGACAAGGTCATCGGAATGCACTTCTTTAATCCGGTGCCGGTGATGAAACTGGTGGAAGTGATTCGGGGCCTCGCGACGTCACAGGCTACGTTTGAGACGGTGCGCGAGCTGGCGGTGAAACTGGAGAAGACGCCGGTGGAAGTGAACGACGCTCCGGGATTTGTGTCGAACCGGGTGCTGATGCCGCTGCTGAATGAGGCGATGTACGCGGTGATGGAGGGCGTGGCGACGGCGGAGGCGGTGGATGAAGTGTTCAAGCTGGGGATGGCGCATCCAATGGGGCCGCTGACGCTAGCGGACTTTATCGGGCTCGACGTGTGTCTGGACATCATGCGCGTGCTGCAGGATGGGCTGGGCGATCCGAAGTACCGGCCGTGTCCGCTGCTGATCAAGATGGTGGATGCGGGCTGGCTGGGACGCAAGAGCGGGCGCGGGTTCTACACGTACTCGTAAGATAGGAAACTCGTAAGATAGGGATTATGACGACAGCCTGGGGCGGTATTCTTCCGAAAAGAAAATCTGGCCTCGACGGTTTTTATTATTTGCTGGCGGCGATGTCGGGAGCGGCGGCGGGGTGGTTGGACATCAAAGTAGGCGATTTGCTGTTGACGGCGATGGTAGTGCTGGCGGCGAACATGCTGCTGGGATTTCTGAGCCCGCGCAGGCCGTGGCGCTGGGTTGTCCTGGTCGGAGTGTTTGTGCCGGTGGTGGAGTGGCTGGCATATTTTTTTCTTTCGGAAAAGCCGGAGCGGGCGCAAATCTACGAATCCTTTCTGGCGTTCGTGCCGGGAATCGCAGGCGCATTCGGCGGATCGATCGGGCGCGGAGTGGTGGATAATCTGTTTGCCGGGAAGTGATCGGGGGAGTTGGCTATTGGAATTATGGCACGCTGCCAGGGGAGCGGGAGAGTGCAGTCGGACGCGGCTTCTCGGCCATAACGGCTGCTCGCGCCGCAAACTGCTATCTAATTTCGCAACGTGGCGGAACCTCCTGGTGGCGCCATCCACCGGCCGCTAGCAATCGGGAGCAACGGCGTAGCTCACGCATTTCGACTTGTCATTCCCTACGTACCAAAACGCTGACATGTCACTCTGATTGGCGAAATCAGTAAACCAGAAAATCCAGTCGAAACCGCCAAAACTCAAGGGAGTTCCGAACCCAAACTCATCGGCCCAATTGTTGGGGTCGCAGGTCGCGCCGTAATACAGGACCGCGTTAAAGGGATAGGTGCCCGGGTTGGCGACCGAGATCGTAACTCCTTGGTAGCGATTACCGTCCTGCTGGTACCAACATCCCTGGAACGTCGCCCCGGGACCTGAGGATGCCACATCCAGCGTCAATGTGGCGCTCTGGGAAGTCGTGCCATCGCTGGCTTTCACCCGAAGGGAATAGGTTCCCGGCGCCGCACTTTCTGAAACAGCGATGTGTGCGTTGGAGGTCCCAGCTCCGGGAGCGGGAATCACCGAAGGAGTAAGGGTCACCGAGACCCCGGCAGGCACCTTCGAGACGGTCAGGTGCAGTGCTTCATCGAATCCGGACGTCACCTTGGTTGTAACTTTGGTCGATCCGGAGTGCCCGGTGGCTATCGTGACGGTGGATGGCTTTATCGCGACCGTAAATGGGGACGTTGTCGCAGGAGCGATATTGAGCGAGGTCCCCGCGACGGTATCCCCGTAGAGCGCGCTGATGGCAACTGCGGTAGCGGCGCTGACTGGTGATGTCGAAGCCGCGACCGTAGCGCTGGTCTGCCCGGAAGGAATTGTCACCGTCGCGGGAGTTGCGACAACGCTCGCGTCAGAACTTTTCAGTTGCACGGCTATGCCGTCGCCCGGAGCGGGCTGGGTCAGGATCACCGTGATTTCGGTGGAAGCGCCGCCTATGAGGTGGGCAGGGCTCAGCCTTACGCTGGCCACTCCGGTACGGCTCGTAAGCGTGCCGGTCGCGCGGTCACTCTGGGTGGCAACGGTCCCGGAGAAATTGCCGGAGTTCATCACCTGCGAGCCCGAGCCGCATCCCGCCAGACCCAGGAGGGCTCCCGCCAGTACGATCCGCGATGCATGCATGTGTTTATGAAGGATCAACACGTTGGCACCTCAATGGTGAAAATCGAAAGGAACCCGAATGCGGTTGATTCTGACATAACCGGAGGGAAACCGCAGACTCAGAAGTGCATCCGGCTGTTTCCATCGGCAGTGCGAATGTCGTCCGCCCTCGCGTGTATCGTCGCTGGGCATCTTGCGCATCACGCTACTGTGCTGCACAAGCGATACTTTACAAGGTGGAGTCGGCGCTTTCGGGAGCGCGCATCAAAGACAGTCCCATCAAAGGTACCGGCCGCTGAAAAACTGTTCCCGTTTCCACAGCCGCTGGGGGTAAGCTACAGCTATGGGAGTATCGGTGTCGGTGCTCGCTAGCGGGAGCCGTGGGAACTGCGCGCTGGTGGCGACAAGCGCAACGCGTATTCTGGTGGATGCCGGTCTGTCCGGCCGCGAAACTTTCAAGCGGCTGCAGGCGCTCGGCGAGCGCGCCGAGGAAATCTCCGCGATCCTGATCACGCATGAGCACTCCGACCATGTTGCCGGCCTGCAGCGGCTGGCAACCAAGTTGAACGTGTCTGTCTTTCTGACCGCGCCGACGCATCATGCGTGGAGCCGCGCCGTGCGGGATGAAGACGGTGCGATTCCCGAACTGCCGAAATCGGAACATTTCTCTGCCGGGCGCGGCTTTCGCGTGGGCGATATCGAGGTCATGCCTTTCACGATCCCGCACGACGCCGCCGATCCCGTGGGCTTCACGTTTCGCGCGGAAGGCGTCAAGATTGGCTTTGTCACCGACCTGGGCTACATGCCGGCGAGCGTGCGCGACCATCTGCGCGGCTGCGGCGTGCTGGTGATGGAATCGAACCACGATGTCGAGATGCTGCGTTCGGGGCCGTATCCGTGGTCGGTGAAGCAGCGGGTGATGAGCCGGGTGGGGCATTTGTCGAATGACGCGCTCGCGGAATTCTTCTCCAGCGACTATGATGGAGGAGCTGAATACTTAATTCTGGCCCATTTATCTGAGCAAAATAACCATCCCGAAATCGCGCGAGCCGCGGCAGAACAGGCGCTCGGCGGCCGTCAGGGGCTGTGGCACAATCGTGTGCTGCTGGCGACCCAGACGGAAGTTCTCGAACCCATCCGGCTGTAGCCTTTTATGAGCGAGTGCGTCGAACCGATCGTAGGGAAAATCCTTGCGGGATGGCGCTACGATATTTCCGGCCTGGCTCCAGAGATGCGCGGGGACTACGAGTTGCATTTCGCCACCTGCGAGCGCTGCCGCCGCCGCCAGAAACTGCACCGCATCATCGATATTTCGCTGATTGTGCTCGCCTCGGTATCAGCCGCCGTGTTTCTGCTGGCGTTTGCGGTGATCCGTTATTTTGGGCCGCGCCATGCTTTCTGGCTGGAGATCGGCGCGCTGGCGGGCTTCGCGCTGTCGGCGTTGATCTGGTTGGTCGTGGCCGTGGCAACTCCGGCGCCCATGGTGGTTGTGGATGTGGCCAAGCTCGGGGCGCGGCGTGTGCATGACCGGCTGCCGGCGGAGATCCGCGAGCGCCTGCCGGAAGAAATACGTGTGAAGATCACCGGATCGTAAGGGCGCCGCCTGCCGCTCTTGCAGTGACCGCGTGATGACGGCTTTCCCCGTCTCTACAGGTGGAAGGGCGTCAGTCGGTCAGCAGACCACCGGTGAGGTCGCTGAGGCGCTCGATGCGGTGTTCGCGGCAATATTCGGTCAGTTCCTCCACCAGCTTTTCGGTCGCCACCGGATCGAAGTAACTCGCCGTTCCCACCTGCACGGCGCTGGCTCCTGCCAGCATGAATTCCACTACATCCACCGCGGTGGCGATTCCGCCCATGCCGATCACCGGAATTTTCACGGCGTGAGCGGCGTCGTAGACCATCCGCAGCGCGATGGGCTTGATGGCCGGGCCGGACAGGCCGGCGGTTACATTGGCAATTCTCGGGCGGCGCGTTTCCGCATCAATCGCCATGGCTAGAAACGTATTTACCAGGGAGATGGCGTCGGCGCCCGCTTCCTCGGCCACACGCGCCATCTGCGCGATCGAGGTGACGTTGGGCGAGAGTTTCACGATGATGGGCCGCGACGCTACGCGTTTCGCCGTCCGCACCACTTCGTCGAGCAAGTGCGGGTCGCTGCCGAACTGAATGCCGCCCTGCGACGCGTTGGGGCAGGACACGTTGATTTCGTACGCGGCAATGCCCTCGCCTTGATTGAGGATCTCAATCGTCTGCTCGTAATCCGCGCGAGTGTAGCCGAAGACGTTGGCGAACACGACCACATTCTTCTTCTCGCGCAACGCCGGAAGTTTTTCGGTGAGGAACGCTGGCGCTCCGATATTCTGCAGCCCTATGGCATTCAGCATTCCCGCAGCAGTCTCATAGAGGCGCGGCGGCGGATTTCCGGTCATTGGTTCTTTGGAGAGACCTTTGACGACTAATCCGCCGAGCCGGTCGAGATGCACAATGTCTTCGAATTCGATGCCATAGCCGAATGTGCCGGAAGCGGCGATGATCGGATTCTTCAGCTCGATGCCGGCGAAGCTGACGCTCAAGTCCGGATTGTCAATAGGCGTCATTGAGTACCTCCGGCGGACGGAGCGATGGCGTGATGCGGCGGCAGCAGCGCCTCGGTCAGCACTCTTCCCGTAGCTTTCGCGGGAGCATTGATTCCGAGCAAAGAGGCCAGCGTCACCGCGAGATCGACCGGTTCGGCGTGCGTCCGGTAGGTTCCGGGCTGGAAGACGAGCCCATAGAAGGCGAGTGGCACATGGGTATCGTACGAGAAAGGCGTCGCGTGGTCGGTACCCTTCATGATTCCGACGTTGAACGGAGTGGGAATTCCGATCACATACCACCCACCTTCGGGCGAGTAGCTATGGGCATAGCGCCGCCCGATTTCCGTGGCCGGAGTTTCTCCACGCGCAAGCTGCGACTTGGTAAAGTATCCGGCCAATCCCGCCTGTTTCATGGCTTCGCCCGCGTCGGCTTCGGCATCGGACTCTTTATGTCCAGCGAACGCGTCTTCGCTCAGCCAGGCGAGCGGGTAATCGAGATCGAGCACATAGTCGGCTTTCTTCGCGTATTTTTTCGAGAGCAGGGAATTGATCTGTTCGCGCAAAGCTTTCGTGTCGAGATTGGCGGCAGGCAAGCGAAGAGTTTTCGCGAATTCAGGCAGAGGCGCGACGCCGTGATCGGCGGACAGCGCCATCCACACGTTGGCCATTCCAATCTGATGACCGAGGAAGCCAAAAAACTCCGCCAAACTTCGGTCGAGTTCGAGCGCCATGCTGCGCATTTGCGGGGAGTCGGGGCCAACCTGGTGGCCGAGAATATCGTTGGCCGAGAGGCTGATCATGAGCAGGTCAGTCGCCGGGCCTGCGCCCAGTTTCTCGTACAAAACAAGTTCCTTGGCGAATTCCAGTTGGTAATCGTTGGCGAAGGTAGTGGAGCCGACGACCTCGTAGAAGCCGGCGGGCGCGCCGTCCTTACCATTTCGCGGCGCGGTTGAGCTGAGCGTGTTTCCGTCGCTGTCTTTCCACTCGCGGTTCCAGAATTTTGCCGCGCGTCCTTCCCCAGGACGTCTGCCGTTGAAATTGCGCACCCACTCGGGAAGATCCGGACGATAGTACGTGGAGGTGATCCAGTCGCCGGTTTTGGGATCGATCCAGTAGGCGGCGTCTCCGGAAAATCCTGCGGGCAACACGGCGGCGCGATCTTTCAGCGAGATGGCGAATACCCGGGCTTTGCCGCCTGTGGCCAATTTCAACTCGTCCCCAAGCGTATCGCTCAAGAGGTTGTGCGGCGACGTGCCGGGGGTGCCCCGTCCAAGCTCCGCTTGGGCGGGTTTTAGGTCGCGGTCGCCGCCGACAAGTTTTGTCGTGTCGTCTTCGACCGACGTTACCCGCTTCTTTTTTTGCGGGTCCCACCATTCGTTCGCAACGATGCCGTGTCCGCTGGTATAGCTTCCCGTGAAGAGGGTGGCGTGTCCGGGAGCGGTGCGGGTGTTGGCGTAGTCGTAGTTGCAGTCGGTGAAATAAGCGCCGCGATCGAGAAAGACGCGGAACCCTCCGTCGCCAAACTGGTCGCGATAGCGTTCAAGGTAGTCGCCGCGGAACTGGTCAATCACGATGACGACAATCAGCTTGGGGCGGGCGTTGTAAGCGGACGCGAATGCGCCTGGAATCGAACAGAGCAAGACCAACGTCAAGCCGAGCAACACCAGCACCACATACAGGGAACGGGAGAGTCTCATCGCGAGCTAGTTTACAGGAGAAAGGACGCTAACTGCAGAGGACGCAGAGGTCGCTGAGGTTTTTTTGCCCCGTTCTTCTCAGCGCTCTCCGCGTCCTCTGCGGTTCAAGACTTTGATCGTCGGCGTGCATTGCATCCTACTTTTCAGCTAAAGTTAAAGCAGAATGCTCGATCTAAATTTTGTTCGCGACAACCTCGCGCTGGTGGAAGAAAACCTGCGGCGGCGCGGAATGAATCCGGCGGAAGTCTTGAAAGACTTTCGCGCCATCGATGGCGAGCGCCGGCAGGCCATCACGGCGGCGGAAACCCTGCAAGCGCGTCGCAACCGGGCTTCCGAGGAAATTGCCAAGCTCAAGAAGAGCGGGCAGGACGCTTCGGCGCAAATCAACGAAACAAAAGAACTGCGCGAGCAGATTCAGGAGTCTGAAAAAAAGGCGGCCGAACAGGAAACGCGTCTGCGCGAAATTCTGACCTCGATTCCGAACATTCCCCATGACAGCGTGCCGGTGGGGACGAGCGTCGAAGATAACGTGGAAGCTCGCCGCTGGGGCGCGCCGCCGCATTTCGATTTCAAGCCCAAGCCGCACTGGGAGCTGGGCGAAGAGCTGGGCATCCTCGACCTGGAGCGTGCCACCAAACTTACGGGCGCTCGCTTTGCCGTGTATTGGGCGCTGGGTGCGCGATTGGAGCGGGCCCTCGCCAATTTCATGCTCGATCTGCACACGCGGGAGCACGGATACACCGAGGTGCTTCCGCCGTATATGGTGAATTCCGAGTCGATGTATGGTACGGGGCAGCTTCCGAAGTTCGCTCAGGACTTGTTTCGCGTGCCGCACGGCGAGAAAGATCTCTGGCTGATTCCGACGGCCGAGGTTCCGGTTACGAATCTCTATCGCGACGAAGTTCTGGATGCGGCGAAATTGCCGGTGAGCCTGACCGCGTACACTCCCTGTTTTCGCAGCGAAGCCGGATCGTATGGGAAGGACGTCCGCGGCATCATTCGCCAGCACCAATTTCAAAAAGTCGAGTTGGTGAAGTTCTCGCGTCCGGAGACTTCTTACGATGAATTGGAGAAGCTGACCCACGATGCCGAGATGGTGTTGCAGAAACTCGACCTGCACTACCGCGTAGTCACGCTGTGCACCGCCGATATGGGATTCTCTGCAGCTAAGACTTATGACATTGAAGTCTGGCTGCCGGGACAGAATTTGTTTCGCGAGATTTCTTCGTGCTCAAATTTCGAAACTTTTCAGGCGCGGCGGGCGAATATTCGCTACCGTCCCGAGGGAAAGAGTAAGACGGAATTCCTGCACACATTAAACGGCAGCGGTTTAGCCGTAGGACGCACATGGGTTGCGATCGTCGAAAACTATCAGCAAGCCGACGGCAGCGTGCGCATTCCGGAGGCGCTGCAGCCTTATATGGGCACTGACCTTATCCCGGCGCCAAAAAGGAGCGCATAAACAGCTTGCGGAAGAACTCGGCTATCGATTTTGTCTTGAAGGGGCGCGGCTTCAGCCGCGCCGTAACTGCCGCAAAATTAATGGCGGCTTTAGCCGCTGAGGTCAGCCGCGGCCTTGTACCCGCGCGGCGGCCTCGATTTGCCATCGCATGAATTCCCAAATACACTGGCAGCAACCCGAAACAGCCTCGACGGTGCTGGAAAGCGCCGTTTCTCCCATGGGCGCGATCTGGCGCACAATTCGCGGATACATTCTTTGGTCGTATGAGCGGGGCAGCCTGCACTACGACATCATGGTCACGCTGATTCTCCTGTTTGTTTTTGTTTCGCCGCATTTCATCAACTTCAAGGACAAACCGGTCGAGCGCAACCCGCATCTTACCGGCGTGGTTGTGATTCCCGGTGAGAAGGGCGACTTAATCTATCAGATCCAGGCCTCGGCAGTGAATACCACTGAGGGCGCGGATGTTCGCCGGCAGTTGGAGCAGATCATTGAACCGATCTCCGGGGCCGTCAGCATTACAAAGTACGAGCCGGTCAAAGACGCCTCCGGCCACACGCAGAGTTACAAAGTCTGGGTTGAAAAAGAATAGAGCTGGGTTCATTAGAACTGGTTTATCAATGAGAGCTGTGCTTAGAACGCTTGTTCTCGGGACCGTGGCGATCGGCTGGCTGCTGGCGGCGACTGCGTGGCCGCAGAGCGAATCCGCTGAGCTCGATCGCGTCCTCACCCAGATGGATGCTGCCGCCCGAAACTTCCGAACCACCGAGGCGAGTTTCGTCACCGACCAATACTATGAGGTCATCAAGGCCGTCGACGAAACCGCGAGGCAGAAGGGGAAGATTTATTTCCGCCGTGAAGGCGGCGAAATAGAGATGGCTGCCGACATCGTCGAGACCGACAAGAAGTACGTCCTCTATAGCGGCGGCAAAGTTCAGGTGTACCATCCCAAAATCGATCAGGTCGAGGAATACAATCCCGGCAAAAATCGCAGCGACGTCGAGAGCTTCCTGGTGCTCGGCTTCGGCGGCGGCGGGCACGATTTGCTCAAGTCTTACGACGTGAAGTTTCTGGGGTCGGTGGCCGCCAACGGCATCAAAGCTGAGGAACTGGAGTTGATTCCGAAGTCTGCCCGTTTGCGAAACAACATCGCGCGTATCCTGCTTTGGATTGACCCGGACCGGGGCATTTCGGTGCAGCAGCAGTTGTTTGAGCCGGGAGGCGACTATCGCCTGGCGAAATATTCCGAGATCAAGATCAATCAAAACAAATTTCCCGAGGACGTCTTCAAGCTGAAGACAACCGGAAGAACTAAGTTTATCTCTCCGCAAGGATAAGCTTTCAGATCGGGCAAAACCCGGACCAACAGAAACAAGCTGAAAAAGACCGGCTGGAGCGATATACTGCACGAGAACCTCCGAAAGTTGAGTTCGCATGGCCAAGGTTTTTACCATCCCCGTCCCTCCGGATCTGTCTCGTAAGAAGCGCGATCGCACCGACGACTCCCGCTATGTGGACGGCCAGAAGATGCTGGTGAAAGCGATTAGCTATCTGGCGAAGGCCGATCGAGTGACCAATCGCGAAGCCATCGAACTGCTGTCCGAACATGTCCGTACGCGGTTCCGCATGACCGACTCGCCGCTGAACTAAGAACTACTTTTCCCAATCTGCAAAAGGCCGCTTCGGTCGAGTCGGACTCACGGTTGCTCTATCCGGAACCAATGCGCCGAGTGTATACAGAAGCCGCGTCAAGCCGCGTCTCTACTCGGCTTGGCGGTTCCTCTGTGCCAGCAACGAAGATGCGAGCACGATGACTACGGGATAGCATTCCAGTGTGTAGCGCGGCTCCGGATTTTCCAGCGTTCCCAGAAATGCCGAGCGCAGCAGCAGGAAGCCGACCAGCAATCCTGCCCAGCGAATTCCCGGCGGCCTGCGAACCAGCGCCAGCAGCGCCGTCGCCACGTAAGCCAGGTTCAGCAAGCCGAACCCCACTGCCGCGAACGAGCGCGGTGCGTCGTCATTGAATTCCCACCAGCGCACGTCGGGAGGAAGAATTTCGGTTCGCGGGTGCAGCCACATGTCCGCGACGCGCAGCAGGGGCAGCACAACGTAGTAGCGCACGGGGTGGGCGCGAATGCGATCGGCGGCTAAGTTGGCGAAGCGCGCATCCAGTTCGGGCGTCATGTCCTGCGCCTCGTTATAGTCCGCGACGGCGGCCAGCGTTCGGTCCCTTTCCGTCGCGTTATCGAGGGCGCGCGACGGCAGCTTCTGCGGGTCAATCTTGTCGCCGGGAACGTTCCAGTAGATTTCTTCCACGGACACGTAGTCGACGATCCAGGTTTTGACCCAGCGGTTGAAACCTCGGGGGACGAGTTCATCCGCGTCAGTGGCGTAACGGGGAGCTAGCGGCTGGAAATGATGGAGCGTCCGGAAATTACGAATCGTCCAGGGAACGAGCGGCGCCAACGCAAATACTGCAACGATGATGCCCGCGACGAGAACGTCAGCCATATTTTTCCCGTCGGTGCGACGCTGCCACGCAAGCACCGCCAGATAAAGCGCGACCGCCGCCAGCAGGATGCCGCCGTCGGGGCGCAGCAGGATACAGGCCGCAATCGCCGCGCCGGTCGCGGCCCAGAGCTTGCGGGAACTCCGATCAAGAGCCTGCCCTGAGCTTGCCGAAGGGATCCCCATCCCTACGCGAGCGTCATACATTCGATTCAGAGCGGCCGCCGCGCAATCGAGAGCGAGCGCGGTAAAGAAGATCTCCAAGGTTTCGGTGAGCTCGACGGCGGCATAGTTCGCCAGGAATGGACACAGCGCCGCCAGCACAAAAGCGATTCTCGCCGCGCGTTCGGAGATCGCCCGGCGGGCAAGGTCGGCAACAATCAGGCAGGTGGCCAGGTCGAACAGAATCTGCGTCAGGAGGACTGCTTTGACGTTGCCGGACCCAAATAGCCAGAAAATCCCAGCCAGAAAAGCGGGATATCCCGGCAGGCGCGTGTCGGTCGGCATGGTCGGCTTCTCCGGCTGCCCGCCCTGCGTCTGGCCGTAGATGCCGTGCTGCAGCCAGTTGGTGGCTAGGTCGGCGTAGACGCGCGAGTCATCCGTGACCACTGGAAAATAGACGAAGAAAAATAGCCGCAATGCCAGGGCGGCCAGAGTGGCTCCCAGGAAAAAACTGCGATGTTCGCGGATCAGGCTGTGCACGTTGGAAATATATCGCGAATCACGCGATTTTCCTGCACAGCTCACCGGAATGGCTGCCCTACTGGGAACCGGGTTTGACCCCCTGCGGCTCTCACCTTAGGATGAAGGGACTACAACGAGATGGCGAAACAGGTTTTTTACGATCCCTTGCAAGCGCGCTGGAGGCGGCTTCGCCGCTTGGTCGACGCGGCCGCCCTTTCTTTTTCTTTGCTGGTGATCTTTTTTATCTACAGCGCCCTGCGCAGCGAGCCTTTGCCCGACCTTTCCTGGCTGTCTGAAAAGAAGCCTTACCACGCTCTGAAAGAAGACGAAAAGGAGAAAGCGCGCGAGAAGCGCCGCTTGGCCACTCTGGCCCGCGCCGGACACCGCCATCAAGCCCGCAAAGCTCCTTCTCAACTCACGCTGAACTCCGAGCAAGGGGTTCGCGCCGCATTCTACGTCTCCTGGGACTCGGCCAGCTTTTCTTCCTTGCGCGAGTATGCGCGCCAGATCGACTTGCTCTTCCCGACATGGCTGCAGGTTCTCAGTGCGGACGGCCATCTGCAAGCCGTGGATACGGAAACGAACACCATGTTTGATGTGGTTCACGGGCAAAAAGTCCGTACCGTGGATGACAAGGTAATGACGTTTCTGAAGGCGGAAGACACCGACATGGAAGTGTTTCCGGTGGTGCAGAACTTTGACGGCATCGACTTTGTTCCGGGCATCGGCGATTTTCTGAACAATCCGGAAGCTCACGCCAAGTTTCGACGCGAGATCGGGATTTATCTTGCCTCCGATCATTATCGCGGTTTGATGATCGATTTCGAATCCTTCCCGAAGAAAGCGCAATCCGGATACGTGGCCCTGCTGAACGAACTCTCGTCCGATCTGCACGCCAAGGGAATGAAGCTGTACGTCAGCGTTCAGGTGCGCAACGAGGATTTTGATTACAAGGCCATTTCGTCTGCCGTGGATGGCGTCGTCATCATGAACTACGACGAGCACTTTCCCGGTGGAACCCCCGGCCCCGTCGCCTCGCAGGATTGGTTCACGGCGAACCTTGAGTCTGCACTCAAGGAGATTCCGAAAGAGAAGCTCATCTGCGCCATCGCCAACTACGGCTACGACTGGCCCGAGAGGCCGAAGAAAGGCAAGCTGCCGCCCGGAGAAGCCGACAAGAGCGTTTCCGTGCAGGAGGCGTGGCTCGGGGCGCGCGATTCCGAGGTAGACGTTGATTTTGACGGCGACGCGCTCAATCCGCACTTCAGCTATCAGGACGACGATAACTTCCGCCACGATGTCTGGTTCCTGGATGCGGTGACTGCGCTGAACGAGATGCGTGCCGCCCAGATGCTTGGCATCCAGACCTTCGCCTTGTGGAGGCTGGGCGCGGAAGACCGCTCCCTGTGGCGTGTTTGGGACATGCCCGGAGAAGCCAATGCGTCCGATCGATTGAAAGACGTCCCTCCCGGTCAGGACGTCGACATGGAAGGTGAGGGCGAAATCCTGCACATCGAAGCGCGGCCTGCCAACGGCGAGCGCGAGTTGACCATCGACAGGCAGACCGGGCTCATCGACGGCGAAGACTTCAAGAGTCTGCCCGAGCCATATCGCGTGGCCCGTTATGGCGCCAGCAAAAAGCAACTCTCCATTACTTTCGACGACGGTCCCGATCCGGAATGGACCCCGAAAATTCTCGATGTCCTTAAACGCGAGCACGTGCCGGGAACATTCTTTCTGATCGGAATCCAGGCGGAGAAGTTCAGCGGCTTGACCCAGCGTATTTATCGCGAAGGCCATGAGATCGGGAACCATACCTTCACGCATCCCGACATCAGCTCGATTGGCAACGGCTACATGAAGGTGGAGCTGAACCTCACCGAGCGCTTGTTTGCCAGCCGCCTGGGCATTCGCACCATGCTGTTCCGTCCGCCGTACTCCGTCGATGCCGAGCCCGACACCGAAGACGAGGTGCGGCCGCTCGAACTCACGCAGAGCCTGGGCTACATCACCATCGGCAACAAGATCGATACCAAGGACTGGAACGACGAACCCGCGCTTTCGCCGCAACAAATCGCAGCTCGCGTGCTCGACCACTTGCCACCCTGCCAACCGAACGATACCCAGTGCGGCAACATCATTCTCATGCACGATGGCGGCGGCAACCGCGAAAGAACCGTGCTGGCGCTCCCGCTGATTATCGACGGCGCCCGTGCCCGCGGATTTCAATTTGTCCCCGTGTACCAGTTGATGGGCAAAACAAAAATCGCGGATGTCATGCCGCCGCTCCCGCACAACGAGTATTGGTCCGCCCGGCTGAATTGGATCAGCTTCTGGCTCTTCAGTGCGACCATGACGGGCATCACCGTCATTTTTTTCCTCGGTGACATCCTGATGACCGGGCGCCTGATTTCAATCGGCGTCCTCGCCATCTATGACCGTCTCCGCTCGCATGTGTACGGAACGCCCAGGCAGATTACGGCCTACCGGCCCCGGGTCGTGGTTCTCATTCCCGCTTATAACGAGGAGAAGGTCATCGAACGCACCATTCAGGGCGCGCTCGATTCCGACTATCCCAATCTGCGCGTGATCGTCATCGACGACGGTTCCAAGGATCGTACTTTGGAAATCGCGCGCCGCGCGTTTGCCGCCGAAGAAGCCGCCGGCAGGGTATTGATTCTCACCAAGCCCAACGGCGGCAAGGCCGAGGCGCTTGACTTTGGACTTGAGCACATCGGTAACGCGGAACTCTTCGTCGGCATCGACGCCGATACCATCATCGCGCCCGATGCGATCGCCCGCCTCGTGCCGCACTTCCTCAATCCGAAAGTTGCAGCCGTCGCCGGCAATGCCAAGGTTGGCAACCGCGTCAACCTCTGGACGCGCTGGCAGGCGCTCGAATACATCACCAGCCAGAATTTCGAGCGGCGCGCGCTCAACACCATGGGCGCGGTGAGCGTGGTGCCGGGCGCAATCGGCGCTTGGCGTGCCGAGGCGGTTCGCGAAGCCGGTGGCTACCACATGGACACCGTCGCCGAAGACGCCGATCTAACCATGGCTCTGCTGCGCAACGGCTATCGCGTGGAATATGAAGACCTGGCGCTCGCCTTCACCGAGGCTCCAACGACCGCAAGCGCTTTGATGCGGCAGCGTTTTCGCTGGTCGTTTGGAATTCTGCAAGCCGTCTTTAAGCATCGCGGCGTTTTCGCGCGCAAAGGCGTCTTGGGATTCGTCGCACTCCCTAATATCCTCATCTTCCAGATTCTGCTTCCGCTGGTCTCGCCCTTCATTGACCTGATGTTTGCCGTCGGCGTGATCTGGTATTTCGTCCAGAAACACTTCCATCCCGAATCCAACGATCCGGCCAGCTTCCAGCGGCTGCTGCTCTTCTTCGGCGCATTCCTGGTGATTGATTTCATCGCCTCGGCGCTCGCCTTCGCCTTGGAGCGTCGCCAGCCCGAAGCCCGCGAAGATGCCTGGCTGCTCAGCCAAGTGTGGTTGCAGCGCTTTGCCTATCGCCAGGTCTTTTCCATCGTACTGTTCCGAACCCTGAAGCGTGCCATCCAGGGTCGCCCCTTCGCTTGGGACAAACTGGAGCGCACCGCCGCCGTAAAATACGTTCCTGCCGAACGGCGGGACTCCGTCAAAGTTTCCTGATCGTGACAAGAGTGGGAAACTCGGACTTCGTATCAGGGCATCGCTTTAGCGATGCCGAGAGTTTCTTCCCCTTGTACGGACGGGGCTTGCCCCGTCTCGGCCATTCGGACATTGCGATTTCGCCAGCGTGGGCAAATTCAGAGACCAGCTCCCGCCTTTGCGTGATCTCGGTCACAGACATCCGCGGGGCGAAGGGTGTGTGGTAAGAAAGGAGAAATCAACATGTCCCACACGATCATTGAACCGTTTCGCATCAAAAGCGTCGAGCCCATTCGCCGGACAATCCGCGTTCAACGCGAGCAACTGCTCCGCGCCGCGTGCTACAACCTTTTTCTCCTGCCCGCGGACGATGTCCTCATCGACCTGCTCACCGATTCCGGCACCGGCGCCATGTCAACCCACCAGTGGGCGGCCATCATGGAAGGCGATGAGAGCTATGCCGGCAGCCGCAGCTTCGAGCGGTTCCGCTCGTCGGTGCAGGATATTTTCGGCTACAAGCACGTCATCCCCACCCACCAGGGCCGCGCGGCCGAGCGCATCCTCTTCAGCGTGATGTGTGGAACAAAGAAGGGCGATGTCGTCCCCAACAACACGCACTTCGACACCACCCGCGCCAACGTGGAGTTCGTCGGCGCCGAGGCGGTCGACCTCGTCATCGCCGAGGGCCGCCAGCCGAGCCTGAGGCATCCCTTTAAGGGCAACATGGACGTCGCGGCACTCGAGGCTTTGATCCAGAAAGTCGGCCGCGAGCGCGTGCCTCTCGTCATGCTGACCGTCACCAATAACTCTGGCGGCGGCCAGCCCGTCTCGATGGAGAACGTCAAAGCCGTGAGCGCAGTTTGCCGGAAGCATCGCATCCCGCTCTACTTCGATGCCTGCCGCTTTGCGGAGAACTCCTACTTCATCAAGATCCGCGAGCAAGGCTACGGTCAGAAAACGCCGAAAGAAATCGCTCAGGAAATGTTCAGCTACGGCGACGGCTGCACCATGTCGGCGAAAAAAGACGGCATGGCGAACATCGGCGGATTTCTTTGCACCAACGACGATCTGCTCGCGCAGCAGGAGAAGAACCTGCTCATTCTCACCGAGGGCTATCCCACCTATGGAGGCCTAGCCGGCCGCGATCTCGAAGCCATCGCCGTCGGATTGCAGGAAGCTCTGCAAGAGGACTACCTCGAATACCGCATTGCTTCCACTGCCTACCTCGGCAACCACATCGCCGCCGAGGGCGTGCCGATCGTGCAGCCGCCCGGTGGCCACGCCGTCTACATTGACGCGCGCGCCTTTCTGCCCCACGTTCCGCCCGATCGCTTTCCCGCCGTTGCGCTCGCCAATGAACTCTATCTCGAAGGCGGCATCCGCTCCGTCGAGATCGGCACCCTTATGTTCGGAGCAGCAGCGAAAATGGATCTGGTGCGTCTAGCCATTCCCCGCCGCGTCTACACCCAGAGCCACATCGACTACGTGGTTGAAGTCATCCTGGAAGTCTGGAAGAGGCGCGACCAGATTCAAGGCATGAAGCTAACCTACGAAGCCCCATTCCTGCGCCACTTCACGGCAAAGCTGGAGCCGGAGCCAGCAGAAGTCGCAGCCGCCGTGCGACGCTGAGTAAAATCACAGAATCTGAGGGTGCCCCGTCCAAGCTCCGCTTGGGCGGGTTTTTTCGTCGGAAGGTTCCCGCACATTTGAATGGTTTGCCCATCACAGACGAAGGCGCCGCTCAAGCACCATACTCACCCCATGCCCTGGGGTCTAAAGCGTTACCAGGAAACTGGCCAACTCCACTTCCTGACCTTTAGCTGCTATCACAGACAGCCGAAGCTGAGAGATGCGAAATCTTGCGCCGTATGCGAGGCCGCGCTGGAGCGAACCCGACAGCAGCACAGGCTGCAAGTCTACGGATACGTGCTGATGCCCGAGCGCCTCCACATGTTAGTCAGCGAACCGGAACGAGGCGTTCTTGCGCGAGCCATGCAGTCGCTGAAGCAATCCGTCTCGCGCACGCTGGCGCTGCGTGCCGCCGAACCATTCTGGCAAGCCCGCTACTACGATTTCAATGTTTGGAGCGAACACAAGTTCGTGGAGAAGCTCCGCTACATGCACCGCAATCCCGTGGCACGCGGTCTCGTAGCGCGCCCGGAAGATTGGCCCTGGAGCAGCTTTCGTCATTACGCAAATGGTGAAGAGGGGCCGGTGCAAATAGAATCGCAGTGGACCGCGCGACGCAGGGAACGCGCAGGAATCTTTCCGACAGTGCGAGTGCAGTCAGGCGACCAAACCCCCCGCCCAAGCGGAGCTTGGACGGGGCACCCTTCAGAGCCCAAATGAAAGCGTAAGCCGACCCGCCCGCCCAGCAGAAGTCGGGGCCGCTGTGCGACACTGATTTTGGTGGCGCAGCCCGAGGGTGCCCCATCCTAACGTCGCGCATTTTGCGACGTTAGGGTGGGGCATTTTGCAGATTCCGGATCCGCCAACGCAAACCCCCGCCCCAGCCGAGCTTGGCCGGGCCAGCCGCCTGTCTGTTCAATAGTGCACACCCTGCGCAGCAAAATCACGATTCGGCAGGCGTTTACACTCACGAATCCGCTCAATGAGTAAAATCGCGATGTTTCAACAACTATTTCGAGACATCCTCGGTGAGAGTGGCCTCCCGGCTACTGCGACTGCGCAAGACGTACCTTGGTCTCTTGGTCCTCAAATTCTCTTCTCTTTTTCAAGTCGTCACCTTGGAGCGCGCCATAGGTGGCGGGGAAGTAGAATCTCAACCTTGCCAGCGCGGGATTCACAAATCTCGGTGTATATTCCGCTCGGCTGATTCGCTTCGGATGATTTGTTGCGTGAATGTCGTCCAGAAGGCTCTGACGAAGGGTTTCCGTGTCTGCGCTGCCCCAGTCGCTCCTAACCTTTTCCGCAAGACTCGGAGCCTCAATGGGCGAATTGATTACTAGTCCTCCAGTCGGCTGATAACGCACCGCGAGCAATCGCCGGTTCACGATCTGCCCAATCAGCACGTAGCAACCGTCGCCGGGTCGCAGCCAGCTCGCGGAGCCGCTCCCGCAAACGCGGATCTTCGACCCTGCGCCGCCGATACCGGCATGTCGCTCGATGTACCTTCACCAGCCCGCAGGCGCGTCGCTCCGAAACCGCCGTTTCCGAGCGCATCACTTCCACCGCCTGCCTCTGCATCTGCGGGCCTACCACTTTTTTGTGACCACCGCCTGCAACGCGCGTTTGTCCAGCAGCAGTTCGGCCACGGCGTGCTTCAGCTGCCGGTTTTCCTCCTCCAGTTGCCGCAGGCGACGCGCCTCGCTCACTTCCATCCCGCCGTACTTCGCCTTCCAGCGGTACAGGCTCCCGCGTGTGATCCCGTGCCGCCGGCACAGCTCGTCGGGTGCTATCCCAGCCTCCGCCTCCTTCAGGA
>Ga0208038_1000617_pt1 | contig 25829 bp, 33 predicted proteins | sample June2015DPH_16_1_FD_184714 | JGI IMG/M metagenome (GOLD analysis project Ga0208038, IMG submission 184714) | Peatland microbial communities from SPRUCE experiment site at the Marcell Experimental Forest, Minnesota, USA - June2015DPH_16_100... | ecosystem: Environmental > Terrestrial > Soil >...
GTTCTGACGTATCTCTCGCCGTCGAACCAGACGTTGTGGTACTGTCCGTGTTTGACCAATACGCTTGCGACGCCGTCTACGGCGACGTAGATTCCGATCGCGATGAGCACGATGTTAAACCATTGAAACACCATTTTTTCCCCTTTTGCGAACCTTAAGTAAGACCTTTTCATGCCATAACTCTATCGAGACACTTGTCGCTTAGTTATGGCGTGAAGGTAGCAAGCAATCGCAAGCTTTTCCGCGTCGTGTGTGCACATCACCTGCTGCAGTACTTCAATGATCTGGCGGAGAGATGGTTCAGCAGCCTCTTCCGCGTCTAGACGCCCACAGGGAAAAATCTTGGAGGAGGAGTACCTCGAGAGAAGAAGCACAGGCCGTTACTAAAATCGGGTCTTCTCGTTGCCCTATTTTGCGAGCTTTAAGAACCGCGAGTTGACGGCGACGATAACGGTGCTTGCAGACATAAGCACTGCACCTGCAGCCGGCGTCAGTATGATGCCAAATGGATAAAGGATACCCGCCGCGAGCGGAATGGCAACGGCATTGTAGCCGGTCGCCCACCCGAGGTTTTGCACCATCTTTCGATACGTGCTGCGCGCCAACCTCACGATGGTGACGACATCAGAAGGCGTGCTCCGCACGAGTATGACGTCACCTGCCTCTACCGCGACATCCGTACCCGCCCCTATCGCAATGCCCACGTCAGCCTGCGCGATAGCAGGAGCGTCGTTGATGCCGTCACCGACCATAGCGACAACAAGACCGCGGGACTGCACCTCCTTTACTTTCACCACCTTGTCCTGCGGCAGAACCTCGGCAAAGTACTCGTCAAGCCCCACCTCCTCTGCTACCCATTGGGCTACCTGCTGGTTATCGCCGGTGAGCATCAGGCTGCGTATGCCCATCTCCTTGAGTGCAGCAATCGCCTGCTTCGATTCAGGCCGAATGATGTCGGCAAGAGCAATGACACCGCCGACTACGAACACCACCGTTTTGCCTTGGGCGGTTAAGCGCTCAATTCGCTCATCGGTGACCGTGAGACCCTGCTCCTTCAGGTATCCGGGATTGACCACCCATACCGGCTTGCCATCAACGGTGCCTTCAACGCCTTTTCCGGGCAGCGCCTTGAACGCCTCAACCTCGAGCGATATGGCCGCTTGAGCCGATGCAGCTATTCCCTTGGCGATAGGGTGCTCAGAGCGTTCTTCGAGCGCTGCGGCATACGACAAAAGGGCGTGCTCGTCTGTGTCACCGGTGAAGGTAACGACATCGGTCACGCCAAAGCGCCCCTCGGTGAGCGTTCCCGTCTTGTCGAAAATAACAGTTTGCACCTTTCTCGCCTGCTCGAATGCGGTACGATTTCTGACGAGGAGCCCGTTTTGTGCTCCAAGAGCTGTCGAAATAGCAACGACCAACGGTATAGCAAGCCCCAACGCGTGCGGACACGCAATAACCATCACCGTTACCGCCCGCTCAAGACTAAAGTCGACGCTCGCGCTGATGAGCAGCTGCCACACAAGAAACGTAAGCCCTCCGCCGACAAGGGCGATGATGACGAGCGCGAGTGCTGCGCGGTCGGCGAGATCTTGCGTCCGCGACTTGCTCTCTTGTGCCTGCTTCACGAGGTCGATCACCTGCGAGAGGAACGAATCCTTGCCCGTCTTCTTGACCTCGACCGTGATGGCACCTTCCCCGTCGATAGCGCCCCCGATCACCGTCGCGTCACGCTTTTTGGTTACCGGCTTTGACTCCCCGGTGAGCATCGATTCGTTTATCGAGGTCGCGCCATCGACAACCTGGCCGTCTGCAGGAACCTTCTCACCCGGCTTCACGAGGACGTAATCCCCAACAACGAGTGCGTCCAAGGCAACGTCGCGCACGCTTCCGTCGGGAAGCAGTTTGTGGGCATCAGAGGGCATGAGCTTCGCCAGTTCTTCAAGGGCTTGCGACGCCCCCAAAATGGAACGCATCTCGATCCAATGGCCGAGGAGCATGATATCGATCAGGGTGCTCAGCTCCCAGAAGAGGACGCCGCCGCTTAAGCCGAACGTGATCGCCGTGCTGTAGAGGTACGCCGTGGTGATGGCAACAGCGATGAGCGTCATCATGCCAGGGAGCCGTGCCCGCAGCTCGTTGACAATGCCCTTCAGGAATGGGTAGCCGCCGTAAAAGTACACAAACGATGCTAAAATGAAGAGAACGTATTGATCGCCGGGGAAGCGGAGCGCTCCATTAAGGCCTGCAAATGATTGAATTGAGGGGGACAGGAGCAGGATGGGTATAGTGACGATGAGTGATACCCAGAACCGCCGTCGAAAATCGGCTACGTCGTGACCCGCGTGGCCAGAGTACGATGGTGCCCCTTTTTCCGGTGCTGGATGTGAGGGGCCGGCGTGGGCACCGTGCTCTGCGTGGTTATGCCCTGCCACGTGCATCTCTTCGTGCATCTCGTGCCCTTCGTGCCCTTCGTGGGGATACTTGTCGTTCATTTCGTAGCTCACCGCTCCTTTTTAGTCGTCAGGCGTTGGCCTTTGTCTTGGCTCTTGCCCGATCCGCATAGCAAACACGCGACGGTGCGCAACTGCGCGCCGCATAGAAGATTTGTCTTGCGGTTGAGCAAGCGACCATGACCCTTCTGCGCAGGTTAAGCACTTAAAAAGCGGACGATGACGGTCGCGTGCGAGGGAGTTAGAATTGCGCTCATTGCCCCATCGCGCCCATATGCTCCTGCATTTCCTGCTGCATCTGGCTGCGCGTGCTCGCGTTCATCCCGTAGCCCATGTACGGCCCCATGCCACCACCGTTACCCATACGTTCGTGCATGTCGTCCCACATGTGCTGCCACATGGCCTGTTGGAAGGGCGCTTGCCCGACAGCACCGCCGGTGATAACCATGCCGTAGTACGGCATGAGCGGTGAGCTGCCGTATTCCACAGCCGCCCCTCTCCGGGCACTCGCGTTAAACCCTGACCACGTCGTCGCATTCTGCTGCACCGTAGCGTACCCTTGCCCCATGAACATGGTTCTCAGCGACAGGAACTGTGCCTGCGACGTTTGTGTGTTATTGTACGCTTGGACGCTCACGGCGTAGGTGCCATTGTTATCGCTCACCGTGCCGTTGTACACTGCAATCCCTGTTTGTGTACTGGGTTGTAGTGAAAACGGTGACACTACGGTGAAGTTCAGCTGTTGCATCATGGTAGCGAGGTACTGCGCGATGGCCTGTTCTTCTGCAGCCGTTGTTGTAGTGCTGGCGCTGGGAGTCGGCGTTGGTGATGACGTCGTAGGGCTCGTACACCCCGCAGCGACGACAGCTGCGAGCATCACCACTGCCAACGCCCCTGCTAGAATTGATTTTTTCATTGTAAACCCTCGTAGGTTACTCATAACTTTGAGCGTAATGCATAGCCCGGAGCTTTAAGTATTAGGTGTGTTATGCGCGGCTAGCCAGCCATGAGAGCGGCAAGTCATACGTCAAGCAGCAGCGTTTCGAGGATGATTGGGGCGCTTTGCATGCTTGTTTGTGTTTAGTCGTGGAAGGTCAATCATAACGATTAAGAGTGCAGCCCTGCTATCCAGGTACTATGTCAGCCTCAGATCATTACCAAGATCTTCATCCTGACGTTGCGATGCCAAACCACGAGCTGCTTGAGATTCATCGTAGCAAGATCTCGCTCCACCGCGCAAAAGCCGCTTACAGCTACCCAACGATCAGACCACCCCATATCTTCTCAAAACTTGCCGGACTACCTACCCGAATCTATCAGACTGTTCATGAAGGGGCGCTAGCATTTCTTGTGGTCATATCAAGCACAGAAAACGCCGCAGAAAGCCCAAAAGCCTCCGTCTTCACACGGCGGAGGTCGCCGGTTCGAATCCGGCCGAGCCCATCGTTCTTTTTGCAAGAGGCTGCCCAATGCGCAGCTGCGGCAAAAGAATCAATCCGGTCGGGAATTGACCATGCGTCTCATTGTCACTTTTCGAGCCATATCTCGAACCCTATCGAGTCCTGTGAATCTCGAATATCGTGCCTGCGAAATTTAGTCTTAGAGATATAGTCCTTGAATTGGTTTTTCGTGTAGGCAGTCCGTCTGAGGGACCTAAAGGTCCAGTTCGTTGTAAGTGAGCCTATTCTGCTCAAGCCCATGTTTTTTACAAACTCGCGTATGGCTTCATCTGACGCATCTCGCCGCATGTCAATTATGACGGCCTTCCCGTGCACACGTAACACCCTGTACATCTCACGCAGAGCCCCAATCGGGTCCGCAAAATTTTTGAACGCAGCCGTAGAGATGATGAAATCGAACGTTTCGTCGCTAAACGGCATGTGTGCAGCATCTCCCCGTCGAAATTCCACCGCTGCTCCTACGCCTGCTTCCGTGGCGTTATTTTGCGCAATCTCTACAAATGTTCTGCTGATGTCCAACCCGACAATTGTATACTTTCCACGTTTTGCAAGTTCAATTGCCAGGTAGCCAGGCCCGGGAGCGACTTCGAGGACGCTACCGCCCTCGGCTACGTTCTCGGCCACCATTTTTGCCCACGTTTTATATTGTTCCTGCGTAGTTCTTCGGGCGTTTTTGTCATACCACTTGGCGATAAAGCCCTCCATTCCGACTCTCTTGTATCCTTTTGCGACCTTTGGCGATGTTTGACTTTCGTCAGCGAATTCCGTGCTTTCCATGTTGATCACTCCTTGCTGGTTAGGTCTCACGCGTGTGGGGTCTTCCGAGGGTCTCCTTGGCGATCGTCTGTCTTTTCACCAACTAAACGTTCGGCTTCTATTTTCCTTCCCTTCTTTTTCACGATCGATTTCATGATCTTTTCCTACGACAGTGACTTCGTCTTTGTCGGTCACGTTCAGATGTCGCTGCTCTTGCTTTTGCGCGATAATCAGGCGTTAAGGTTCATCTCCCCCTCGGATTATCATGATCTTTCTTTTTCCATCCCGATGCAGCTCATTTGCTGCGAAGTGACTTTAAGCTTGCTAGGATAGTCAACGCGCTTCGAGGCTGCCATACCCTCGAGTCAAGCATTTCATAGGGCCCGTAATTGACTAGTCCGCAGTGCCTCCCATCGATCCCACTCACGATGCACTAAAATGTGCGTTCGAGGTGATTTAATGGAAATTCGCCGATATAGGCGAAGGTCACTTCCATTTCATCGCCTCACTCTGTGCCAAAACGACTCGGCAGGCGTACTTCCAAAACCTCTAAGATTCAGAGGACTCTGGATGCGAACGGAATCTTCAGCACCAGATAAGCCGCCGCGAAACAGAGCGGAACCGTAATCACTGCCGCCAGACCGAACTTGAGCAGGTGCTCGAGAGAGAGCCCCATCAGCGCAACGACAACGAATACGATGATCGGGGCCTGGATGACATAGACGGTGTACGAGTGTCGCTGCAGGAATAGGGTGAAGCTGCCCGACCAGTTGAACCGCTCACGGAAGAGCGTAATCAGCCCTAGGGACATTCCCACGGCAACGGTCGAATCCCACACCGCATAGACTGCAGATTGCCAGGACCCGTAGCCTGCGACATTTGTGGCGCCTCCGCTGATCGCAATGGGAAAGACAATGATCGTCGCGACCAGCACCAGGGCGAATCCCGCCCTCCCCATCGACTTCGGAACGTTCCGTAGCCAATTGTGACGAACAGCAACGATGCCGATGATGAAGAAACTGACATACTGAGGGAGGTACGACAGGGTCGGAAAGCCGGCTACGAACTCACCTATCGGTATGACGATGCGGATCAAGTAACTGGTCAAGGCCAGGACAAGGATGAACGCGGCTATGGCCCGATAGCGGGGGGGCTCGTTGCTACTCTCCTGCCGTGGCATTCGGTTTCTCCTTGCAGCCCACCAGATCGCGAAACCGATGTCGAAGACGAGCAGCATCGCCACAAACCACATGGGTCCAACACCGACTAGCTGGGGGTAAGCTTGCCAGGACAGAGGCGTGGTGATGCCACTCACGGATGCCGGCATCGCGTACGAGCCGATGGCTGCGATCGGGTTAAGCACGAAGAAGAATATAAGCAGCGGGATGCCCAGACGGATCAGCCGATCCTTGACGAAACGCCCCACCCCCTTACGCTCGAGCGATCCGGGCGAGAAATAAGCAGAAATTAGGAACAAGAGACCCATAAAGTAGGCCTGGTTGAGGGCTATAAAAATGACCAGCACGGCGAGCGCCAGTTGGTCGATCGGGGTCGGCTCCACGTAATAGAAGGCCCCCGCCCCAGTGTAAACGATTGCCAGGTGATGCAGCACCACCAGCGTGATAAGATAGGTCCGCAGGTTGTCGGCGAAATAGAGGCGATCGGACAATCTTCTCGGCGGGAGGGTCGTACCACTTTCTCCTTCAGCGACTGCCATTACGTCCTCTTTACTTGGCCGTCCTGCTGGCATAAACTGCTCTCAGGATGGGAATGCGTGTTAAAGCCCCTGATTAGCTCGGATCGTGGATATAGAATATTACTGCCCGTCATAGGTGCACTCATTTCCATTTCGTAAGTATCTCCTCCCTGCGGAAGGTGGCTCTGCTTAAGAAAAACAAAAGCGCATCAATAACGAGAATAATCGCAAAAATGATCGCCAAAGTGGCAGGCGTGAGGGATACGAAGCCTATCTCTAACGCAACATATATCACAGCTAAGGGAAGCAAGACAAGCATTCCGAACTGCTGGGCAGCCCGTATGTCACTGACTCTTGCGGATATGATGACGTTGAACTCGGTGCTTAGGATGCTTATAAGCGGCACTGTTACCAGTAGGATAACTGCCATCGTCCAATTTGGGAAAAAGAGGTACCCGAGCCTGCCGCTCGTCACGCCGTCCATAAGCAGCATAAAAATCACAGCACCGGCATAGGTTGCAATAATGGATGGCAGAAATGCAGCAAGAACTTTTCCCAGCAGGATCTCGCCGTCGGTGGTTGGCGTTACTAAAAGCGGTTCAAGGGTCCTCTCAAGCTTCTCACCGACGATGCTGTAGGCACCAATACTTATAGGGAGGATACCTGCCAGGATGACAAAGAAAAAGGAGAAGGCATTGAGCACGTTTATAATAGTTGGCAATGGAGTCGTAGCTCTTCGAATGAGAAGCATCATGACACCGGGCAGTCCGATCGATATGAGGAGCGGAACTACGACCAATGAGTAGATAATGTATCGTTTCGTCCTGAACGTGGCGAAATCCTTCCGTGCGATCACCCACGACTTCCACAGCTTCATCGTTCATCCCGCACGAGTTTGAGGTAAACCTCCTCAAGCGTTGCGTGCTTCTCTGTGATAAATTGAATATGACCGCCCGCCGCGACAATGGCTTCCATGATGGCGGGATTTTCTTTCTCAGGATCGCTCACGTCGATCACCAATTTGTTACCGTTGGTCACGACATAATTCAGCCCCAGTCTCTCTACCGCCGCTGTGATAGCTGAGTTAACCTGCGCAAGCTGAACTACCGTCTTTCTCCCCTCGAGCGATTCCGTGAGCTGTTCCGGATCCCCTACCGCAACGAGTCTGGTGTTTAAAATCCCAATTCTGTCACAGATTCGTTGCGCCTCGTCAAGGTTATGGGTGTTGAGAAAGATCGTCCGCTTCTCGTGTTTGAGTTCGAGGATGAAGTCTCGCACCGTTTTTTGGAACTCAGGATCGAGGTTCGCCGTCGGCTCATCGAGAAAGAGGACGCGCGGCTCGTGGATGAGTGCGCGGACGATGGCAAGCTTTTGTTTCATGCCTTTAGAAAAGGTTCTGACCGCGCGATCCCTTACCTCCCACAGCCCTAACATCCTGAGGAAGCGTTCGATCCTCTCCGTCCGTTGTGCTTCCGTGCACTCGTATAGGCGCCCATAAAAGTCGAGGTTCCGATAAGCGCTCAAGTCCTCGTAGAGACCAACGGTCAGGCATCAAGCCAATGATCTTCCTGATCTTCTGGACATCCGCATCGTTCCCAACCTCATACTCGCCTATCCTCGCCTCTCCGCTCGTCTTTGAGATGAGACATGCGAGCATCCGAATGGTCGTGGTCTTCCCTGCTCCGTTTGGTCCAAGAAAGCCAAACACCTCTCCCTCTCCCACATGAAGGGTCAGATCCTCAACCGCTATTACTTCACCAAACGTCTTGGTCAGATTTTGCGTTTCAATCAAAGCCGACACCCTTCCTCTTCACTAATTAACAGCATACTCCGCTCTCTTTTATCCTCTCCGTATTCTCTATCTCGTTGTTGCTTTTTTCGATTTAGAGTGCAGTTTAATCCCCGTTGTGGAGTTGACAGCGCAACCTACGCTTTACGATATGAAAAGTGCGTTAGCGACCGCCCCACGAACTGATGTCTCGCCAATTCTCAAAAAAAATGTTCGTTCAAAACCGTCAGTGAATTAGAAACTTGACCCCTAAAATGACGACAATAGTAGCCACGATGATGATGAGCAACCTTTGCCACACACTCAGACTGTATCCCTCCTCATATACTGCCTCTTTTTTGTTATTGCGTTTATCACAGTGCTTTCTGAACTCAAAAGCACGAAAGGCTTTTTATATCAACCTTAATGAAACTTGCCCTCTTGCAGACGGCATTGCCAATTATCACTAGGTAAACACGTGTTATGTGGCAGTATAAGCGAGCTAGACGCTTTCGTAAACGCTTATTTTTCGGATCGCAAAGTTCAACTCATAGTGAGGCTCACGCGATCGTTCGGGTCTGGCTAGTGTTGCGTCTGCTAGTATTTCATAATCTGTGTCTGCGGGTGCGTTGATAGTCATTGACTGGGCGCGATCAACAAGTGATTGAAGCGTTCCGAGCTCGACACCCGCGCTCTTCGCAAGTAGTTCGCCTTTTCTTTCGCGAGTTTCACCGCTTTTGTGAGGGCTTTGTTTCGAGACGATTGCTCGAGTTCTTTTCCCAATTGGAAATGCACTCCGCTCACCGAAGACTCGTTCGAGGTGCACGCTTGAGCGGTGTCACCCGCTTCTTTAGCACGTACTTTCACCGTGAGGTTACGCGTTGCACGGAAAAAGTCTTATATAATATGCATTTTTTTTGTGGAATCATAATACCGCGGCTTTTCAACGTTAAGGAAGATCGTTGCTATCTCACTCCCAATGTTAGCAGCGGAAAGCGCATTCATTATCGCATCAAATGTTTCAGCGCTGGCATTTTGTGCTTGCCGCGCGGTAGCGCGCTCACTCGTGATCGTAACTATGACCTTGCATTCGTCAGGTTCGACTGGCTCTTCTCTATACCCTGACACGAACAGCGTTCCATTGACTCCAGTCATTAGCTCACTCGCAAAGTTAAAAACATAAGATTGAGTAGTAAGGTTTGGATGCTTCATAGATTTCGAGCACAGAAATCGAACACCGTGCTTTGAAAATGGATTGTGTGAACATTACTGCGAATATGCAATGTCAGATGATGACCTACGGGAGATGGTAGAGTTTCGAGGCTTTAAAATGACAGATAGAATGACAGAAGCATTTGAAGGGAAGTCAGATAACTTCAATAAATGCATGGAAAAACTATTGGACATCAGCGTGCTTATTGAAGAGTTTGAGTCCGGTAAGTTAGACAGTGAGAAAACGATGCGCCTAATAAAGGACATCGTTGAGGCACCCGTGTATCCATAAAGCTGGTGAGTGAAAGATGACCCCGGAAGAATTTTTAGAACGCTGTAGAAGGATATACAGTAGAGAAGGAGATCGCGTCCACGAATTTGAAAACGATTGGGAAGCCGCCCACATAATGTTTGACCGATTATGTTGGGAAGCACTAAAGGACGCAGGATTCGGAGAAGGAATCAACTACGTATTAGAAGACGTAAAGCCGTCAATGTGGTATTGCATAGGTGATTGAAATGGTATGTGTAGAATGTGAAGACTTCTTTGCCAAAGGAATTATCGCTGCACTTGAGTTTTTTGAAGTGAACAAGCTCTATGGTAAAGACGAAATTAAATTTGAAAACATGAACGACTTAGCGACAAGAATCTTTGACGCTACCTGGAACAACATAGACTGGAGTGAGAAGGGAATAACGACGTGTGGGGATCTCGTCAAAGAGATCAAAGAGTTCTGCAAGAAAGGCGCGATCCAAAGCGCTAAGGACGGGCGTGACTCAACAGATACCGCAGCGTCATTTGCCAACGGTAGGGAGGTTGTCTTCCTGAAAATAATGGAGATGATCGTTGCGTATGAAAAGGGGGCTGAAAAATGAGTAGAAAGGAGACTAATTTATGGCACAAAACATTAAATTGATCGTTTATCCGGTTAAAGATATAGAAAAAGCTAAAGCATTTTATGGCAAATTTCTAGACGTAGAACCGTATGTCGAAGGCCCTTACTATGTTGGTTATAGAGTTGGTGATCAGGAAGTGGGATTAGACCCTAACTCTAAGATTGGGCCTATTGCTTATACGGACGTTAAGGATATCAAAAGCAGTCTTCAAACAATGGTTAAGGTCGGAGCTGAAGTTGTGCAAGATGTTAAGGAAGTAGGTGGTGGTTTGTTGATAGCTAAGGTGAAGGACATTGACGGTAACGTGGTTGGGCTAAGACAACAATCAAATGAGTAAGCCTATGTTACAGCGACATGCCGAGATTGATAGATATAGATAGAGAGATCGAAGAAATGGAAGCCAGCAAGCGCTGACGGCGACTCATACTTGCTACAAGAGGATACTGTCATATGCCAGCGAACTTTTACCCATACGAACATTAACCAAGCATAGCAGTCCGCAACCAACGACACAGCGTGTTCCTGTAATCTATTCCGTATCTCCTATCCCATTATCTCTTTTTTCGATTTAACTCTGATTTTGAGCTTGGATTTAAGATCACTACAATACGTCATGAGTTTCGGCATGAAAAGTGCCGTTTAAAATAGGAATTGTTAAGCCAACCTTCGCGTATTGCATCTTTCTAGCGATTCGCATAAGGCATATTTAGTCGAGCAACTACAGCTAATGCGAATGGCATATTTGCAGGAACTGCTGTAGCAAACGTCTATTTGATGCTATATTCGAAACTGAGCTTAGAAAGCGTTTTGAGACAACACCCGGCGTTTGCTAAAAAAAATTAGAAATTTTGGAACAACGTTCCTTCAAACAGGCTAATATCTGAGGGGCGGGTTTACGGCGGAGGTTTGCACAAACTGGAACCGCGAGAATTAGCGCATATTCCTGTTACAGCCATCTCTGAAATTGTCAAAAATGCAAAGGAATTCGCACTGATCAATATTCAAAAAGACGAGTTAAAGCTAAAGCAACCTTTTCACCTCGCGTAACCAACTTGCCCGTATGAGCTTTAATCGCTACCTCAGCAGTTTACCGGACGCTACGCATAAGAATAGCTGAGTGTTCGCATTGTACTTTCTCTTGGGCTACTACCTAACCATCCTTGTAGATTTCGAGCGCAGAAATCGCTAGCTTTTCTGCGTCGTGTGCGCACATGACCTGCTGCAACACTTCAATGATCTGGCGAAGCGGTGGCTCCGTAGCACTTTCCGTATCTAGGCGCCTACGCGGCTCCGTCAGAATCGACGTGACAAACGCGGCGAGGGTCTGTGCAAGCTGTTCTTTCAATTCTAGCGCATCCGCTCGGTGCAGACATATCTAACCGACCCGTATGCACACGCGTCTTAATAGCAACTAAAAGAAGGCGAGAGCCGGAGCCATAGACATGACCCCGGCAGTCTATCGCACTAGTACCCCAAAAGGAGATGTGTGTGCTATTTCGTGGGTAAAGACGCACGAAACGGTATAATCGTTTCCCTCAGCATTGTAGGGTGACGTTTGCCGCAGCTCCTTCCACCTATAATACGGGACACGGAAAACGGGCATTGCCCTTTAGTTGGCTGCGTCCTTGTCGCTATCTCGTCGAGCAAAGCACTTATTGATGATGAGACCAATTGAACGGGTCACCAAAAAAACAAAAGGGCGCTATCGGGACGCAGCCCGCACAACTTTTCTGATTTCACCTCTAAAGTGAAGTCGCAGGCCTGCGTTCCCGGTACGCGCTTGTGTACACGCAAGCGTGTCAAGGAGGTGAGACAGAATGAAAGTCCCGATGACTCCGGAAAACAAGGAGAAGTGCATTTGCATGAGCTGTCTTACCTACACGCAGAAGAGCCTATGGGTGGTGTATTTTGCGCCACTGGCAAGAGTGAGAAGACACCTGAGATGAAGGGATGCAACTGCCCCGGATGTCAGGTGTACGCTGATTACGCCCTTAAGGGAGGGTACTTCTGCATAAGAGGCGCAGCGGATTAGTCCGCCACGCCACACCTCTCGTTCCTTTTTCCATCAGCAGGGCGTGTGTATTTAACCGATCATGCACTTAATAAGTACTTAACTCAAAAAGTTTTTGGCTTAATCAGGGTTTAGCAACAAAAGGAGGGATAATGGTGCCTAAAGAAAAAATAACAGAAGAGGACGCAATCAAATTTGGAGAAGAAATAACAGAAGAGGAAGAAGAGGAAGCGAAAAAAGTTGGAGGGATAATAGAGGACGCAATCAAATTTGGAGAAGAAATAACAGAAGAGGAAGAAGAGGAAGCGAAAAAAGTTGGAGGGATAACAGAAGAGGAAGCGAAAAAATTAGCAGGCGTGCATGCAGAATATTATTCAGAGCTTGTCAGAAGGGGATTAAGCAACGACGCTGCTCTACAACTCGCCCAACAGTTCGTACGCTCGGCCTTGGCACGATAAGAAACTGCGTGGACCGTTGGATCGGAAAAAAGAGGGCGCTATTCATTTGCTGGTCGGCAACTTGATCTTCTGCATGCGCTGCGGTTTTGTCGCTTCGCCAGGCATCGCAACGTCAACCGTCTTCACTCGAGCTTAACATGGTTAGCGTTTACGATCGGGAGCAAAGCAGCCGTAGGAATTTATTTTTGTTTTTTTATTTCATACGAGAAGAATTAATTATAAGTGACGATGCCTTGAGGTCGCATCTCATCGCAACCTGAGCCGAGCAACCGCGCAGGAGATTGAGGTTTAGGGCCAGAGATAGAATGAGCGTTAGAGAGATCATCAGCGATTTCGTGCTTATAGCGCTTCTCTTCGCAGACGGGTTTTATCGGGGATTGCGTGGGCTGCCGCCGCGGATCGATTAATTATCAGGAGTCACTAAGTTGATTGCCAAAGCGGGCGCCGTTGACCCACTTTGCGCCGCGTATTTGTTTCACCCTTTCCCTAGCTCCTAGCTCATTATCTCTTTTCCGATTTCCTTTGTTTTTTGAGGCCCGTTCAGAAGCGTGGTGGCAAAAGCACACGTTGGTATGCCTCAAGAACCCTTGAGACGCAGCTGTGGCGCATCACAACGGTTATGCTTGAATGGCACCCCCAGTGACGTATGCAACCGATCTCCACGCATAAGATTAGCATCCAAAGCTCAAAGCCATCTCATGCCTACCCCATTATCAGGCTCCCGCGTGAGTTCCGCGAACTGGCAGGTAAAAGCGCAGAGATCTATCAAACGAGCTATGACGATGGAATTGCTTTCTTAATGAAGATCGTTGATCGTTCTAAAAAGAAGCTTAGCAGGGGCTCCAATTTCGAAAAGGAGCCTTCAAACGGCGGAGGTCGCCGGTTCGAATCCGGCCGAGCCCATTTGGTTGGGGTTCTTTTTTGTTGGGATCGACCTTGAAACTATCATTTTTAATAAAAAATGATCGAAGAACTTTAATTTCAGTTTCCAAGTCAAATACACGGTTTTCGAGTTCAGAGTTTTCTGAATTTGTGCAAAAATTGTCAACTTTTTTGTCAATAATGATCTTAAAAACAAGTTTGCTCTTTTCCTCACCTACATAGATTGCCGCCGTCTCGCCGACGAGGGTCTTGAACTCTCTCGGCAACCGAACGGTCGGATCTTCATGCGATGATGTTGAACTATGAATACCTATTTTACGTTTGCACAGAAATTGCATATATTCCTACTTCCCCCTTTGTTTGCGGCGTTTCATGCCTTCGTGAAGTGCAAAGAGGAGTTTGTCATGGCCATCATTTCTGAATAAATCCACCCATTGGAACTTTCGAAGCTTCTCGTCTTTCACCTCACAATCCTCCATACGGACCGATATTAGATAGATATCATCGTCAAGCATCTCCTCTTTCTTTTCGAAGGCTGCTCTAATCTCCTTTTGCATTATTCCTCGCCGATCTACCGAGTTTCGTGTGAGGCACAAAATGAAAAAGTCGGAGTGTTGGATTGCTTTACTTATTGTCGGCTCCCACTCGGCTCCGGCCGGAATGTCTTCAGTGTCTATCCACGGTTTGAATCCGTGAGACTGCAAGACGCGATATAACTCTCTGACAGCAGTTCCGTCAGATCGTGCATAACAAAGGAAGACACAAGGTTTTCCCAAGACTGTCGACTTGGCAGTGGCCTTGAATTTTATTTTTTTCTCAGAATGTTGATGCTCGAGGTCGTCGTAATATTGGTGTTCGGGTCCCTTCTCGCCTTCTTCAATATATCGTGTGCCGATTGGAGTAAGCCTCAAAACTGCTATTCTCCGGCCTAAAACAGGTTCTGCTTTCATAAGGCCTAACCCGTCAAAATGCAAAGCGAGGCTGTATATTTCGTCTTTTGTGTAACCGTGATTCTCACCGAATGGGTATAGTTCTTGGTCAAACACCAATCTACTGTCGTCACCCTCCACCAAACCATAGAAGTCTCTTATGAACTTGCCTCTTTTCTCTTTTAAGCTCAATTTTGCACTCCTTTGCGATTTGTGCTTGTTGCAGTATTCAACTCCTTTTGGAAGGAGACTATACATCGGGTCCTTCGTCTCTATTTTAATATACTCTTTGTATCTGAGCAACTCAGCGACTTCCACTTTTTCCGGCTCGGTATCGCGATCAAAGACCTTATACATGCCGCTTGTAGTGACATAGCGAGATCGTTTCATTGCTGCTTTACAAAAATCACGCAGCAGGTTCCGTTCCTGTTCGTCTAAGTCTTCTTCCACGTTCTTCACCTGCTTTTTTCGCTACAGTCTAAGATTGGAAAAGCGCTTCGCTGCGGAACTCAGCGTTAAAAAGTTAATGCTATTGCATCGGCAGAATGTCAGCACTTGTCGCTATGAATGTATACTCGCTCTTCTCTAAGGGCGGTAGAAGAAAGCTCCCGGAAAGTCCTGCGTTACAAAAAAAGTTGACCTCCAAACCACATGCCCATATAGAACACGTCGTGCGCACCGAGTTTGTATTCGGCAGTCGCGTCATCTAACAATGGATAAATCCTTTCGAGAAAGGCATCCTGCCAAATTTCGTCGCTGACATTTTCGAATCGGTAAAGCCTTTACTTCTCATTTCCGACATAATCCGGTCAGCAAGTCCCTCGAGTATTTCTCGTCGTTCAGTATCAATTTTCGTTTAAATCACCACGGATAACAACTTTTAAGCCTCATTGGCCCCGTCTTACTCTTTTGATTTGTTTTTGCGTGCGTTGCTATGATAGCAAAGCACTATCATAAGGTAAGCGTGCCTTTATATACTAGATGTTTATTACATCCATCAACGGTTAATCTCAAGTCGCGACTTTAAACGCTGCCCGCTGCGTGCTTAGTCACTATACAAAACTTCCGAATTGTATGATTTTCGGAAGTCTCGCAATTTATAAAAGGTTATGTTCGACTGTATGCTTTCGCTTCGCTTGTTCATTTCTCGGCCTGTATGTCTTGAGCCGTATTGCTTTCCATGCACGTATGACGCTGATACTCTGAGGTAAACGTAAACAAGTTTTAACGGGCTGTGCTACGTCAATCTCAAAGCGATTTGAGAGCCGCAAAATCCCTCGCCGAAGCGCCATTTGTCCGGTCAAGAAAAGATGTTACAGCACGGCGAGGCTTCTATCAAACGCTGGAAAAAAAAAGATGCGCCTTATGGGTACATCTGCGTCAGAGCTAAAAAGTAGTCGAAGCTCACGTCGATAACTCATCTAATCTATCGCAGTCGATCCCGTAAGGCGTTGCAGCTGAGCGTAGTTATCTGCGATAGTTGCCTCTAACTGTGGGAGCATTATGTCAGCTTGCCCTATTATGCGCTTTGCCTCCTCCCGTTTCAAGTTAGCCTCGAATATGATTGCTGCGCGTTGCTCGCCGTCAAGCGATTTAATCTCATCTTTGAGTATTTGGACCGTCAGCTCCGCGTTGCCGATTTCAGTTTTCTTGCTGGCGACCTCACCCCTCTTGGCTCTGAAGTGCTTGACCGTCCGCTCCGCGTTGCCGATTTCAGTTTTCGTGCTGGCGACATTATTCGTACTGACAGCGACGCCGTCAGTCTCATCTTGTTCTGTTTTTGTTTTTTCTTCCACAAAGATACAACGGCGGGTGAGGCCTTATAGCTGCGTACGTTTGATACGTCGAAAAAGCGGGAGATACCACCCGTACGTTTCAGAAGGATCGGCTGAACAATGCAATATGAGACAGCTTAAGCTTTCGCGTTTGCGTCCACTTTTGCGCGTAAAGAATTGAACCCGATTCACCACGAAGTCACCTCGCCGGGGGACATGGTGAACGGAACTATCGTTTTCCAAATTCCGCAGGACGCGCAGGCCACGACAAATCAGTCGACAAAGCGGCAATCTCTCTGCCGCATGCGGCTAAAAAAAGAGGTACTCATCGCTGTAATGAGCCAACACGAGAAGATCACAGCAGGTGCCTGGCCACAAGAACATCAACAGGACGGCGTGGTTGCAACTCTCAACTTTGGCACGCACCTGGCAAACTGCGAGTAAAGCCTTAAATCTTTATAGCCGAATTAGTAGCAGCTACGTTGTCTGTTGTGGTTTGACAGCCGCGAGAGCCCTATCTGCGCCTGCGAGTTTTGGCGTATGTCCGGTATGTGGTGACAAGGTTTACGTGAAGCATTGCACGAAGTGCCACCGCCGCGAACATAACGCGTGCATTGAGTGCGGTAAAGGCATGCCAAAGGTGCCGTACTATGACAAATGGGAGCGCCGCACCTACTTGGTAGAAGCGCGGACTAGCAATCTTTATTGTTCAAACGCGTGCCGCCAGAAGGCGTACCGCAGGCGTAAGAAATGAATCATGAAAGAAGAACGACTTAAGCAGGGTTCCTTGCTCACACTGCGGACCAGACAGTTAACGCTTGAGCTGTGGGTGCCCTGGCGATTGATAAGAAAATGAAAGCTAAATCTAAATCTAAAAACATCAAGAAGCGACGCGAGGACGTGCCAGGCCGACCTATTAAAGGCAATAAATGGACTCGTTTCGCTGAGACTGAGACGAAAAGATGACTATGGAAATAGCGCGTATCTTACCACTCAATAGGGGATTATTGCCTCACTCGAAAAAAGAAGGATGTAGAGGGCTCAGAATCGAAAAAAGAAATAATGAGCTAGGAGCTACGGAGAGGCTAAAAGCAATATGCTACTAGAGTACTAGAATACTAGAATTGCCCCCGCGTGACCCGAGATTATCTCCTGCTGAACGGCTGGGGCTTCAGTTAGCCATCGAGGGCGGCAAATTCTAACGAGAGCGGCCTATCGGGCGAGCGTGAGTGATAGGTTACGGTGGTTGCTGCGGCCGGTTGTCTTTGCGAAGGCTCGTGCCTCAGCAATATCTTTCTTTCTATAGCGAAGACCGATATAGCAGTGCAAACAGGTCACTAGTGAGGATGTGATAAAAACGGGAGACTCAGAGAAACACGAAGTGAATCCACCTGACCAATGCAATGGCTGTGGTACTGGAAAGATAACCGCTGTTAGGGCAAAGCGTGACCGCCCTGAGTGTGAACCGTGCTCAACGGTGCAGATTAGCAATCCACGGTTTAATTACTGCTACGATCGGTGGTGCGAAAAAAACCCCTATAAAGCGGCTTTCGTAAAAGCGGATATTGCTGGCTATTGGCGATCACGGAGTAATTAAAGACAATCGCTAGTAAGTGTCGCTGATCTGCCACTTTCTCTCTACTTTTGATGCAGGAGATCACTAATCTGGAAACATTATTACAAACTGAACGTGGTATTACGTCGGAACTACGGCGCGATAAAGAAACCACGCAAAAGCAGCTTGAACTTGTGACGCTGCGATTACCAGCGCCTAAAGTTGGTTTCTGGGCGCGACTCTTTGGCGGTGGGAGAAAGAAGGAAGAGTGAATCTGTCAGTCTTAAAGCTGCTTATATTGTGAACGGAATAAATGCTACGATCAACGGTGGAACCTACAAAAGCACTTCATCAGATGAAGCTGTATTTTTGGTTGTTAATGGCGCTCGTTTAACAATAAAAGAGGCAACTGTTGATAAAACAGGAGAGGTAAGTCAGGCCAAACAAAATGCTCCAAATGATGACAGTGGCAAGTATATCTAGATAATAAGGAGGATATTTTATGTTAGAAACGAATCAATATTTTAAGGGCGAAAAGGGCTTGGAGTTAACCAATGTAGAATGGCTTCTCGACCATCATAAAACAAAATTGCAGGAACGGCGTAAAACGGTTGATGAGTTAAATCTTAAACCAGGAGATGTAGTACTGGATTTAGGATGTGGACCAGGTTTATGGACACACCTACTAGCAGAGAAGGTGAAGCCCAATGGGCGAGTTGTTGGGCTTGATTTCTCACCAGATTTGATAAATTATGCTGTGGAAAATCTGGAAAAAGATCCTCTTAGTAACATCATTGAGTTTCGAAAAGATGATTTCCACGATGCCTCCTTTGACAATGATACCTTTGATTTAGTCTTTTTCAGCAACTGTTTTGCTTATGTCACAGATTATTTTAGGATTATCGAAGAGATGAAAAGAGTGACTAAGAACGGTGGAAGAATTGCCGCTAAGGATTTTGATGGTGGCCTTTTTGTTGTCCATCCCATCGAGCCTCAGTTGTCTTTAAAAATCTTAACAGCAGCGGCCCAGGCTCTTAAAGAAAATCCCCTAGAACCTCCATTTGATAACTTTACCGGGCGAAAATTGCATGGGCTTTTTTTACAGGCAGGCCTAAAAGATGTATCTACTAAAAGCTATGCCATACAAAAACTCTCACCTCTCATTCCAGAAGCAAAACGCTATATTGCAGGTAATGCAGAATGGCACGCTAAAATAGGAACTCCATATTTATCAGAAGAAGATCTTAAGCAGTGGCGAACACACTTTGATCCCAACTCCGACAATTATATCCTTGATTTGGAAGAGTTCTATTTCTGTATGCTGGAAGTGCTAACGATAGGTACGACGTAAAAGGTTACCCAAAGGCAAGATCAGAATATCAAGAAAAATATGTTTTATGGCCCGGAGGACAAGATCAGGATAGACGCAAGAAAAATGATAACCTTGAAAGACAGATAGCCTTAGCCTTCCACCCAAAGCTCCTGCGGCCTCAGCCCTTCCTCTTCGCCGTGTTCGGCTTCTCCGATAGCCTCTTCTGAATAGCCGTATTTTATGTTGTGCTTTTTAGCTTGATCATATGCGTCTATGGGCGCAAGAATCCATATTACGATCACGCCGAGTCCAGACATCGGAATTGTCGCCCAAAAGAAGAAATCAAATGACGTGAGAAATAGGATCTAAATCGAGTTCGATCGAACACTTGCAACAGGAACTTGGCGATGGTGGATGCTAATCAAGTTCTTTACGGCATAACGGTAATTGCCTCACTTGTTGTAATCGGCGGCGGCGCTGTAGCTGTCTATGTATACTGGTCTTGGAGGAGATTTGCCAGTGGCAATTGGACTATACGAAGCATCGGCTTCTATCCGGAAGCAAAAAACATTAAAATTGAGCAAACGATGTGAATGGAAGCCGCCTCTGGAGAGACATTACCACCAGAAGCGCTGAGCATTAAAGCTTCGGAAGGCGATCCTTGGACGCCAGTTGGAGGACTAACCCGTTTCAAGTTCACCGGCACGATAAACCCCCCAGCGGTACTCGTATACTTTGTAATCATAAACCCCAACCTAAATCCGGCAGTGGTGAAAGAAATCGTTTTTACAGTAAATCATCTCGACGACGAGCGTACATATCGATTTATCCCCACTCATTTTGCAGAGAAAGGTGGTAGCATCTCTCAACCTCTGGGGCCAGTTGGTCTTCAATTTAAAGCGTTTTGGGGATCACTGCTCGTTCAGCCTGCATCATGTAGCGCCCACCGACTCGTACTTATTCCCACATTTGAAGACTTGGAGTTCAACTTAGTTGCTGGAGAATATGAATACGCGATCGAATTTGTATTTGAAAGTTTGTTTAAGATTATGAAAATGATTTTCAAAGGCAAAAGACGTATCGCAGTGAAAGCCGATATTGACCAAGACGCTGAGGAAGCGTGGAAACGCAAAGAGCCGGCAATATTGCCATCTAACTTTCTACACGCCAGTACAAGCCACGTCAAGCGGGGGTGGCAGTTCTGGAACAGATAGTTATCGTCAGCGCCTACCGCGGAGCCCGCTGTTCATCCGTTCCAGAGAAAGCTATTCCCGATGTGCTCCGACGCTTAGCTTCAGCCGCAGAACAGCTTGGCAGGATGCCTCATCAGGCTGAAACGGCAGACGTATATGAAATGCTTGCGCAAGCGCTAAAGCAGGTCGAGAGTTCATAGCGTGACAGAATGAACGTTAGAGAAATCATTCGCGATTTCGTGTTTATAGCGCTTCTCTTCGCAGACGGGTTGTTTCGGAGGTTGCGTGGGCTGCCGCCGCGGATCGACTAGTTATGGATATCATCGCTTTGACATTCGCCGCTCGCGATAACCGTCGCCCTAAATTTCAAGCACAGAAATCGCAAGCTTTTCTGCGTCGTGTGCGCACATCACCTGCTGCAACACGTCAATGATTTGACGGAGAGGTGGCTCAGCAGCCTCTTGCGCGTCTGGGCGCCCATGCGGCTGAGCTAGAATCGAAGTGGCAAACGCAGCGAGGGTCTGGGCACGCTGCTGTTTTAACTCAACGGCAAACGTTCGCGCGCTTCGGGCTTTGATGAATCGACGAGTTAGACGATATTCAGCAGCAGATAAGTAAGCTCCGGGAGTAAGAACGGACTTAAGAGCGACCAGCGTCAGAATCACTGCCAGAGGGCCCGTTTGCGAAGAAACCTGACTTCTCAAAAAATAAGAGACGGCTAATCGTCGTTCCCAAGCTTGAGGCGCATTTCATGTAAACAACGTTCGAAGCGCTTCTTCCTAACTCCGCACCAATATGCCCCGCTTTGAATAGAGATACACACTAGGTGCTAAGTTAGCAAAAATGAGCGTGAGCGCAGCTCCAGAAATACCGATCAAGGGAATCAAAACCACGTCTAGGCTGATGAGCACCGCCAGCGCAAGAACGCTGCTTATCGTAACCACTTTCGCCCCACTCGTGCCAACGGATCCTGCGAGTGAAGCGTAGGACTCATCAACTACCACGATCACCGCTGCGATTGCAAAAAAGAACGCAGTCTCCCAGCTGAAGGGGTAGCGACTTCCATAAAAAATGAATGCGACAAACTCCAAAAAAACGATTGAGGGCACGAGCGAGACGGCCACGTACGGCACTGCCCTATTCATCTTGCGAAAGAGCGCCTCCCTGTTGCTGCTCTTTGACGCATAGGGAAAGAAGCTTGCGTTAAAAATACCCCACAGCATGAGGGCTACGGTTATGGACGGCAGGAAGTACGCGTTGTAGATGCCGACGTTTGCTGTCGTCGTAAATGCATTGATGAGCAATCTGTCGACGCCCAGAAATGCGGCTGCGAAAGCTCCGGGAGCAGCGAAGAGCGAGTAGCTGATTATTTTCTTCGCCCAAAACCGGTCAAATTGGAGCCTCAGATAGGTGCGAAGGTACACGACCAAGATGAGGCCAATGACAGCGTACGAGACATACGATGAGTACGCGGCTACCTGCCACGACCTCATATCGTCGCTCACAAATGCGAGAAACACGGCGAGCAATATAACTGATTGAGTGACATTAGCAAGCGCATATGCCTTCATTCTTGATAGGATTCTGAGAGGGCTCATCATGAGCGCAAAAAACGCAGAGATAACGGCGTACGCGACCGAGAAGAGGAATAGTGCCGAAGAAATCCCGAACAGCCGGGATAATTGCGGGGTGAGTAAAACGTAGATAGCCGTGAGAGCGGCAGTGAGCAACGCGATTTGAATGCTGGAAGTGGAGATGATTCGAACCCGAATGGCGTCGTTTTGTGCCCCAGAAGCGTATTTTATCATCGGCGCCATACTTAGCCCCATAAGGACGGCGAGAATAACGCTCACCGTCAAAATGATGCTGAAGCTGCCGAACTCGTCTGGGCCCAGTGCGCGTGCCGCTATAATGCTGAATACAAGCGTCACTAGTGCTCCGGCAAGCGTGCCGACCGCCACCTGCGAGGTGCTCACGAAGAACCTTTGAGCTTCGCGGCCCATCTCTTCCTTGAAGATAAGTTCGTACGGCACGCTGAGCAGACGATAGCCGAATTGCCTAAGGCTTGCCATGAGTGGAACCGAGACAGAATTGGCTTCGTTTGGTATATAATTTGAGCAGCATCGACTCTTTAAGACTGGCAAACACTATTATTTGACATAGCCTATCGTTACCTATGCAACCGATCTGCACGCACACTATAAGCATCCAAAGCTCGAAGCCCTCTCACGCCTACCCCATTATTCGCCTCCCGCGTGAATATCGAGAGTTGGCGGGTTCGCAAGCAGAGATCTATCAAACGAGCTATGACGATGGAATTGCTTTCTTAGTGAAGATCGTTGATCGTTCTAAAAAGAAGCTTAGCAGGGGCTCCAATTTCGAAAAGGAGCCTTCACACGGCGGAGGTCGCCGGTTCGAATCCGGCCGAGCCCATTTGCGCGAGGTGCTTTGTCGAAATAGAGGGCTCTGGGGAGTTTTTTGATTTTCGTTTTCCAGAAGAAGTGATTTAAGTTCCGCGATTCGTGAATCGAGTTCATACAGACGAGCTTCTAGGTCTTGCTGACAATTTGGTTGTATAACTTTAGGAGTAAGTTGTATAACTTCAGAACCTATTTCGGCTTGTTCGTCGAAAGTGACCCGAGTGCCCGCTTGTTCTCGTGCTTGGTTTCAAAAATCTCAGCCGTCTTGCCAATTTTGTCTGCATAGACTTTAGGCAACCTAATGAGGGGGTAGACAATGCCTGCCCTGGCGTTTAGTTTGGTAACCTTTGATTTTCCGATAAGTTCCATAGTCTCACCGACATATCTAACACCATCTCTCCTACTTTTTGGATTGCCTTGAACGGTAAATAAAGAAGAGCCAAATCAAGAATGCAATTAAACCAAGCGGGAAAAACAGAACAAGCAACACTAAGACAATGATGAATCCGGTCAGATACAGCGTTAACGTCCTACCGAGCGTTTGCATCCGTTCTCCCGTGCTTTTCTCGCTGGAAGTTGTTTGTAGACTACTCGGTGGGTAGGTTTGTGCAGTTGACGGGGGTGTGAACGGTGGCGGTGATGCCGAAGCACGTGCAAACCTCGTACCACAGCTTTCACAAAACGTAGCCTCCGGAAACGAAGCTACACCACACTTTGAACAGTATTTTCGGTTATCCACGTCAGACATAAACGACTACATCTAGCTGACGCAACTACTTAAGTTTTGATTCTTTGGCTTTTTTTACGTACTACCTCGGAGTTTTGCGAACTCCTCTTTTGAATAAACACGGATTTCCAAGGTTTTCCGCCGCCCCGTTTTTTTACCTCCACCAAGGGCGGGCGTTGATACTCCGCATAGAGCACGGCATATTCCTCTACAAGCGATTTTCGCGTCCCTTTTAAACCTAAAGCCACCTCGAGCTCGCGCATCGTTTGCATTGATATCGTCTCCATGTGCAAAGCCTCGTCTCTTAATTTTTTTCGCTAGGTATATGCGCCTTCTCCGCGTTTGCCTCCGACGGCCAAGACTTGCGCCCGCGTTTGTAGCGGCCAAGCGACGACGATTGCCCAACGCCTCTTCAGCGTGCAGGACTGGGCGACACTAGGACGGCGCGGCATGTGAACTCTAAATTCAACTAAAGTTCAAGTGCTAGATAAAAGGGAAACAGCATACTGTGGTACATTTACGTCGCTCCAATCGCGGATAACTCTTAATCCCGTATCGCTTAATACCAATTGTGAACCACCAAACGTCGCAGAGCGCTGCTAAGGTTCTTCAATTTAAGGAGAGAAAAATGAGTACAATTAAAACCGAAGACGGCACGCAGATCTACTACAAGGACTGGGGCAACGGACAGCCTATAGTGTTTAGCCACGGTTGGCCCCTCAGTGCCGACGCATGGGATGCCCAGATGCTGTTTCTAGCGCAAAACGGCTATCGCGTGATTGCCCACGACCGCCGCGGTCACGGACGTTCGGAACAGACGTGGGACGGCAACACGATGGACCAATATGCTGATGATCTTGCCGATCTTGTCAACGCGCTAAACCTGCGCCAGATGATGATGGTCGGTCACTCCACGGGCGGCGGCGAAGTCGCTCGCTACATCGCACGGTACGGCACGTCCCGCGTCGCCAAGGCAGTGCTTGTCAGCGCGGTTCCGCCCCTGATGCTCAAAACTGCAGCCAACCCCAAAGGCACGCCGCTCGCTGTGTTTGACGACATTCGGAAACAAGTGTTTGACAACCGCGCGCAGTTTTTCAAGGACTTTACGCTGCCCTTTTATGGCTATAACCGGCAAGGTGCCAAAGTATCTGAGGGCGTGCGCGAATCCTTCTGGCTGCAAGGAATGTTGGCGGGGATGATTGGCGTGTACAATTGCATCAAACAATTTTCCGAGACTGACTTCACCGAGGATTTGAAAAAGATGACTATACCTGCGTTGGTCGTGCACGGCGACGATGACCAAATAGTGCCAATTCAAGCGGCCGCGCTGCGTACTGTCGAAATCGCGCCACAGGCGACATTGAAGGTTTATCAGGGCGCACCGCACGGTCTGCCTACCATCTGCCAAGATCAGTTGAACGCCGACTTGCTCGCCTTTATTACGGGCTGAGTAACCTATGGCCGCGGTTTCCTGCTCCTTTACTGCAGAACCGGCTCGATGTGGCCGGTATTCGTCATCCACATCATCGCCGATGCGGTGCTGGTGTTGGGCGCGATGTATTCCATCTGGCCAGCCCTTTGGACCTTGTGAGACGATCAGAAGATGGGGCTGTGGCGGAGCATGGCCGTGTCGGTGACGTAGGGCCGAAGAGGGAGCATCATCATCGTCCTAAATGCAATTCATCACACTATGTATTCCAAATCCATCTATCTACTTGAGATTGAAGAGGTATCACTTATCCAATAGGTTGATGATGTCGCCTTCTATTTCAACGGGTTTTGTTGTTGGCGAATACCGCTTAAAAGGCGCACCTTCCTTGGAAACCAAGAATTTTGTAAAATTCCACTTTATGTTGCTTCCAAGAATACCTCCGGGTAACTCTTTTTTCAGATAAACAAAGAGAGGATGGGTATCTTTACCGTTAACGTTTATTTTCTCGGAAATGAGGAATGTTACGCCAAAATTTATCAGGCAAGCTTTAACCATGGTCTCATTTGTCTCTGGCTCCTGTTTAAACTGGTCAGAGGGAAAGCCAATCACCACAAGTCCCTTGTCTTTGTAAGTCTGGTGAAGTTCCTCGAGTTCTTTAAACTGACCCGCCAGACCGCATTTGGTCGCTGTGTTAACAATGAGAACAACGTTTCCACGAAATTCGGACATACTAACAGTTGATCCGAACGAATCACGAAACGTGATGTCATAAAATGCCATATTCTTAAAAACACCTATCCGCGCTTATCTTGACACTCTCTAAATAATAGGGGTCGTTCTCGTCGCGCGGTACGAGAGTTATCTCATCATCCGAGGCGTCTTTTATCACATAGGAT
>Ga0208038_1000628_pt1 | contig 25347 bp, 17 predicted proteins | sample June2015DPH_16_1_FD_184714 | JGI IMG/M metagenome (GOLD analysis project Ga0208038, IMG submission 184714) | Peatland microbial communities from SPRUCE experiment site at the Marcell Experimental Forest, Minnesota, USA - June2015DPH_16_100... | ecosystem: Environmental > Terrestrial > Soil >...
CGAAGAGCCGCGTCTCGGAAATCATCACAGGGAAGCGCTCGATCAGCAAGAGCCAAGCCAAGAAGCTGGCCGCATTCTTTCATGTGCCCGTCGAGTTGTTCATCTAGGAGGACGCGTATCCACACGACCCAGAATTCGCGGTCTGGGTATCCACGACACGATGGAGTGCAGGCAGCGCCGCTCTTAGGATTTCCTGGATTTCAAGATTTTCTGGGTAGTTTCGGCGATTAAGTCGCCCATGCGGGAGGTCGTGATGGGGCGGGATTTGCCCGGAAGCTCGGGCGTCCGATGGCCGCGTTTCAGAACCTTTTCAATGGCGGTCTCAATGGCGCTCGCCGCCATCTCCATGCGGAATGAATAGCGGAGCATCAGGGCGGCGGAGGCGATGGCCGCGATGGGGTTGGCTCGATTGCGCCCCGCGATATCCGACGCTGACCCGTGGACGGGTTCGTACAAGGCATGTTGCTCACCCAGGCTTGCCGACGGCAAAAGGCCGATGGACCCCGTGAGCATGGCGGCTTCATCACTCAAGATGTCCCCGAACATGTTGGTGGTCAGGACAATGTCGAAACTCGTTGGACGATCAATGAGCCGCATGGCGCAGTTATCCACGTACATGTTCTCGAGCTCGACTTCAGGATAAGACTTGGCCACGCGCGACACTACCTCGCGCCAAAGACGGGAAGACTCGAGGACATTCGCCTTGTCCACCGAAGTGACCTTGCGCCGCCGCAGCCTCGCAAGCTGGAAGGCCCGATGCGCCACACGTTCCACTTCGTGCTCTCGATAAACCTCCGTATTGATTCCCACTCGTTCGCCGTTCTTGGCGAAGATTCCCCGGGGATTGCCAAAGTAGATTCCCCCCGTCAACTCGCGGACTATCACCATGTCAGTGCCCCGAACACGCTCGGGTTTGAGCGCCGAGATTCCTACCAGCGAATCCAGCACCCGAGCAGGGCGCAGGTTCACGTAAAGCCCCAGCCTCTTCCGAATCTGGAGCAAACCCTGCTCCGGCCGGACTTCCGGCCGAACGGAATCCCATCTGGGCCCTCCCACCGCCCCTAGCAATACCGCCTGAGAGTTGTTGCAGATGGAAATGGTCTCTGTGGGAAGTGGTGTGGCGGTCGCATCCAAAGCGCAACCACCGATCAAACCGGTTTGAAACCTGAAGGTCGGCCCGGCGATTGCCTGCACCGCCTGCAAGACCTTTATCGCCTCGGTCGTGACTTCAGGCCCTATACCATCGCCGGGCAGCACTGCTACCCTATAAACAATTTGCATATCTCTTCTGCTGTGTATTATACAGGATTAACACGCAAATTTGCGAATTTCTTGGTAGTGTCCTAATATGCGACGTAGGGCCGGGGCGTGCCCCGGCCTGGCCGCCCCAAGGGGCGGCCCTACATTCTAATTAGGACACTACCAGTTTCCTGAAGTCCAAAGCCTGTGGTGGCCTCGATCCCAATCGGGCGTCGAATGCTAAAGCGTTCATAATAAATAAGTTACGCTGGAGAGAATAGTGCAAGCCCCCCGCCTCTTGGCACTTCCCTTCCCCTCATAGTGAGTAAGCTGAATTCCCGGTCGGCTTCTGGAGAGAACTTCACATCCGCTCAAAGCTTCGCGACGAAAGGCTACGGTGATTAGTAGCCGCCGGGGAGGAGACGGTCCACGGCCGCATTCTCGTGCACCGAACTGGAAGCGAGGGCTGCCTCCTTCTCTTCGAGGCGTTTCAACTCGTAGGCCGCCTTGTTGGCTGCCTGCAAGTAGGCGCGGGCGGCGGCTTCCACCACGCTGTGGCTCGTGGACCTTCCCGTGAACTCGCGTCCTTCAAATCGCGCCCGAATCGAAACCTCTGCAACACCGTCCGTCCCAGGGCCCACAGTATGGACCGAAAAATCAGCGATGATGCCCGGAACGCCTATGATTCGGTCCACCGCGCGGAAAGCCGCATCGCAGGGCCCCTCCGCTGTCGCCGAGTCGTGGAATACGGCGCCGTCCTTTTCCAACTCGACGGTTGCCGTGGACCGCCCTTCGCTCGAGGTCACGCTCTGCAAGAGTTTCAGAGTGAACATTTCCGGGAGATGCTGGAAACCCTCCTGCACAATCGCCAGGAGATCCTCATCGTAGATGTTTTTCTTGCGGTCCGCGAGCTGACTGAACAATTGGTAGGCACGCTCCAGTTCGGGCTTGGCCAACTGGTAACCAAGCTCTTCATAGCGCTTGGCAAGGGCATGCCGGCCGGAGTGTTTTCCCAGCACAATCTGGTTCGAGGATTGGCCCACCGTTTGAGGCGTGATGATCTCGTAGGTGATGGTGTTCTTCAGCACGCCATCCTGGTGAATCCCAGCCTCGTGCGAAAAAGCATTACGCCCCACAATGGCCTTGTTCCGTTGCACGGCAACGCCGGTCAGCCGCGTCAACAACTGGCTGGAGGCGTACAGCTCTTCCTTTCGGATCTCGGTGTGCACCCGCAGGGCATCTTTGCGAACGTAAATGGCCATCACTACCTCTTCCAGTGCCGCATTACCCGCTCGCTCACCGATCCCGTTGATTGCGCACTCCACTTGGCGCGCCCCACCCCGCAGTCCCGCCAGGGTATTCGCCACCGCCAGGCCCAAGTCGTCGTGCGTGTGGGTGCTCAGGATCACCTTGTCCATTCCAGGCAGGCGCGATTTGACGTCGGCAAACATCCGCTCGTATTCAGGCTCCAGGCAGTATCCAACCGTGTCCGGAAGGTTCAATACTGTGGCGCCGGCCTCCACGGCCGCATGACAGCACTCGATCAAGTAGTTGCGGTCTGTGCGACCCGCATCCTCGGGGGAGAATTCAATGTCACCGCACAGAGACTTCGCCTGCCCCACCGCCCGACTGATCTGCTCCAAGATTTCCTCGCGTGTCTTGTGCAGCTTGTATTTCAGGTGGATATCCGAGGTGGCGAGGAAAGTATGCAGGCGCGGTCGCGCGGCATCTTTAATCGCCTCCCAGGCACGGTCGATGTCCAGTTGGCTAGCCCGCGCCAGCGCCGCAATGACCGGCGTCCTGATTTCCGCCGCGATGGCCCGCACGGCATCAAAATCACCCTGGGAAGCAATCGGAAAGCCAGCTTCGAGAATGTCCACTTGCAAGCGCTCCAACTGCCGGGCCATTTCGAGCTTTTCCTGGAAATTCATGCTGCAACCAGGAGATTGCTCGCCATCCCTCAGCGTGGTATCGAATATATAGACTCGGTCGGACATCGCGCCTCCAGAATTGAATCATTAAGTCATTGGGTCATTGGGTCATTGGGTCATTAGGTCATTGAATCATTGCTTCATTGCCTCGAAGAATTAACGTCCACGCCTGCCCTTCAATGATTCAATGACCCAATGACCCAATGACTCAATGAACCAATCCTGCTGATTGTCCGACCGGTCGGGCGGCAAAGTCAAATTTATAATATTTCTGGTATCATAAGCTTGTCTTATAGGAGGCAGCCATGGAAATCTCCCAACTCGAAGCCTTCGTAGCCGTCGTCGAAGAAAAGAGTTTTTCCCGTGCGGCGGCCAAGCTCCTCAGAACGCAGCCGGCAATCAGCCAGGCCATCCGCCGGCTCGAGGAGTGGACTGGAGAGCCCCTGCTCGACCGCTCCTCCAGGAGCGGCATCCTCACCGAAGCCGGCCGCATGGTGTACGAGAACGCGGAAAGAGTCTTGAACCTCCGGGCTGAGACGCGCGCCGCCCTCAATGAGCTCCGCGCCCTCGAGCGCGGCAAGCTGACCATTGGCGCCAATGAGACCACCGCTCTTTATCTGCTCCCGGTACTCAAATGTTTTCGCCAGCGCCACGCGCCCGTGCAGGTGATCGTCAAGCGTTGTCTTTCGCGCGAAATTCCCGGCACGCTGGTTCGTCACGAGATCGACCTGGGCGTGCTCTCCTACAACCCCCGTAACCCTGACCTGGAATCCACCGTGGTCAGCCTGGACGAGCTGTGCATGATCGTCCCCCCGCAGCACGCCTTGGCCAACACGCACGAAGTCAGCGTCCACGATCTGGGCCGCGAATCCTTCATCGCTCATAGCATCGCTTCCCCCTACCGGCAGAGCGTGATCGAAACCTTCGCCCGCTTGCGTACGCCCTTAAGGATCGATGCGGAACTGCCCACGGTGGAAACCATCAAGAAGTTCGTCAGCATGGGCATGGGAGTGGCCTTCGCCCCGCGCATGTGCGTCCAAGAGGAATTGGCGCGCAAGGAGTTCGTAGCCCTGAACGTCAAGGAACTGCGTATCCAACGCAAGCTACGCCTGGTCTACCGTCGCCGTGGCGCCCTTTCCGCCGCCGCCCAGCAATTCCTGCGCGTGGCCAAAGAAATCTCACAAGTCTGACCGGAACTGTCCACTACCAAAGTCGACAGTTGACAGTCGACAGTTGAAAGTCCACAGTTGGCTGAGTTCTTTCCCCCCGACGATCCACACCTTTCTTGAGCGAAATCTCCGAGGAGGAACTGGAACTTCTCACATCGCCGCCGTACAGTTAATTCTGGCACTTCTCTCTTCAAGCGAGTTAGGGTACACTGCAATCAGGCGCCTGTAGCTCAGATGGATAGAGCGGCAGCCTTCGAAGCTGAAGGTCGGGGGTTCGAATCCCTCCAGGCGCGCCACCTCAGCAGTCAGTTGTCAGCCTTCCCGCCGCGGCGGGTCAGCTATCAGTCCTTCTTCCCCACCTACCACCGCAGTAGGCAGTAAGCAGTAAGCAGAAGGCAGCCGGCGGAGAGCCGATGCTCTTCATTCTGACTCCTGACTCCTGCCTACTAACCACCTTGTTTTCAGTAACATTCCCGCCTTCAACGCACAACTACCTTTGTTTTCTAGAACATTCCCGCTTCACTGCCATCCGTGTAAAGCTTGTCCTTTGTTTTCATAGACATTCCCGCGTCGGTCGGTCAGTTTTTAAAGTTACTAGTTTTCCCTTTCCCTGCCGGTGGTGACATCTTGTCTAGATTGCCATGCCTGCGAAGAGCCTTCTCCATCCTGTCTCCCCTGAAATGCAGTGGGCAGTCGGTGGAAGGCAGAAAGGAGAAGGAGGGCAGAAAATGCTCTTCATTCTGACTCCTTCCTTCTGACTCCGGGAACCTGCTTTTCCGCACCTACCACCTACGACATACCACCTACCGTACTCACCATTCACCATTCACAATTCAGCATTTTCCTTCCACAACCCCACTTACTAACCTAGCCTATCTTCTGTCGTTTGTCAAGAGACATCGAGTCCCCTTCGGCCCGCCAAGGGAAGCCTTGCCTCGTAGCATGGACGGCCTGCCCCCTCTGGGCAGGGTCCCGGTCGTGTGTTTTCGTACTCGCCTTGCCCGTTCGCCGACAAGAGACCGTGTGAAAAAACCGATGGCGTTAACCACAGAGACACCGAGGCACAGAGAAAACGCCCTTCCTTCTCAGTTACCTGTGCCTCGGTGTCTCTGAGGTGAGAAGTTCGTTTCACAATTCCTTCACACCTTCAAACCGTCGGGACGTATGCGCCAACCGCGAAAGCTTGAACACAACTTTGGCATAGGATAAACGCAGTTATCCTATGCTTGACAGGCTAGGTCCTGTCCGCTATCGTGGGGCATGGTGCAAGGAGGCTCCCGGTGACTATCCATCTTCCCGCCCGGATCGAGCGCATCGTCAAGGATGCCGTCCTCTCCGGCCAATACGGCTCGGCCGAAGACGTGCTCTCAGAAGCGATCGCCGTCTGGCAGGCGCGGCAAACTGCGTCGGCAGAGCCGACCGAGGGTGAGCGGCAAGCGGCCATTGAGCGGCTCAAGAGCTTCGGCAAGACGCACCACCTTTCCCTGGACGGCATGACCATCAAACAACTCCGCGACGAGGCGCGTCCGTGAGTTGGATTGTCGTGGATGCCTCCGTTACCCTGTCCTGGTGTTTTCCCGATGAGCAAACGCCCGCCGCTATGGGCGTGCTGGACTTGCTGAAAGCCGGAGACCAAGCCCTGGTGCCCGCCTTCTGGTGCTCCGACGTTCTCAATTCATTGCTCGTCGGAGAAAGGAAAGGGCGTATCTCCGCCGACAAAACACGGGCTTTCCTCGAAGATCTTCGCGCCTTGCGCCCCACGCTCGACGATGCTTCGCTGGAGCGGGTGTTGCAAGACATTCAGGCGCTTTGCCGCCAACATGGGCTGGCTTCCTACGATGCGCTTTACGTGGAACTGGCCATGCGGTCGGGGAGTCCCCTTGCGACGCTGGATAAGAATCAGCGGGACGCTGCCCTGGCAGTCGGAGTGACTTGCTTATGAGAGACGAACTGAGCGCTTCGGCGAAGGGCGGTCGGCGAATTCTTCGCCTGGTGCGACGCGCGGGGCCTGTCCCGACGGTTTTTGTCGGGGTGTAGGCGACCCAGGGACGATGTAATGTTCGGGCGTCTAAGCTAAAGCACTACTATGCCTGGCGCCAGAAGATGCTCGCGCGGGTCAGCCTGCCCCCCAGCGTCCACCATCATGCGCGCTTTCGGGTGTGGCAACGGAAGTTCTACGACATGAACATCTGGAGGCGGAAGAAGCGAGATGAGAAATTGAATTACATGCCCAACAATGCCGTAAAACGAGGCCTGGTCAAGCACCCGGGCGGCTGGCCGTGGTCGAGTTGGAGGCTCTATTTCTGGAATGACGGTTCGATCTTGGGCGTGGACAAAATGCTGTGATGGCGTCGACATACCGAGGGGCGCATACATCCCGACAAAAGCCGTCGGGACGTATGCGCCACCCGCGGGCATGCCTTCGGCAGGCTCAGGGGAGGCTCTGGCCGTGCCGCAAACAAGGTCATGTGGGTCCCCACCTATGCTCTGCAGCACTTCCGACAGTTGCTTACTCTCCCGCTCGAATGACCGTGTGCCGCGGCGCAGGCATAGGAATGTGCCCCTTGGTTTCCCGCCACAGGATGGCATTGAGTTTCGCCGCGTCGGCCGCGTCGGCGTGCGAGAAATCCAGACGCGCCGATTCCTTGGCGCCCGGCGTGTGGCGAGAGTTGGCCTGGTAAATGAGGTCGTTCCGGAGGTTCGTACGGTCGGCGGTGAAGGGCGGCTGATTTCCCCACCCCCGAAAGAGTGGCGCCATCACCGCGGCCTGCCCATCGTTGTTGTTCATAGGTGGCAATCCCAGCAAAACTTCCATGGTGTGGACCATGTTGACAGTCGTGTAGAAGCTGTGGTCCACGAAGGGGTAATCAGGCGATCCGGGCGAGTATTTGCTGATTACCAGCGCGATGCTACGGTGTGCGTCTATGTGATCGGCGCCGTCCTGCGCGTCGTCCTCCAGAATGAAGATGGCGGTGTCCTCCCAGTAGGGGCTATGTGAGATTGCTTCCACGACGCGCCCGACCGCCAAGTCGTTGTCCGCCACTGAAGCCTCGGGTTTCGGCATCCCCGGCTGCGTGCCCGCGGTGTGGTCGTTGCCCAGGCGCAAGATCACAAACTGGGGCAACTCGGTCCCGTGCTCTTCCTGGCGTGCCTTGACGAACTCGGTGAATTCATTCAGAAATTCGTCCACGCGCAACTGGTCGGGGTAATCGAGCCTGAAATCAGCATAGAGCGGGTCGAAGTGGTCGCGCAGTTCCGGCTTCGTCGGAACATCGCGGGCGATGATCGGTACTGGCCACGACCAGGGGCTCGGCGACCCGTGGGGCTGTCCGACGTTCGCCGGCAGCGGCTCGCCGGGGCGCACGGATTTCTGCTTGCAGCCTTGGCCGGGAATCAACGGTGTGCCTTCCCGGGGCGAGAGATCTTCCGGCGGAGAATCACACCATTCAGTGGCCACGAATTCACCGTAATTGCGGTGCATCAGTCCGTGCCGGGCGACGTTGGTCCAGATGTAACCCGTGCCCGGCTCGTTGACGTCAGACAGGCCCTCTTCCAAGGGATACCCGTTGGCCACACGGCCCTCATAGTCGTAGGTGCGCTCGTTGCCGCGGTATGCGACCTGCCAAGTCTTTTCCGTATAGTCGCTGGTGATCGCCGCCATGGACCAGACGTGCCCGTCGCCGGAGACTTCGCCGCTGTCATAGAAGTTGTCCAGAATCCCGAACTGGCGCGCCAGTTGATGCTCGTTGGGGGTGATGGCTTCGCCGAACATACACAGCGCCGGGTCGCCGTTGCCGGGCTTCAGGTCTCCGAATATCTGATCGTACGTGCGGTTTTCCTTGATGATGTAAATAACGTGCTTGATAGGATTCCCGCCTCCCTGGAATGGGATGGTGTTGCTGTTGCCCCGCATCAGGTTGCTTTCCAAAACCTCTTGCGTGGATTGCGCAAGCGTACGTTCTGTCTCCTGTATGTCCAGGCGCACGATCGAGCCGCGGATCAGCGACACAATGTAAGGATGCCGCCGCTCGCTCTCCGCGGGGTCCGCCGCCGAGAGTGATCGGGAATTCGGACCTGTCCCTTGACCCTTACCTGAGGCAACGAGCAGCTCGCCTCCGCGTACCCCCACGGCGGTGGGGTACCATTCCGTAGGAATGAAACCCCTCGCGTGATAGGGCAGAGCGAATTTCTCGATACCCACATCGAAGACAGCGACCGCGTCTGCCGAGGCATTCGCCACAAACAATAGTTTCCCATCGGCTGCCAGCGCCAGCGCGTTGGGATAACTGCCCCCATGTTCCTGTCCGGGCAACAGGGTGGAAAGATAGACGGGCGGCTTGTCGATGGCGGCCGTGTCCACAACCGCCACGGCATCAGCATTGGAAAGCGCAATGTAAAGCCGCTTTTCATCAGGGCTCAGCAGCAGAGCGGTCGGGTGCGATCCCGACACCGTGGACGAGTTCGGAGCGCGCAGGGAAATCCAGCGTGTCACTCTGCCCTGCGGCAAATCCAACTCCGCCACCTGTGAGGCATTCCAAAGGCTGCAATAGGCGCGCTTGCCATCCCGGCTTGCAGCTACCGCGTAAGGATAAGAAGCCGGAACATAATCGCGCGTGCTCAGATCGAAGCGCCGCAGGATTTCGCCACTCGCGGCATCGAGTAGCAGGGCGTCGTCTGAAAGGTTGTCGGCGACCAGAATCTTTTCCTGCCCACCCTGGTCGATGACGACCAGCCCCGCAGGGTAGGGTACGGCTCTGCCTGGCGGCACGCGTGGAGCCTCGTGGATGGGCAGCTTGCCTGGGCCGAGGGGTTGCAAGGGAATCTTGAGGAACCGCTGCGGTGTTACGCGGCCATCCGTGAAAGCATACACGGCGATGCCGTTTCCTGTATCACCCGCGAGCTTGCCCTCAGGATCGGTTAGGGAGGTGAAGGAAGCATAGAGCCGCTTGCCATCACCGCTGAAGGCGAGCCCCAGGAAAAAAGTTTGTCTCGCGTCTACCCGGAGGCGGGAGTCGGGATGGTCGGAAAGTTGATTAGTTTGCAGGTCCAGTATGGCGATGGATTGTTGATGACCCGACTCCTCCGTCCCCCGGCCATTATTGAGCAGCGCAAGATAACGACCATCCGGGCTGAGCGCCATGGCGGTGGGAAAACTGTTGGTTTGTTGCGGGTGGCCCGGAAGGGGATTGAGAAGGACTTTGCTCGACGGAAGGTGAACGGTCCTGTTCAGCGGCGTTTCCTGCCCGCTGCCAGATTGCACAGCGCTCACCAAGGCTAGACCAACGAGGGCTGAACGGAGCGCCAGGGAGCGCGCCCGAAACGCTCTCCCGTGTCGCGTTGATTTGCCAGTGCTTCGTTGCATCATTATTGATTGCAGTGACAAGCTCCGGCACGCACAGATTGACACGTAGAAGCGCACCGCCCTGCACGCGTGCATTCTGAACGAACTGCGAAGGACCGTCAACGGATCGCCACGGCATGGAGAACATGCCGTGGCGACACTGCTGGTCACGTCCAACCTCAGAAGAGTAGCTTGAGGCCGAACTGGATAATGCGCGGCGCGTTAGCGCTCGACACCCTCCCAAAGTTCGAGGGATCGGCGTAATTGGCAGTGGTTAGATTAAACTGCGCATGGTTGAAGGCGTTGAAGAATTCTGCGCGAAATTCCAGGTTCATTCCTTCCCGCAACTTGGTGTCCTTCAACACCGCCATGTCCCAGTTGTTGATGCCAGGGCCGTGGAAGAACCGGCGGCCGGCTGTCCCCTCATACCCCAGAGGCGCCTGACTGAATAGGGCGGTGTTGAAATACGGCACCCGACGCCCGCTCGCGTCCGTAGTACGGGGATCGGTAAAACTCAGCGGCCCCGGCGTAAAGTCCGGCGTGTCAATCGGTATCCAAATCGGCCCTGACCCTGAAAGCCCCAGCAGAGAGCGGTCGTCCGTCGCGAGGATAGTTACCGGAATGCCGGTGGTAAAGCGCGTGATGCCGCTTAACCTCCACCCGTTGGTCAACGGCTTGGGGCCAGCGAGCTTGTCGAACGGGACTTGGTAGTTATAGCTGACGACAAAGTTGTGCGTCACGTCAAAGGAGGAGAGCGACCGGCGATTGTGGTCCAAGGGGTCAACCTGTTCCCCATACCCTGAGGCGGTAGACAAAGCCTTGCTGAACGTGTAGCCGGCCAGGAACTCCAGCCGTTCGGTTGCATGCCGCAGGCTGACCTGGAGAGAGTTGTAGCCGGAATTCCCGAGCGACGCGAACCAGGAGTCGCTCTGGATCAGTGGGCCGAAGGGTCCGCGCGTGCCCTGGATGACGGTCCCGTCCGCCCTCGTGTAAACTCCGTTTTCCCCATTGGGACCGCAGGGCTGGCTGCCCGGCGCCAGTTGGCTCGCCTGGCTCAAGCTGAGGCACAGGGCTGGGTTTCCGGGATTGGCCTCCAGTGATGACAGCAGGTGGTGAGCTTGCGTGCCCACATAGGCCAACGACAGAAGCGTAGTGGGATTGAATTGCCGCTGGATCGCCAGCTCATAGTCCTCGGCATAGGGGAGAACGTTCTTGTAGAAGACGCCGGGTGAACTGCTAATGGGTGTAAACTGCGTCCAATCGATGTTCGTGACCGGGTGTTGAGGGGAGGCGTTGTAGGGCGGCGGGGACTTAGGAAATTTTTGGCCCTCGATGTGTCCGGTGCCTCGGTCCACAAAAGGCGTGACGAATTCCGGCGGCACGGGACTCCCATAGTAGAACCCGAACGGCGCGTCACCGATTTCATTGAAGTTCGTCGCGCCTTCTAACGTCGTGTAGAACTTTCCCCAGTCCACCCGGATGCTGGTCTTGCCGGGTCCGCCCGTCAGTTTGCCCAGGAACCCACCCGCAATATTCGGTGAATAAGCCAGTCCGATGCGGGGCGCAATATTGTTGTACCGCGTTGGCGCCAAGCCTTTAGGAATCCCCGGATCGAGAGGAAAGACCCAGCCGGTGGGGGAACCGGGAAACGCCTGGGATTGCAGACCGGGCACGAGCGTTTGTATCTCATTGTGCAGTTCGGACCAGGGTGTGTCGACATCCCAACGCACCCCGTAGTTGAAGGTAAGGTTAGGAAGCGCTCGCCAGCTATCCTGGGCGTACAAGCCTCCGTATTTGTGGCGCCCATAGTTCGGGAAGCCCTGCCCCATCTGGAACATGACAGGAGCGCCTATCAGGTAGTCGGCGAAATCGATCCCGGTTTCCGAGCCATCGAAACCGAAATAGCCGTTGGACCCCAGGTTTTTCTGGGTCTGCTGGTTGATACGAACCGTTCCGCCGACCTTCACGGTGTGTGTCCCCGCCACCTTGCTGAAGTTATCGATCACCTGGTACGTGTTCTCGATGATCCAGGAAGGAGCGCCCCCTCCACCCACACCGAAGTTGTTGAAGTTTATATTGGGCACGCTGGCATACGCCGGCTGGGTGGGAGAAATGCCGAGCGTGTTGGGGCCTTCCTGGAAGCCCAGCGAGTTCAGCACCCCTGGACCCATTGGCGCTGTCCCCCCCGGGTAGTTATTAATGTTGTAGCGCGTAAAGGCGAGGCGTGCTTCGTTCACGGCGCTGCCGCCGAACGTCTTCGTGTCGCCGAAATTGATCACTTGCCCCCGCACGGTGGTCCCGCCGCCGAAGGCAGGCGAGACCGGGTTAAGGCTGAATGAGTTAAATTGATCGAAGTGATAGTAACCCGAGAGCATGCCCAGGCGCGTGTTGGCGTCCAGCCGCCCGCCGCCCTTATCGTCCCGAAGCCCCCCCGCCGAGGTCGAACTGGTGAAATAGTCGCCGCTGTTAGCAATAGGAATGTATTTCAGGATGTTCTTGGACGGCGCGGTAAATGCCGCCGCGGGTATCGTCGCATTGGGAAACACACAGTTTGCCGAACTGGTGCATCCGGCGGTGTAGTAGGGTTCGCCTTGCGTGACGGTGTAACCCAACACAGTCGAGAGGTTCGCCGCCCAGGCCGGACCCTGGACGGCTCCGGTCATTTGGCTGGCGAGGGCCGAGAAGTCCCCGCCACGCTCAGCCTGACTGGGGACCAGGATCGAGCCGCTGCTCGCTCCCAAGACTCTACGGTTTCCCTGATAGTCGGCGAAAAAGAACAGCTTGTTTCGCCTGATGGGTCCGCCCAGGGTGCCGCCAAACTGGTTCTGTTTGTAAGGGCCTCGGTTAGCGTCGAAGAAGTTGCGCGACTCGAAGTCGGTATTGCGGTCGAACTCAAACATGTCTCCGTGAAACCGGTTGGCTCCCGACTTGGTGAGCACGTTGATCTGTCCGCCGGCATAACTGCCGTATTCAGCGTCAAAGTTGTTGGTCAGGATGCGGAACTCCGCGATCGAGTCGAGGTTGGGGATGATGGCCGTGCCGGAGAACCCGGACTCCTGCACCGTCGCTCCGTTCAGCAGGAACCCATTCGCGCCTTCCCGCATGCCGTTCACAGAGAGGTTGCCGGCGTTGAGGTCGCCCGAGATCATGGGCATGCCGAATCCCGTCGCGGTGAATGTTCCGCCCTGGCCTCCCGCCAGTGTAGAGCTCACCGGCACTACTCCGGGCTGCAGCGCCAGCAGGTCAGTGTAGCTGCGCGTCGTCAGGGGCACCGCCGTGATCTTATTACTGTTGATCACCTCTCCCATCTGCGTGCTGGTCATTTCCACATGCACGATAGTGCTGGTTACGGTGACTTCCTGTACCACTTGTCCCACCTGCAATGTGGCATCCACGCTCAGGGCGGAGTTGACGTCCAAAACCAGCCCTGTTTGACGATATTTGTTAAAACCGCTCCTACTGACATGCACTTCATAGGCGCCCACGGGCAGCGCCTGAAACGAGTAGAATCCCTGTGCATCTGTGACTACAGTCCATTTCACGCCGGTTTGGGTGTTGAGGGCGACCACTTCCGCTGCCGGAATGACCGCCCCACTAGTATCGCGCACGACGCCGGAAATGCTCCCCGTGACGCTGCCCCACGCGACCTGTCCGGCGATGAGAAACATGACCGCCGCGACGAACCCGGCGGTGCGTAGATTTCTGACCGCCAACTCCCCGAGCTGGCGGGCTGCAATGGCCTTCGTACTCATGGCATTCTCCTTTGTCCCGGTCCTGGACCGATTCAGCGATGACACTCTTTCTCTAGACCCCGCTACCCGGCGCAAAGTATTTCAGTCCCCACTTCCCTCAAACCTGAAGCGTCTTCGTGCATTTCGTTTTTTTAGAATAAGTGCGCTGGAGACCTTGTCGCGGTCTCCCGGTTGAGAGCCTCACCGCCCTCACGGCAGGAGGCAGCGAGCCCCCTGGGCCAGCGGGCCCTGGATCATGTTCTTGTTCTCCTCCTCGCTGGGCGCTGTCGGCCCCGCGAGGATCAAACCCGGCGATCGAAAGCCGGAATATAGAAACGATTCGCCTAATCTTTTAGTGAAGTCGTTGTTCTTTGTCAAGCACTTTTTGGGGGCAGGATTCAGAGAGCCATGGGTTAGACCCTGAGTCTTGGCCTAAATTATCGTCTCGGCCGAAAAACTGGCTGGGACATAAAAAAAGATTGACACCCGTCGCTCGGTGTAATAAATAGGGTGTTGGCGAAACGTTTTGTGAACTTTATATCATTGCAAACTGATACTCCCAGCCAGGTCGGCGCGAATTCCACCACCGGCGTGCCACGCCTGCGGCGTGTGCTGACACTGTGGGACCTGATTTTCTATGGGATCGTGCTCATCATGCCCATCGCGCCGATCCTCTTATTAGGCATTGGGCAGAAACTCTCTCACGGCCACTTTGTAACCACGATTCTGGTCGCGATGGTGGCGATGATGTTCACCGCCGTGAGTTATGGTCGAATGGCCGCACTTTATCGCGGCAGGATCAGCCTACACCTACGTCGGGCGCGGGCTGAATCCTCACCTGGGCTTCCTGGCCGGCTGGGCCATGTTCCTTGACTTTCTCATCCAACCTCTCTTCAGCAGCATCCTGGGGGCACTCACCATCCAGCGGTTCTTGCCGCAGGTTCCGTACGCGGTGCTGGTTGCAGTCTTTATAACTCTCGAAAGTCCATCGTAAGCGCTTTCGAGCGGAAACCCCGTGTCTTGATGGCCGCGTAGAGCAAACCGGCCCCTAGCCAAACCGCTCCTCTGATCAAGGAGGGTCCAGACAGGTTGCACCAGATCCATAAGCAGAATATGAATCCCACCAGAGGTATTACTGCATCCTTCATCAGGTGCCGCTTGTACCCGGGCTGCCCGCGCAAGTAGAACTGGGTAAAACAGGAGAAGTTCACCCCCATGAAGGCCAGGAAAGCGCCGAAGTTCAGCATCTCGGCGGCAAGCTCGTAACTGAAGATTTGGGTGAACAGGAAGGCCAGTACACCAATGATCAGGACATTGGCCGTAGGGACCTTGGTGCGCCCCAAGTAGCCGAAAATTTTGCGCGGCAAGACGTTATCGCGCCCCATGCTGAACAGCAGCCGCGCCGCGCCCAGTTGTCCGGCGAGTCCGCAGGCCAGACTCATGACCACCAGATTCAAGGCCAGGGCGTCAAACAGCCCCGTGTGGCCAACGATTCTCGAGACATCCATAAAGGCTGTTTCCATGTGGGGATAGGTGCGGTAGTCGGGCCAGACGCGTTGCGCGAGGTAAATCTGCAATCCGCTGAAGACGCCCGTGAAAAGGCAAACCATCACGCCCGCCAAGAGAATGTTTCGCTTGGGGTCCTTCACTTCCTCCGCCAGGAGCGTGACTCCGTCAAAGCCGATATAAGTCAAGGCGGCGAGGGAAGTCCCAGTCGCTATAGCCTGCAATTGAAACGTGTGCGGATCGTAGAACGGCTGCGTCGAGAAAAGCCCACCCATCCCTTGGGTTTTGAAGAGATATCGAATGGCCAGAATAATGAAAACCCCGATCACAGCAGTCATGACTGCCAGCAGGATTTCATTCGCGCGCGCCGTGGCGCGAATGCTGCGCAAATTGAGGTAAGTCATGAACGCCGCGCAAAGGGCCGCCAAGACAATGTACGGTACGCCGGGAAGCAACCGCCGAATGGTCAGAGCGCCGTAGATGCTGTTGAGGATGGGCTGGTCCAGGTAGTCGAGAAGCATCGCCCAGCCGACCAGAAAACCCAGGTGGGAGTTCAGCCCTCGGCTGATGTAGGTGTAAGCCGACCCCGAGGAAGGATAGACTGCGGCCATGCGGCCATAGCTCACCGCCGTGATCGCCATCGCCCCCATGGAGATCAGAATGCACGTGGTCGCAAAACCGTGCGAGAGCTCTTGAACCACGCCGAACAGCGGCACGGCAGCCATTGGAGAGATCAAGACCATGCCGAAGAAGACTACGTCCCAAAGACCCAGGACTCGGCTCAATTGTTGGGGGCTTCCGTTCGGCGTGGTTACTTCGACAGATTGTACCATGGCGTGTGTGGCGGGGTCGCCTCCGAGGGCGTCCTAGGCAACCTGACGCCGCCTCCTTTCATCTTCTGATGCCGCGCCCCGGCAAGTAGAGTCACCTCCGGGCGCGGTCTGGACCTGCTCCCGCCAGTGTGCCATCGGGGCACATATGGCCGGGTCGGGCTGGGTTTCGGTCGTGACTCGCCCCGAAAGGACTCGGTTCGACGTACGCCCTGCGAGAAGCATCATGGCAGAGTTGGGCTCCTCTCCGCTAGTCTCTGGTTGTTCAACCACCCACGGATCACTCCGACTTCGCACCCTTCTTGTCGTCGAACAAGCAATCGCCAAAAACAATGCTTGACAAGTCTCGGTCGCATGTCGTATTAGATGCGAATCGTTTCGATATTTGCCGGTAGCGCGCGTATGATGTTTCCTTGAGGAGGTTTTTCCCAATGCCAGGACCTGGTGCATACCTTGTAGGGGCTGAGGAGAAGAGACACGTCGCGGAAGTGATGGAGACGGGATACCTGTCGCGATACGGAAGCGAGGATGACCCCCGCTTTTGCCGCAAAGTAGTCACGCTGGAAAAGAAGTTCGCGGAAAGATCGGGTACCCGCTACGCACTGGCCGTTAGCGGCGGCACCGGCGCGGTAATGGCTTCGCTCGTCAGCCTGGGTGTCGGTCCCGGGGTTGAAGTGCTCGTTCCGGGATATACGTTCGTGGCCTCAATTTCCGCCGTGCTTGCTGTGGGAGGGATCCCTGTCCTCACAGAAATAGACGAATCACTGACCATGGACCCGAAGGACCTGGAGCAGAAAATCACGAAAAGAACTCGGGTGATCATGCCAGTCCACATGCTGGGAAACCCTTCCGCCATGGACGAGATCATGGCCATTGCCCGAAGGAATAAACTGCTGGTCCTGGAGGACTGCTGCCAAGCTCTCGGGGCCCGGTACCACGGGAAACCAGTCGGAGCGATCGGTGATATCGGCGCCTTCTCGCTGAACATCAACAAAACCATCACCAGTGGGGACGGGGGCATGGTGATAACGAATGACGAAAAGCTCTACGAAAGGGCCTTCGGTTTCCACGACCAAGGGCACAAGCCGCTGAGAATGGGGTTGGAGATGGGGAAACGATCGATACTCGGCATCAACCTACGCATGAACGAGCTCACCGGCGCCTTCGCCTTGGGCCAGATGGAGAAGCTGGATCGAATCCTGGCAATGTTGAAGGACAAGAAGGCGAAATTCAAGAAGCCTCTGGTCGAGGCACGAATCCCGGGAATGACTTTCCGAACGATCAATGACCCCGACGAATGCGCCACGCTGCTCGCCGTAATCTTCGACGACCCGAAGAAAGCGCAGCGGATCGCGAAGGGGTTGGGTACAAAGACGGTCTCGGAGAGCGGATGGCACGTGTACAACCACATGGAGCAGATTCTCGCTGTGGTCGATGAGCGGGGAAAGAAACGCTACCGAAGCCACATGCTCCCTCACACCGACGACATCTTGGGGCGGTCGATCGCGCTGAGCGTGGGTGTGGTTGATCCGGGGCTGGGCGCTGGATTCGGGATCACGGTACTCTCTAGCGACGCTGAGATTGCAGAGGCGGCAGAGAGGTTCATCTGCGTGGGTCGGGGGGGCCGAAAGGCTACAGGATGCTAAATGACACAGGAGGTGCCACATGCTGGCAGCGGTATTCGAAGGAGACGGTAAGCTTGTTCTGAAGGAGCGGCCAAAGCCGAATTTGAGAAGGGACACTGATGTCTTGCTCAAGGTGACGGGGGTTGGGATCTGCGGTACGGACCTGCATATCCTCCAGGTGCCTCCCGCACATCCGGCCACCCTCGGCGCGACGCTTGGTCACGAGTTCACGGGAGAGGTCGTGGAGGCAGGGAGCGCGGTAACCGAAGTGCGGCCCGGTGACCGGGTCCTCGTGGACCCCCATCCTGGCTGCGGGCGGTGCGAAGAATGCCGCAGCGGCCACCCGGACCGGTGCATTCCTTTGTACAACTCCGCCTCAGCCCCAGGCCACTGCGCCACGATCGGGATCTTCTCCGACGGCGCCATGACGAGCTACGCGGTGGTACCATCGCACGCACTGTACAAGGTCGATGGGGAGGTCCCACCACACATCGCGGCGCTGGCCGAGCCCCTGGCGTGCGTAGTGAGCGCGACCGACAAGCTGAAGGTTCAGCCGGGGGAGACGGCGGTCGTCCTTGGTGGCGGACCGATCGGCCTGCTGTTCACATCCCTGATCAAGGCCAGCGGAGCCTCAAAGATCCTCGTCTCGGAGATCTCAGAATACCGCCGGAAGGCGGCCCCGGACTGCGGCGGCACGCGGGTGGTGGATCCGCGACAGGAGGACCTGGCCGGGGCCGTGCAGGAGGAGATGCCGGGCGGGGCGGACGTGGTCGTGGAAGCCGTGGGTCCACTGCTGCCCCAAGCCATTGAGTTGGCCCACAGCTCCGGCAGGATACTCCAGTTCGGTCACGACGAGCTGGCCAGGCCCGCGATACCGGTGGCTGAACTCCTCCGCAAGGAGATCACGATCTACGGCGGTTTCATCGGCAAGTTCAGCTTCCACAAACTGCCGCGGATCATGCAGAGTGGCGCGCTTCCCCTGGAGAGGATCGTGTCTCACCGTCTCCCCCTGTCCCGGGTACACGAGGGGATCGAGCTCCTCCGCCAAGGCAAAGCGATCAAGATCATTCTCCATCCGGAAGCGTACTGAGGAGGGAAACTGATGATGCGGATGTAGATGTAACCGGCGAACGACGCACGGCGCGGGAAGGGAGACACCGGGCGCCAATGCGCCGCAACTTCCACGCAAAAAGGAGAAAACATGATGCCGACGCAAGCTTGGTTGACGACCGACCAACCCGACCTGGTCTTCGAAAATACCGCCGTAGGGCGGATGAAAAAGGAAATCTGGGAGGCGGACGAGGCCCAACTGGACGCCATCCTGGCCGAATACGGCGTGCCCGCGCCGGGTGGTTGCGAATGGGCGAAACCCGGCAGTTACATCCAAACCACGGTCCGCCACGATCTCGAACAGCAACGGAAGAAGAATGACGTCGTCCTCATTCCCGTAGGGTCAACGGAGTTGCACGGAGACCACACCGTCTCCGCGATGGACACGTTCTTCGTCAGCCAGATCGCCGAGGCCGTCCGGCGTTACACCGCCCAACAGGGCGCTCCCGTGGCCGTGGCGCTGCCGCCGCTGATGTATGGCTGCCATCCGGCTCACCACCTGGGGATGCCCGGCACGGTGATCGTGCGCGAAGAAGTCGCCAAGGAACTGTTGATCGACGTCATGCTCGGGTTGTGGAATGACGGGTTCCGCAAGCAGGTCATACTCAACAACCACGGGCAGCTCTGGGTGCTCGAAGCGGCTCTCCAGCAGTTCTGCAAGCGGTATCAGTTGCCGGGAATCTATCGGGTGATTGACTGGCACCGCGCCACGCGCGAGATGTGGAGAACCACTGACCGCGGCGGTGACTGGGACACCAACTTCATCCATGCCGACGAGGCGGAAACCTCTGTGGGGCTGCTGATGTTCCCCGAGATGGTCAAGATGCAGCACGCGGTGGACACAACCCCGAAGGGCTTGCTGCCTGGCGGCCATCTGGACACTGCGGTTGACGCTTTCAGCCGGCCCAGCCGCTGGTCGGAGGGTGAGGGTCACGCAGCCTTCGAGATCGCAGGCACACCGGAAGGCGTTGTCGGAAAGCCCACGCACGGCGAGGCGCGGAAAGCGAAGCGTCCGGTGGCGGCCATCCTCCGCTACCTGACTCTGCTGTGTAACGAGTACCTGGAAGCGTTTCCCCCGGGTAAGGTGCCCCCCACCGAGACGATGAGCCTCCGTGATCCCAAGGAGTTGGAGCCATATCTCAAGGAACCGATGAGCCCGGGCTGGAAGTCGGTCTATGGGCTGCCGCCGCTTGCCTCCTGAGGAACTGGCGACGGTGCTAGACAGCGCGCCAGCACCCCTACAGGCGTAATGGAGGGATAGCCATGCTGTCCAAGGAGCTGAAGGTGCGGATCGCCGTCACCGCGACGCCGAGCCCGCCCCGCCCGGCGCCACTTCTGCTGTGGGGCGACATCGCGGGGGCTTTCCGGCAGGCGGCCGAGTTGGGCTGTCAGGGCGTGGAAATTCATCTTCGGCGGGCCGAGGATCTGGAGCCCCAAGTGGTGAAGCGACTCATGGCGGACTATGGACTGGGAGTTCCCACGGTAGGCACCGGCATGGCCGCCGCGGATGGGCTGAGTCTGTGCGACCCCCATCCGGAGATCCGCGCGCGAACCATCGAGAGGGTGCGAGGCCACATCGAATTCGCCGCTGAGATCGGCTCGGCCGTTACCATCGGCATCCTCAGCGGGAAGCTGGGCGACGGCGCAGGCGCGGAGCGCTTCCGCCGCCGGTCGCAAGCGTTGGAGAGCCTGGCGGAATTGTGCGGGCTGGCCCGGCGCGCGACCGTGACCGTGCTGCTGGAACCCTTGAACCGCTACGAGAGCGACTACATCAATACGCTGGCAGATGCGGTGCAAGTAGCGGTCGAAATTGGTGCGCCCAACCTCAAGCTGCTGGCCGACACATTTCACATGAACATCGAGGAGGTGGATATGGCGGCGAGCCTGAAGGCGGAGGGGGCTTTCCTCGGGCACGTGCATCTCGCCGACACCAATCGCCAGGCCCCCGGACACGGGCACTTGGATGTGGCCGGCGTTCTCGCAGCACTTGCCGAAATCGACTATCAGGGTTACATCTCGTTTGAAGTTTTTCCCCTGCCGGACGCCGGCACCGCAATCCGCGACGGCATTGCCGCGGTGCGCGCGGCGGCGCCCGGCGTCCCCAGGTAGAAGAGATTCCGTCCAGACCGTTCGTTAGACTGAGTGGGGAGACGCGAGAACCCTGCCTGCATCCCCGGGCTTAGCGCCTCCTTGGCCTCACTACAAGAAGGCGCCCGCCTCGTTATATCGGCAGGCGTCGGGCCGCCGGGCTATCTTTTTGTTCTGCTTCTCGATAGGTGATTTCGGCCCCAAGGCCGACCGGAATGCCCGGAAATCGACAAAAACAAATATTTCAACCGCGTGTGGGGTATAATAAACGAGGACGACGAAACGTTTCGGGAACTTGCATCGTCTCATATGGCTACGATTCGGCAGATTGCGCGCCAGCTCGGGGTAAGCACTTCGACAGTTTCCGCGGTCATCAATAATTCCGGCTATGTGAGCGCCTCCCTGCGTGCCCGCATCGAGAAGGCCCTCCACGAAGCCGATTACCGCCCCAACCAGATCGCGCGTAGCTTGCGCCTGCGCGAGACGCGCACTGTTGCACTGATCGTCCCGGACCTCGGGAACACCTTCTACGCCCATCTGATGCGTGGCGCAGAAGACTACCTTTCCCCTGCGGGTTACCGCTTGATCATTGCCGAGACGCGGGAGGACTGGAAACGGCAGTATGACTATCTGGTGCTGTTCTCAGGGAAAACCACGGACGGGATAATCCTCGTTCCCAGCATGGCAACCGACGGCCAGATCGCTTCCATCCCCGGCCTGGTGCGCTCGACGCCGCTCGTTTACGTTGATCGAAGCCCACTGCAGGTGCGTGTGGATTCAGTCCTGGTGGACAACGTCCGGGCCTCGTTTGAAGCGACCGAGTATTTGCTCAAGCTCGGCCACCGGCGCATCGCGATCGTCACGGAACCACTCAATCTCCTCAATGCTGCCGAACGTCTGTTAGGCTATAAGCAAGCCTTGCGCGCCTATCGGGTTCCAGCCGATCCGAAGCTGATCCGGCCCGGCGACAACACCGAAGACTCGGGCTATTGGCGGGCCCTCGAGCTTTTCAAATTTGCCGACAGCCCGACAGCCGTGCTCGTCTGCAACAACCGCATGGTCCTCGGGATGCTTGCGGCGTTTCGCGAGTTGGGGCTTGCCTGCCCACGTGCCGTATCGCTCATCGGCTTCGACGATTTTGATTGGAGTCGCTTCATCGACCCGCCACTGACGATTGTGCGCCAGCCGGCGGGTGAACTCGGCGCCGCCGCCGCGAAGACCCTGCTGAAACGCATTCGCCACCCTCACGCCAACCAGTACGAAAAGCTCGTGCTTCCTACGCAGCTTATGGTGCGAGGTTCCACCGCCCCGCCCCGCAAATCGCACTAATCTTCCGGCGTGCCTCACCCGCGGCTAACAGGGATGCTTGCTCATCCACGTGCGGGCGTGACGTCCGGCATGGGTCGAATGCGAATATTACGGAAGGCGACGGGCCCGTGATCGCCTTGCAAGCGAAGCGGCCCCATGGGTTTTTCCGGAAAGCCGCCTCGGGTCTCACCGTTGAGTTCCACGTGGTCGTGAATCACTTTCCCGTTGTGCACGACTTTGACAAAGACGGCGTTGGCGATCTTCTCACCCTTGTCGTTGAAGCGCGGGGCGCGGAAGATGACATCAAAGGTCTGCCACTGGCCCGGAGGTAATGAAGCATTGACATTGGGAGAATGGCCTTCGACGTCCTTTTCATTGATCCAGCGTGGGTAAAGGCCGCCGCATTCGATGCCGGGGTAAAGGTCCTTCGCCACGCCGAAGCTGTCGTAGATTTGCAGCTCGTAAGAGCCCATGAAATAGACGCCGGAGTTAGAGCGGCTAGAGATGATGAACTCGAGGTGGAGTTCGATGTCTCCGAACTCCTGTTTGCTCACGATGTCGGAGGTGCGACCGCCGTTGAACAGAATCCCCGTGCCAGGTTTCGAGCTCAGCGCCTTAGGGTTGTCGGGCGACAAGAACACATCGCCGACGATCGACCACAGGTTCGTGGGCTGGCGCCAGACGCTCAGATCGTGGCCCTTAATCAGCACGACCACGGGGGCTTTCGGTTGGGCGCTCGCGACGGCAGCAGCAAAGACGCATAGGATAATGGTGAGAGCAAAACGATTGCACTTCATGAGGTTGGCTCCAATCTGGGTCACGCCTTCAGTCCGGTTAAATCTACTTCCAGACGTTTGTTCTCCTCGATCAAATCGTCCATGGTCAGACGGACCCGGCGGCTGGCGGCTTCGCGGCCCAGGATGCACGTCAGAGCGCTGTCCACCGCCCGCCTCACGGTCGGGTTCTCAGAACGTCCATTGGTCACGTTCTTGTAGAATGTCGCGATATTACGAACGATGCCATCGTGGTAAAGGTTCTCCACTTGGCCGCTGTATTCCCGGGGGCCGCCGAGTAGGAACGCCTTGCCCCAATAGCTGATAACTGCATTGGCGGTTGTGCCATACACGTGACAGTCGAGAGTGCCCTGCGTCTTGTCGGGCAACCCCAGACCGAAATGATTATGAACGGTGCCGTCGGCGTAGTCGTATATGACCGAGCAGACGCCGTGCCCGTCCCCGTGTGCGTTGGGGCGAGCAACTTGCGATGAGCCGGCAGCGGCCACCGGCCGCTGCCCCATCACCCAAAGCGCCGCATCGACCGCGTGGATATCGAAATTGCCGATGTAATCGCACCCCAAGGCAATATCATTGACCCATATCAGCTTCTGTAAGCGGCTCTCCAGGTTGGCGGTCTTAGGTGGATCGCTAAAGCCGTTACACAATCCCGTGGTGGCCAACTGCGCGATCTTCCCCACGCCGCCGTCCTGGACGCGCTTGACGATCTCTATGTTGACGGGGTCAGTGGGGATCTGGTAGTCGACGAAGAAGCACTGCTTTTTCTCGCCGGCGAGTTTGGCCGCCGCTTCAATTTGCAGGCAGCCGGGCACATCCGCCGCCACCGGCTTGGCCATGTAAACGTGGCAACCGGCTTTGACCGCCGCCGCAGCCTGAGCAGGCATAAAGGCAGGGATGTTCTCCAGGGCAACGACCTCGACACCGGTGTCTATCACGCGCTGGTAGCCCGAGAGGCTCGAGAAGCGTCGTGACTTATCAACGCCCAGCGCATCGCCGACGGTATCCGCTACCGTCTGGAAGTAGTCTGCCACGGCGAAGAGTTCAAAGCCGCCGTGCTCCTTGAAAAGGCTGCCGATCAGGCTACCGCGCTCGCCACAGCCAACCAAGCCGAGTCTGATCGCACCTTGCCGGTTTGCGGAGGCGGTGGTCTGCCCGAGTGCGGAATTCGCCAACACCAAAGTTGCCGCCGCAGCCATGCTTCCCGTTACAAACTGGCGTCGGGAAATGGCGCCGGGCAAGCGACTTGGCAGGAAGGAAAACCGGGTATTCATGAACAACTCCATTCGTGCCCGATGCCCCTGATGTGCTCAGAAGTTTCGGGCCAGGACCTAGCGTGACTGGCGCGCATTATACACCGGATTGAGTGCAGGCTGTTAAAGCCAGCCCCGGCAAGCCAGGGCCGCGTCAAAGCCCCCGAAGGGTAAGATCCCAAAGCGGCTCTGCCGCCTGCTGTGCGGAAAGGCTTCGCCTTTCCGAGGGCCTGCGCCCTCACCAACCCCCTCTGCTCGGCTGGAAGGCTCAGCCTTCCAGCCGAGCAGAGGGGTAAAAGGAGGCGGGCTGCGCCGGAAAGCCAGAGGCTTTCCGCACAGCAGGCGGCAGAGCCGCTTTTTCCCCGACTTTGACGCGACCCTGCCCGGCAAGTCAATCACACGGCTTCCTTCTTGCTTGTTCGCGAATACCCGCGGTTGCCAGGAGCTGTAGTCCGCAATAATTCCTATCCGTAAAGTTCCTGTGCTACATTAACGATCTCAGGAGGTTACAGGTATGTTCCGTTTCGCAACCGGTTTATTTGCTCTGGTCACGGTGAGCGTTGGTTTGGCCGGAGGTCCACCGCCGCTGCTGTTGCAGCATCCGACCCTCAGCGCTACGCAGATTGCCTTCGTCTATGGGGGAGATTTGTGGACCGTACTGCGAGGGGGCGGCGTGGCCCAGCGGCTCACGGCAGGGATTGGGACTGTGTCGCGGCCGGCATTCTCGTTGGATGGCAGCGAGATTGCCTTTACGGGCGATTACAACGGAAACTCCGACGTTTACATCATTCCGGCGAGCGGAGGTGCGCCGCGGCGGCTGACCTATCATCCGTCGCCGGACTGGGTTATGGGGTGGACGCGCGACGGAAAGCAGGTGCTATTCGCTTCGACGCGCAACAGCTACGAGAACTTCAACCGGCTGTTTACGATCTCGCGTGACGGCGGATTCCCCGCGGAGTTGCCCCTGCCGATTGCCGCCGAGGGTTCGTACTCGCCCGACGGGAGCCAACTCGCCTACGTGCCGCTCGATCACGCCTTCGAGATCTGGAAGCGCTACCGGGGCGGGCGCACCTCGCCCATATGGATCGCGCGTTTGTCGGACTCGAGCGTGGTCAGGATCCCGCGCGATAATTCCAACGACTTCAACCCGCTCTGGGTGGACGACCGCATCTTCTTCCTGTCGGACCGCCTGGGGCCGATATCGCTGTTCAGTTACGACACGAGGTCGAAGCGCGTCACGCAGGCGCTCAAGAACGATGGGCTCGATTTCAAGTATGCGAGCGCGGGGCCGGGCGCGATTGTGATCGAGCAGTTCGGGGCCATCTATCTTTACGACCTGAAGTCCGGCAAAGCCCATAAGGTCGATATCCAGGTCACGGGCGATCTGCCGGAGTTGCGGCCGCATTACCTCAACGTCGCAAAGAT
>Ga0208038_1000631_pt1 | contig 25190 bp, 31 predicted proteins | sample June2015DPH_16_1_FD_184714 | JGI IMG/M metagenome (GOLD analysis project Ga0208038, IMG submission 184714) | Peatland microbial communities from SPRUCE experiment site at the Marcell Experimental Forest, Minnesota, USA - June2015DPH_16_100... | ecosystem: Environmental > Terrestrial > Soil >...
GTGTCACCTCCTAGACGGTAGACGCAACCTGCCGTCTAGGAAACACACTTAGCGAGTTAGCAAAAGAACCTACTGCCGATTCATCTGCAACCTAACGGTTGCAGTATTCTCGTCAAGTTTTAATAAAGCAACAAATTATTCTGGCTGGAGTAAATGAATCAGGGAGTCCTGCTGGGTTGCGGTTTGCTGGTTTATGTGGGTTCAAGTGTTATGTCTACGAGTTGCCCTGCTAGATTTTCTTCTTTACCATGCGCTGCGAATAGGACTGCTTTTGGAATGAATATGCGTCCATCCTTACCCATCCTTGCATAAAAAAATTCATGACCGCCTCCAAGCCCACCTATTTCAACGCGCAGAACCTGATCAGGCTCCAATTTAAACTGCCACCGGATAATCTTGGGAACCTGCACTTTATTGCATCCCTCAAGAGGCCTTTTGAATGTCACTCTTCCAGTTAAAGGCATACCTACCCACGATTCCTTGACTTTCTTTAACTTATATTGACTTTTCTTGACTTATTTTAACTTTTCTTAACTTTTTTTGACTCAACCTGCAAACACTTCAAACCCTAAAACAAAAAAACAATCCAAAACAACAAGAAAAAAATTTGCGCGAGAAAACACCAGAAAAATCCCACCTACATCTGCGAAAGACTTAAAGTGTGTTCTGTGCCTTTAACTTTCGGCGGTGGATCTTAGGCGGTGGGGTAGGGGTCCATTGTACCGTAAACCCTCTATACGACGGGCTGACATCTGCGGATGAGGCGCCGAAGGCCGCTTGGATCTTCATTTCCGAAACATTGACTATCCGTCCTTTGGGGCTGGCGGTCTATGGGCAACTTCCGTAGGGGAGTTGTTTCATTGTTCACCAGGCGAACCCGGCTAGGCTCGGGAGAGAGCAACCTAAGTTTGGACGTTATGCGCTCAAGGGGGTGCGGGTAAGAGCGTAGGGCTTGAGGGTTCCAGGCGGAGTCTGGGCGTCAAACCGCAGTGGTCCACCGCTATAGTTTTTTCAGTGGTATGTAGGTTTTGGTTTGGCAATAAAGCTCAGTTTTCCATTGACTAAGTTCTTGCCGATGTTCGGTCACACGACTCAACGAAGATGAGGTTACCTGCAACTAAACTTTTAACCGGATTGATTACTTTTCTATTTCTTTAGTAATTGTTCAAGTAATGGTTTTGATGTTGCAAAATCAATCTTTGTTGTGTCCCATATTATTTGTAGGTCTACTCCGAAGTATTCGTGGATTAGTTTGTCTCGCATTCCAGTCATTCTTTTCCATGCAATTTCTGGATGTTCCCGTTTCACGCTTACGGGGATGTTTTTTGCTGCTTCGCCTATGATAGCGAAATTCCGTATGACAGCATCTATTGTTTAATGTCTTTTGAAAATTGCTTAAACGTTATCCTTCTAAGTACTGTTCTATTCTTCCAATGGCTTCCAGAATATCTTGAACATAGAGCCGAAAGTCTTTTTCACGCATAAACCGTCTCTCGCAGCACACGGTCTTTGATGAATGGTTTTAGAGCGTTTTTTGTTACAAGGTCAACCTTTACTCCAAGTTTCTTTGTTAAAAACTCCTCAAGCTCCAAAAACTTGAAAAAACCAATCTGGGCATCCTGTCTAAAGGTTACAAGGATGTCTATGTCGCTTTTTTTGGTTTGTTCTCCTCGGGTGTAGGAGCCGAAGACTCCTATGGTTTCCACCCCGAACCGCTCTTTGAGCGTTGGTTTTAGCGTTTCCAACTCTGTTTTTATTTCTTCAAGAGTCTTCATTATAAATACTATCAGTCTCTTTCTTTCTTTTCAATTTTTTCCTTCAAATACTCTGATATGCTTTCGGAATTCCAGTTAAATGCTATGCCTTTAGTCTCAAGTAAGGCAAGAAATTCTCGAAGCGAAATATCCAAAATTTCGGCGCCTCGCCCAGAACTTATTTTGCCCTTCTCATAAAGGCGAACGACTCTCTCACGCAACCCAGCATCAATAAGTTCATTGAACAATGTGGAGCAGTCGATATTTTCTATGGCTCGAACAGCCTCAATACTCCGCAGATTCTGCTCTGATAAGTGTACAGTGACAACAGCGCCCTTTTCAGCCTTGACCATCCCATTCGCCTTATTTATAGAAAATCAATGCAACAACAAAAAACTTCCGCTATTACCATGTCAGAGCATTTTTGCAAAGTCGTCATAAACGTTTTTTCGGTGCCCAATGAAGATTACCACTACTTGGTTTTTCTCTCTATCAATCTCATAAATAGCTCGGTAATCCCCTTCTCGTAGACCCCAATAAGTAGAAGGATTCAATTGTTTTCCAGCTTTCCATGGGTCACCAGCAAGCTCCCCAAGCGCCTTTTTAACTCGTGCCTTATCCGTGGGATCTAATTTTTGCAGTGCCTTAGCAGCTTTAGGATGCAAAAGCACGCTAAACGGCAAGTTAAGCTTCCTCTAAGGGAACAAGCTCTTCGGGGTGTTCTTTGGCTTCTTGGCTACGTTTGAGCAGCATTTGGTAGAACTCGCGTGTTTTCTCCCGTTCCTCATAGAGGCTTATTATAGTTTTTATGGCGTCGCTTCTGCTCTTGAACTTTCCTTCTGCTACCCAACGGTCGATTTCTTCCACGGTTTTTTCTGGTAGTCTAAGTTGAACCTGAGCCATCATAGTCACCGTAAACAGTACTGTTTACAAAACACTTAAACCTTTCCCGAAAAACCAAACCTTAGCCTGATTCGCGGAGGCTTTTTTAGAGAGTGCGTATTTGTTCTGTTTTTTAGCCGCTTTGTTGTTTAAGAACTAGTAAGTCAAGGGTAACTGTATTGTAAAGGTTGTTCCTTTGCCTTGTCCGCTTTCGAAACTTATCTTTCCGCCTTGCGCTTCAACGAGACGTTTAGCGACGGCTAAGCCAAAGCCTTGGCCTTTAGATTTTGTTGTGAATAATGGCGTGAAAAGTTTGCTTTTTACTTCTTCAGGGATGCCTTCGCCTGTATCTTCGACACCGATGCAGGCATGTTTGCCCTTGCGTCTTGCATTTATATTTAATGATCCACCGTTTGGCATTGCGTGAACCGCATTTTGGATTAAGTTTATGAGGGCACGTTTTAGCATCGCGAAATCAGCAGTAAATTGTGGGAAGTCTTCTTCTATTGAAATAGATACTTGCAGGTTGTTCGGGATGTAAACGATGAGTAATGCTTCTTCAATAGCTTTCTCAATGTTTACTTTCTCTTTGTTCGGTTTCAAGGGTTTAGTGTAATCTTGCAAATCCGCGATTATTTTATCTATATAAAACAGGTTTTCCTCGATGCATGTAATGCTTTCTTGCAGGTTCTTTTTTGCGTTGCTGTCAGGCAATGAAACTACTTCATCTTTTGCTAAGTAAAGTTCTCCAACTATGGCTTGCAGAGGATTTCGGATATCATGTCCAACCATGCCTGCAGTTTGTCCTATAGCAGCTAAGCGCTCATTTTCTTTCAGTTGCTTTGCTCTTTCATTGGCAAGTTCTTCCATTTGATTAGCATATTCCTCTAGCAAAGAGGCATTTTCTTCCTGCTTTATTTGTATTCTTTTGCGTTCACTTATGTCAATGTTTGATTCAAGTATTTCCTTAATCTTCCCCTGCTCATCAGGTTTACCCAGCCACCAGCTTTGAACAACCAGTTCCTTTCCATCCTTAGTGTAATGGGTAAGCTCGCCTGACCAATTCCCCGTCTGCTTAAGTTTAAGGATAATATCCTTGAGAGCTTCTGAAGATTTAGTTCTAAACAGCAAAGAGGTTCGCTGGCCTATGGCTTCCTCTTTTGTCCAACCGTATAGTTTTTCTGCACCTTTACTCCAGAAAGTAATAGTATCATCCAGTTTCTTTATGATTATAGCGTCAGGACTAAGGTCGATAAGTTCAGCTTGCTTTTGAAGGTATTCCTCTGCCTTCTTGCGTTCCGTGATGTTTCTGGCTACATGCACTGACCCAATAATGCGCCCCTCTTCGTCTCTAAGAGGCGTAGTGCTTACTAAGAAGTCGCCTCCGAGGCGGGGTTCATACACTTCAGCTGTGTGCTCTTCTCCGTCTTTCACGGTTTGTGAGTGTGGACAAAAGTCAGGCGGATTGTCTAATCCATGAACACACTGGTAGCAGAATAGTCCGATGGCTTTTTCTGGAGTTACTCCTAGCTGTTGCGCCATAGCTCGGTTAGCACGCACGATTCTATACTGATTATCAAGAATGGCTATGAAGTCTGGGACGCTATCGAAAGTGCGTTCCCAATCGTCCTTTGCCCGCCAAAGCTCTTGCTCAGCTTTTTTGTGATGCGTAGCATCCGTGGAGGCAGCCACTAAACCAGTTACTTCACCGGAACTGTTCTTTAACGGTAAAGCGTAAATCTCATAAAACGCTGCTTTATCCTCAAATTCTAGTTTAAATTCCTCTTGCCTCGCTAAACCACTTTTTAACACTTCACTATAAAAATTAATTAGAGCAGAGGCATCTTTGGGCTTGTTCATTTCACCTACCTTTTTACCTATAAACTTCTCAGCAGGTTGCCCAACGGATGGATTATAAATCCAAGTATAACGCAACTCAGTGTCCAAAACAAAAATGGTAACAGGCGTATTCTTTAGAGCGGAACGAAAAATTTGCTCACTTGTGAACTCGTTGACTTGCAAAAAAGGGCTACCCGAAAATTTATCCGCCAACAATAACGCACCCTTTAAAACTAGGATAAAACCCACGCGAAACATATAAAATTTATTACCAAAAAAAGATTACACCAAAAACAAAGCAAAATCTTGCCTCCTTTTAAGTAAGGAGGCTATAAATTCCGAAGAGCAACTAAAAAACATTAGCTTCTTTTTTCCAAAAATTGCCAAGTGTTAGGTTTCATTGCTAAAACGGCTATTTGAAATTCACAATTAATATAAATAATACAACGCAAATATAGCAACCGAAGAATCATGAGCTTGCAGCAGGAACTTCCGCAATGCCCCGTGTGCGGTTCAACAAGTGCATACGAGCTTTCAGGAATAGTTGGAAAATACGCTAAATGCTACCAGTGCCAAACCAAATGGAAACTGGTCATGGAAAACCAAATAATAGTAGGCTTAGCGCTGCATGAACTGCCGAAAAACGGAGCCGGGCTATACAAAGTTGCAAGCACAAATGCGCCATTATTCATAGAAATCGGCAAGCCCATTGCGTTAGTTTTCTGGAAAGACCTTAAACTTGACGAAAAAATAGACTGGGAATTCCTATCAAACGCAATAGACCCAACCGTTTTAAAATCAATAATAATAGACAAATCAGAATTCATCCTCAACATTTGGACTGGCAACCGCCACATACTAAATGATAAAGCGCCCGTAGGTCCCGCGCGCCAAAAAATGATCATTCAAATCGGCGCTCTTCTGCTTACAAGTCGAAGACTCATCTGGCTTGAAAGGCGGCGTCTGGGTGTGTGGAAGCCGCAAATCACTTATCAAGTCTCGCTCGACATGCCACTGGAGGACGTAAAGGGTGTATCAGCAGAAAGCGGAGACAGTGGCAACTGGGAATCAGCAAAAAAAGTTTCAATCGTCACCAACGACGGCGAAAAGACCTTCAACCTTCAAAACGCATTCCAAGAACTGCTAAGACCAATGATTGAAAGCGCCATTAAAACGCGAAGAGACGAAAATGAAGCCGAAAGGAAAAGAGACAAAATACACGTAATGCTGGACTTTTCATTTTTGAAATCAATAATGGAAAAAGGCGGCTTAATGATGCAAGTGCTCAAATGCCCCGAATGCGGAGCCACAGTTGATTTTCCAAAAACCGGAAACGAAATAAAATGCATACACTGCGGGAAAACAATTTACGCCCAAGACGTTTTCGAAAAAGTAAAGGGACTAATATAACAGCTTTCAAGCATCAAAATTAAACTTCAAACATCTTGAGTCGTTCGATTCGTTTATTTTGTTTCTTCAAAGCTTTTTTTGTAGAGTGCTTTGTCGATTGTTCTTACGTCCAGGTTTTGTTTGGCTGCTGTTTTCCTCATTGCCAAGAGCAGTTTTAGGTAATTCTGAGTTGTTAACAGGTTGGGTGGTGGATTGCCAAGCAGCGCCTTCCATACTGCTGCGTCTAGGATGCCGTATTGTTTGGGGTCAAAAAACGCGAGGATAACGCTGGCTAACCCTGGGCTGATGCCCTCCAGCAGTGTGAGGCAGTTCATTCGGTAGGCGTCTTCGCAAGAAGGAATGCTTAGAGCTTGACTTGAAAGGCGATTAACTGTCGCCTCATCGTTTCGAGCCACTAACGCTAAAACCCGCGTTTTTTTCTCAGGCTCTTCTTTGAATTTCCACTCAACAACTTGCGCTAAATCAGACAGCGTTAACGCTTTCGCCTTTCGGAATTTAGAGCCCAACTCCCGTTCCCTTTGCGCCTGCCAACCGAAGCTTTTATCGTATTTGCGGCTCCACAACAAAAAATCAGCCTTATCCACACTATCACCATGCAGTGAATAATTGAGAAATTGCTTACATTTCTGCCTTTGCCCAAAAAATAATCAAAAATAAATTAAGAAAAGAAGATAGTTAGTTATGGTCTACTAAATGGGCTGTTCCGTCTGGGCAGTACACTTTCTCGTCTTTGCTAACGCGCCTGTAGCGTTCACTGCACAATTGCAGGAGCGTGCAGCCATCACAATCTCTACTCAGCATTTTTCCGCCTCCTTTTAGAGCGTGTAGCATCGGTAGAATCTGCTTATAAGGCTATGTAACATGCATGAATATACATGCAAGAGCGGATTAGCAGCGCTTCTTGCGTGCAGTGCATGTCTGGTAAGCGATGCAGTCCTCCGAGCAGGAGATGGCTGTTTTGGTTTGGCAATCAAAAATTATTGTACTATACAAGTTTAAGCCACCTTGCCGGATGCTGCTCTTAGTGCTTGTTGCATGCACGAACTGCCATACCCCGTAAATATGAAGGGTAAGGTAAACAAGCTTAAACATGCCAATACGAGGATTTCCAAATCCAACATGCCATATCATCCTATTTTTGTTTTGCTCTGAAACCAAAATGCGTGGTTAAGGATATAAAGCGATTTGAGATATGTTCACAAATGTTAAGAATAACTATGTAAACGTCATAATCTACGTTAAAAAAGTAAATACTTGATAGTAGTTCAGGTAAAAGTGTGTACAGATAAAAAGCAATGGCTCGCTATAAAAAAAGCATGTTCTAAGCGTGAGTGTCCACGCGGACGAGAGGCTTGCCCATTATGTCTCGGATTGTGTCAGCTACGGCGAATGGCGAGCGGACAAGCACAAGTTTGGTTTGGCGTTCACCCTGAGAGTTAACCGTTATATCTCCATAACCGAAGATTCTGCCGTCAACAGACTGGTAAACTAGTAAATCTCCAAAGCCCATGGGCGTGACAACAAATGAATGCAGCCTAATGATGCCACGTCGAATTTCTATTTCATCTTGCCGTAGCACGTAAGTATGGGAGGCCCAAAAAACCAGCGGTCCCAGCATGCTAAGCAGCCAAATCACTACGAACGCCAAAATCGTCCAAGCGAAAAGTGCTAAACCAAAATAGTTTGAAAAGGCAACGCTGAAGTAAATTTCAAGCCATAAAAATAGGACTAAAACCACAAAAACAGTGACCGTGCGAATAATAGCCGTTGGGACAACCCAAGGCTTTCCCTGCCAGACAACAGTGCCGTGCTGGATATGACTATTAGAAGTCAAACAAAAACACAACCAATAGATGCTAGGCAAAAATCATATTTAAGCATTCAAGCCTGAGCATTATGTGGTTAAAGCTTCGAGTATTTCAAGTGTTTTATCTTTCTGCGCCTGTTTTCTGATAGCGATAATATTCAATTTGGTGAAGGCTAAAATTGCCTTAATATCTTCTTTATCTTTATTTGCGCGTTCAGGCGGTAGAGTTGCCTTAATCATTCTGAGTTTCGCCGCAATCAAGTCTTCAGGCGACTGAATAAAAGTTTGTAGGTTACCTATCTTTCCTGATTTTTTGTCTAGTTTGGCTTCCGAGAGTATAATGTCAACGGTGTACGGTGTCATTTTGTCTTTGAATGTCACTATTTTGTAACCTGATGTTAATGCCGTCTCGATTTTTCTTTCATCGACTTCTAAATTTGCCTGTTTTAATGCAGCAGTAATCTTTCTTTTCAAGTCAGTTTCGTCAGCGACTGCTATTATTACATCTACGTCAGTAGTGGTTCGGGGAACGCCGTAAAAACTCACTGCCAACGCACCAGTGAAAGCATAATCCAACTTCACACTTTCAAAAGCATTGACAAGTTTCTTTACAAAAACGTAGTATTCTTCCAACCTAACTTCACCTCAACGGTTGTTCTTGGACCATTCGAACCGCTCACGCAATTTCACAATCAGCTCTTCCTCGGTAATGCTTGGAAACTGGTTCCTGATGCCATCAGCACATATTCGGACGCACCCGTCAGTCATGTCGATGCATAACAGCACTTTTTCTTCAGGTTTGAGGCGTCCTAAACGTTCCCAGTCCTTATCCATAACGATACACGCGCATGCAAGAATTATTGCAGCAGTGCTTAAAATAAGCTTACATTACAGGTCTTTGCCAAAGCAAGCCTTCAATTGAGCGCAACAGCTGGTAACCGAAAAGTATCGCAGCAAAATAGGTCGGCCATAAAATCACCGGTCAGTCTCCAGGAGTGTAATGCCAAAGGTTGGTGGATACGGCGAAGAATTCCATAGTCCCAAGGCAAGCATTCCGCTTAGACCCAGAAACACTTGCTCTTTTGCCTCCCGTTTAGTTGGTCCTTTACGGCGGGCAATTAGCAGCACTGTCCACGCGGCTAGGAAGCCAAAGAAAAGCACCTACCAGCTTGAGTTATAATCAAATAATAAGTTCATGCCCAGCATCAAACCTACCCATCAAATAAAAATGATTGGATTAAGGCGCTATGTTTTTGCCCCGTTCCTGTGAGACTTGTGGACTAGCCAGCATTTCTGGCAGTACACAGGGCGGTCTGCATGAGGTTGAAATGGCACTCTGCATTCGCAGCCACAATCGCTGCAAACGGCGGTGTAAACTGGTTCTTGGCGAAATTGGCTAAACAAATGGTAGTTCTTGAGGCGTGGCCAACCTGTCTTGGCGTAACGTAGCATTTCAGGGTTATTTTTTAGCCAGCGCATCATGTGGAAGAAGCTTTTACCTCTTTTTTCTTCACGTTCAGCTAATGGTTCGTAGCCTAAGTTGCGGATTTCGTCTAAGTAAGCGATTTCTGTTAACCTCTGCGCTTCGCCGACGACTCTGACGCGTTTAACGCGGTCTTCGCCGTAAACTTTGTGGAGCTCCTCAGCGGCTACGTCAAAGATGCAGCCTTGGCAAATGTGGATTGCCTCGTCTGGTTTAAGGTTAAGCCATGCGACAAGTTTAGAGACGATGCGTGAGGATTCTTGCAGGTACTCTTTTTCGCGGAAGATTTCTTGGTAGAATCTTACGTCGATCAGGTCGTATTTGAATTCGCCTGTTTCTTCTCTGTAAGCGCCGATTACTACGCCGAAAAGTAAGTCGCCGCTGCCTGCATCGTCAATAATAAGTGTCAAAGTATTAGTGCCCTCACTTCTTTCAACGCAATGCTTAATTCATGTATAAAAATAGTCCTCCCAAAAAGAAATAGAACTGATGAAGTTTATCTAACTGTTGCCGGTGCTAACTCTGCTTAATACTTCAGCCGGGCTTTGTAATGTGCTGATAACTCCTTTTTTTCCAAGGCGCAGTTGCTTCTCGCCTCTAAAAACGCATATATGTGAATTCTTTATTTCAATGTTATCTCCGACAGCGACTGCGTTTATTTGTCCTTCCCATAGGCAGAGTTTGATTTTTCCTGTTTCGTCTCCAACCAAAGCGTTAACTACCCTGACAGTATTGCCAAATTGCGTGTGAACCTGCACTGGCTTAGGAATCTCAAGAACTTCAGCCTTAACATTAACCCGTTTCATACAAGCTCTCAAATCGTGAATTGTAGTGAAAACTGAATCTATATTTTGTTTAGCGATTTTTTTGCATATTTTATCAGTTGTCATCCAGCTTTCGAAAGGATTATCCTTTCTCAACAGAAATTGTTCATCAACTCTGAATTGAGCCACAGCGTTATTGTCTTTTTTTATTAGAAAAATTATTTCATCTTTCACCTTACCCCGATATTCAACTGTAAGGTTGCCGCAGACAGCTTTTTCGTTGTCTCTTGCTTTAATAAGCGCTTGGAAGACTTCAGAGGGGTAAATGTTGTGTTTTACTGAAAGAAGAGCAATGTGCTCTCCTAAGGTTGATTTTTTCTGTCTCACATTTCTTCTCCCATGTGTCATGTCAGAGTAAAGAGAAAAAGCAAAGCGCAAAGTGTTCCATACTTTCTCTCAATATTTTGAATGTCTACAATATAACGAAGTGTACCTATATTAGCTTAGCTTGAATGTACAAGAAAGCCATTTTTCCTGAATTTTTAAGGAAATTTCAAACCTTAAATTATTATAATGAAAAAAACGTTCAAAATAGTCTTCTTTATTTGCCCTTCCTATTTAAGAAAAGTTTGGGATAATAATTTGATGTTTAATCTAAAAATAGTAAGCATTCAATTTATAAGCATGGAGAACACGTTAAAGGTACTGTGCAAGAAGCAATTTTTGCACAGCAAATGTAGTAGGAGTTGAAATAGCGAATGTATAATAACAGAGAAATGCACAAGGCAACCTGCGCTGACTGCGGAAAAGAATGTGAAGTTCCTTTCAAGCCAGACGGCTCAAGGCCAGTTTATTGCCGTGAGTGCTACGCAAAACGAAGACCACCACGAAGATATTAAGCTCATTAGCTGAACATCTTTTACTTCGTCCTTAATTATTTTCTTTTTATTTTTTATCATCTATCTGGACTAAAAAGCAGTTCTTTGCCAAATAACCTGTACAAAATCTTTTTATCGCCAACCATTGCTGAGGTAAGGTTGGATGAGTATGAGTAAAGGTTTCGCCTTAGTACTTGTTCTCGTCTTTCTAACAGCATCATGCGTAATGGTGGCTAAGCCTGTTTCTGGGGCTTCAGCGGTCGAAAACACCTGGGTTTCTAAAGCGCCAATGCAGGTGGCTATCGCTTGCTACCTGTTCCAGGACAAGTGTTTACTGAGTTGGATGCGGTGAACTTTTTGACTGGAGCCAATGCTGAATTGATTGCCGCTGGCGGCGTCTGTAGCGCAGAAGGATCATGCTGGCTGGCTGTTACTGGCACAAAAGAACAAGAGGATGCTGCCGAAAAAATCTTTGCTTCTGTGGCTTGTGAACAACCATTTAATCTCGATAACCTCTAAAACCACAACTGGAATCTAACACTTCCTAAGCTAGCCATCGGCTTTTGTCTCAGGGTATTTGTGTGTGCTCAACCTACCTACCCGGTCTACTAGATGCTTCTAATATGCCCCAAATATGATTCAACATAGATGTGCATAGAACAAAGACCGCGCACTTTGCATGCAGAACAGTGCTTTTCAACATAGAAAAGACTGTTTTTTGATGTAGAAAAAAAGCACTAAAGAAGAAAAAACAAGAGCTAAATATACACTAACTTTACTGTTTATTAGGGCACGGAGCGTTTCCATGGAGGCTTTTTCGGTAAGCATTTTGAAAATATTCTTGGCGCTTAATCCGCTGCCGAAGACGATTGCGTCAATTTTTCCAGAGGTTAAATCTTGAAAAAACTTGTCTCTCAATTCCTTGTCGACGGGCAATCCTGTCTCGTAAACGTAGACTTCTTCGATTTGAGCGCCCGAATGGGAAATCCTTTCCCGCAGGGGTTCGCAGGTTCACAACTCCTGCCCGCAGCACCAAAACCTTTCTTGGCGCGTGAATCTGGGTGTGCTCTGGGTCAGCTGTTGTGCACAAACTGTAAACAAAAATATTTTTAAGTTCAAAAACATATTGTTGACAAATTAGTGAAGCAATATGTCCACAACGTTTACGATTCGCATACCTCGTGAGCTTAAAGAAAAAATGGAAAAAAACGCAGCGGAATGGAGCCAAGAGGTCAGAGGTTTCATTGAAGAAAGAGTTAGGCAAATCGAGCTGATGAAAACACTCCAAGAAATAGAGTTGAGGGCAGAAAAGCGAAAAACAAAAACAGACTCAACCATACTCATCAGGGAGGACCGCGAACGCCGAGCTTAATACTGGACTCTAACATACTCGTGAAACTCGTCATGGATGAACCAGGTTCCAAAGAAGCCAGAGCCTCAGTCGCCAACTTCTTGAAAAAAGGGTACACTCTCCACACGGTAGACTTAGCTTTGGCTGAAGGTCTAAACGTTATATGGAAACACACAAACATTCTAAAAGACTTGAAACCAGAAGAAGCAAACCCAGCGTTAGAAGACCTCACAAGAATATATGATAACCTGAATGCTATTCCAACGCGTGAACTCACAACAGAAGCGATCCACGTCGCTTTGACTCAAAACATAACTATCTACGACTCGCTTTATATTGCCGCGGCACAAAAGATGAACGGTACACTGTATACTGCAGACCAAAAACTCTGCAGTGTAGCAAACGGAGTCACCAACTCAAAACTCCTAAAACCAAAAGCATAAAACGGCACGCAACCGCAAAATGAGTTGCATACAATTAATCTTATGGCATACGAAATTAGCTTTCAAGTTTTGCCCTTCTGCACTCTGCCCTACCCCTGCCTGATATTTGTTCTCACAGGGGTTCGCAGGTTCCAGCTCCCTGCCCCGCAGCACCACTTTTGTGCTAAGTCTCAAAAAACAAGCTTAATTACTTAATTGCACAGTCTATTAATGAGGCCTAATAATGACAGAAACCGTCTCTATTCCCTTGCCTTTGCTAAAAGAGCTCTATGAACATTTTGACCGGATAGAAGAAATTCTAGCCACACTTGAAGAGCTTTCAGATAAAAAGGGATTGAAAAGAATTGAAAAAAGCCTTGAAGAATATAAGAGAAAGGAATACATCACAGTTTCTAGCCCTGAGAAAATAAGAGAAGCTCTCATGAAGGACTAAACAACTTGCCGTATAAGCTCATCTTCATGCGCAGCTTCACCAAGCAGTTCGACAAGTTGCCCAAAACTGCAAAGGAACAAGTTCTTAAAGGACTCGAAAAAGCTGCTTCTGACCCTTATGCTGGAACAAAGCTACAAGGTAAACTTGCAGGTTTATGGAGATGGCGCATGGGTAAATACCGTGCAATCTATACGATAGATGAGAAGGAAAGCAACTTAGTATTCGTGGATGTCGGTTTAAGGAAATCAATTTACGAATAGCGTTTTTCTGACCAAAAGGGTTCGCAGGTTCGAATCCTGCCCGCAGCACCAACTAACTGTCTAGTTATTCATAAATTACAAAAGTCTTTTTAGCGCTTACATTATTATGGATTAAAGTAGAGCAGGGATGGAAATGATAAACTTTGAATCAAAGCTAGCTATAGACACACAATTGAATCTTTTTGATTATCTTCAAAACAGGGCAGAGCATGTTAGATTTTTTAGCTATGGCAGTAACATGAATAAAGAAAAGTTTGCAGACGATATGTGCAATGCAGCAAATGAGCTAAAACTTACTTCTGAAGACAAAACCAAACTAGAGCTTGATCCTTATGCTATCAAAAGAACGTTATTAGATTTTAGAAGAGAACTCTCCAATGAATCCCAGCTAGGGCGAGCATTTTCAATTTACCCTTCGGAGAATGAGAAGGTAGAAGGGATATGTCATAACATTGATGTTTAGTTTTGCCCGTTTTTCTTAAGAAAGAGGGATTATTAAATAGAAATAACCCAAGCTACAAATTGATAAGAGTACATGTATTCGAAGAAGAAAAAGAAGTTCTAACGCTGATAGGTCTTAAGCCAAAATCGTTAAAATATTTAGAGGACAGGAAAATTGAAAGCACTTTGAAATATGTGTCACAAAGCATTAAAGGCGCAGTAAATTTCGACGTATCTCATGAGGATATGAGTGAGGTTGAATCATATCTTATTAATGAAATGAAAAACAAAACGGCCATTAGATGAATCTGAAATATCTGATGTGGAGACTCAAAGTTGGTTGAAGGTTTAACAGATGAGGATAAGAAAAACCTCAAGGTCATAGCAGAGGAACTGCCGAAGTTGCGCTCACTTGTTGAGGAGCTTATGGAAACTCTTGAAATTCTTAGCGATAAGAAACTGATGAAAAGTATTAAGGCAAGTGAGAAAGACATCCAAGAGAACAAAGTCCTCGGCTATAAAGAACTCCAAGAAAAGCTAAAGATCGATTAAAGTTTACAGCTTATTGAATTCTGCCTCGTCCTTTTTCGAGAAAGAATTCAATTTGCGGTTTGAGCCAAACATGGAGCAACGTTCCCAGTGTCGTGCTAACGCCGTTAAGGCTTCTTCAAACAAGTAGTCCTGCGGCATCACATCAACTTTTATGCCCATTTCCCTTAAGGCTTCGGCAGTCGTAGGTCCAATTGCAACAGTTGTAACTTTACCATTTATTAGGGCACGAAGCGTTTCCATGGAGGCTTTTTCAGTGAGCATTTTGAAAATATTCTTGGCGCTTAATCCGCTGCCGAAGACGATTGCGTCAATTTTTCCAGAGGTTAAATCTTGAAAAAACTTGTCCTTCAATTCCTTGTCCACGGGCAAGCCTGACTCGTAAACATAGACTTCTTCGACTTGGGCGCCCCTTTCCTTGAGCTTCTCAGTTAAAGTCGGTGTTGCTCCAGTAGTTCTTGGAATGCGTATAGTTTTGCCTGAAATTTCTTTGTCTTGCAAACACTCGATTAATCCCTCAGAACTGTACTTCAACGGCACTAAGCTCACATACACGTGATATTCTTCTTCCAGCGCCTGAGCAGTTCTCGGGCCAACAGCAATAACAAACGTCTTAGCCAAGCCCTCCTTCAATTGGCTGGATTGCTTTAGAGTTTCAGCAGCGCTGAAAAGGTATTTCACGCCGTTAGTGCTCATAAAAATAACATAGTCAACTTGCCCCTTTAGCAGTTCAGTGACAAATTTTTTTACTGGTGAAAAATCGGTTAAACCTTTGATTTCTATGGCAGGTATAAAATATGGTATTCCGCCCTTTTCCTTGATTAGTTTGCCCGCTTCTTCCGCCTGACCTGCCGGGCGTGTTATGGCAACTGTTTTGCTTTTCAGGCTAGGGGTTTTTTGAACCATGCGAGTTTCCTGCCTAAGTTTGCAACTTCACCTATAACTATGACGGCAGGCGGCTTGACATGTTTTTCTTCTGCTTCTTTTGCGAGTGTGCCTATTTTGCCAATGATTGTTCTCTGGTTCTTTAGTGTGCCTGATTCGATGATGGCTGCGGGCGTTTCTGGCTTTAAACCGCCTTCAATCAGTTTTTCCGTTATAGCTTGAAGCGATTCCACACCCATCAAAATAACCATCGTATCCACAGCGTCGGCTATTTTTGCCCAGTTGATTACTTGTTCCGCGTCGCCTGCCTTGTGCCCCGTGATAATTGCCACTGAAGAAGCGTAATCTCTATGCGTCAACGGTATGCCAGCATATGCAGGAGCCACAATCGCTGAACTGACTCCGGGTACAACTTCAAATTCGATGCCATTTTCCACAAGGGCTTCAGCTTCTTCGCCGCCTCTGCCGAAAATAAACGGGTCGCCGCCCTTGAGCCTCACCACTTTGCCGCCGAGTTGGGCTTTCTCAATTATCAACTCAGTAATCTTGTCCTGTGGAACCTCATGTTTGCCTGTTCTTTTTCCAACATAAATCTTCTCTGCTTTTTCTGGGGCTAAGTTGAGAATTGATTCGCCAACTAGCCTATCATATACTACAACGTCAGCCTCTTTTAGCAATTCGACCGCTCTAACCGTAAGCAGTTTGGGGTCGCCTAGGCCAGCGCCTACAAGGTAAACTTTACCATGCACCATACTTTTCTCTCCATTCTTTCTCGAAGTCTTTGGCTCCCTGTTTTATGAGGTGTTCACCGACTTTTCTGCCTAGCATTTCAGCTTCAGCTAACGTGCCTTGTGCAGATGCGCTGATTTTCTTTCGGTCGTTAAGTGAGAAAATGCAGCCAAAAAGCGACAGGTCGTTGCCATTTGCTCGTCCTACCGCGCCTATTGGCACTCGGCAGCCGCCTTCCAATTGAAGCACAAGGCTTCGCTCAGCCGTAATCTCAGCCCTTGCCGCTTTATCTTCAACAGACCGCAAAAGCGCTATTACATTTTCGTTACCCTCTTTGGCAACTACCGCTAAAGCCCCCTGTCCCGCTGCTGATGGGAACTGATCAAGTGGCAAGCGCTCGGTTACTTCGTTTATTAAATTCATTCTTTCAAGTCCTGCTTCAGCTATGACAACGCCTGCAAACTCGCCTTTTCTAACCTTATTGATTCTAGTGTCAATGTTGCCTCTTATTGGCTGCACGTCTAAGTCGGGGTGGATGTACTTGATTTCTGCCATTCTTCTCAGGCTGCCTGTTCCAACAACTGAGCCTTTGGCTAACTCGTTTAGCGGCACTTTGTCCTTTGAGATGAACACGTCGTTTTGCGAGTCCCTTTTGGGGACTGCGGCTAAGACCATGCCAGTTTGTTGTTCAACAATGGGCACATCTTTTAGGCTGTGAACGGCAAAGTCGATTTCACCTTTGATTACTTGCTGGTCGATTTCTTTTTCAAAAATGCCTTTGCAGTCAATGGTGAACAGAGGTTTGCTTTGTTCTTTGTCGCCTAAGGTTTTGATGATTTTTAGGTTAAACTCCACATGTGGATGTGCCTGTTTGACTTGTCTGAGGACTCTTTCTGTTTGTGCAAGCGCAAGTATGCTGCCTCTGCTGCCAACATTTAGAATCATTTAACTCATTTTCTCCTTTGCTACCTTGCTGAGTGCCTTGTCGAAAGCGCTTATTGTATGCTTCAAATCATCTTCCAAATGAGAGGTTGATAAGAAGCAGGTTTCAAACTGTGATGGCGGGATAAACACGCCTTGCCGTAACAGCTCATGGAAGTACACAGTAAACATTTGTGTGTCAGATTGTTTGGCACAAACATAGTCTGTGACTGGTTTTGTTGTGAAGAATATTTGGTACATTGAAGCGATATTGTAGATTTGCGCTTGCACCTTATGAGCTTGAGCTAAGTCAGTTAGGGCTTTCTTTAGTTCAGCGCAGTTTTTCTCAAGTTTTGGGTAAATTTCGTTTTTCTTTTTATTCAAAATATTTAGGATGGTGAAGCCTGCTGTTGCTGAGACGGGGTTGCCGCTAAAGGTTCCAGCCTGATATACTTTGCCGACTGGTGAGATGTTTTGCATGATTTCTTTTTTTCCGCCGAAGGCTGCCAGTGGGAAGCCTCCGCCAAGTACCTTGCCAAGCGTTGCCATGTCTGGTTTCACGTTGAAGTATTCTTGTGCGCCGCCTAAAGCTAAGCGAAAGCCTGTTATAATCTCGTCAAAAATTAAGACAGCACCGTAACTGCTTGTTATTTTTCTTAAGTAACTCAAATAATCGTTCTTGGGCAAAATAAGGCCAACATTCGCCAAAACGGGCTCAACAATCACTGCAGCGATATCGTTGCCCTCACGCTTCATTGTTGTTTCTAAAGCTTCAAAATCATTATACGGTACAACAATCGTGTTCCGAGTTGTTTCCTCTGGAATTCCAAGCGAGTTCGGTGCACTAAAAGTTGTAGCTCCTGACCCTGCCTTAACTAAAACGCTGTCATGAGACCCGTGGAAGCAGCCCTCGAACTTGATAATCTTTTTTCTTCCAGTATAGCCCCTTGCAGCTCGGATAGCATGCATGGTTGCTTCAGTGCCTGAGTTTACAAGCCGTAGCATTTCCATGCAAGGTGACGATTTCTGAATTAACTCGGCAAACTCAACTTCTCGCTCGGTTGGTGCGCCATAAAGTGAGCCTTTGGCTAATTGATTCTTCACGGCTTCCACGATGTCTGGGTAAGCATGTCCCAGAAGCAAAGCGCCATACGCCATACAATAGTCGATGTACGTGGTATCGTCTACACTGTACATTTTTGCGCCTTGAGCACGTTCCACAAAGAATGGGTAAGGCTCAAAGGCTCGGACTGGACTGTTTACGCCTCCAGGCAGAGCTTTTTTGGCTCTTTCAAAAAGCATCTTTGATTTGGTTTCATTCAAGTTTGATTCAACCACGATTTAATGTCCTTGGCAAAGTAGGTTATGATTAGGTCGGCGCCTGCACGTTTAATGCCTGTTAAGATTTCGCGGATCACAGTTTTTTCGTCTATCCACCCGTTTTGGGCTGAAGCTTTCACCATCGAGTATTCGCCGCTGACGTTGTATGCGACAATGGGCACGTTAAAGTTTGCTTTCGCAAGACTAATAATGTCCAAGTAAGCTAAAGCGGGTTTAACCATAATCATGTCTGCGCCCTCGTTAAGGTCTAACTCCATCTCACGCAAAGCCTCCTCTGGGCTTCCGTAACTCATCTGGTAACTTTTGCGGTTCCCAAACTTCGGCGTAGATTCCGCAGCCTCCCTGAATGGACCATAAAAGGCTGAAGCGTACTTTGCTGAGTAAGCCATAATCGGCACTTGCTCAAAACCAGCATCATCTAATGCTTCTCGTATAGCGCCTACTTGACCGTCCATCATGGCTGAAGGCGCCACAATATCTACGCCTGATTCTGCTTGGCTAACAGCAACTTTACCGAGTACATCAAGGGTCTGATCGTTTAGAACCCCGCCGTCTTTAACTAAACCGCAGTGCCCATGGCTCATGTACTCGCATAGGCAGACATCGCCGACTACTACAAGTTCTTCTCCGAAGGCTTTTTTTAATTCATGAGTTGCCTTTTGAACAACCCCTTCTTTAGCAAAAGCGCTTGTGCCTGCTTCATCTTTTTTTGCTGGAATGCCAAAGAGAAGCACGCTTTTGACGCCCTGCGCTAACGCTTGCTTGCCCTCATCTACAACTTGAGCAATTGGCAGTTTGCTGTATCCCGGCATTGCCTCGATGTGCAGGGGTTTTTTGATGTTCTCATCAACGAAGATTGGGTAGATTAGGTTGCTTGGCTGCAGGTTAACTTGGTTTAGCATGTCTCTCATGGCTGCAGTCCTTCGAAGTCTTCTCATTCTAACTGTCGGAAAACTCAACTTACTTTGCCTCCTTTTTTTGTAAGAGTTTCATGGCTATTTCTTGAGCCTCACAAAGCTTTCCTTCTTTTAAAACTTGTTTAATGTTATTGTTATTAAGTATCTCGTATAACATTTTGCTTCTAACCTTCGGATCAGGTACCTGCTCTTTGAGGAACCTGCGTACATGTGCTTGCAGTTGAATTTCAAGTAAATCCTCAGGCGTTATCATTTGCTCTATCCTTTCCCTTAGCGCCCTAGCCATGGCTGGACTTTTTCCCGAAGTGGAAACTGCAATCTTTACCTCACCAACTCGCGCGACAGCGGGCAATATGAAATCGCTCAAGGCTGGGTTATCAACTGAGTAAACCATGCACCCCGCAGACTTTGCTGCTTTAATTAGCTCAAGGTTAAGTTTAGGCTCGTTTGTAACTGCCAAAAGTATATCTGGCTTAGGATTCAGGCTGTTAACGAAAGCCTCTGCATCTTGAATTTCAGTCTTAACCAAAGCAACTTTTTTTGCTTCATTTAATTTTTGGATGCCGCTTGAGAAGGCTTTGCTTATAACCCAGATTTTTGCGCCTGAATCAACAAAGCTTTGGGTTTTTCGGTAGCCCTCCGAGCCTCCGCCGACTACTATAATGGTTTTTCCGTCAAGTTTGAGGTCTATGAGCAATTTTGTGTTTTGCCACCTTCGGAAGCGTTAAGCTTATAGTTGGTTAGTAAATTTTTGAATTTTTCCATAAAAGCCACATAATCAATTTGGTTTAGCTTTGGAGCGTCTGCAATTCTTGTTAGAGCATCCAAGTTTATGTATTGTTCTGCTGCTTCGATGGCTTGGGCTCCGAACTCTTCATATTTTATCTCGATCTCTGGTATCATGCCTCTTCCTTCCACGTCCATTCGCGGGACAATGCCTAGCAGTTCTACGCCGATGTTTTCGAAGGCGCGTTTCATGGTCAGCTTGATTTCGTCGGTTAGGTAGCTTATGAGCGCTTTGTTTAGGATTACGCCGGTTATTTTTACTCCAAGGCTTCTGAGAATATTCACGTAATTAAGCGTGTTAATCAATGCGCCTTCTATGCCTTCTTTATCGCAGCCGACCACAACAATGGTGGATGCGCCTAAAGCCGCTGCAACTTCAGCTGTTGACGTAGGCCTCACAGCTTTATCAATTAATAATCCAGTGAAAGCGCCCATGGCTCCTTCAACGAGGAGAAAATCGTGATTTTGGCTGGCTTCCCCCACTGCTTCAGCTAAAGGTTTCCAGCCGCTTTCCCCAATTTTAATCGACGAATAATCCTTTATCGGCTCTTTAATCAAGTAAAGTGCAGGCACAGAATCTCGTATATCTCCGCCAACTTTAAGGACTCCAACTTTGAAGCCTCTCTTTTTTAATGCGCCAGCGATGCCCGTTACGATGAAAGTTTTTCCTGAACCGCTTTCCGTCGCCGTTACCAACAGTAAACGTGGCGTTTTTTGGTTGACTGTGTCTTGCTGGTAGATGTTGGTTGAGATTCCAATTTCGCATTTGATTCGCTCCAAAAGTTTAGCATTTGCACTTCGAACTGCTTCGAGCTCGACTTCGTTGATGTTTAATGATTTAGTGATGCTTTGGATGATAGTTGGATTCTGGTCCAGTAGTGCATGTATGAAAACACCTACAACATTGCCTTCTTTGTTGGCTACTCCTGAAACCAAATCTTGAGGGTCGTTATGATAGTTGACGCGTTTTGCGTGTGAAACAAGAATTGTTTTTGAGTCTTTGTGAAGTATGATTTTGCCGTATGTGTGGCAGTGAAAGCCTGAAACTTCTTTGCCAACTTCGTCTGTGATGAAACTTTTATCAGTTATAGTTGCGCTCACTCGGTCAGTGCAGATTAATGGCTTAAACTCTGCATCTAACAGTCCTAATCCTTCTTTAGTTATGGGGACTGTTGATAGGCGTCCTACGTCGGTTTCTTTTGCAAGTATTTGGAAGCCTGAGCAGATTCCAAGCACGAATTTGCCGCTGTCAGCCATTTTCATTATTTCCCTTGCTACTTTCTTGTTAATGCTTTGTGATTCAACTAGGCTTCCGCCTGGGATAATTATCATGTCCAAAATTTCAGAAGCTGGCTTGCCATCTATAAGCGCATCAGAGCAAACTAGGTCGGTTGGCAAGTTTCCGAAGTCTTCGAAGCATGGAAGCGCCCCTGGAACGTAAACCAAACCGATTTTATGTCGTAAATCCGTCCTAATTTGCCCCCATCGCGTATTTAAGTAAAGCTTATATTTAAGCCGGTCGGTTTATCCAACCATGCATTCCTCGGCGAAGATAGATCACGTCATCAACGTTAGAATAACGTATAAAACAGCCCGCGTGCCGTTAATGGAGGCTGTAGCGTTTAAAGATAAGGAAAAGGCGCTTGCCGAGATTCGTTCCCTTGAAAACGTGGAAGAATGCTTAATCCTTCAGACATGTAACCGCATCGAAATCTATGCTGTTATTGAAGATGGAAAAAATACCCTTAATTTGGTTAAGGATTATTGGGTGAAAAGAGCCGTGGCAAACGCTGAGGAAGCATCTCAAGCCATAGAAGCTTCAATAGACGACGAGGCTTTCAATCACCTCTTACGAGTCACTTCAGGCTTAGAATCAATGGTGATAGGCGAAGATCAAGTTCTCAATCAAGTCTGGAACGCTTACTTAGAAGCAGAAAACGCCAAAACAGTCGGTCCAATCCTAAAGCACCTGTTTAATCGTGCAATGACCGTTGGCAGGCGCGTCAGAAACGAAACAGGCATCAACAAAGGCGCCGTGTCAATTGGTTCAGCAGCAGTTGAATTAGCCGACAATTTGCTGGGCAACTTGGAAGACAAGAAAATTTTGGTTATGGGCGCTGGTGAAATAGGAACTCTTGTCGCTAAAGCCTTAGCACGACGCTGCCTAAGTCCAATCTTTATTGCTAATAGAACCCATGAACGGGCGGTAAAATTAGCTGAAGACCTCTCGGGACAAGCAGTAAGGTTCAATCAGTTTGAAGAAGTGCTCGTTGACGCTGATGTGGTAATTTGCTCGACTTCGGCACCGCATTACTTGTTAACCAAAGACATGGTTTCAAGATTAATGAAGCAACGCACAAACAACAATGACCTTTTAATAATTGACATCTCAAATCCTCGCAACGTTGAGAAAGCCGTTCAGGAAGTTGCAAGAACAAAACTCCACAATATTGATGATTTGCAGTTAATCGCCGACAACAATAAGCAAGAACGAGAAAAAAACATTGAGAAAGCAATCAAAATCTTAGACGAGGAACTTGTTATTCTTAATCAGGATATGAAAAGCTTCTCGGTTCGTCTGATTATTTCGTCGCTGCTTTCCCATGCTGAAGAAGTCCGGCAAAAAGAACTTGCAACCGCTCTAGGCATGATAGGTGATGTGGATGAGAGAGAGCGGAAAATCCTTGAAGACTTAACATCAATTTTGCTAAAACAGACATTTGTGCCGATTGTCGAAAACTTGCGGTTAGCCGCCAAAAACGGTGACGCGAAACTAATCGATCTGGCAGTTAAATTGTTTGAAAAAACGGAGAAAAACTAATTTGGCAAAGGCAGCGTTAGATAAAGTTGGTTTAATTCTGATCGGACATGGAAGCAAACTGCCCCAGAGCCAAGAAAACCTCGAAAAGTTAGCTGAAATCTTACGTAAACAATCTGAGTTTAAGATTGTGGAAATAGCATTTATGAGCAAGAATACGCCAACCATACCTCAAGCAATAGATACGCTTGCTAAAATGGGCATATCAAAAATCGTATTGGTCCCCGTGTTCATCGCAGCTGGCGTGCATACCACACAAGAGATTCCTGACCTCATAGATGTGAAAGAAAAGGAATCCCAACTCTCTGCAGCAGGAATCCAACTATATTATGGAGAACCTATAGGTGCAGATGAACGTATTGCAGTAATTCTGGCAGAAAAAGCGCTAAACGCGTTAGGTCGCAAATGTCCCAGTTGAGATTGTTCCTGGCGTTACAGCTGCTACGGCTGCCGCGTCAGAGCTTGGCGCCCCATTGGTAAGTGATTTCGCGGTGATTAGCTTAAGCGATTTGTTGACTCCTTGGGAAAAAATTGAGCGCAGGTTGGAGGCTGCCTCGGCGGCAGACTTTGCCATTGTACTGTATAATCCCAAAAGCGAGGGGCGGATTGAGCCGTTAACTAAAGCGTACGAAATACTTCTCAAGCACATGAGCCCTGATACTCCTGTGGGCATTGTAAAGCAAGCCGGTCGAGAAGGTGAAGGAGTCGTTATTACAACGCTTAAGGATATGTTGGCGGCTGAAATTGACATGGTTACAACGATTATTGTTGGTAATTCGGCGACTAAGGTTGTTAACGGCAGGATGATTACTGCTCGCGGCTATGACCTTTTAGGTTAAAATTAATCTTAATTTGTATGCGTATAGATCAGAGATTGCGGACTATTAGAGGCTGAACTGAGACTCGCTTTCTATGGTTTGCGGTTGTGGTCTTTCCAACGCTTTTAGCAGTTAAGGTTTAGCTATTTTGGAAGAGCGAATCAGGTAGCGTGGGATTTACAGAGATGCGCATAAAATAAACTAGAAAAATAAAAGTGTTAATGTAAATGGCAATGATGTCAGCCGCATATGCATTCAAATTAGCAGGAGCAACATTAGCTAGTATTGCCGTTTATTAAATAATCAAAAATCTACAATAATATTTTTTTAAAAAAAATAAAAAAAGGAAGGATTTTACTTTTTTGCTTCTTTTTTGGTTCTTTTTGTGTACGCGAATACTCCGACTGCAATTATTATTACGACTATTACTACAACTACTGCTATGATGATTGCATCATCAGTTGAAATGCTGACTGGTTTGGGCGTAGCTGTAGCTGTTGGTGTTGGTGTCGGCAATGTTACGGTGCTGCTGGACGGAACCCAGATGGCTTCTATGGCTGCTCCGTTTGATGTTGGTGTGTATGTGAGTGAACTCGAAGTGTACTCGTTACTTGAAGAGCATTGTACCACCCAGCATAGGAATTTGAAGCCGGTTCCTGGTGTCTGCGTAATGGTTGTGGAGTGGCCTATAGTGGCGGAGACGGATGCTCCAGATGTTTTTCCAGCTGGGCTTGTTGTTCCCCCGCTTGTCGCGAAGATGGTTAATGTTGATGTTCCACTTCCTGATGTTGTTGCCGTTGTGTTGCTGGTCGGAACGAAAACTGCCTCTAAAGAGCAGGCAGCTGAAATGGTTCTAGTGTATGGGTTATCAGTTGACGCAGCTGGACCTGATGCGTCGGCGTATATGAAGCATAGGAATTGGAAGCCTGATGAAGCTGTCGCTTGGAACTTTTCTGTGTTGCCGCTGGTAAAAGTATTGCTTGCTCCCAACGTCATGGCTGTCCCGTTTGCTGTGATTGACTGTGTGCCTAATGTGGTGTAAAGGAATAGGGTCGTTGTTGTTGCTGCTTTTACGCTTGGGACACTCGGAATTATAGCCACTAGTAAGAGCATTGACGTCAATAGAATCAAAGTAAAAACTTTAAAGTTCTTTGTTGAATTCTTATTCATCGAATCACCGAATCTTTTTGCATGTTTTATAAAGTAGAAACTTAATATAAGTCTTTCCAAGTTGTCACGTCGACTTTCTAACTTTACGCTCATAAAGTGACGTTGGGAACGCTTTTACGCCTCTTTGAAAGCGAGCACGATTAAACCAGTCTCTATAATCGCGTCACTTTGGCTGCTTTGGGCTTTCTGGGTTTGTCTTTGAAGTATTCTCTTCCGACGTGTTTGGCTCTCCTAAGCCACCTGTGCACCGTTTGTCTTGTGGTTTCAAAAAGTTCTGCGATGCGGGTAACTGCCAAGCCCTTCTTAAGAGCTTATTGAATGCTCCTCTGATGCCGGGAGCTTTAAGTTTATCGTTATCAATTATGTTCTATCTTAAAAATAGGCTACACTCTCCTAAAATAGGGGAGTGCTTGGTTGGAACGAGATTGGGAAAAACTTAGAAAGTGGATAATCAAAAAGAGACTTGAAGGCCGATCAGTTACTGACATCTGCTCTGAAGCTCAAATTGACA